>Ga0066662_10001450_pt1 | contig 10923 bp, 6 predicted proteins | sample GraSoiAngelo_111_FD_133939 | JGI IMG/M metagenome (GOLD analysis project Ga0066662, IMG submission 133939) | Grasslands soil microbial communities from the Angelo Coastal Reserve, California, USA - 14_0903_12_40cm | ecosystem: Environmental > Terrestrial > Soil > Grasslands | place: USA... | reverse complement strand
GGCCAAGCATCTCGCGCTCGGCTATTCCGATCACCCGCCGATGGTCGCCTACCTGATCTTTCCGTTCGATTGGGTGACGGCGAACCCGTTCTGGATCCGCATCGGCTTCCTGCTGTGCGGCGTGGTCGCGACGCTTGCCGCCGCGGCGACGGCGAAGCGGATCACCGGCGACGAACGCGCGGGCATGGTGACGGCGCTCGCGATGACGCTGACGCCGATGCTCTCCGTCGGCTTCGTCCTCGCAACGCCCGACGGGCCGCTGATGGCGGGCTGGGCGCTGTGCCTGTATCTCACGGTGCGCGCGTCGCAGACCGGCGCTCGGCGCGACTACGTGCTGCTCGGGGCGGCGATCGCGTTCGCGCTGCTGGCGAAGATGTTCGCGTTCGCGCTCGTCGCCGGGATCGTCGCGTGGGCGCTCGCGCCGGAGCGCCGGACGCGGTGGCGCGAAGGCCTCGGGCTGTCCTTCGCGGTCGCGGCGGTTCTGTACGCGCCGTTCGTCGCCTGGAACGCCGCGCACCACTGGATCACGTTCGTGTTCGCGTTCCAACAGCGGCACGACCCGAACTGGAAGCTGCTGCGGCCGCTGAACTATCTTCTCGCGAACGCCGGCGCGTATTCGCCGGGGCTGTGGATCGCGGCGCTGCTCGTGCTCGTGCGGCCGCGCAACGCGCTGATCGCGTGGACGTCCATCCCGCTGTCGCTGCTGCTGATCGTGCTCAACGTCCACGAGCCGATCGAGCTGCACTGGTTCTTCGGGCCGTACGTCTCCCTGTGCGTCGGCATGGGCGTCGCGTTCGAAGCGCTCTCGCACCGCGCGCGCGTGCTGTGGGCGTCGGCGGGCGCCGTGCCGGCGGCGGTGCTGATCCCGTTCCTGTTCCTGGCCGCCGCGTTCCCGGGGCCGCTGTATGAGCAGTTTCGCAAGACCGGCTCGACGCTGCGCAACGACGGGCCCTTCGAGATCTTCACGTACTGGTCGCTCGCGCAGGACGTCCGTCACCTCGCGGACGCGAACGGCGCGGTGGTGGTCACCGACGCGTATGGTTTTTCGTCGCAGATGGATTTCGAAGCGCAGATTCCGCCGGTCGTGGTCGGTTACGCGGCGCAAGGCCAGGAGGCGCGGCATTGGTACGACGCCGAGATGCGCCCGCAGCGCATTTTGTTCGTCGACAAGGAGCCGCTGGTGCCGCGGCCCCATCACCCGGAGGACAAAGACGGTCGCAAGGATTTTCAGATTCGCCTGGCCGCGGCGTGCGGGCACGTGCGGCCCGGACCGGCGATGGGCTACCTCTACACCGATCCGACTGGGCATACGCTGCCGGCGCGCACGTATTTCTTGACGTGGTGCGACGATCCGCGGCCCAACGCCATTCGCATCCTGCGCTGGGAAGACGCCGTCGCGCCGCGCACGGCGAAGTCGTGATCGATTACATCCCGCTCACCGCAATCGCGGGCAAGCGGACGACGACGTCGGAATTACGCTCGCTCGCCTGCGAGAGAATGCGCCGCTTGGGGTATCCGTACGTCGCTACCGAGTTTTCGCCGAGCGGATCGGGCTGCCGGTTCGACGTGATCGGGCTGGGCCGCTACACGCGCCAGGTGCGCATCTACGAAGTGAAGTCGTCGCGCGCAGATTTTCTGGCGGACGGAAAGTGGGAGTCGTACCTGAAGTACTGCACGCATTTCGCCTTCGTCGCGCCCGCCGGCGTGATCCAGCGCTGGGAGCTCCACCGCGACGTCGGCTTGATCGAGTACGGTCACCCGGCGTTCGAGCGGATGCTGGCGAACCGCCGCTTCGGATTTCGGATTCGTCCCGAGGATGCGCTGCGCGCGTCGCGGCCCGCGCGGCGGTTGCGCGAGGCAGTTGCCGACGCCGAGTGGCTGGCGGTGGTCGAGTCGCTGGCCTTTGGGCACCCGCTTTGCTGCGAAGACCTCACGTTTGCCGATGGAGCCGGTATTTGAGCGACCACCGTTCATTTGCGCTGCCGGGTGCGCGCTTTCAGTACGGGCCCGACAAGGTGGTCGACGTGCTGCACATTCATCTGGCGCTGCGGCCCGACATCGAGCGGCGGCGGATGGACGCACGCTGCACGACGACGGTGCAAGCCATCGAGGACGGCGTGGCGCGGCTCGTGCTCGACGCGGTCGATCTGCACGTGCGCTCCGTGCGGCGCGGCGATGAGAACGGCGCGCCGATGCCGTTCCGCTCCGCCAGCGAGACGCTGGAGATCACGGTCGAGCCCCCGCTGCGGCGCGGCGAGCGGCTCGCGTTCGACGTTGAGTACGCCGTCGAGAACCCGCGGCGCGGCCTCTACTTCGTCGAGCACGGGCCCAAGCACGCGTGGACGCAAGGCCAGGACTCCGACGCGAGATTCTGGTTCCCGTGCTTCGATCATCCGGCCGAGAAGCAGACCACCTCGGCGGCGATCACCGTGCCGAAGGGTCAGTTCGCGCTGAGCAACGGCGCGCTCACCGAGCGGGTGGACTCCGGCGCGGAGACGACGTTTCGCTACGAGCAGAAGATCCCGCACGCCGTGTACCTCGTCACGATGGTCACCGGCCCGTTCAGCGAGATCGCGCAGCAGCACGACCGCTTGCCGATCTGGTACTACACGCTGCCGGGGCGCGAGGCCGACGGCGAGCGCGCGTTCGGCAACACGCCCGCGATGGTCGACGTGTTCGAGCGCACCATCGGCGTGCCGTATCCCTACGAGCGCTACTCGCAGATCGCCGTGGCGGACTTCTTGTTCGGCGGGATGGAGAACACGACCGCGACGACGCAGACGGACCGCGTGCTGCACGACGAGCGCGCGCACCTCGACTACTCGGCCGATTTTCTCGCCTCGCACGAGCTCGCGCACCAGTGGTTCGGCGATCTCGTCACGTGCCGCGACTGGTCGCAGGCCTGGCTGAACGAAGGTTTCGCGACGTACTTCGAGTCGGTGTGGCTCGAAGCGCACAAAGGCTGGGACGAATACCTCTACGACGTCTTCACCATCGTGCAGCGCTATCTCGAGGAGGACGGCGAGCGCTACCGGCGCCCGATCGTGTGCAATCTGTACCGCGACGCCGGCGAGCTGTTCGACCGCCATCTGTACGAGAAGGGCGGCGCCGTGCTTCACATGCTGCGCGGCGAGCTCGGCTGGGAGCGGATGCAGCGCGCGCTGCGGCGCTACGTCGCGGACAACGCCGGGCGCAACGTCGAGACGATCGACCTGATCCGCGCGATCGAAGCGGAGACCGGCCGCAACACGCGCCAGTTCTTCGCGCAGTGGGTGGAGCGCAGCGGACACCCGGAGCTGGACGTGAGCTATCGCTGGGACGGCGAGCGCAAGACCGCGCTCATCACCGTCGCCCAGCAGCAGGCGGTGGACGACGACCGTCCTGCCTACGGCTTCGACGTCGAGATCGGGTTCGTGCCCGCTGCGCCGGCAGCGGTTCGCACCGACTTCGGACCCGGGCCGCTGCCGGACGAGACCCGTGTGCGGCTGCGCGTCGACCGCGCGCCGCAGGTGTTCGCCATTCCGCTGGACCGCGAGCCGGCGCTGGTACGCGTCGATCCGGGCGCGTGGGTGCTCGCGGCGTGGACGTCGTCGCTGGGGACCGACGTGCACGCCGCCGTGCTGCGCGGCGACCCGTCGCCGACCGCGCGCATCCGCGCCGCGAAAGCGCTCGTCAAAGATGACGGCCGCGCGGCGCGCGAGGCGCTCGCGGACGCGCTCGCGCACGACCCGTTCTTCGGGGTCGGCGTCGAGGTGGCCGCCGCGCTAGGCGACTCGCGCGCGCCGTCGGCGCGTGCGACGCTGCTGGCCAACACCGCGCACGCGCATCCGAAGGTGCGGCGAGCCGTCGCAAAAGCGCTCGGCGCGTGGCGCGACGCCGGCGTTGCGAGCGCGCTGCTCGCGATGCGCGGCGACGCGTCGTACTTCGTGATCGCCGAGGCGCTGCACGCGCTCGGCAAAACGCGCGACGACCGCGCGTTCGACGCGCTCGCGGCGGCCGCCGGAGAACCGTCGTGGAACGAAACGATCGCCGCCGGCGCGGTGCGCGGCTTGGGCGCGCTCGCCGACGCGCGCGCGCTCCCGGTCCTTCACGACGCGCTCGCTCCCGCCCGGCACCAGGCGCTGCGGCGCGCGGCGGTGCATGCGGTCGCTGATCTCGGCTCGCTCGTGGACTCCGTGCGCACGGGCGCGGTCGAAGCGGTGTGCAGCGCGCTCGACGACGCCGATTTTCTGGTGCGCACGACGGCGTGCGCCGCGGCGGAACGCCTCGCGGACGCGCGGCTGCTGCCGGCGCTCGACCGCATCGCCCAAGGCGAGCGCGACGGGCGGTTGCGGCGCCATGCGGCGGAGGCTGCGATCCGCGTGCGCGAAGCGCAGTCGAAACCCGCCGAGCTCGCTCGGCTGCGCGACGACTTGGAACAGATGCGTGCGGAGTCGCGAGCGTTGCGCGAACGGCTCGACGCGCTGGACTCGCTCGGCACGAAATGAGCCGGTGCATCCGACGCCTCGCCGCAGCGCTGGTGCTCGCGGCGGTTTCGGCGTGCGGCCGTACCGCGCCGCACGAACCCCCGCCGCAGGCGCCCGCGGGTCCGACGCCGCTCAGTGCCGCACCGGGTGCGCCCGCGTGGAGCTCCGCGGAGCTCGCGGTGCTGCAAACGCAGTTGCGCGCCGCGCTCGGCGCGTCGGCGCTCGCGACCAGCGGGATTGCCGTCGTCGACGGCAACGGGCGCACGCTGTTCGCGCGCCGCGAACGCACGCCGTTGACGCCGGCGTCGACGTTCAAAGTGCTCGTCGGCGCGGCGGCGCTGCAAACGCTGGGCCCGGACTTCCGCTTTGCGACGACGCTGGAGTCGGTCGACGATCCCGTGGGCGGCGCGATTCGCGGCAACGTCTATCTCGTCGGGATGGGCGATCCGCTGCTGACGCGCGACGATCTGCGCGGCGGCGTCGCGTCGGTGGCGCGCGCGGGCGTGCGCGAGATCAGCGGCGCGATCGTCGCGGACGCGAGCCTGTTCAGCGGCGCGGAGCAGAACAGCGCTTGGGAGCCGGACGACCTGCAGTACGGCTACGCGGCGGGGACGAGCGCGCTCTCGCTCGACCAGGGCACCGTGGAGTTTCATCTCGTGCCGAGCAGCATCGGTCTGCGCGCGCGCATCCGCGTCTTGCCGCCGTCGAGCATGGTGCGCGTCATGGGCGGCGTGATCACGTCCTACGCGACGCTGCTCACGATCCAGCGCGACGGCGCGCGCAACGACTTCACGTTCAGCGGGCGCATCGCGGCGGGCGCGGAGCAGTCGTTCTGGCGGCCCGTCACCGATCTGCCGCGCTACGCGGCGGACGTGACCCGCACCATGCTGCGCGAGCACGGCGTGCGCGTGGACGGCGGCGTGCGCGCCGGCGTCGCGCCCGTCGCGCCGTACGTGCTGTGGCGGCATCGCTCGCCGAAGCTGCGCGACCTCGTGCACGAAATGATGCTCGAGTCCAACAACCACTTCGCCGAGCAGCTGCTGCGCGCGGTCGGCGCGACGCGCGGGACGGGCACCGAAGCGAACGGGGCGCTGGTGGAGCGTGCGATCCTCGTGCGCGGCGGCGTGCCGCAGGACGGCCTGCGCATCGTCGACGGCAGCGGGCTCGCGCCGACCGACCGCGTCGCGCCGCTGACGCTGGCGGTGTTGCTCGCGCGCACGGCGGCGGAGCCGGCCGGCGCGCTGTTCGTCGGCGCGCTGCCTCGCGTCGGCATCGAAGGCACCGTGCGCTGGCGCCACGTCACGTCGGCGCGTGGTCGCGCGCGTGCGAAAAGCGGGCACATCGCCGGCGTCAACGCGCTGACGGGCTACGTGCAGACCCTGCGGCACGGCCGGATCGCGTTCGCGATCGTCGTCAACGACCGGCGCGCGGACGACCGTCCGGTCGAGGTCGGGATCGACCGCGCGCTCGACGTGCTCGCCCGCAGTTAGCGCGTGCGCAACGCGATTCGCGCGAGCTCTTCGTCGTGCTTCGCTCGTGCCCGCAGCGCCGCCGGCGCCGCGCCCTTCGCGTGGTCGGCGCAGCTTTCCGTCCGCTGCGCGTCCGCGGCGCACGATGCCGTGGTCACGGCACTGCGGGCGGCGGCGAGCGCGAACGCGGCGATCGTCCCCTTGCGGGCGGGCATGATGGCCGAGTTCCGCATCGAACGCCCGAACCCGTGCTGACAGCCCTCGATCACGCGCTGCTCGCGCGGGTGCTCTCGCGGGCGCTCCGGCGCGGCGGCGATTTCGCGGACGTGTTCTTCGAAAACCGGCTCGCGCAGACGTTCCGGCTGCAGGACGGCCGCATCCACGAGGCGTCCTCGATCGTCGTTCGCGGGGCGGGCGTGCGCGTCGTCGTCGGGCAGCGCGCCGGGTATGCGTACTCCGACGACCTCGACGAGGCGGCGCTGCTGCGCGCGGCGGACGCGGCGTCGCTGATCGCGCGCGACGGCCGCGCGCAGGACGTCGTCGTCGCGTTGGATGCGGCGCCGGCCCCCGCGTTGTACGACGCGCATGCCGGCGAGCCCGCGGATTCCGCACGCTACGTCGATCTGCTGGCGCGCGCGGACGCCGCCGCGCGCGCGTTCGATCCGCGCATCGCCTCCGTGAACGCGTTCGTGGCCGACGAGCTGCAGCACGTGCAGATCGCGTCGAGCGACGGCCGCGTGGTGACCGACCGGCGGCCGCTCGTCGCGCTGGGCGTGCAGGTCGTCGCGCGCGACGGTGCGCAGCGCGAGAACGGCTACGTCGGCGACGGCGGCCGCACGAGCATCGACGTGTTCGACCGCACGACGCCCGAGGCGCTGGCGCGCGAGTCCGCGCGCATCGCCACCATCAAGCTCGGCGCGCTCGAGGCACCGGCGGGCGAGCTCCCCGTCGTGATCGGCGCCGGAAGCGGCGGCGTGCTGCTGCACGAAGCGGTGGGCCACGGCCTCGAGGCGGACTTCAACCGCAAGGGCACGTCGCTCTATTCCGGGCGCGTCGGCGAACGCGTTGCGAGCGATCTCGTGACGATCTTCGACGACGGCGACCTGCACGGCGAGCGCGGCAGCGTCGCGGTGGACGACGAGGGGGTACCGGGGCAGCACAAGGTGCTCGTCGAGAACGGTATCCTGCGCGGGTACATGCAGGACCGCTTGAACGCGCGGCTGATGGGCGTCGCCTCCACCGGCAGCGGGCGGCGCGAGTCGTATCGCATGCTGCCGCAACCGCGCATGTGCAACACGTTCATGCCGGCGGGCACGTCGACGCCCGACGAGATCGTCGGGTCGATCGACCGCGGGCTCTATGCGACGTCGTTCAGCGGCGGGCAAGTCGAGATCAGCAAGGGCGACTTCGTGTTCATGATCGCCGAAGGCTATCTGATCGAGCACGGCAAGATCACGGCGCCGGTGCGCGGCGCGACGCTCGTCGGCAACGGTCCCGACGCGATGACCAAAGTGACGATGGTCGGCCACGACGCGCGGCTCGCGAACCGTTCGTACACGTGCGGCAAAGGCGGGCAGCGCGTCCCCGTCGGCGTGGGCATCCCGACGGTGAAGCTGTCGTCGTGCACGATCGGGGGTACGGGCCGTGGCTGACGCGCGCGACGAGGCGCTCGCGCTGGCCGACACGGCGATCGCGCTGATCTCCGCGGCAGGCGCGACGGACGCCGACGCGATCGTCGAGATCGGCGACCGCTTCGCGTGCGAAGCGCGCGACCGCGAGGTGACCAAGCTCGAACGCTCGCGCGGCCGGTCGCTGCGCGTGCGCGCGTTCGTCGGCACGCGGCATGCGACGCTGGCGACGACCGACGTGTCGCGCGACGGCGTCGCGGCGCTCGCGCGGCGCGTGGTGGCAGCGGCGGCGTTCGTGTCCGAAAACCCGCACGCCGGGCTCGCGGACCCGATCGCTTCTGACGGCGTCTGCGACCACGATCTCGGCACGGTCGATATCGGCGTGGCGGCGCGCGCGGACGAGGAGAAGATCGACGAAGCGCTGGCGATGGAGCAGGCCGTGCGCGAAGCCGACGAGCGCATTGCAAACTCCGACGGCTCGCGCGTGCGTGACTCCGTCGTGTCGTGGGCGCTCGCGAACACGCGCGGCTTCCGCGGCGTGACGCAGGGGACGCAGGTGTCGCGCGCCGCCGCGCCCGTCGCGCAGGACGGCGCGAACAAGCGGATCGGGCACTACGGCACGGCGGCGCGAGGATGGGCCGCCGCGGAGAGCGCGCCCGCCGTCGCGTTGCACGCGGTGCACCGCGCGCTCGCGCTCGTCGGCGCGCGCAAGCCGGCGACGATGCGCGTGCCGGTGATCTTCGAGCGCGACGCGGCCGCAACGGTGCTCGCCGACGTGTTCGCGGCGACCAACGCGGCGAACGTGGTGCTGGGCAACTCGTGGCTCGCGGAACGCATCGGTGAGCGCATCGGCAACGAGCGCGTGACGCTGGTCGACGACGGGCGGCTGCGCGGCGGCCTCGGCACGTCGCCGTTCGACGGCGAAGGCACGCCGACGCGCGAGATCGTCGTCATGGACCGCGGCGTGCTGCGGACGTTCGTCAGCGACGTCTACTGGGGACGCCGGCTCGGGATGACGTCGACCGGCAACGCGTCGGGCGGGGGCGGCATCGCGGCGAACAACTTCTACCTCGCCCCCGGATCGGGCACGCTCGACGATCTCGTCGCGGCGACGGAGCGCGGCGTGCTGGTGCTGGACACGATCGGCTTCGCGACGGAGCTCGCGAGCGGCACGTACAGCCGCGGCGCGCGGGGCATCTACATCGAGGACGGGGTGCCGAGATACGCCGTCGACGAGTTCACGATCGCGTCCACGTTCGGCGAGATGCTCGCGGGGATCGACGGCATCGCGGGCGACCTGCGCTTCGACGGCACGATCGTCGCCCCGTCGTTCCGCGTCGCCGAGATGACGATCGGAGGAGTCTGAGATGACGACCGGCCGGTTCTTGCGTTACGGAGGCATGATGCATCGTTTCACCGCCGTCTTCGCGGTCGCGCTGACGCTCGCGCTGCCCGCCGGCGCGTCACCGGCTCCGGCCGTCATGACGCCGGCCATCGCGGCGCGGATCGATCGTGCGCTGCAGGCGGCCACGGGAAGCAGGAAAGAATCGTCGCCCGCGCTTTCGGTCGCGGTCGTCGAGAACGGGCGGCTCGTCTACGCCCGCGCGTTCGGCATCAGCGACCTGAAGAAGAAGACGCCCGCGACGCCCGAGACGCGCTTTCACATCGCATCGGTGACGAAGATGTTCACGGCGGTCGCGGTGATGCAGCTCGTCGAGGCTGGGCGCGTGCGGCTCGACGCGCCGCTCGCGTCGTATCTTCCGCACGCGCCGTACGCGACGAAGGTGACGATCCGCGAGCTGCTCATGCACACGTCGGGGATCTGGAATTACGCCGACGACGCGTTCATCAGCGGCCGCGTCGCGCGGCCGACGACGCCGCGCGAGATCCTGGCGTCCGCCGCGAAGCGGCCGCTCGAAGCGAAGCCGGGCACGACCTGGATCTACAGCAACACCGGTTACGTGCTGCTGGGGCTCGTCGTCGAGGCGGTGGCGCACCGGCCGCTGGCCAAGTACGAGCGCGAGCGCATCCTCGGTCCCGCAAAGATGACCTCGACGACGATGGGCGACGCGCCGGCCGGAGCACCGGTCGCGCGTGGGTACGTGAACGCTGCCGGCGCCCCAGCTCCGCCGTTCTCGTCGTCGTGGGTCTATGCGGACGGCGACATCGTCTCGACGGCATCCGATCTCGCCCGGTTCGACATCGCGCTCATGAACGGTCGCCTCGTCAAGCCGGCGACGTTCGCCGAGATGCAGTCGAGTGCGATCGTCGCGCCGAAGCTGGGGAAAGGCGTGCGCTACGGTCTCGGCCTGATGCTCGTGTCGTCCGGCGGCGACGATTTCGTCGGTCATCACGGCGGCGTCCCCGGATTCGAAGCCGAGACCGAGATGCTCCCCGCGCAGCGCTACGCGATCGTCGTGCTCAGCGACGCCAGCGATTTCAGTACGTCGGTCGCGAACACGGCCATCATTCGCGAAACCCTGCTGGCTGCGTCTCCCGAAGATCCCGTCGTCACCGCGAAGCTGCGCACCTTCGTCGAGCAGCTCCAGCGCGGCACGATCGATCGCGCGACGCTGGACGACGCGATGAACGCGGCGTTCACGCCGCAGGCGACGAGCGCGGCCGCGGCCCAGTTCGCAGCGCTCGGCACGCTCAAAGAGCTGACGTTCCGCGGCAAGGAGCAGGCCGGCGACTTGACGTCATACCATTATTTCGCAACCTTCGCGGGCGGTCAGACCATGCCGCTCACGATGGCGCTCGACAACGACGGGAAGATCGCAGGGTTCTTCGTCAGCTAGATGCGGCTGCGGATCACACCGGGCGTTTCGCCGTGCGCAGCACGGGGCCCGTGGTCACGCGCCGCACGTCCGGCGCCGGTTCCAGCGCGTACACGTCGATCGGTTCGCGCTTGCCGCGCACTTTCTGCGCGCCGAGCGGCCGCACTACGTAACGGCCCGGCTCGCGCACGGCCTGCATCACGCTCTCGGTCGCGACGACCGGCACGTGCAGCCGTTTCGACAGGCCTTCGACGCGTTTGGCGGTGTTGACGGTGTCGGAGACGACGGTCGTGTCGATATGGCGCGCGTCGCCGACCGTGCCGAAGGTGACCGGGCCGGTGTGCAGGCCCACGCCGATCTCGATCGGTGGGCCCAGGCCTTCGCGGTTGAGCTTGCGCACCGCGGCTTGCAGCGCGAGCGCGGCGTCGAGCGCATCTTCGACGCACCGCGGGAACAGCGCCATGTAGCCGTCGCCGAGGTACTTGTCGATGCTGCCGCGGTGCTCGCGGACCACGCGCGCGGAGCGGGCGAAGAAGTCGGCGATCAAGACGAAGGCATCTTCGGACGACAGCTCCTCGGTGAG
>Ga0066662_10001449_pt1 | contig 10925 bp, 11 predicted proteins | sample GraSoiAngelo_111_FD_133939 | JGI IMG/M metagenome (GOLD analysis project Ga0066662, IMG submission 133939) | Grasslands soil microbial communities from the Angelo Coastal Reserve, California, USA - 14_0903_12_40cm | ecosystem: Environmental > Terrestrial > Soil > Grasslands | place: USA... | reverse complement strand
TGCGATAAGCTCATCGGTTACGCGATATTCAATCTTCACCAGAGATGCCTGCCCCTGCGAGCGACGTTCAATCTCCACAACTCCGCTGCTGCTCAGGATTCTGGCCGAGACCAGAGCCTGCGCATTAGCGTTGATTGATGCGAAGAGCGTGATGATTGAGATCAATAAATAGGTTGTTGCTCTCTTTGATAACATCTTTTCACCTGTAAAGCGGATACACGAATTCCAAAACCTATGACAGACCGGCGCGATAACTTATCAAACATTATACCACTTGGATGCTTTAAGACGGTTTAGAGGATAGCCGTTATGCTAACAAAAAAGCGTTTACGAATCTCTCTTTAGCTGAAGATGAATTGGCGTGTGACAGAATTAATCAGAAGCAGGGGAAGCGCCAAAGACTATTGTGACAAAACTGCGCACACTCTTTGAGAACGATTTTGTATGCACTGTTGCGTGTGTTGATTAGACGTTTGAGACTTCTGTCTGCTAACGATTGCTTCACAGACAGCATACGCACAGACAGAGAGCCGACTGCGCGTGTTGAGAGCCAGCGCTTTGCGCCGAGAGGAATAGACGGGAATTGATCCCGGCCTCTAGCAGCATCTGTTGTGCAACTGCTGAGGTTGAGATATCAGTAAGGCTGAATGATCGCGCTGGAGCGTTTTGCAGGTGGTCACGCGCGCTTGCGGTCACATCTAATCTTACGGAGTGACCCGCCCCTTTTCTATATTGCGCTGCCAGGCTTCATAATTCTTAATACGCCGCTTGGCCTGCTTGCGCGTCAGATTCATTTTGCGCGCGACATAGTCTATACGCTCCGTGCGATCCTTCTTCTTATCATAAGGATGTCCAGACGCTTCAAGGTAGAAGTTGTAAGCACGTTTCCACTCAGCCTTGACTTCCGCTGTGGCCTGTACGCCACGTAGTTCCGGCATATCTTAAGTTACCTCTGCAAATGAATAGAATCGGGTTGGAACAAGAGATTACTCTTCACAAACTATCTCTTAATCTTTCGTAGCGCATCAGGTGGGAGTCGAATACGCGCCCCATATAAGCTTGCCATCGATAGATAGGACGACGGGGTTCTATATAATGTAACAAGTCCCCTTGTTTCGGCAACCCCTTTTTCGATTGCGGAATGCGGATTTCGGATTTCGGATTGAAAAGTAGAAGGCTGCAAATACAAAACGGCTTTTGCTGTCTAATGCTTTGCGGCCTACTGCCTTCTGTTCTTCTAAATCCGCAATCCGAAACCGGACCGTTTCTCCTGTGCGACACTGTTTCACAAGTGCATAAGAAATGGTATAATGCATCTGTATTTTAAGAGTGACAGATTAAATCAGAGGGGATATAAAATGAGCAAAGATTTCAGATGCGAAGCCTGTAAGAAACCGCAAGAGAGCCTGCACATGCGCAACTCCGATGGCAAGTGGGTCTGCCCGAATTGCATCCCTGCCGCAGAGCTTGATGCCTATCCGGGTTTGCGCGAGCGTCTGGGCCTTGAGCGCGCCAAACGTGCAAATTACCCGCAGAAGAAGGCCGCTTGACAGCTGTACATAGCGGTTCAATTTAGAGAAAAGAATTAACAGGGATAGACAGGATGGGCAGGATGAAAGAAGAGGGGGAAATGGGGAAAGGGCAGAGGAAGAAGCCAAATACCTTTTCCCTTTTAACCTTTCCCCATTTCCCCTTTTATCCTGTCAATCCTGTCCATCCCTGTTTGAATCCTCCTCGCATTAATGAGCCAGCCACCCTTTGTGCTCAGATTTGAAGCAGGGACGCTTCTGCTGGACGGCGCTGACCGTTCTTCCGCGAGAGTTCCGCAGCACTTTCGCTGGGACGAGCGCGTACTGCGTTGGCGCGCGCCCGCCTCGGCCTATCGTCATATTGTCAAAGAGTTGATTCGCACCAGGACTCCTTACGAAGATCGCGCACGCGCTTACGACCGCTTCGATTTTGTTTCAAAGCTTGACCGAGAGCCACGCCCTTATCAAGAGCAAGCGGTTGATGAATGGATGCGGCGCGAGCGCTGCGGCGTTGTGATTCTCCCTACGGGCGCAGGCAAGAGTCTTGTGGCGCAGATGGCAATCGAGCGCACGTGCCGGTCCACATTGATTGTCGTTCCCACGATTGATCTAATGAACCAGTGGTACGACCTTCTGCTCTCATCATTTCAAGCTGAGGTCGGGTTGATCGGCGGAGGATACTACGAGATAGGCGCTCTGACTGTTACGACCTACGCCTCCGCTTTTCGTTTTATGGAGCGATTGGGAAATCAGTTCGGGTTTCTAATCTTCGACGAATGCCATCATCTACCGAGCAGCGTGCATCGCTACGCGGCAGAGATGTCAATCGCGCCTTTTCGTCTTGGACTCACGGCAACACCTGAGCGCGCAGACGGCGAAGAGCGAAGTCTAACCCAACTGATAGGTCCGATTCTTTATCGCCGCGAAGCGCACGAGATGGCCGGAGAGTATCTTGCGGATTATTCGGTCGTTCGCATAACGGTTCGCTTGAGCGCGGAGGAGCGCGCCTTTTATGAACAGGAGCGAAACATCTTTCGCCGCTTCCTGATTGAGAAAGGAATTGATTTGAGCGATCTCTTTGGCTGGCAGAAATTCATTAAGGCAAGCGCGCGAACAGAAGAGGGCCGCCGCGCGATGCTCGCCTACAGGGAATCAAAGCGCATAGCTCTCGGAACAGACGCAAAGCTTCGCGTGCTGGCGGAGCTTCTCGCGCGCCACAAGAATGATCGAACGCTAATCTTCACAGCCGAGAACGAGATGGTCTATCGCATATCGGAAAAGTTTTTAATCCCTGCGCTCACGCACCATACCGGAATCAAAGAGCGGCGCGAGTGGCTTGAGGCTTTCAATCGCGCAGACGTGCTCGCTCTTGCGACCTCGAAGGTCTTGAACGAAGGCGTCAATATACCCGAAGCATCGATCGCACTAATCCTCTCCGGCTCAGGCTCAACGCGCGAGCACATTCAACGTCTTGGACGAATACTCAGGCCTAAGCCCGGCAAGGAAGCGATTCTCTACGAAGTGATTGCAAGCGAGACTACGGAAGAAAATATTAGCGAGCGGCGTGGGCGAAGCCGTCAGTTTCAAGAGGCAGGGTACGATTCGCTCTACCGCTTTATGAGGTGAGACTTTGTATGCTGACGGCTGATCTTGCACAAAGCTGGCGGCGAGGCGATAGGGTAAGGCCGCTCTACATCTCGCCGGACGACGTGGACTATCTACAGGACGCAGCGCACCTGATAAAACTCTTCCACGAACATGAAGGGCGCGCACGACGCGAGCTTGACCGTGAACTGGAAGAGTTTGTCGGAACGGGCACGAACTACAAAATACTTCGCGGGCTTATAAAGCTTCTGATGGATCGCTGCACTTTTAAGGCTGCGAGTGCAAAAGACCCCGCAGAGATTCGGCGCACGCTCTTTCTAAAGGCGCGCGAGCGTCATCCTGTAACGCTGGAGGAAGACGCGCGCACGGAAGTAATCAAAGAAGCTGCGCGTGAACTGCTTTGCGCGCCTGAAGTCTTAATCGAAGGACTCTATGCAGACTTGCCGGAGAATCAAAAGCTTGAAAGCTTCAAACATATAAACAACGCAGAGCTTCTTAATCTTTACAATCTCTCTCAAGCGCAGGCGCTGCTCTACCATTGCGTTGAGATGCATCTGACTGTCGAGACGCAAAACCCTGAATCTTACCGCGAACTTTTCAGCGCTATTAAAGCTTATCGTTTGATTCATACGATCAAGGGAAGCCCTGCGATGGGTTACGAAGTAAGGCTCGATGGTCCTGTTTCGCTCTTTCAACGCTCGCAAAAATATGGCGTTCAGATGGCGGTCTTTCTTCCGGCGCTTCTGCTCTGCAAGGGCTGGCGAATGCGCGCCGAGATTGTGCAGAGCGTTCAGGGCAAACCGCAGAGCGCATTCTTTGAACTCAGCAGTCGTCAGAAACATTTAAGCTCGCACTATCTGACAGACCCGCTCGCAGAGAATTCCATTCTGGAAAAGTTCGCCGCTAACTGGGGACGTGTCGAAACTCTTTGGAAGCTTGAGCCGAGTCGTGAAGTTATAGATTTGGGCGAGAGCGCATTTATCCCTGATTTCGTTCTGCGTCACGCGGACGGGCGGCAATTTTATCTCGAAGTTTTAGGATTCTGGACGCCGGACTATCTTAGAGAGAGGTTGAAGGAATTCGAGCACGCGGGCTTTAAGAACTTCGTCCTGGCGGCGTGGGATGAACTGCGCGGCAGCCGCGATCCACTTACTACGATTCCGCCGCACGCGATTATCTTCAAAAGAAACCTTGACCCTGTTGCGATTGAGTTAGCCATAAAAGAACTGTGAGTTCTTAGGAGCAATTATTTCAGTATGCTGACGGCTGTAAGAGACGACGGGCAGAAGGTTGCGGCGTGGGAGGTTGAAAGAAAGGATGGTCCTTTCACCTGCTTCTGCTGTAAGCAAATCGTGAGGCTGAAACGAGGAGAGATTAAAGCCCCTCACTTCGCGCATCTTCCCCCTATTACTTGCGAATACGGAACGGGCGAATCCGAAGCCCATCGCCGCTGCAAGATCGCTCTTTACGAAAGCCTTGTAATCAATCCTCGCGTCAATAAATGTGAGATGGAGAGAAACCTCATCACGGTCAGACCTGACGTGAGCGCGTACATCAACGACGTGCCCATAGCCATCGAAGTTCAACTCAGTAATCTCTCGCTCGCACGAATCCAGTATCGAACGATGGAGTACACACGCAAAGGAATCTATGTGCTGTGGCTTCCCATTCATACTCCTGAGTTGAAGAAGGAACTATACGCCCCGCGCCCCTGGGAACATTGGCTTCACGCTGCATATTTCGGAAGAGTCTATTACTGGCTCGAAGGCTCGCGCGTTCTCCCCGTTCATTTCCGCGATTACTTTCTTAACATGCGAGGGCGCACGCGCGATTATCAAAAGCTTGCTCGAAAGAAAGTTCCGATTGAAGGGAATGTTGTTAGCCTGACGGATGATTTCGTGCCGAAGCAGAGACAAGCCTGGTCCGGCCAGCACATTTCCATTCCTCCGGCAAAACTCTTCACCGATTCCCAGCCCGATTGGTATCTACGCTAATAGAGACTCATTTGCTTTCAATGTCTTGGGGTTTGTTTAGTAGGAGTTAACGTTGGCAAGGTTAGCCAAGTCTGTGACGGCAGACGACAAAATGCTTGCATCCAACAAAAGCCGCTCTTATTCAATCGTGGTGTTGCTGTGCTGATTAACTGGCGAGCCGACCGTCTTTGTGCTGTGATGTGAGAGCGATATTTCAATTCCGAAATCGCGCAGGTCGTAGATGAACGCTCGAATCTCTTTCAGTGCGAACGAGCGGAACTCTTCTTCGCTCTTGTAGTCGTCGCGGAAGTACAATAAGAAATGCATTAAATCGCCGTACTCTTTCATAGCGCAACCGGACTCTCTTATTCCGCACCGGAAGTTTCCCGCCACTGCGGGCGACTCTTTTCATAAGAAGCTATCTGCGGCTCGTGTCGCAGTGTCAATCCTATGTCGTCCAATCCTTCGAGCAGGCAGTAGCGACGAAACTCGTCAATAAAGAATTTTGCTTCAAAGCCCGCGCCATCCCTAACAACACTCTGCTCAAGATCAACTGTCACTCGATAGTCTCTCTTTTCCCTTGCACGCCGCGCTAATTCTTCCACCTCTTCTTCAGCGAGCGTGACAGGCACGATTCCGTTCTTCATGCAATTGTTCGCAAAGATGTCTGCGAACGACGGCGCGATGATTGCACGAAACCCATAGTCAAGCAGAGACCAGGGCGCGTGCTCGCGCGAAGAGCCGCAGCCGAAGTTTCGCCCAGCCAGAAGAATACTCGCGCCCTCGTATCGCCCCTCGTTCAAAACAAACGACTCATCAGGCTCGCCGTTCGCTCTGTACCGCCAATCGTAGAATAGAAACTCTCCAAAGCCCGTCCGCTCGATGCGCTTTAGAAACTGCTTCGGGATAATCTGGTCCGTATCAATATTAGACCGCATAAGCGGCGCGGGCCTCCCTGTGTGAATGCGAAAAGGAATCATAATCGTGGGTAGTGAAAAGTGAATAGTGAATAGTGAAAACAGCTTTCCACTTTTCACTTTTCACTATTCACTTTTCACTGCTCTTTATACTTCCACCCTCGTATATCGCTAAAGTGTCCTGTGATGGCTGCGGCGGCAGCCATAGCAGGGCTTACCAGGTGCGTTCGTCCGCCTCGTCCCTGACGGCCTTCAAAGTTTCTGTTGCTCGTTGAAGCGCAGCGCTCGCCCGCTTCTAAGATATCCGGGTTCATGCCGAGACACATTGAGCAGCCCGGCTCGCGCCACTCAAACCCTGCTTCAAGAAAGATTTTGTGCAGACCTTCGCTTTCAGCCTCGCGTTTGACGGCCTGCGAGCCGGGGACGACCATAGCCCGCACGCGCGGATTTGTTCTGTAACCGCGCGCAACTACGGCTGCCGCTCGCAGGTCTTCAATGCGCGCGTTTGTGCAAGAGCCTATGAAGACGCGATCAATCTCAACATCTTCAATCTGAGTGCCGGGTTTTAGGTTCATGTAAAGCAGAGCGCGCTGCGCCGCTTGACGGTCAGCTTCGGTTTGCGCCTTCGCGGGATCAGGCACGCGACCCGTTACCGGCACGACCATTCCGGGACTTGTGCCCCACGTGACGAAGGGAGCAAGCGCGGAGGCGTCAATCTCAACAACGCGGTCATACTCTGCGCCTTCGTCCGTCCGAAGCGTGCGCCAATACTCGACTGCTTCATCCCAGTTCGCGCCGCGCGGAGCGAAGCGTCTCTCTTTCAGATACTCAAACGTCGTCTCGTCCGGCGCGATCATCCCTGCGCGAGCGCCCGCTTCGATACTCATGTTGCAGAGCGTCATGCGTCCTTCCATAGAGAGCGCACGAACGGCCTCGCCCGTGTATTCGATGACGTGGCCTGTCGCGCCGTCCGTTCCTATCTGGCCTATGATTGCGAGCGCAAGGTCTTTGGCCGTGACACCCGCCGCAAGTGCGCCTTTGACTTTAACCTCAAGCGTGCGCTGCTGCTGCTGCTGAAGACACTGTGTTGCAAGAACGTGCTCGACTTCGCTCGTCCCTATGCCGAAAGCGAGTGCGCCGAACGCGCCGTGCGTAGAGGTGTGGCTGTCGCCGCAGACAATCGTCATGCCCGGCTGCGTCAAAGCTAATTCAGGACCAATGACGTGAACGATTCCCTGCTCCGCCGAGTTGATGTCGTAGAGCTTTATTCCGAACTCGCGGCAGTTGCGACGCAAGGTCTCTATCTGCTGCGCCGCGATCTTATCTGCAATTGGAAGCTTGCGGTCCGTTGTCGGCACGTTGTGGTCAATCGTCGCAACGGTCAAATCAGGCCGACGCACGCCGCGACCAGCCTCACGCAATCCGTCAAAAGCCTGCGGCGAAGTGACCTCATGAATCATATGTAAATCAATATAAAGTAGCGCAGGCTCGCCCGCTTGAGCGCGAACGACGTGTGCATCCCAGAGCTTGTCAAAAAGAGTTCTCATAAAATATTTGCCAGTGGTCCATTGTCAATCGCCAGTTGTTTGCGCTCTTGTTAAGCTGTATGCCTGAAAGATAAACATTCAACTCAAAAGAGCGAACAACTGACAGTGGACCACTGACTACTGACATCTTTCTCAGACTGCATGATATGAATGTCGCCGGTCTGCGATTTCTGTTAATGATTCAACGACCAGAGCGCCTATCCCAGAAGTTGAGGAAGAATGGCTCGTAGCTTCGTCCTTCAAATCCTGCGTGCGATGTCCGGCGTAGAGGACTGCGCTTATTGCCTCTTCAATATCATCGGCCTCTTGTTCGAGCTTTGCTGTGTGGCGAAGAAGCATTGCGGCGGACGAGATTGCGCCGAGAGGGTTCGCAAGCCCTCTGCCAGCTATGTCTGGCGCTGAGCCGTGAACAGGCTCGTAAAGGTCAACAGCGCCGCCGATTGATGCAGATGCCAACATGCCCAACGAACCTGCGATTACTGCCGCTTCATCAGAGAGAATGTCGCCGAAGAGATTCTCCGTCAAGACGACATCGAACCTCAGCGGGTTCGTTATCAAGTGCATCGCGCAGGCGTCAACATAAAGGTGTTCGAGCGTGACTGTCGGATAATCCAGCGCAACGCGCGTGACGGTTTCGCGCCAGAGTTGAGAGGTCTCAAGCACGTTTGCCTTATCAACTGAAGTGACTTTGCGACGACGCTTCAGAGCCTCATCGAAAGCTATGCGCGCGACGCGCTCAATCTCCGCAACACTGTAGCGCATGGTGTTGTAAGCCGAAGGGCTGTCGCCTTCATTGCTTCTGCCGCGAGGCTCTCCGAAGTAGATGCCGCCCAGAAGCTCGCGCACGAATAGCACGTCCGTGCCAGCAATAATTTCGGCGCGCAGGGGCGAACAGTTTGCGATTGGCTCATAGCATTTGACGGGTCTGAGGTTCGCGTAACCGCCCAGAGCCTGTCGAATCGTCAGGAGTCCGGCTTCGGGTCGCATGTTGGGCGCGAGCGAATCGAACTCTGGCGAGCCTACAGCGCCGAGCAGTACGGCGTCGCTCGCCAAGGCTGCGTCCAGTGTTGTTCGCGGAAGCGGCGTGCCCGTCTCCTTTATCGCAACGCCGCCGATTAAATGTTCCCGAAATGAAAAATCGTGCCCGCCAATTTCAGCAACAGCTTCGATGACGCGCACTGCCTGTTCTATAACCTCCGGTCCGATGCCGTCGCCCGGAAGTAGAGTGATGTTCAGTCTCATATTCGCTTACGAATTCTCTCCATAAAGTCATCAGCTAACGATACTCTGTTAGCTGATGGTTATGCTTTCTCGATTCAGTTTTCTTACTCGTTCGCTTACGCTTCAGTCGTAGCAAACTCGATCACAGTGCTCTTTCCCAAATCAAACTGCTCTGTCGCGCGCGACTCAGTTGATAGCAACGAGAGCAGGTCCTGATCGTAGATTCGCTTCTTGCGATCAGCCAAGCGAGTGAAGCGTGTGTATGCGGCGTTCAACTCCGCGCTTGATAAAAAGTGCCCAAGCTCTGCGTAGCGTTGCGCAAGAGCGTGACGACCGGAATGCTTTCCCAGCACAAGGCTGTTGGCTGGAACGCCTACGGATTCCGGCGTCATTATCTCGTAGCACAGAGGATTGCTCAGAACGCCGTGCTGGTGTATGCCAGCTTCGTGCGCGAAGGCGTTGCGGCCAACTATAGCTTTGTTCGGCTGCACGCCAAAGCCTATTATCTCCGTGAGCAACTGGCTCGCGGGATAAAGCTCCCCGGTTTCTATCCCGCACTCGAAAGGCAAACGGTCTGCGCGAACATGAAGCGCCATGACTATCTCTTCAAGCGCAGCGTTGCCCGCGCGCTCGCCTATGCCGTTGATTGTGCACTCGACCTGACGCGCTCCGGCTTCAATGGCAGCGAGGCTATTCGCAACCGCTAGTCCAAGATCGTTATGACAATGCACGCTGATTGTCACAGCTTCGGACCGCACAACGCGCTCGCGCACGCGCTTGATTAACTCTGTGAACTCTGCGGGCGTCGTGTAGCCTACAGTGTCCGGGATGTTGAGCGTTGTCGCGCCCTCAGCGACTGCGACTCCGAGCACTTCGCAGAGATAATCAACATCGCTTCGCGTTGCATCTTCCGCTGAAAACTCCACGTCATCTGTTAAAGAGCGCGCGAGGTGGACGGCGCTTCGCGTCATCTCCAACACTTCGCGTCGCGTCTTCTTGAGCTTGTGTTCGAGATGTATGTCGGAGGTGGCTACGAAAGTATGTATGCGCGGGCGAGCGGCCACTTGTACGGCTTCCCACGCTCTGAGGACATCCGCCTCGGTGGTCCGGCAGAGCGCGGCGATCACAGCCCTTCGGCATTCCTTTGCCACCGCTCTAACAGCCGCGAAGTCGCCTTCGGAAGCTATGGGGAAGCCCGCCTCTATGACATCCGCGCCGAGCGATTCCAGGCGGCGCGCAAGACGAATCTTCTCCTCAAGATTCATGGAGCAGCCCGGTGATTGCTCGCCGTCGCGCAATGTGGTGTCGAAAATTATGATTCGTTCCTTAGACGCCATAAGCCTCCTTCATAAAGCGAGACATCGTAGGAGTTGGCGAATGCTAAGTCAAAGTTAATCTTTTTATAGCCGCATAAATCGAGCTAATGACGGGAGCGAATTACGCCGCGCACTCAGAGTTCAAGCTTTTACTTATCAGAGCAACCTGAAGGTTGAACACCCGGACGAGCGACAATTTTGTAAATCCGAAAAGGATCGAATAACAAAAACGTTGCCCCGAATATTCGAGAGAGGAGTCTGGAGTGATAGGTAAAGATCAACCAAAACAGCTTCGCTTGCCGCTACAAAATTGAATACACGCATCTGGTATAAAGGTTGCTGTAGCTTTTCTGGCTAGTCTGTAACTTCTGCTCCCTTATTTCGAGGCATGGCAACAATCCAGGCAGAGATGCGACCCGTTCAACTCATGCGCAACCACCGTGACAAGGTGTTGGCACACGCCGCCGCGCGCCTTGTCAGGAGCAGACCGCTCTCAGAACCTTTCGATATTTCCGGCCTCTTCAGGACTTTCGTAAAGCTGGAAGATAAGCGGCTAAAGACCTCGCTAAATTTCGGAGCGAGCGCGTGCCAGGTAGCCGCAGCGAGAAGCTTCGTTCTTGATCTTGTTGTCGAGAGCGCTTACTGCGAGGCGCGATTCAAAGAGCAGGTAGTAATCTGGCTCAAAGGCGAATTGGCGCTGAGCGATGTTGAGCGTCACGTTGCGTTGATGCCGGACCGCTACGTGCGCGTTACGCGCCCCGACGCCGCCGCAACACATCTACACCTGATCGAAGAACTCAAGTCGGACATATTAGCT
>Ga0066662_10001448_pt1 | contig 10929 bp, 10 predicted proteins | sample GraSoiAngelo_111_FD_133939 | JGI IMG/M metagenome (GOLD analysis project Ga0066662, IMG submission 133939) | Grasslands soil microbial communities from the Angelo Coastal Reserve, California, USA - 14_0903_12_40cm | ecosystem: Environmental > Terrestrial > Soil > Grasslands | place: USA... | reverse complement strand
GCTACGCGCTGACGGAGCCGGGCGCCGGGTCAGACCCGGGCGGGCTCGAGACACGCGCCGAGCGCGACGGCGACGGCTGGCGGATCAGCGGCCAGAAGATTTTCATCACGCTCGGCTCGTGGGCGGCGCACGCGCTCGTCTTCGCGCGCACCGGCGAGGCGGGCCCGCGCGGGATCACGTGCTTCGTCGTGCCGACCGGCGCCGACGGCTTCGAGGCGCGGCCGATCAAGGGCAAGCTCGGACTGCGCGCGCAGGACACCGCCGAGCTGTTCATCGACGGCGTGCGCGTCGGCGACGACGCGATCGTCGGCGAGCTCGGCGGCGGGTTCAAGGTCGCGATGTCGGCGCTCGACCACGGCCGCATCTCGCTCGGCGCCGGCTGCGTCGGGATCGCGCAGGGCTGCCTCGACGCGTCGGTGGCCTACACGAAGCAGCGCACGCAGTTCGGCCGCCCCGTCGCGAGCTTCCAGCTCGTGCAGGAGCTGCTCGCCGACATCGCGGTCGAGACGGAGGCTGCGCGCCTCCTCGTCTGGCGCGCCGCCGCGGTCGCCGATCGCGGCGAGCGCCATACCGTCGAAGCGTCGTACGCGAAGTACTTCGCGTCGGAGGTCGCTGTGCGCGCAGCGAACGCGGCGGTGCAGGCACACGGCGGCTACGGCTACGTCGACGAGTATCCCGTCGGCAAGTACCTGCGTGACGCGCGCGTGACGACGCTCTACGAGGGGACGTCGCAGATCCAGAAGCTGCTGATCGGCCGCGCCCTGACCGGGGAGAACGCGTTTGCCTGAGATCGGGCCGCTCGACCCGGCGGGCTGGGAGGCGTGGCTCGACGCGAATCACGAGACGGAGACGGAGGTCTGGCTCGTCTCGTGGAAGAAGGCGACGGGGAAACAGGAGCTTGCCTACGGCGACGCGGTGGAGATCGCCACGATGTTCGGCTGGGTCGACAGCCGCGAGAAGGGGATCGACGCCGAGCGCTACATGGTGCGCTGGACGCCGCGGCGCCCGAAGAGCAACTGGACGGACAAGAACCGTGCGCTCGCCGAGCGGCTGATCGCGTCGGGCCGGATGCGACCGGCCGGCCTGCGCGCGTATGGTTCGGCGCGATGAGCCCCGAGCGCCCGCAGGTCGAGAAGCCCGAAGGCGACATCCCGTTCGAGCTCGGGATCGACGACCTCGTCGTCGGCGACGGCGACGAGGCGACCGCAGGCAAGAAGGTCACCGTGCACTACGTCGGTGTCGCGTTCCGCAGCGGCGCGGAGTTCGACGCGTCGTGGGACCGCGGCCAGCCGTTCGAGTTCAAGCTCGGCAAGGGCCAGGTCATTCCCGGCTGGGACCAGGGCGTGCAGGGCATGCGCGTCGGCGGGCGGCGCAAGCTGACGATCCCGTCCGCGATGGCGTACGGCGCGCGCGGTGCCGGCGGCGTGATCGAGCCGCACGAGCCGCTCGTGTTCGTCGTCGACCTGCTAGCCGTCGCATAGGTACCAGGTACCGGAAGTACCTGGTACCTGGTTTGCGCAACTAGAAGCGGTACACCGTTCGTAGCTGCTTCAGCGTCTGCGCCGCGATCAGGTCGCCGGCCGCCGCGGTGTAGTGCACGCCGTCCGGCAGCCGCAGGAGCGTCAGCTTGCCGTGCACGCGCAGGTACGCCGTGTACCGGCCGTGGAAGTCGTCGAGCATGTGCCACGTGTCGACGTAGGTCGACTGCTTCCGGTGCTTCTTCACGACCGACTCGAGGATCGTGTTCACGACCGGGAAGCTCTTCTTGAAGCCGGGGCCGTCCGGGATCGGCAGGCCGAGCCAGACGACGTAGATCCCGGCGGCGTTCAGCTCGCGCGTGACGCCGTCGACGCGACGGCGGTACTCGGCGATCCACGACGGGCTCCCGAACGGCCCGACGTGAGCGCCGCCCATGTAGTCGTGCGCGTCGTCCGCGCCGAACGAGAAGACGACGACCTGCGGCTTCAGCTGCGCCTCGGCCTGCTGGATGCGCGTGAACCAGTTGTAGAGGTCGGTGCGCGCGAGCCCCGTCGAGAGCCGACTCTCCACGCCGACGACGGACATGGCCGGATCCGACACACGCTCGAGTGCCTGGCCCGGGACCTCCGCGAGCGAGTCGCCCGCGACCCAGACCCGGAGCGGTTTCTTCGCCGTGAAGACCCGCTTGCGCGGAGCGACATGGCTCTTAGGGTGATGCGTATGGATACCTGTGGGTAGCGGGCCGGCGGGTGGCGGCAGCGTCAGGTGCACGCGCGTGTCGATCGTGTCCTCGTTCTGCCGGCCGAGCGCCACCTGCAGCTCGTGGCGCAGCGTCGTCAGGTGCAGCGTGCGGCTGACGTCGAGGAGCGGGCGCGTCACGTTCAACGCCAGGCTGCGCTGAAAGCCCGACGGCTGGATCTCCGCCTGCTTGCGCAGCCCCTCCGCCTGCAGGACGGCCGCGATCAGCAGCCCGAAGAAGAGGACGAGGATGCCGCGCGCCGCGGAGTTCGAAGGGATGCGCATCAGAAGCGGAAGTAGATGAAGGGCGCGACGCCCTCGGGGCCGAGGGTGTTGATCACGACGAGGCAGACCGCGAACGCCGTCGCCTGCGCGGGCAGCGGCAGGCGCTGGAAGCCGCGCAGCGTCGCCGCGACCGCGCCGGGGCGCAGGTATTGGCCGAGGATGCCGACGAGGATCGCGAGCACGACCGACGTCGTGACGAGCGGCGACGGCTGCCCCCACGCGGTGAACAGACGGGCGATCACGTCACCGGCGCGCGTGAACGAATCGGCGCGGAAGAAGATCCACGCGAAGCAGACGACGTGGAACGTGATCACGCGGCCGACCCACTTGTTCGGGCTCCAGCCGGTCGCGCGCTCGATCGACAGCACGAGCCCGTGGATGCCGCCCCAGACGACGAACGTCCACGCGGCTCCGTGCCAGAGACCGCCGAGCAGCATCGTCAGCATCAGGTTGCGGTAGGTCATGAGCCGGCCCTTGCGGTTGCCGCCGAGCGGGATGTAGAGGTAGTCGCGGAGCCACCGGGAGAGCGTCATGTGCCAGCGGCGCCAGAAGTCCTGGAGCGTGACCGCCGTGTACGGCGATGCGAAGTTCTGCGGGAACTCGAAACCGAGGAGCAGCGCGACGCCGATCGCGATGTTCGTGTAACCGCAGAAGTCGGCGAAGATCTCGACCGCGTAGCCGTAGATCGCGACCAGCACCTCGAGCGACGAGTGGCGGTTCGGCGCGGCGAACACGTCGTCGACGATGTGCGTCGCGAGGTGGTTCGCGATCACGACCTTCAGGAAGAGGCCGCTGACGACGAGCACGAACGCGCGCGAGACGTTCACGCGCCGCGGGTCGCGCGGCGTCTCGAGCTGCGGCAAGAGCTCGCTCGCGCGCACGATCGGACCCGCCACGAGGTGCGGGAAGAACGCCTGGAACACCGCGAAGCGCGCAAAGGACGCGGGGACGAGCTCGCCGCGGTACGTGTCGACGACATACGAGATCGCCATGAACGTGTAGAAGGAGATGCCAACCGGAAGCACGACGTGCGCGATCCACGACGTGCCGACGAGGTTGTCGGCCGAGCTGAGGAAGAAGTTCGCGTACTTGAAGTAGCCGAGCAGGCCGATGTCGAACGCGACGGCGAGCGCGAGGAATGACTTACGTGCCCCGACCGTTCGCGAGCGGTGGATGGCAACCGCGAGCACGTGGTTCACGACCGTCGACGCCGCGAGCAGGAAGATGAAGCGCCAGTCCCACCACGCATAGAAGACGTAGCTGGCGAGCAGGATCCACGCCCGCCACGCGCGCGGATGCCTCATCAGCGCCCACGAGACCGGGAGCACGATCATGAAGAAGACCGCGAAGGTGACGGTCGGGAAGAGCACGGAGAGAGGTTAGGGCTTGACGCGCAGGGTGAGGCGCTGCGTGTCGAACGTCGCGGAGGCGTCCTTGACGCGAACGTTCAGCACGTAGGTCCCGGGCTTCACGAGCGGCTTGCCGATGATCCGCCCGTCGGCCTCGAGGTGCAAGCCCTTCGGCGCGCGTGCGAGCAGCGACCACCGGTACGGGACGAGACCGCTCGTCGCCGACAGCTTCGCTGCATACGACTTGCCGCGATGGGCGACCGGGAGCACCGTCGTCGCGACCTGAACCGGCTTCAGCGCGATCCCCGCGTCGAGCAGCGTCTTGTGGATCAGGCCGGCCATCGCCTCCGAGCCCGGAGCGAGCAGGTGCAGCCCGTCGTCCTGGAACCAGTCGGGATGGCTGCGCGAGTAGACGTTCCAGTCGATCACGTCCAGCTCGGGATGGTTCTTCGCGGCGTTCACGATGTCGTCGTTCATGTTGATGTAGGGGTGATGCGCCGCGCGCAGCGTCAGCCACCACACGTGCTTGACGCCCGCCGCCTTCATCGCGTCGAGCGCGGTCTCGATGTTCGTCGCGTACTGGTCTTCGAAGTCGTTGTAACCGACTGCGACCACGACGTTGGGGCCGAGCTTCGTCCCCATCGTCTTCACGAGCTGCACGACGTTCGGCGGCCGCACGCCGTTGATCGGGCAGCTGTCCTGGTCGACGCGCCGGCACGGCGCGACCTCGAGATCGAGGTCGATCCCCTGGCGGAGGATCGCGACGGCCTGGTCGTCGCCGGGGATCGCGTCGGCGACGGAGTCACCGATCAGCGTCACGTGCTGCAGGTCCTTCGTCGCGCCCTGCGCGCCCGAGGCGCCGAGCAGCAGCGCGACCAGCCCCATCACGAGAACCCCCCTCACGGCCGCGATCGTAGCCGCCCCGACAGGATTCTTGTGGTCCAGAATGTCGCCGGTGCGGAGACATCTGTGGATCGTGCCGCTCGCCGCACTCGCCCTCGCGTGGGCCTCCGTGCTCGAGCTGCCCGGGCCGAACCAGAACGCGCACCTCGCGCTCGTCACCGCGATCACGCACGGCACGCCGCGCATCGACCCGTACGAGCGTTGGACCCGCGACGACGCGTGGGTCGACGGGCACTTCTACACCGCGAAGGCGCCGGGGCTCGCGTTCTTCACCGTCCCCTACTTCGAGCTCTTGCGCGCGACCGGCCTCGTCGTGCACGGCCCGCCGCACAGCGTGCCGTGGCCGCGCGCCGAGTCGCTCGCCATGCCGCGCACGGCGCCCTGGGAGGTCGCGTTGTGGGGCGCGGCGTTGCCCTTCTTCCTGCTGCTGATCCTCGTGCGGACGACCGCCGAGCGGCTCGTGCCCGGCTACGGCACGCTCGCAGCGGTCACACTCGGCGCGGGGAGCCTCGTCGCCGTCTTCTCGACGCTCTTCTTCGACCACGAGCTGTCCGCGCTCCTCGGCTTCGCCGCGTTCGCCGTCCTCTTCCGCGACCGCGCGCGGCTCGCGTTCTGGAGTGGACTGCTCGCCGGGCTCGCGATCTTCGTCGAGTTTCCGCTCGCCCTGATCGCCGCCGTTCTCTTCTTCGCCGCGCGCGACCGCCTCCGCTACGCGCTCGGCGTGCTCGTCGGGATCCTCCCGCTGCTTGCGTTCGACACCTGGGCCGGCGGACGGGCGTGGTCGCTCGCGTACTCGCACGCGGTGCTCGAGCCGGGGGCGAGCGGGCACGACGTGATCGGTGCGAACGCGCGCGGGTTCTTCGGGCTCGGAGCGCCGAGCCTGCACGCACTCGTCACCCTGCTGTTCACAGCGAAAGGGCTCCTCGTGCTGACGCCGGTCTGGGCGCTCGCCGCCTACGGCCTCGTCGTGCTCTGGCGCCGCGGCGCACGCGCGGAAGCCGCCGTCGCGCTCGCCGTCACCGCGCTCTTCCTGCTCTACGACGCGGCGTACTACCTCCCGTTCGGCGGCTTCAACGGCGGTCCGCGCTTCCTCGTCCCGATGCTGCCGTTCCTCGCGCTCGGCGTCGCGGCAGCGTGGCGCGAGCGCCCCGGCCCGACGCTCGCGCTTGCGCTCGCGTCGATCGTCGTCACCACGGTCTCGGTGCTGAGCGACCCGATGCTCGTGAGCGAGGACGTCGGAACGATGTTCCACCGGCTCGAGCGCGGCGGCGACCACAATGGCCCGCTGCCGCTGACCGTGCTGCACTGGGCGTGGAGCGACCGCACGATCCCGCTGCTCCTCGTCGCGGCCGTCGTCGCCGCGGCGGTCCTCCCCGTGCTGCCGCGGCGATTGACGCGGCAGCAGGCGCTGCTCGGTCTCGCGTCGCTCGTCGCGTGGCGCGCCGTGTACACCGGCGCCCCGATCCTGATCAAGGCGCACAGCCACTGGTGGCTCGCGGCGGCGTTGCTCGGGGTCGTGCTCGCGGCCGGGCTCGCGCTCGCCTTCGACGGGCGCTACCTCGCGGCCGCCCCCGCGCTTCTCGCGCTGCCGCTCGTCTGGGGCCGCGTCGCCGGGCATCCAAGCGTCGCGGCGGGACTGGTCATCGTCGCGCTGGCCGGAGTCGTTGCAGCCGCGGTTCGATCTTCGCAAGCAGCACCGCGAGCAGCGCAATGAGAGTCGCGTTGCGCACGACGAGCAGCACGATGTCGCCACGGTTCATGTGCAGCACGACGTCGAGGTAGGGCACCGGGTACCAGACGTTCGTGAGCACGAGCGCGGCGACTAAGAGGAGCGTCACGCCGAGACCGACGAGCGGGACGAACGGCAGGAGCCAGATCAGGTACTGCGGCGAGAGCACGCGGCCGACCACGACGGCGACGCAGAGCGTCGCCGCCCACGTGAGCACCAGTCCGTCGCGCGAGCGCACGAGCTTCGGCGCGCGCCGCCAGATCAGGGCCAGCGAGCCGACGAAGAGGAGCGTGGTGAGCACGGCGAGCACGAAGCCGGATGCGCCGCCGAGGCCGTAGGTGTGCGCCTCCGACACGACGCCGATCGAGATCAGCCCGAGTGAGTGCGCGAGGAGCGCGACGCTCGCAAGCGGCGTCTCGATCTGCAGGTGGCGGCCGACTTGGCTGTGCACGCTCGCGACGAGACCGTGTGGTGCGAGCACGAAGAACGGAAGGACGACAGCCGCGCAGGCGACCGCGAAGCCCGCGACCGCGCGTGCGCCGGCGCGGCGTCCCGCCGCGATCGCAACCAGCGGCAGCAGCAGCACGGGATAGAGCTTCACCGCGGTCCCGATCCCGAGCGCCGCGCCGGCCCAGGTGTAGCGCCGGCTCAGCGTCAGCTGCAGCGCGACGAGCGTCAGCACCGCAGGGAAGATGTCGAAGCGCTTGAGCACCAGCGGCCCGAGGAGCAACGGCGCGAGCGCGACGACGAACGCGGCGCGCGGCCTGCGCGCGAGGAGCAGGATCGCGACGACGAAGAGGCAGAGCATCGCGAGCGAGAAGCGCACGGCGAACGTCGACTCGTCGGGCGAGCCGAGCGCCGGCGTGACGATCGCCGCCAGCGCGCCCGGCGGGTACTCGAGCGCGAAGTCGCGGTACGGGACGGCCCCGTGCACGACCTTGATCGCGTACCCGTAGAAGACGTCGAGGTCGCCGCCTTCGGGCGTCAGCCGCAGCGCGGCGGTGAGCAGCGTGGAGACGAGCAGGGCGGCGACGGCGACAACCGACGTCAGGCGGACGCGGAACGGCATGGTCTGTAGCGATAGCATCGACCGGTGCCCGGACGTGCGCTTGCCGTGGTGGTCGCATTGGCCGGGATCCTTTTCGTGGCCTTCCACTGGAGCGACCACTACCAATGGAAGCCCGACAGCCTCTTCTACGAGGCACAGCTGCTGCGCGTGCAGGGAACGCCCAAGCAGGAAGCGCTGCGGCGCGTCTTTCACGGGCCGCTCGCCGCCGAGCGGGTGCGGGAGGAGATGAAGGACACGCCGCCCGCACGGCGCACGGTTGCGAGCCCGGACTGGTACCGCTACTCCGAGCGCTTCTACGATCGGCGGTGGGTCGTGCCGGCGCTCGGCGCCGCCGTCGAGCCGGTGCTCGGCGTCGACGCGCTGCGCGCGGTCTCGCTCGCGGGCTACGTGCTCGCAGGGTTACTCGTCTACGCACTGCTCGCGCTGCGCTTCCGCTCGTGGATCGCCGCCGTGGTCTCGCTCGGCGTGCTCGCACTGGGCCCGTTGCGCTACTGGTCGCTGCTTCCGCTGACCGACAGCTTCGGCGTCGCGCTCGAGGCGGCGGCGCTTGCGACCGCGGTGCTTGCGCTTCGGCGCCCGCGACCGTGGCTCGCGGTGTTCGCAGCGACGATGCTCGTGCTCTCGTTCACGCGTGACGCGACGCTCGTCGTGATCGCAGGGTTGACCTGGGTCGCGTTCCGCGAGCGCACTCGGCGCGAGGTGGCGACGCTCGCCACCGCGGTCGTCGCATCTCTGCCGGCGCCCCTCCTCTTCGGCGCGCCGACGCGCGAGATCATCGCGTACACGCTGAACCAGTTCCATCCGCCCGCGAATGCGTCGTGGTCGTTCATCCGCGGCCGCTATGTCGCCGGAGAGAAGGGACTCGTGAAGGACGACTTCACCTACCTGGCGCACCACACGTACGTCGGTCTGTTCGCGGTCGGCGGGATCGTCGCGCTCTACGCGATCCGCAACGGCGACACGTCGACGCGCCTGATGCGCGGCGGTGTCGTCGGCGCGGTCGTGCTGCTGCTCCTCGCGCCGAACTTCACGGCGTTGCGGCTCGAGCTTCCGTTCGTGCCCCTCGCGGCGTACGGGCTCGCGCTACTGCTTCACACGGTATGGAGCAGAGCGCCACGCCGCCCAGTGCCAGTACCAGGCCGGCGGCTTGCGCGGCGCGGCGGCGGGCCTGCTGCCTGAGCCGTGCTGGTACGCGTAGAGCTGCCAGGCCCAGCGCGGCAGCACGCGCGGCACATCGGCCGGCCGTTTCACCGGGACGACGACGACGGGCTTCGACGGGATGCTCGCGTTGCCGGCGAGGTCGATCGCGCGGACGCGGTAGACGGTCGGCGTCGTCGCGTGGAACGCGCGCACAGTCACGCGCCGCGCGCTACCCGGGACGTGCGCTGACGGCGTCCCGTCGAGCAGGATGTCGTAGCGGACGACCGGGCCTGCGTTGTCGGTCGAGCCCTGCCACGTCAGGCGCAGCGCGCCCTTCACGAACTTCCCGCTGACGCCGTCCGGGCGAGCCGGCGGCACCGTGTCGGCGAGCAGGCCGAAGTAGCCGGGCACGAGCGTGTCGATCTCGACCGTGCCGTCGCCGAGGATCGTGTAGTCGGCGTCGAGGCCCGCGCCCGCCTTCGGCAGCGGCTTCCACGTCGTCCCGTCGGTCGAGAAGGACGGCGCGAGGCCGTTCGCGGGAACCGCGAGGTGCAGGCTGGCCGGCGCGCCGAAGCGCGTGATCGGCGTCGAGCTCTGCGAGTCGGTGACCGCGAGCTGCACGGCGTACCCCGTCGGGGACGGTGGCGCCGAGGCCGTCAGCGTCACGACTGCCGTCGAGGGGAACGAACCGCTTGTCCACGTCGCGGTTGCCTTGCCGTCGCCGGAGCCGACCGAGCCGGCGGGCGGCGGCGGCGCGGGCGGCGGCGGCGCGACCGGCGAGACGACAGCGCCGTCGACGTAGTTGCTGTCGATGTTGATCGTCACTCCGCCCCATGTCTCGTTGTGGCCGCCCTTGTACTGATGGACGCGCTGGTGGTTCGCCCAGAGCGTGTCGCTGACGTAGGGGTCGCCGAACACGCCTTCGACGCCGTTCCAGTTCGCGATCCAGATCGCGTCGGGCAATGCGGGGCCGAGCGACGACACGTCGCGGATCGTCGAGGCGGCGCTGCCGTACACGCCCGGGACGAAGCCCTGCGCTCGCAACTCGTCCACCCAGCCCGTGACGAACGCCTGCACGACCTTCGTGCACGAGCTGTTGTTCGCGGGGTAGCCCTCCATGTCGAAGTACACCGGGCTGCCGTCCGGCAGCGCGAACTTCCCGGCCGCGAGGCTCGCTGCGTCGTCGGCCGCCGCGCGACCCTGCGTTCCGGCCGTCGTCAGGTTCGTCGAGATGTGCTGCAGCTTCGTCTGGCTGACGCAGGGCGCCTGCAGGCCGACGTAGAGCGGCAGGAGGTTCCACCCCATGCCGAGCGTCGACGCGATCCACGACGACGAAAGGTTCCCGTCGGCGCACGCGCGGTTGACCCCGCCGAGGTAGACGCCGACCGCGCGGTACGGCGACGCCGACCAGGCCTGCAGCGCCTTCGTCGACGGCGCGGTGCACGCGTCGAACCCGTACCCGGTGAACACGCCTGCGCTCGACTGTTGTCGCGCGGCGGAGCCTGTCGGCGTGAGCGCGAGCAGCACGGCGACGACGGCGATGGCGAGAGACCCCCCTCTCACGCCCGGCAGTCTGCCGGACAATCGTTAACGAGCCGTGATGTAGTCCGTCAGGTACTTGATCTGGAAGCTCTGTTGCTGCGACTGGAACTTCACGAGGTCACCGATCGAGATCACTGCAGCGATGCGCCCGTCCTGCACGACGGGCAGGTGGCGGATGCGTCGATCGGTCATGAGGGCCATGCACTCGTCGATCGTCGTCTCCGGCCCGATCACGATCAGCGGCGACGTCATGATCTCGCGCACCGGCGTGTCCTGCTCGGTTCGGCCTTCGAGCGTCACGCGGCGCAGGTAGTCGCGTTCCGTGACGATCCCCTGCACGTGGCCGTCGACGTTGACGAGCAGCGAGCCGACGTTCGCCTCGACCATCTTGCGCACCGCATCGAGCACCGAGTCGTCTGCGTCGATCGTGAGCAGATCGCCGGTCTTGTCCGCGAGGATCTCGGACACGGTTGCCATGCCTGCGCAGTCTACGCCTGGGCGCGCAGCCAGACACGCACCGCTTCGCCGATCGCGCCCAGGTCGGTGCGCAAGCCATGGTCTGAAGCCACCTGGACGACCGTTCGGTTCGGTGCCGCAGGCGGCATCCCGAAGTGGTCGCGGCTGCCTTGGACGACGAGCGTGGGGACGGCGACCGCGTCGAGCTCGGGCAGCCTGCTCGGCCGGCCACCCGGCGG
>Ga0066662_10001447_pt1 | contig 10929 bp, 7 predicted proteins | sample GraSoiAngelo_111_FD_133939 | JGI IMG/M metagenome (GOLD analysis project Ga0066662, IMG submission 133939) | Grasslands soil microbial communities from the Angelo Coastal Reserve, California, USA - 14_0903_12_40cm | ecosystem: Environmental > Terrestrial > Soil > Grasslands | place: USA... | reverse complement strand
GCGCCGACCTTGAACTTGTCGAGCGACGCGCCGAAGTCGGCCTGCGCCGCCGCCCAGTCGGCTTCGGTGATGTTCAAGCCCTTGTGCACGGTCTTCATGTCGCGGCCGAGGTAGACGCACGGCCCGCCCGTCGCGGCGCAGAGCTGGTCGACGACGAGCTGGCGGATGCGCGCTTTCGAGTTGTCGCTGGCGCCGACGAAGAACCGCTGCAGCTTCGGGTCGCTCGCCAGACGGCCGATGAAGTCGTCGGTGACCGCGGCGATCGCATCGTATCCGCCGAGACGGTGGTAGAGCGACGGCGTCCCCGACGGGGCCGGCGCCGTCTGCGCGCCGGCCGCGAGCGGCGAGACGAGCGCGCACAGCGCGAGAGCGGCGAGCGCCAAACGCGCCCGCATGCGAAGGTGAGACATGGAACCCCTCCGTTCCGACGGCTCTGGGTTGAGTTGTCGCCGTAACGCTACGAAGCGAGCGCCGGATTTTCCCGGTCCCGCACGGGGGACGAAACGCAACGCATCGTCCACCGCACGGCATGCTGGGACGCCCGCGGCCGGCAAGGCTGACCGGCGCTCGAGCCGAAACGCGGCGCCACGGGACCGCTCGGTTACAGGAGGTATGGATGGGCCGCGTCTTGCGCTGGATCGGGTTCGTGCTGGTCGGGATCGTCGCCGTCGCGGCGATCTGCTTCGTCATCCTCGTCGTGGCGTCGAACCGTGAGGTCGACAAGCGCGTCGTCGTCGTTCCGCCGCCGCCGGTGCTCGGCCACGGCTCGGTCGAGCGCGGCAACCACATCTTCAACGCGGTCTCGAGCTGCGTCGTCTGCCACCGGCGCGACGGCGGCGGCGGACCGTTCATCACCGACGCCGCGATGGCGCTGCTCAACGCGCCGAACCTCACCCGCGGCCCCGGCGGCGTGGGCGTCGCGTACACCGACGCCGACTACGACCGCGCGATCCGGCGCGGCATCCGCGCCGACGGAACGCGGCTGATCATCATGCCGTCGTGGGACTACGCCGCGCTGAGCAACGACGACGCCGCGTCGGTGATCGCGTACATTCGCAGCTTACCGCCGGTCGACCGCGTCAACCCGCGCGTGAAGCTGGGCCCGGTCGGCCGCGTCCTGGTCGCGACGCACAAGCTCCCGTTCGACGCCGACCGGCTGACCGACGAAGGGATCCCGACCGCGACGCCCCCGCCGGCCGGCACGTCGGTGGCGTACGGCCAATATCTCGCGCGCGTCGGCGGCTGCATGGGCTGCCACGGCATACACCTCTCGGGCGGCCACCTCGCCGGCCCGCCGGACGTCCCGCCGGCCGCGAACCTCACGCCGACCGGGATCGGCAGCTGGTCGTCGGCCGACTTCATCCGCACGATCAGCAAAGGCCGCGATCCGTCGGGCCACAACCTGAACGACTTCATGCCCTGGCGCACGATCCGCGACATGTCCGACGACGAGCTCGAAGCGATCTACAACTACCTGAAGCTGCTCCCGCCCCGCCCGACCGGCACCGGCTGAACGGTTACCTCTCGATCGCGCTTTGCGCGGCGGCTAGGCGGGCGATCGGGACGCGGTACGGCGAGCAGCTGACGTAGTCGAGGCTGAGCTCGTCGCAGAACGCGACGCTGCTCGGCTCGCCGCCGTGCTCGCCGCAGATGCCGATCTTGAGGTCCGGACGGGTCTCGCGGCCGCGCTGCACGCCGCAGCGCATCAGCCCGCCGACGCCGACGCGGTCGAGCACCTGGAACGGATCGTCCTTGAGGATCTTCAGCTCCAGGTAGCGCGGGATGAAGCTGGCCTCCGCGTCGTCACGCGAGTAGCCGTACGTCGTCTGGGTCAGGTCGTTCGTGCCGAAGCTGAAGAACTGCGCGATGCGCGCCAGGTCGTCGGCCACCACGCACGCGCGCGGCAGCTCGACCATCGTCCCGATGCGGTACGGCACCGCGACGCCGCGGCGGAGGATCACCTCGTCGGCGACGAGCTTCACCGCGTCGTGCGTCACCCGCATCTCCTCGATCGTGCCGACGCCGGGGATCATGACGTCCGGCCGCGCGTCGACCCCCCGCGCGCGCAGGTCGCACGCCGCCTCGAAGATCGCGCGCACCTGCATCGCGTAGATCTCCGGATAGAGAATCCCGAGCCGGCAGACGCGCAGGCCGAGCATCGGGTTCTGCTCGTGCAGCGCGCGCACGCGCGCCAGCACGCGCATCTTCTCGACGTACTCGGGATCGCTCTCGCCCTTGGTGATGCGCAGCTCCGTGGTCCGCACGAGCAGCTCCTCGAGCGAAGGCAGGAACTCGTGCAGCGGCGGGTCGAGCAGCCGGATCGTCACCGGATAGCCGGCCATCGCCTCGAGGATGCCGGCGAAGTCGTCCTTCTGGAACGGCAGCAGCTGCGCCAGCGCTTCGGCGCGCACTTCGGGCGTGTCGCTGATGATCATGCGCTGTACGACCGGCAGCCGGTCCTGCTGCATGAACATGTGCTCGGTGCGGCACAGCCCGATCCCGGTCGCGCCGAGCTCGCGGGCTTTGCGCGCGTCTTCCGGGGTGTCGGCGTTCGCCCACACTTCGAGCCGCATCGCCGCGTCGGCCCAGCCGAGGAACTCCGCCAGCCAGTCCGGCAGCTTCGAGGGCGGCGGGATCAGCGCGAGCTTGCCCACGACGACGTTCCCGGTCGTGCCGTCCATGGTGACCCAGTCGCCTTCTTTGAGCACGGTGTCGCCGATGGTCGCCGTCTTCGCGCGGTAGTCCACCTTCATCGCGTCGAACCCGGCGACGCACGGCTTGCCCATCCCGCGCGCGACGACCGCGGCATGCGACGTCGCGCCGCCGCGCGAGGTCAGCACGCCGCGCGCGGCGATCATCCCGTGCACGTCGTCGGGCGCCGTCTCCACGCGCACGAGGATGACGTCCTCGCCCGCCTGCCCGCGCTCCGCCGCCGTGTCAGCGTCGAACACGATCTGCCCGGCCGCCGCGCCCGGCGAGGCGTTGAGCCCTTTGCCGGCGACGGTGAACTTCTCGTGCGGGTCGATCCGCGCGTGGAAGAGCTGGTCCAGCGACGCCGCGTCGACGCGCCGCAGCGCTTCGGTCTTGTCGATGATCCCTTCGTGCACGAAGTCGAGCGCGATCCTCACCGCGGCCTCGGCGCTGCGCTTGCCGCTGCGCGTCTGCAGCATGTACAGCTTGCCGCGCTCGACGGTGAACTCCAGATCCTGCATGTCGCGGTAGTGCGTCTCGAGCTGGTGCGCGATCGCGACGAACTGCGCGTACACGTCGGGCTGCGAGCTCTGCAGGTCCGAGATCTTCATCGGCGTGCGGATGCCGGCGACGACGTCCTCGCCCTGCGCGTTGCGCAGGTACTCGCCGTACAGACACTTCGCGCCGCTGTTCGGGTCGCGCGTGAACGCGACGCCGGTCCCCGAGTCGTCGCCGAGGTTGCCGAAGACCATCGTGACCACGCTGCACGCGGTGCCCCAGTCGTCGGGGATCTTGTTGAACTTGCGGTAGTCGGCGGCGCGCTTGGAGTGCCACGAGTCGAACACGGCGCCGATCGCGAGCTCGAGCTGCTCGTGGACGTCCTGCGGGAACGGCTCGCCGGTGTGGACGCGCACGATCTCGCGGTACTGCGCGATCACCTCTTTCCACCGGTCGGCGGAGAGAGCCGGATCGCTCGCGACCCCCGCCTTCTGCTTCGCCTCCTCGACGACGTGCTCGAACTCGTCCTTCGGGATGTTCAGCACGACGCTCCCGAACATCGCCATGAAGCGGCGGTAGGCGTCGTACGCGAAGCGGTCGTTGCCGGTCAGCTTGGCGAGCCCTACGACGGTCTCGTCGTTGAGCCCGAGGTTGAGGATCGTGTCCATCATCCCGGGCATCGAGACGCGCGCGCCGCTGCGCACCGAGACCAGCAGCGGGTTGGCCGCCAGGCCGAAGCCCTTGCCGGTCCGGTGCTCGAGCTCGCGCATCGCGGCCCGGATGCGGGCGGTCAGACCGTCGGGAAGCCGCCGGCCGGCCTCGTAGAAGTCCAGGCAGACTTCGGTGGTCAGGGTGAAGCCGGGCGGGACGGGAAGCCCGGCCCGCGTCATCTCGGCCAGCCCGGCGCCCTTGCCGCCGAGCAGGTCCTTCATCTCGCCGGTCCCGTCCTCGAAGAACCAGATGGGCGCGTGACAGCCGGCGCCGCCGTCCGGCGAGGGACGCGTGAGCGCCAGGACGGCCTCGGACCCCGGTTCCTCCCCCTCGTGGATGGGCGCCCGCGGAAAATCGTTGTAACGCCGTGTCTGAACGGTGGAAACTTTTTCCAGCTGGTCCATGCTTGGTAGTTTCCCTCCGCCGGGCCGTTTCAAGCGTGGGCTGGATAACGCTGGCCCGGCCGCCCGGAGCGGCCGGCTCTAGCGGGCGTCGTGGAAGATGAGCCCGAGCGTGAGCCGCTCGCCGTCGCGGATCTCGGCGACCCCGTGCCGGAACGCGGTCCGGAAGAAGCCGCGCGCGCCGCGCGCCGGCCGGACCGCGTTCGGGAACACGACCGCGTCGCCGCGGCGCAGCGGCACCACGTGGGCCAGGCTCTGCTTGCGCGGCCGCTGCTCGACCAGGACGAACTCGCCGCCGGCGAACTCGCTGCCCGGCTCGCTCAGCAGCACGGTCACCTGCAGGGGGAACGCGACGTCGCCGTAGAGATCCCGGTGCAGCGCGTTGTGGTCGCCGCCGCGGTAGCGCAGCATGAGCGGCGTCGGCCGAGTCTGTCCCGCCGCGTGACAGCGCTCGAGAAATCGCGCCAGCGACGCGGGATAGCGGACGTCCTCACCCAGCGCGGCCGCCCACGCGTTCGCGACCGGCGCGAGCTGCGCGTAGAGCCTCCCGCGCAGCTCCGCGACGAGCGGCGGGAGCGGGTAGCCGAAGTAGCGGTACACGCCGCGGCCGTAGCCGTGGCGCTCCATCACCACCGTGCTGCGGAACGCGCCGTCGTCGTCGAACCGCGCGCGCAGGCCGGCGCACTCGTCCGCTTGCACCAGCGAGGGCAGCAGCGCGTAACCGCGCGCATCGAGCTCTTCGTGCACGCGCCGCATGACCGCCGCCGAGCGTCCCGGCGTTGCGGCCCGATTGCTCTCGCATTCGCGCCGCACCATGCCAGCCACATGGCATCGTCGCATGCTACAACTGCGGCGTGTATCAGCCGCCCGAGATCATTCTGGACCTTTTCGCCGTGTACCGCCGCGCCGCCGGGCTTCCAATGCTTTCACGCGCCGATCTATTGCGGTTATTTGCAGAGACAGACGCTCCAGCTGAGCAGCGGATCGATCCGGCGAAGGTGATTCCGTTTCCGGGTTGTCGCGACCGGTCGCGAGAAACCACGCCGTGACGCCCAGCACCTGCGCGAGCTTGAGGCCGACCAGAAAGCTCGCGCTCTTCGTCTGCCCGGACTCCATCTGTCGGATCGCGCCTTCCGTCACGCCGACGGAGTGCGCGAGCGCGCTCGGCGTGAGCTGCCGGCGCGTGCGCAGTGAGCGGAGACGCTCCCCGAAGGTCTCGGACACGCGGGAAGTATACGAGCCGAAATGTGGAGTGTGGTATTGCGCCGTCCGCGCTAGTATGCTACCGAGAAGTAGATGCAAGTGCTCGCGAGCCCAGAGTGCGGTCGTCCGGACACTCTCCACACCGAGACCGGATGCCCGCACCGCTGGTCCGGCACTCGCATCACCCGCGCCGTCGACCGTTCCTGCGAGCCTACGCGAGTGGTGCTCGCCTACACCCCGGGGGCGGTCGGCGGCGTCCTGCGACTCACAGATCGCGCGCGCGAAACGCCAGGACGCCCGCCGCCAGCACGACGACGATCCATCCGCACGCCCACGCGAGCAGCGCCGGCGGCAGCGGCGACGTCACGGCGAACGGGTTGACGCCGCTCCCGCTCGCGTTCGCGTTCGCGGCTACCGCGGTGAACACGGCGGGCTGCAGCGCGTAGAGCGCGCCGCGCCACAGCGCGTCCGACGGAAAGATCAGTGCGACGATCGTCCCGGCGTCGGCGAGCCGCTCGTTCCCGAGCGCGAGCCCGATCGACTGCACGATCCCGGCGATCCACGCCAGGCCGAACAGCAGCGCCGCGATGATCCCCGCAGCGAGCGCGGGCAGCCGCGTCGCGAGCACGGTTGCGGCGGTCGTGACGACGGCCGCCACGCCGATCAGGTAGCCGAGCGCGACCGCGGGCTGCGGCGGGACGTAGCCCGTCATGGCGCGCACGACGAGCAGCTCGACGCCGCCCGCCACGGCGACGTACACCGCGAGCGCGAGCACCGTGCCGAGCCAGCGCCCGAGCGCGACCTCGGCGCGCCGCACCGGGCGCGCGAGCACGGCCAGGATCTCGCCGTTCGCGATGCTCTCCGCGATCGCGGGCGCGCCGACCAGCGCGGCGCCGAGCGCGATCACGAACGAGAACAGAAACGCCAGCAGGATCACGATCCCGGCGGCCGTCGCGCGCACCGCGGGCTGGGCGATCGGCTCGCCGTCGACCACCGCCGTCGCGAGCCGGTGCAGCCCCCACGCGGTGAACGCCACGATCACGAGCGTCAGCAGCGCGACCGCGACGACCAGCCGCCGCCGCACCAGCTCGCGCAGCGTCAGCCCGGCGAACAGCGCGACGTTCACGCGCCGCGCACCAGCGACAGAAAGCGGTCCTCGAGCGTCGTCTGGTTCGGCTCGACCGCGTGGATGCGCGCGCCCTCGCCGACCAGCCGCGCGACCAGGGCCGGGATCTCGTCGGGCGCGACGTCGAACTCCCGCCAGCCTTCCTCGAGCCGCACGCGCACGCCGCGCGCGGCGCCGGTCAGCGCCCCGACCGAGCCTTCAGCGACGACGCGTCCGCGGTCGACGATGCACACGCGGTCGCAGACGCGCTCGACCTCGCCCAGCAGATGCGAGTTCAAGAAGACCGTCGTCCCGCGCGCGCGCAGCCGCTCGATCAGCGCGCGCACGTCGCTGCGCCCGACCGGGTCGAGCGCCGACGTGGGCTCGTCGAGAAACACGATCTCCGGCGCGCCGAGCAGCGCGACCGCCAGGCCGAGCCGCTGCTGCATCCCTTTGGAGTACGTGCCGACGCGATCGTTCGCGCGCTCGCGCAAGCCCACTTCGTCCAGCACTTCGCCGATCGCGCGCGGTGCGCCGCCGAGCCGAAGGAGGCGCGCGTGGAACGCGAGCACCTCGCGCGCCGCGAGCCAGTCGGGATAGCGAAACAGCTCGGGCAGGTAGCCGATGCGCGCGCGCGTCGCGCGGTCGCCGACCGGTTTGCCGAGCACGTCCGCGGCGCCGCCGGTCGGCCGCACGAGGCCGACCAGCATCTTCACCGCCGTCGACTTCCCCGCGCCGTTCGGCCCGAGGAAGCCGAGACACTCGCCGCGCTCGACGCGCAGCGTGAGATCGTGCAGCGCGTGGATGCGGCCGTAGCGCTTCGCGAGCCCGCGCGCGACGAGCGCGTCGCTCGGCACTACTTCAAGTCGTTGGCGAGCGCGAGCACGTCGCTCTGCGGGAACGTTCCGGCGACGGCGTACAGCTTGCCGTTTTTCGTCCAGACGATCGCGGTGCCGATCCCGGTCTCGTCGCCGATGGCCAGCCCCTGGACGCCGTCGACGGCGACCTTGGCCGCGGTCTGCTCGTTGAAGCGCACCGGGATCGGCAGCGTCTGCGCGGGGTCGCCGATCGCCTTGATCTGCGCGACCAGGTGCTTCGAAACCCCGGGCTGCGCCGCGAACCAGTCGGCCAGCGTGCGCAGCGGCGCGCCGCTCGAGCTGACCGCCGGCAGCGGCGCCTGCACGACCGCCAGGAACGAGCGCGCTCGCGCGCCGTGGCGCGCGCGGTTGCGCGGCGGCGCGCCGTACGTCACGACGCAGACCGGCTGCAGCGTCGCGGTGTAGGTCGTGCCGTCGAGCCCGCCGGGCAGCGGGTGCAGCGCGACCTTGTGCTCGCGCGCCCACGCCGCGGCCTTCGCTTGCGAGAACGTGAACGAGGTGCGCGCGCGCTGCGTCACCTGGTAGTGCACGTCCTTGCCGAGCGCGCCGGGGACGGTCGCCGGCAGCCGCAGCGCGTAGCCGGCGTCCTGCGCCGCTTCGCTCGCGGAGCCGACCTCGTCGATCCCCGGGCTGCGGGTGCCGCGCACCGTGCCGAACGCCTCGAGCGGCGGCAGCGCCTGCAGCGCGTGCACGTCGGCCGGGGTGACCGACACCGCGCGGACCTGGGTCGGCTGGAAGACGGAGAGCGGATCGCCCTGGGCGGCGAGCGGGAGCGCGAGCGCCGCGGCGAGAGCCGGCAAGAGCAGCTGTTTGGTGTTCATCAGCCTTAGCTTTGTATCACAAAGACTTCAGAACGTCCAGGGGGCTCGAAAACCGCGGCGGGCCCAGGCGGGTTGGAGCGAGCGTTCACAGCGCGAACGGGGTGCACCGCACGATATGTTCAGCACGAAGAAATCCTCGGCCGACGTCAAGACGTACTTGACCGGGAACAAGTGGGAGATCGGCGATCTCTTTCCGGGGCCGGAAGGCTTCTATCCCGGCAAGACGTCGACGCCGCACCTGCACTTCACGATGCAGGCCGGGAACTGCTACCTGCACTACAAGACCGCGGGCGGCACGCACGAGATCAACAGCTACGCCGACGTCGCGGCGTCCGGCGCGACGGGCCAGAACAAGACCGAAGCGCAAGGATTGATGGTCGAGCTCACGATGGGCTGAGCCGCCGCGGCCGGAGCACCCGCGCGGCCGAACGGAGACGCGGCGCACGGTCGCGTACGTGGCCTCATGCTCTCGCGCTCGCCGAAGCTCTCGCGCTCGCTCAAGCTCTCGCTCCCGCTCCCGCGGCCGCTCAGCCGTGCGCGGTCGCTCGTCGTGGCGGCCGCGCTGCTCGCCGCGGGGATCGTGTTCGCCATCGCGCCGCCGGCGCGCGCCGAAGACGCGCAGCGGCCGTCCTCGCCTGCGCCGAGCGCCGTGCCGTCCGCCTCGCCGTCGCCCGGGCCGACGATGCAGTGGCGGAACATCGGGCCGGCGGTGTCGGGCGGGCGCGTCGCGACGGTCGCCGGAACCGACCTCGATCCCGCGCTGCTGTACGCCGGCGCGGCGGGCGGCGGCGTGTGGCGGTCGACGAACGGCGGGACCGACTGGACGCCGGTCTTCGACAAAGCGGGGACGCAGTCGATCGGGGCGATCGCGATCTCGCCGCGCGACAAGAACGACGTGTGGGTCGGCACGGGCGAGCCGTGGCCGCGCAACGACGTGATCCCCGGCGACGGCGTCTATCACTCGGCCGACGGCGGCAAGACCTGGAACCAGCTCGGGCTCGCGCAGACCTCGCAGATCGCGCGCGTGCTGCTCGACCCGCGCGACCCCAAGCGCGTCCTGGTCGCCGCGCTGGGCGACCCGTTCAAAGACAACCCCGAGCGCGGCGTCTTCCGCAGCACCGACGGCGGCGCGACGTGGACGAAAACCTTGTACTTCGGGCCGGCGGTCGGCGCGTCGGACCTCGCGATGGACCCGAAGAACCCCGACGTCCTGTACGCCGGGATGTGGCGGTTTCGCCGCTCGTCGTGGAACCTGACCAGCGGCGGCGAGGACGACGGCATCTACAAGTCGGCCGACGGCGGCGCGACCTGGAAGCGCGTCACCGGCAACGGCCTGCCGGCCGGGATGACCGGCCGCATCGCGCTGGCGATCGCGCCGAGCGACGCGCGGCGCATCTACGCGCTGATCGAGTCGAAGGAAGGGCTGCTGTGGCGCTCGGACGACGGCGGCGCCAGCTGGAAGATGACGTCCTCGAACACGCTGATCGACGAGCGCCCGTTCTACTACTCGCGCGTCGTCGTCGACCCGCACGATGCCGACCACCTCTTCTCCGTCTCGGTGCTGCTCGCCGAAACCAAGAACGGCGGCAAGACCTGGCACGTCGGCGGAAGGCGGCTGCACGGCGACCACCACGATCTCTGGATCTCCGCGAACGGGCGCACCATCCTCGAAGGGAACGACGGCGGCGTCGCGCTCTCGCACGACGGCGGCGCGACGTGGGCCTGGCGCAACACGCTCCCGATCGCGCAGTTCTACCACGTCGCGTACGACCTGCGCACGCCGTATCACGTGTGCGGCGGCTTGCAGGACAACGGTTCGTGGTGCGCGCCCGCGCGGACCGGCGACGGCCGCGGCGTGCTCCCGCGCGACTGGACCAAGGTCGACGGCGGCGACGGTACGTGGGTCGTGCCCAACCCGCGCGACCCGCAGACGATCTGGTCGTCGTCGGGCGGCGGCAACAACCAGGGCTCGATCGTGCGCTACGACCGGCGCGCGCAGAGCGCCGACGACGTGTCGCCGTACCTGCGCGACCAGAACGTCGTCGCGCCCGCGCGGCTGAAGTACCGCTTCAACTGGGAGACGCCGCTGGCGTTCGACCCGTTCGACCCGCGCGCGCTCTACGCCGGCGGCAACGTGCTGTTCCGCACGACGGACGACGGCATGCACTGGACGCCGGTCAGCCCCGACCTCACCCGGAACCTGAAAGCGCGGCAGGCGGTGCTGTCGGGCGGCCCGATGACGCTCGACGTCACGGGCGCGGAGACGTTCGACACGCTGCTGTGCGTCGCGCCCTCACCGCTGGCGCGCAAGCAGATCTGGGTCTCGACCGACGACGGCGTGGTCCAGCTGACCCGCGACGGCGGAGCGCACTGGGCGAACGTCTCGATCCCGGGCGCCGACGCCGACTCACGCGTCCCCGCGGTCGAGCCCTCGCATCGCGCCGCCGGTACGGCGTACGCGGTGATCGACCGCCATTACGTCGGCGACCGTGCGCCGTACGTCTACGTGACGACGAACTTCGGCAAGAGCTGGCGCGCGATCGCGAGTGGGCTGCCGGCCGCCGAGGTGCACGTCGTGCGCGAGGACCCGCGCAACCCGAGCGTGCTGTACGCGGGCACCG
>Ga0066662_10001446_pt1 | contig 10932 bp, 11 predicted proteins | sample GraSoiAngelo_111_FD_133939 | JGI IMG/M metagenome (GOLD analysis project Ga0066662, IMG submission 133939) | Grasslands soil microbial communities from the Angelo Coastal Reserve, California, USA - 14_0903_12_40cm | ecosystem: Environmental > Terrestrial > Soil > Grasslands | place: USA... | reverse complement strand
TGGGCCCCTCGCGCTCCCGCGTGGCCTCGTACTGCTCGATCTCCGCCATCCGGTTCTCGGTCAGCGCGATCTCGTCCCACCCGTTCAGCAGGCGCTCCTTCACGTGCGGGTCGATGTCGAACGCGGCAACACGTCCCGACGGCATCGTCACCGTCTGTTCGGCCAGGTCGATCCGCGCCGCGGCGGGCGCCCGCTCGATCAGCTCGCGCACGTCCTCCTCCGGAAGCTCCACCGGCAGCAGCCCGATCTTCGTGCAGTTCGAGCGGAAGATGTCCGAGAAGCTCGGCGCCACAACCGCCTCGTACCCGTAGTCCTGCAGGGCCCAGGCGGCGTGCTCGCGTGAGCTGCCCGACCCGAAGTTGCGCCCGGCCGCCAGGATCGGCGCCCCGTGGAACTCGATCCGGTTGAGCGGGAAGCCGGGCTCGCGGAACCAGTCCCAGAACAGGAACTCGCCGAACCCGCTCCGCTCGATCCGCTTCAGGAACTGCTTGGGGACGATCTGGTCGGTGTCCACGTTCGCCCGGTCGAGCGCCGCGACCGGCCCCTCGATCAACGTCACCGGCTTCATACCAGCTCCCGCACGTCGGTCAGCCGGCCGGTGATCGCCGCCGCCGCCGCCATCGCGGGGGAGAGCAGGTGCGTCCGTCCGCCCTTGCCCTGCCGGCCCTCGAAGTTGCGGTTGGACGTCGACGCGCACCGCTCACCCGGGGCCAGGATGTCCGGGTTCATGCCCAGGCACATCGAGCAGCCGGCACCCCGCCAGTCGAAGCCGGCTGCCCTGAAGATCTCATCCAAACCCTCACGCTCAGCTTGAGCTTTAACTCCGACGGATCCGGGCACCACCATCGCCTGCACCGTCGAGGCCACCTTCCGGCCGCGGACGATCTCCGCCGCCGCGCGCAGGTCCTCGATCCGCGCGTTGGTGCACGACCCCAGGAAGACCCGGTCGATCGCGATCTCGGAGAGCGGCGTCCCCGGCCGCAGATCCATGTAGGCCAGCGCCCGCTCGTCCGACTCGTCTCCCGGCTCCGGCACTGCGCCGGTGATCGGGGCGACCTGGCCCGGGTTGGTGCCCCACGAGACCTGCGGCGCCAGGGCCGGCACGTCCACCTCGACGACCTGGTCGAAGACCGCGCCCTCGTCGGTTGTGAGCCCGCGCCACCCCTCGACGGCCGAGGCGAAGTGCTCCGGCACGCCCGGGCGGCCCTCCATGTAGGCGAACGTCGTGTCGTCCGGCGCCATCATGCCGGCCCGCGCCCCGGCCTCGATCGACATGTTCGCGATCGTCATGCGACCCTCCATCGACAGCCCGCGGATCGCCTCGCCCGCGTACTCGACCACGTGCCCGGTGGCGCCGTCGGTGCCGATCTGCCCGATCGTGCCCAGGATCATGTCCTTGGCGGTGCACCCGACCCCGAGCTGGCCGGTGTAGCGGATCAGCATCGTGCGCGGGCGCGTCTGCATCACCGTCTGCGTGGCCAGCACGTGCTCGACCTCGCTCGTCCCGATCCCGAAGGCGAGCGCGCCGAACGCGCCGTGCGTGGACGTGTGGGAATCGCCGCAGACGATCGTCATCCCCGGCTGCGTGATGCCGAGCTCGGGGCCGATCACGTGGACGATGCCCTGCCGCCGGTGCCCGAGCGGGTACAACCTGACGCCGAACTCCTCGCAGTTTCGCCGCAGCGCCTCCAGCTGGGCCTGCGACAGCTCGTCGGGTCGCCCGGGCCCGGTGGGGACGTTGTGGTCGGCGGTGGCGAGCGTGCGATCCGGCCGCCGGACCCGACGGCCGGCGAGCCGCAGGCCCTCGAAGGCCTGCGGGCTCGTCACCTCGTGCACCAGGTGCAGGTCGACGAACAGCAGGTCGTCGCCGATCAGGTGGGCTTCCCAGACCTTCTCGAACATCGTCTTGCGCATGCCCGCAGTCTAGAAAACGCCGCCTGCGCGGGCCGTGCCTACCGCCTGGGACAATGGCCGGCATGACCGCATCCGACATCCGTATCGATCCGCTCGAGCGCCGTCATCTTCCTGCGCTGGCCGCATTGCTCGAGGATCCGGCGGTGCTCCGCTTCACCCGCGTGCCGGTGCCCGTCCCCGAGGGCTTCATCGACTCCTGGTTCGATCTCTACCAACGCGGTCGTCAAGACGGGACGATGGAGGCCTTCGCGATCTGCAGCGCCGACGAGGTGCTCGGCATCGCCGTCGCCCCGCGCATCGATCGCGAGACGCGCACGGCCGAGCTCGGGTATGTCACGTCGCCGGCCGCCCGCGGCCGCGGCGTCGCCCGCGCAGCGCTGGCCCTGCTCACCGAATGGGCGTTCCGGGAGACCGGCGCCGTTCGGCTGGAGCTGATGATCAGCCCCGAGAACCCCGCCTCGCAGAGGGTCGCGGAGCGGTGCGGCTACGTGCTGGAAGGGACGCTTCGCTCCCTGCACTTCAAGCAGGGGCTGCGCGAGGACACACAGATCTGGTCGCGCCTGGCCGGCGACCCGGCGCCGGTGGAGGGGGCGGGCCGAGCCGGCCCGCCCCCGATCCCTCAGCCGACGCCGGAGTAGACGAGGATCTTCTTGCTGTTGTCGCTCGCGTACATCCGGCCGGCGTTGTCGAACGCGACGAAGTTCGAGCCCTGCGGCAGGCCGCTCACGACCGCCGTGCACGAGCCGCCGGGCACGTACTTCATGATCCGCTTGTGCCCGACGTCGCCGATGTAGTAGGCGCCGTTGTGGAACGTCACGCCCCACGCCCCTGACAGGCCGCACGACGAGATCACCGTCATGGTGCCGCCACCGGGATGGCCTGGGCTGCCCAGGTTGAGGTTCCAGCGCAGCAGACGGGCGCCGTCCGTGACGTAGGCGACCGACGGATTTGCAGGATCGACCGCGACGCCGCGCGGGCCGTGCATGGTGTTGCAGCCGGTGTCGCCCACCAGCGCCTCCAGTGCAGAGGTGCCGGTCGACACTTTCAGCAGCGTGTTCTCGTCGAACACCTGCAGCCGGCAGCCGGCGTAGTCCGTCGCGTACACCCGGCCCGCGGTCACCGTCAGCCCCTGCACGCCGCCCTTGAACTGCCCCGGCGCCGTGCCCTGCGAGCCGAACCGGTGCACGAACGCCGGCGGCGATGCGGTGCTGCTCCCGCCCGGCGTCCAGGCCTGCACATCGTTGTTGTTGTCGCCCAGCCATACCCGACCGTCGCTGCCGAAGACGAGCGCACGCGGGTAGCCGACGCCCTCCGAGTCCACGCCCGCGCCGGCCCTGCCCGCGAACTGCAGGATCCAGGCCGGGCAGCTCGTGGCACTGGTGCAGGTGCTCGCCGTGTCGAACTTCTGCACCCGCTGCTCGAACGTGTCGACGACGAACAGCGAGTTGTCGGCGGGGTTGATGCCGATGCCGTTCTGCTGGTTGAACCCGCCCTTGGGCGGCGGCTGCGTCGAGCCCATGCTGCAGGTGCCGGCGAGCGACCAGTTGCACGCCCCGCCGTTCAGCGCGAGCGGTGCGCCGGTCGACGAGTACTTGTAGACGCGGTAGCCCGGGTCCTTCCCGGAGCACGCGGGCCCGTTGTAGGCCGGGCAGCCCCAGGTGTCGCCGACGTAGACGTTGCCCTGTCCGTCAACGGCGGGGAACCGGATCGAGTCGAACGACGGGCCGCTCGTGCCGCCGCCCGTGTGTGACCACGACCGTTCGAAGGCGCCCGTCGAGGCGCTGTACTCATAGACGGTGTTCTTCATGGCCGAGACGACGAACATGTTGCCGCCGCCGATGTCCATCCCGCGTGGGTCGTTCATCGCACTGTTGGACGCGAACTTCTTGATGAACTGCCCGGCCCGGTTGAACTGGTAGATCGCGCGGGTGTTGAACTCGACGACGTAGACGCCGTTGCCGTCCCCGTCGACCCCGCGCGGGATCGGCGTGCCGACGCCGGACCCGGACCAGTTGAGCTGCCCCACGTAGTCGCCCGTGCTGTCCTTGAAGATGTAGACCTGCCGGCAGCGCGGGTCGGACACGTACAGGTTGCCCGAAATCGGATCCGCGAAGATGTGGGTCGGGATCGTCATGTGACCGCCACCGCACCCCGGCGAGTAGTTGTGCCCGCCCGTGCCGTGGCCGTTGCGGCCGATGCTGCGCATGAAGGTGCCGTTGTGGGTGAACTCGACGATGCGCGAGTTGCCCTGGTCGGCGACCCACAGCGGCGCGGCCGCCGGGTTGCCGATCATGTCGGCCTCGACGTCGTAGGGAGCGCCGATGCCGCTGCCCGTGCCCAGTGGATCGGGCTTTGAGACCGTGCCGATGTACGTGCCCGAGGTCGTGTAGCGCTTCACACGGTAGTTCCAGTAATCGCCGACCAGGATCGTGTTGTCGGACGCATCCCAGTCCATGCCGTACGCGTACAGGCCGGCCGGGCCCGGAAAGCCGATGGTCTTGACCAGCGTTGCCGCCGACGCGCCGGACGGCGCCAGGCCGGCCGCGACGGCGAGCACGGCCATCGCCAACGACGTGCGGAGCCTCCATCCGTGACGGCCGAAGATCGATCGGAGCACTGCCCACCCCTCCCTGGTTGTGTGTCCTCCCTGCCTGGAGAACCCCGACAGCATGAAAGCGGACGCTCAGGTTGTCAAGTTTTCGTGTGCCGGCGAGTGAAGCCGTCGGCTTCGGGGTAGAGCCGCCACATGAGCGGTGCGCCGATCCCCGATAGCGACGGGACGACCGAGATCACCGGTGCGCCTGGCTGGCGCTACCTCCCGTTCGAGCAGCAGGGAGGCGAGGCGGTGGCCGTCACGGTCGTGCGCGAGGGCGACGGCTGCCAGCTGCGGTTTGTGGTGCCGACCGTCGTCCAGCGGGGCACCGAGCTGGGGCAGATCGCCAGGATCGTGATCGGGGCGCAGGAGCGGGTCGACCGCTCCGAGGGCCTCGGCGCCTGACGGGCCTCGTCACTCCTTCCGCAGGTGCCGGGTGCGAGCCTGCCGCGCCATGACCGCGGTCCACGGACGGACGGGCACCACCCGCACCGCCTTCATCGCAAGCATCATCGGCAGCGGGAACACGATCTCGGCCTTGTCCTTCTCCAACCCGTCGGCGATCCGGCGGGCGGCGTCATCCGGCTCGATCAGCCACGGCATGCGAAACGTGTTCTGGGCCGTCAGGTCGGTGCGGACGAACCCCGGGCAGACCGTCGACACACGCACGCCGAGCGGCAGCAGGTCGATCCGCAGCGACTCGAGCAGGTTGATCTGCGCCGCCTTGGTCGAGCCGTAGGCCTCCGACGACGGGAAGCCGCGGTAGCCGGCAACGCTCGCAACGCCGACGATGCGGCCCGACCGCGCGCGGCGCATCGCCGGCAGCACCGCCTCGATCCCGTGGACGAGCCCCATCAGGTTGACGTCGACGTGCCTGCGGTACACCGCGCTGTCCCATGCGGTGACGTCCATCTGGTGATACGTGCCGGCGTTCAGGACGGCCAGGTCGATGCCGCCGAGCTCGCCGCGGACGGTGCGCTCGGCCTCGATCACCGAATCGCGGTCGCTGACGTCGACGGTGACCGGGACCATGCCGGTGCCGGCGGCGACCTGCTCCAGCCGGTCGGACCGACGCGCGCTGATCGCGACATGCGACCCGCGACCCGCGAGCTCGTGGGCCAGCGCCTCCCCGATGCCGCTCGACGCACCGGTGATCCAGACCCGGCTGCCGTCGAACCTCACGGCCGCTCCAGCGCCAGCTGCACGTCACCGAGGGCGCCCGCCCGGAACCCCGCCTCGCAGTAGGCGAGGTAGAACTCCCACATCCGCCGGAAGCCGTCGTCGAAGCCGAGGGCGCGCACGTCGCCCCACCGGGCGAGGAACCGGTCCCGCCAGGCGTGGAGGGTGGGGCCGTAGTGCTGCCCGATCTGGCGACGCTCGACGGCGCGCAGGCTGGACGCCTTCCGAAGTGCCGCGTCGAGCGCCTGCTCGGAGGGGATCAGGCCGCCCGGGAAGATGTACTTGTGCATCCACGTGTAGCTTCGCCGGGACGCGCGGTGGCGGTCGTGCGGCATCGTGATCGTCTGCAGCGCCATCCGGCCGCCCGGCGCCAGCAGGCGGTCGCAGGCCGCGAAGAACACCGGCCAGTACTCCTCGCCGAGCGCCTCGAACATCTCGATCGAGACGATCCGGTCGAAGCGGCCCTCCATCTCGCGGTAATCGCGCAGGAGCACCTCCACCCGGTCGGCCAGCCCAGCCCGGGCAACCCGCCGCCGCGCGAAGTCGTGCTGCTGCTCCGAGATCGTGATAGTGGTCACCCGGCAGCCGATCTCGGAGGCCGCGTGGATCGCCATGCCGCCCCAGCCCGTGCCGATCTCGAGCACATGGTGGCCCGGCTCGAGCCGGGCCAGGTCGGCCATGGCGCGGTACTTGCGCCGCTGGGCATCGGCCAGTGAGTCGCCAGGCTCGAAGATGGCGCACGAGTAGGTCATCGTCTCGTCCAGGAACAGCCCGAACAGCTCGTTGCTGAGGTCGTAGTGGCGCTGGATGTTGCGGCGCGCACCGGCCTGGGTGTTGGCCTCGTGGACGGGGTGTGACGGCTCGTACAGGGCGCGCAGGCGCTGGAACGGCGCGGGGATCAGCGAGGTCAGGCCGGTGGCAAAGGCGAGCAGGACGCCCGGCAGGTCGGCGGTGCGCCAATCACCGGCCATGTACGCCTCTCCGAAGCCGATCTTGCCGTCGCGTCCCAGCCGGTCGAAGAAGCGCTCGGAGGTGATCTCCATCCGCGGCGCGCCCGGGTTGCAGCGAAGCAGGTCGCCGTCCGGCCCGATCACCTCGAGCTGCTCGAGCCGCGACACGGCCCGCTCGAAGAGGGCGCGTGCGATGCGGGAGCGGACCGGCGCGCGGCGCGGCGGCGCCGCTGCGAGCGTCAGCCCACCCATCGCTGCGGGATGTGAGCGGGACGGGGAACGCGCGGCACGCGCCGCAGCCAGAGCTTGACGCCGTGGTAGCGGATGAGCGCGCTCACGCGGGCGGTCATCAGTGGGTAGCGGCCGGCCATCCGCAGCAGGCTGGCGGTGGTCAGGTCGCGGCGGTGGCCGGTGAGCGACGCCTGGAACACGCGGCGGCCGCCCTGGATCAGCTCCATCTGGACAGATAGCCGCTCGCCCGGCGCCGAGAACGCCATCCGGTAGCTGCCGTCCACGCTCAGGAATGGCGACACGTAGAACTCCTTATCCGCTTCGGCCCGGCCGCGATCACCCGGCTCGAGCACGTAGCAGTGCCGCTCGCCGTAGGTGTTGTGCACCTCGGCAACGATGCACCGCAGCTCTCCGCCTGCATCGTGGCACCAGAAGACGGAGAGCGGGTTGAAGACGTGGCCAAACGCGCGCGCGTTGGCCAGCATCAGCACACGGCCGCCTGCCAGGTCGATGCCGTGCCCGGCGAGGAGGGCGTCGACGTTCTCGCGGATCGTCCGCGCGGGATCCCCGAGGTGGTCACGGCCGCGGATGCGGCCGAGCGGCGCGAGCAGGGCGGGCAGCCGCGGTAGGCGGTCGAGGTCGACCAGCCACATGTAGACGCCGTAGCGGAACAGGTAGGGCGCCGCCTCGCTCCCCCGCGGGCGCGTGTGCATCACCTGGCCCTCGTAGAGCGCGGCGCCGGCGCCCTGGCTCACCAGGCACACCCCAGGGCAAGCGCCGCGCGCACGCCGGAGACGCAGCCGTCCTCGTGGAAGCCCCAGCCGTGGTACGCGCCGCAGTAGGCGGTGTTGTGCACGCCCGACAGAGTGGGGAGGCGGCGCTGCGCCTCGAGCGAGTCCAGCGTGTAGATCGGGTGCTCGTAGACCATCCGCGAGATCTCGGTGCCCGGCGTGATGCGGGCGCTCTGGTTCAGTGTGACGCAGTACTCGGTCGGCTCGTCGAGCGCCTGCAGACGGTTGAGATGGTAGGTCACGGCGACCATCGGACGGGTCGTGGAGCAGGCCTCGAGCAGGTAGTTCCAGGATGCCCGCGCGCCGGGCGAGCGGGGCAGCAGCGAGCCGTCGGTGTGCAGCACGGTCTCATTGGCCGAGTAGCTGAAGCTGCCGAGCACCCGCTGCTCGGCGGGTGTCGGGTCGGCCAGCAGCCGCAGCGCCTGGTCGGGGTGCGTGGCGAGCACGACCCGGTCGAATCGCCTCGCGGCTCCGGTCACGTCGGTGACGGTGACGCCGTCTGCGTCGCGCTCGATGGCGGTCACGCCGGTCTCGGCCAGGGCGTGCGCGAGCTGGGAGACCACCGCGTTGACGTAGACGCGGCTGCCGCCCGTCACGGTCTTCCACGCCGGCGAGTGCTTCACGGTCAGCATGCCGTGGTTGGCAAAGAAGCGGATCAGGTACCGCGCCGGGAACTCCCTCATCTGGCCGGCCGCGCACGACCAGATCGCCCCCGTCAGCGGCAGCATGTAGTGGTCGTGGAAGTAGGGCGAGTAGCGGCCGCGGTCGAGGAACTCGCCGAGCGTCATGCGGTCAGCCTCCGCGTCCCGGAGCAGCGTGCGGGCGTGGTGGTGGAACCGCTTCACCTCCACCAGCATGCGCAGGTACTCGGGCTGCATCAGCTTGCGGGGCGTGGCGGCCACGCCCGCCAGCCCCCGGGCGCCTGCGTACTCGAGCCCGCATTGCTCGCAGCGCACGCCGAACGACATGTCGCTGCTCTGCGTGGAGACCCCGAGCTCGCGAAACAGCCGCAGCAGGTGCGGATACGTTCGCTCGTTGTGGACGATGAAGCCCGTGTCGAGACCGACCTCGCCGGCCGCGCCGGGCACGGCGACGGTGTTCGCGTGGCCACCGAACCGGCCGTCCTTCTCATACAGCGTCACGTGATGGCGGCGCGAGATCACGTACGCCGCCGTCAGGCCGGATACGCCGCTGCCGACCACGGCGACCCGCATCAGCCCCGTGCTCCCAGCATCGAGAGCGCCGTCACGGCGGCCCAGCCCAGGGCGATCGCGGTCACCTTGCGGCGGGCGCGCGCCGTCGGGAGCAGCCGGCCGAATGCCAACGCGTCGCCGGTGTCGAGCGCCACACGGGCGCTGAGCGCCCCCAGCAGCACGCCGCCCGCGGGCGCGACGACGATGGCAGCCCCCGACACGAGGTCGCGTATGCCCACGATCGCCGACAGCAGGTGGACGCCGCTGCGGGCGTCGTCCGGCGACGCCAGATCCCCGTGCCGGGCGATCACGTCGGGGCGAACGAGTGCGGACACGCCGTAGATCGCGGTCAGCACGCCCACGAGCCTGGGGAACCAGATCACAGCGACACCCTGCAGGCGTCGGCGGCTGGAAGGGAGAAGGCGCGGGTGAGCCCCTCGTCCCACGAGCCGATCCCGAGCGCGGGCAGGACGGTCCGACGGACGAGCCGCTGCCAGGCGCCGATCCGCTCCAGCATCGCGTGCCCCGAGCGCGCCACCTCGAACCGGCAGAGCCGATCGGTGACGTCGCGCGCCGCCAGCGCGTACGCGAGCGAGCCGGCCGGGCTGGTCACGCGGTCGCGGGTGCCGTGCGCGATCACCACCGTGCGCCCCTCCAGCTGCCTCACCGGCTCCCCGGGCGGAAGCCATGGCGCGAGGGCGGCCACCGCACGGACATGCGCGCCCCCGGCCGCCCGCAGGACCGACCGGCCGCCCATGGAGTGGCCGACGAGGCAGACCGGCACATCGCCGTGGCGCTCGGCGATCTCGGCCAGCGCCCACTCGACGTCACGGACGGGGTCGCCGTCGTTGTAGCCGCGCACGCGGTAGCGGAGCTGGCAGGTCGCGAGCCCGGAGCGGCGGCCGGCCCGGTGCAGGTCGAGCAGAAAGGGGTACATCCGCAGCGCGGTCGGCTGCACGGCTCCCGTCGGCCTGGTGCTCCTGCTGCGGCCGCCGTGTGCCAGCAGCGCGACGCAGCGGACGTCGCCGCCTGGTTGCAGCGTCAGCAGTGCCGGCTCGGCGCCGGATCTTGTCGTCACGGTCGCGGTGATGCTATCGATTCGGCCGAGGGGCGAAAACGGTTCGCCGTCAATCGCCCTGCGGGGGGTGGCGGGACGGCGGGTTTGTTCGTACGGTTGGAGGGCATCAACCGACCGCAATGACCCCCGACTCTGATCCGGCTTCCGAGCCGCTCCTGCTGCCCACGCTGATCCGGGCCCACCGTGACAACGCGGCAGGGGACGGCAGCATCACGCGCATCGTGCGCGGGCTGATGCGTTCGCCCGTGACCGACGCGGAGCGCGCCGGTGAGCGGCTGCGGGTGTTCGGGTGGGAGCTTCCGGCCGACCCGGGCCGGCTGCGCTGGTGCTACCGGGTGGTGGGGGAGGAGACGGGCCGCACCCACGTCACCTTCACCCTGTCGGTGCCCGGGGCGACCAGCGATCTGCCCTGCCGCGTGCTCGGCTTGCAGCTGCAGATCACGCTGAACGGGGTGGAGGCGACGGCGCCCGAGGAGCTCGACGCCTACGTCGAGCTGGCCGAGGCCGCGCGCGGAGCACGCTAGCCCGCGCGCCGGGCTGAGCCCGGCGCGGGCGGTCTCAAGGTCGGCCCCGCGACACGTCACACCGGCGTGCGGAACTCGAGCGACCGCGAGATCGGGTCGGCGCGGACGAGCTGCGCCTCGACAGCGTCTCCGGGCGTCGGCGGCGGGTCGGCGTGCATCCGGGCACGCACCGGTGGGTCGGCGATGCGGATCACCGTTCCCCTCGGGTCGTTCTCCATCGCCACTGCTGCGAACGTCTCGCCGACGCGCCCCTCCAGCAGCCGCGCCGCCATGTCGTCCACGACCGCCGCCTCGACCCGAGCCGAGCGGCCGCCCGCCTCGGCCATCACGTCGGGCAGCTTCTGCAGCGCCTCCCGGTCCCCGCCGCCTGCGACCAGCTCCAGCACGTAGCGATCGGCCAGCCGTCGCAGGGGTGCGGTGGTATGGGCGTAGTGCGACGCGATGCCGGCATGCACCGCGTCGGGTGGCAGCGGCCCTTC
>Ga0066662_10001445_pt1 | contig 10934 bp, 7 predicted proteins | sample GraSoiAngelo_111_FD_133939 | JGI IMG/M metagenome (GOLD analysis project Ga0066662, IMG submission 133939) | Grasslands soil microbial communities from the Angelo Coastal Reserve, California, USA - 14_0903_12_40cm | ecosystem: Environmental > Terrestrial > Soil > Grasslands | place: USA... | reverse complement strand
GGTCGTCGTCGAGCCCTTCGATCAGGAACTCGCTGTAGCCGCCGATCGCGGTCAGCAGGTTGTTGAAGTCGTGTGCGATGCCGCCGGCGAGGCGGCCGACCGCCTCCATCTTCTGCGCCTGGCGCAGCTGCGTCTCGAGTTCCTTCTGCCGCGTGAGGTCGCGGACGACCGCGATGTGGCGGTCCGGGCGCACGTGCGCGGTCGCGACGAACTCGACGTGCCGCACGGCGCCGTCCGGCCGTTGCAGCACCGCCTCGGCTTCGATCGTTCCGGCGCGCAGGAACCGAGCCCACATGCGCTCGATCTCCGGATCGGGCACGAGCTGGTCGATCGTCAGGCCGACCGCCGCATCGTGCGCGACCCCGATCAGCTCGACCGCCGCCTCGTTCAGGTCGACGATCGCGCGCGCGTCGTCGACGACGATCTTCGGGACGACCGACCGCTCGAACGTCGCCGCGAAGAGGAGGTTCGCCTCCTTCTGCGCCGTGATGTCCTGCACGTGCGCGACGACGTGACGCGCGCTGCCGTCGTATCCGCGCACCAACGAGACGGTCACCTCGCCCCAGAAGACCGACCCGTCCTGCCGCAGATACCGCTTCTCGCGCGTGTACGACTCGCGCTTCCCGGCGCGGATCTCCGCCGCATACTCGCGGTCGGGCTCGAAGTCGTCCGGGTGCGTCACCGCCGCGACGCTCATCCCCACGAGCTCGTCGGCCGCGTACCCGACCATCTGCGCGAACCGGTCGTTCACCTGGACGAACGTTCCGTCGAGGCTCGTGAGCGTCATGCCGACCGACGACGCGCTGAACGCGCCGCGGAACCGCTCCTCGCTCTCCTGCAGCGCGTGGCGGGCGCGCGACATCTCCGTCACGTTCTCGAACGTCATCGCGATGCGGCTGCCCGGAAGCGGGAACGCCTTGACCCAGAACATCCCCGGCGCGATCCGCTCGTCGCCGTACTCCACCTCGCCTGCGTCGACCTGGTTGCCCGTCTCGAGCACCTGGCTGAAGATCTCTCGCAGACGGCCGGTGGTGGCCGGCAGCACCTCCTCGAGCGTGGCGCCGACGACCTCCGGTACGGGAATCCCGGTCGCACGCTCGCTCGCGACGTTCGCCTGCGTGAGGCGGTAGGTCTCGCCTGCCGGCTCCCACACCCACAACGCGGTCTGCATGTGCTCGACGACCTGGCCCTGCGTTCGCAGCGCCTCGACGAACCGGCGTCGCGTCTCCAGCTCGGTCGCGTTCCGGATCACGGTGCTGACGAACTCCGCCATCAACCGCGTCGTCTCGACGGCGAGCTCGTCGAACGCCTCGGGCTGCTTGGCCATGACCGAGAGCACGCCCTCGATGCGCCCGTCGCGGTAGAGCGGCGCGCAGATGAGCGAGCGCGCCTGCAACCGGAGGCAGGCATCCGCGTCGACGCGCGGATCGGTCTGGGTGTCGAACGCGTAGACCGTCTGTCGCTCGGTCGCCGCGACGCCGGCGAGGCTGGCGTCGCGATCGAGCCTCAGCCCGATCTGGCTCGCGGCGGTGCCGGACGCGTGATGGAACACCGAGTCGGAGTCGTCGAACCACTGCACTGCGGCACCGTCGCCGCCGGCAAGCCGCTGTGCACGCTCGACGATCGCCGACGTGACCGCGTCGGGATTGAGCTCGAGCGCGGAGATCTCCTGCTGTGTCTGCACGATCTCGTGCAGCCGCGAGAGGCTATGACGCAGCCGGTCCTCGTTGCGCTTTCGCTGCGTGACGTCGCGCATCGACGTGTGCACGCGACCGTCGTCGAGAACCCGCGACGAGTACTCGACATCGAGGAGCGTGCCGTCCTTGCGCCGGAACCGGCGCTCGGCACGCAGCTCGCGCGCCGAGTGCAGCTCGGACCGGCGTGGCGGCGTCAGCTCGAGCTCGCCCGGCGCCATCAGCGCACTCGCGTGCATCGAGCGCAGCTCGACGACCGAGTACCAGAGCATCGCGGAGGCGGCGGCGTTCGCGTCGAGCAGGTTGCCTTCGAGATCGCTGATGAGCGTCGCGTCGGCCGCCTGCGCGTACAGGTCGCGGTACTGGCGCTCGCTCTCGGCGAGTCGCCCGACGAGCTCCGCGTTCCGGAGCGCGACGGATGCGCCGCGCGTCAGCAGTTGCACCGCCTCGACCTCGGAGTCGGTGAACGCGTTCGGGTCTGCGCTGCGAACACCGAGCACGCCGCGCGTGCGGCCGTCGTACTCGATGGGGGAGAGAAGGATTGCGCTCGCGCCCGGCGTCAGGCAGCGGTTGACGTCGGGCCCGTCCGTCGCGCGCAGCACGACGAGCGCGCCGCTCTCGACGCACTGCACACCGAGCGTGTCGCCCAGTGCGAACTGCTTGCCGGCGAGCGCGGCGTCCTCACCCGCGCACACGACGAAGTACGCGTGCTCGCCGTCGACCGTCGAGAGCGATGCCCCGTCGGCGCCGGACAGCTCCATCAGGCGCTCCACGATCCCGGCCATGACGGCTTCGATCTCGCCGGAGAGCGAGGCGACTTCGAGCTGCCGTTCCAGGCCGGACGAGCTCATACGATCAGGCCGAGCCTCAACGCGGTCGCGACTGCTTGCGTGCGGGTGCTCGCGCCAAGGCGGTCGGACGCCTTGCGAAGGTGTGTGCGCACGGTCTCGGAGCTGATTCCGAGGCGGCGGCCGATCTCCTCGTGCGGCAGGCCTTCCGCGAGCAGCTCGAGCACGTCGAGCTCGCGCCGCGTCAGCTTGCTCGCAGGTGCGGCAATGCGTGTCAGCGCCGGATCGAGGTACGAGCCGCCGGCGAGCGTCGACTCGAGCGCGCGCACGAGATCGGCGAGCGGCGCCTCCTTGAGCACGAGCGCCGAGGCTCCCGCCGCGAGCACGTCGTTTGCGATCTGCTCGTCGGCGTCGGCCGTGTAGACGACGATGCGCGTTTCCGGTGACGCCTCGCGCAGCTGCACGACCAGCTCGGTCCCGGAGAGACGCGGCATGCGGAAGTCGACGAGCGCGAGCTCGGGCTGTTCTTCGGTCGCGAGAGCGAGCGCACGCCGCCCGTCGGAGACGGGCCCCACGATCTCGAATCCGTGGTGTGAGAGATAGGCGGAAACCGCTGACGTCAGCGCAGGGTGGTCGTCCGCGACCAAGCACTTGGGGTCCTTCATGTTCACCTCCGGACCAGATCGCGGGTTTTCGCGGCGGGGTCATCGCCGACGAGATTCCGTACGCGTGACGCAAGCCGTTCCGCGTAGCCGGCGCTCTTCACGACGTAGTCGGACGCGCCGCGACGGAACGCCTCGACCACGGTCTCCTCGTCTCCGTGGTTCGTCAGCATCACGATCGGGAGTGCGGGATACGTCGCGCGCAGCACGTCGAGCACCTGCACGCCGGAGCCGTCGGGAAGGTCGTGGTCGACGATTGCGACCGACCACTCGGAGCTCGTCACGAGGTTGGCCGCGTCGGCGACGCTGCGCGTGCGCGCGATCACCGCGCCCTCGAGATCGCGTTCGAGCGCATCGCTCACGAGCACGGCGTCGGTCTCGGCGTCCTCGACGAGCAGCACGGCGAGCGACGACGCGGCGGGCGCCGCGGGCGCCGGCTCGAGGAGGCGCAGCCCGTCGGAAGTCAGCTCGAGCTCGCCGGACTCGATCAGGTCGAGCGCGAGGTCGACGATCTCCGGGTCCCACTGGACGCCGCGCTGCGCCACGAGCTCCTCGACGATCTCGGCCGGGATGCGCGGTTGGCGGTACAGCTGGCGCGCCGACATGACCTCGATCGCGTCTGCGACCGCGACGATGCGCGCGCCGAGCGGGATCTCCTCGCCGGCGAGCCCGTCGGGGTAGCCGAGGCCGTTCCAGCGCTCGTGGTGGTGACGGACGATCGGGCGGGCGCCCGCAAGCAGGTCGAGGGGCTCGAGCAGCTTGTCGCCGATCTCCGGGTGCGTCTCGATGATGCGACGTTCTTCCTCGTCGAGCGTGCTCGGCTTCAGCAGAACGCTGTCGGGGATCCCGATCTTCCCGACGTCGTGGAGGATCGCGCCGAGGCGAATGGTCTCCGTCTCGTCGGGGGCGAGGCCGTGGAGCTCCGCCATGCGAACCGCCAGCGACGCGAGCCGTTCGCAGTGGCCGTGCAGATACTCGTCGCGGGCCTCGATCGCATTCGCGAGCGCGCTTGCGAGCGTGGGGGCGAGCAGTCGCTCGCGCAGCTCGTCGCGGCTGCGGGTCGCGCGCTCGAGCGCGTCGGCGACCGCGGCCTGCAGGTCCTTGTGTGCGAACGGCTTCGTCACCAGCCCGGCCGCGCCGCGCATCAGCGCCTGGCTGAGCGTGTCGTACGTCCCGGCGCCCGTCACGAGCACGACGGGGAGCGACGCGCGGTGCGCGTTCACCGCCTCCAGCAGCTCGATGCCCGACAGGCCGGGCATCACGACGTCGCTGACGACGAGGTCGAACTCGTTCGTGTCGAGAAGTGCCAGCGCGCGCTCGGCGGAGTCGGCACCCGTCACGTCGTGTCCCGCAGACTCGAGGATCTCCATCACGAGCTCGCGGATCACGAGCTCGTCGTCGATCACGAGCACGGTGCTCACTGCACCACGTCCGCGTCCGTCGCGAGCGGCAAGCGCAGCGAGAACGTCGCGCCCTGACCCGGCTCCGAGAGCGCGGTGAGCGTGCCGCCGTGCGCCTCGGCGATGCCGAGGCTGACGGACAACCCGAGCCCGGTCCCGCCCGTCGAGCGCTTCGTGGTGAAGAACGGCTCGAAGATGCGCTCGAGGATGTGCGGCTGGATGCCCTGGCCGTCGTCCTCGACGCTCGCGATCACGAACTCGCCGTCGCGCTCCACCCGCACCCTCACCGTGCCGCCGTTCGGCATCGCCTGGCGGGCGTTCGCGATCAGGTTGAGGACGATCTGCTTCAGCTGGTTCGGGCTCGCGTAGACGAGCGCGCCCGAACCGTCGTACTCGTCGATCAGCTCGACACCCTTGTGCGCGTTCGTGCGCCGCACCAGGTCGACCGTCGACTGCACGACCTCTTCGAGCGGGACGACGTGGCGCTCTTCGGCGTTCTCGCGCGCGAAGTCGAGCAGCGCGCGGACGATCTCCTTGATCTCGAGGCCCGTCTGCTGGATCAGCTCGAGCCGCTGGTGCGCCTTCGAGTCGGGCTCGGCTTCCTTGAGCAGGAACTCCGTCAGGCCGAGGATCGCGAACAGCGGGTTGTTGATCTCGTGCGCGACACCGGCCGCGAGCTCGCCGATCGCCGCGAGCTTGCCGCTCTGCACGAGCTGCTGCTCGACGCGGCGCTGCTCCGAGAGGTCGGTGATCACTCCGAGGAGGAGCACGATCTTGCCGTCGTCGCCGGGGATCCCGTGTGACGCCACCTCGACCGCCAGCGGCCGGCCGTCCTTGCGCCGGTAGATGCGGTTGACGACGGAGCCGGGCTGAAACCCCGCGCGGGAGTCCTCGTGCTCGTCCCACCACGGGTACGGCGGGTGCACGCCGACGATCTCTTCGAGGTCGTAGCCGACGAGGTCGAGGAACGCCTGGTTCGCAGAGATGAACTCGCGCGTCTCGGCGTAGCCGACGGTCAGCGCGATCGGCATCGAGTTGAAGAGCGCGTACAGGTAGCGCTCGTTCAGCACCTCGCGCTCGTGCTCGGCGGTCACGTCGCGGAACACGATCACCGCCCCCTCCTGCGACGGCGAGACGCTGCCGTCGAGCACGAGCTCGCGTCCGTCGAGCGCCGTCGCGCGCACGCGGAATCGTCCCCCTTCGCCGCGCGCGGTCGCCTGCTGCCCCGGGAAGCTGTCCGCCGGGACGTCATAGGGCTTGCCGTCGATCGTGCGCGGCGCGAACAGCGCCGTCTTGAACTCGACGTCTTCGGGGACGGCGAGCATCGCGCGCGCCGCGGCGTTCGCGGTCGAGTGCGTAGCCGACGTGACGATGACGCCGTCGGCGACGCGGTCGAGCACGGAGCTGAGTCGTCCCTGCTCGCGCTCGCGCAGCGAGCGCTCCGCGAGCGAGGTGAGCTGCGTCAGCGTCCGGATCATCTCGCCGGCGGCCACCGCCGTCTCGGGCGCGAGCCCTGCCGCCCACGAGACGTTGAAGGTCGCGCGGCAGCTCTCGGTCGAGAGCCCGACGCGGACGACGGTCGTCATGTCCGCGATCGCCGCGCGCAGAGCGGGCGACAGGCCCTCTGGGCGGGGCGAGCCGACGACGGGCAGGCCGGTGAGGAGCGCTTCGAGCGAATGGGGGTCGGCCGGCACCTGCTCGCCGACGGCGCCGACGGCGGCGCCGGCCGCAGCGCGCACGACCCCTTTGCCCAGATCCTCGTCCCAGACGACGACCGTCAGCCGGTTGGCGCCGACGAGCGCCAGGCCGGTGTCGGCGAGCACCTGGAAGGCCTCGTCGAGGGTCGGGGCCTCGTTGACCGCGATCGCGGCGTCGATCAGCTCACGCTGGTGCGTGAGGTCACTGGATAGGGTGGTCGCAGGCCGCAAAAGTGTGTCGATCTACCAGAATGGTCACTTGTGAACTATTGGCAACGCCCGCCGAAACCGGTATCCCTAGACCTGTGAAGCGCCCATCCCCCAAATCGGGGATCCCCCTCTGAGCTCCGCTTCGGCACCGGTCACGTGCGTCGTCGCGGACGACCATCCCGCCGTTCTGGAGGCGGTCGGCGAGTACCTCGCACAGGGCGGCGTGGAGGTGATCGGGCGCGCCGCGGACGGCGAGGAGGCCCTCGAGCGGATCGAGCAGCGGAAGCCGCGGGTCGCCCTGGTCGACGTGCGCATGCCGAAGGTCGGCGGCATCGAGGTCGCCCGCCGCGCCCAGCGCTCGGCGCCCGACACGGCGATCCTCCTCTACACCGGCTACGGCGACCGCGCGCTCCTCACGGAGGCGCTCGACGCGGGCGTGCGCGGGTTCGTGCTCAAGGAGGCGCCGATGGACGACCTCCTGCGCGCGGTGAAGGCGGTCGCCGGCGGCGGCACCTACGTCGACCCGGTGCTGGCCGGCACGCTCGCGGCATCGTCCGTCGGCTCCGCGCTGCCGCAGCTCACGCAGCGCGAACGCGACGTGCTCCGCCTGCTCGCCGACGGCCTCTCGAACGAGGAGATCGGCAAGCGCCTCTTCATCTCGGCGGAGACGGTGCGCACGCATGTCCGCAAGGCGATGGACAAGCTCGACGCCGACACGCGCACGCAGGCCGTGGCGCGGGCGTTGCGCGACCAGCTGATCGCGTGATCGGGGTCGATCCCCGATCAATGCGGGGTTTCGGCCCTCAGCGCTTCTTCGTCGCCGTCTTCGGCGCGAACGCCTTCGTCGCGACCGGCGCCTGCGCGAGGCCCGGCTTGCCGAGCATGCTCGCGAGCAGCGCGCGGAACTGCGCGGCCGGCATGAAGCCCGCCTCGTCGCCGGCGGCCGCCGGGCGCATCGAGTTGTCGGCGGAGGGCCAATACGCCCACGCGAGCTCGGACGCGAACCGCTCGCAGCCGTAGTCGGAGTGCTTCAGGCCCTTGACCGAGTAGCACCAATCCTTGCCGCCGAGCAGCTTCAGCATCGTCGCGCGCTTCGCGTCGTCGAAGAGGAAGAAGTCGACCTGGTGCCCGAGCTCGTGCTGCACGACGCCCCAGGCCCAGGTGCCCGAGTTGAGGAGCGACGCGTCCACGAAGACGTCCCCGAAGGTCGAGTACGAGTCGCCATACGCGCCGATGTGGATGGTGATCGTCTGCGGCAGCAGGCTCCAGTCGAAGCTCGACGCAGCGATCGCCGAGCGCACGGTCGTCTGCTGTGACGCCGTGCCGCCGATCACGTTGAAGCTGCCGCCGGCGGCCAGCGCCGACGGCGAGAGGACGCCGAAGCACACCGCCACGACGAGGATGAGAAGGCTGCGCCGCATTGCACTCAGAGACTCGGCGTGCGGCGGCCTGGCAGCCATTCCCGCGCCGGGTCGCGCCAGCCGTCGAAGCGTCGTGCGCAGGCTCCCCGCTCCGGGTGACGTGTTTTCCGATTTGCGGCGCGTGGAAATGAACGGCTCCGCCATGAGCTCCCACGCCGAGACGATCGAGACGGATGTCCCGAAGCGCCTGGACCGGCTCCCCTGGTCGCGCTGGCACTGGCTGGTCGTTGCGGCGCTCGGTTTCGTGTGGATCCTCGACGGCCTGGAGGTCACGATCGTCGGGTCGATCGGCCCGACACTCCAAAAGACGTCGCTGGCCCTCAGCTCCTTCCAAGTCGGGCTGATCGGCGCCTTCTACGTTGCGGGCGCCGTGGTCGGCGCGCTGCTCTTCGGCCACCTGACGGACCGCTGGGGCCGGAAGAGGTTGTTCATGATCACGCTCGGGCTCTACATCGCCGCGACGATCGCGACGGCCTTCTCCTTCAGCGCGTGGAGCTTCTTCCTCTTCCGCTTCCTGGCCGGCGCCGGGATCGGTGGGGAGTACTCCGCGATCAACAGCGCGATCGACGAGCTGATCCCCGCGCGCGTGCGCGGCTGGGTCGACCTCGGGATCAACGGCTCGTGGTGGCTCGGCACGGCGGCGGGCGCGCTGATCTCGATCCCGCTGCTCGACCCGAAGCTCTTCCGCATCGACCTCGGCTGGCGCCTCGCGTTCGGGCTCGGCGCGATCCTCGGGCTCGGCATCCTCTTCACGCGCCGGATGCTCCCGGAGAGCCCGCGCTGGCTGATGATCAAGGGCCGCAAGAGCGAGGCCGAGGAGATCGTGCGGCAGATCGAGCTCGACGTGTCACGTCAGACGGGCACCGAGCTCGAGCAGCGCGAGGACACGATCGAGATCGAGCCGCGCGAGGCGACGGGGTTCCGAGAGATCGCGCGCACGATGTTCTCGCGCTACCGCGGCCGCACGGTGCTCGGCCTGACGATGATGAGCGCGCAGGCCTTCGCCTACAACGCGGTCTTCTTCACGTACGGCCTCGTGCTGACGAACCTGATGCACGCGAAGGCGAACCACGTCGGCTACTACATCGTCCCGTTCGCGCTCGGCAACTTCCTCGGCCCGATCCTGCTCGGCCCGCTGTTCGACAGGGTCGGCCGCCGGGTCATGCTGACGATCACGCACGCCGCGGCCGGCGGCGTCCTCGCCGTGACGGCGGTCCTGTTCGAGCGCCACCAGCTCTCGGCGATCTCGCTGACCGTGCTCTGGTGCGTCGTCTTCTTCTTCGCGTCGGCAGCGGCCAGCGCGGCGTACCTGACGGTGAGCGAGGTGTTCCCGCTCGAGATCCGCGCACTCGCGATCGCGTTCTTCTATGCGATCGGCACCGGGCTCGGCGGCATCCTCGGGCCTGCGCTGTTCGGCAAGCTGATCGCGTCGAAGAGCTTCCTCGAAGTCGCGGTCGGATTCTGGATCGCGGCGGCGTGGCTGCTGATCGCTGCGGTCGTCGTCTGGTTCCTTGCCGTCGACGCCGAGCAGAAGCCGCTCGAAGAGGTCGCCGAGCCGCTCTCCTCGACGGAGGACGAAGACGCGGCGGACGAGCCGACCGGACGCGAGCGCCGCGAGGTCGGCGGCTATCCGGTGCGCGCCGGCGCGCACTGGTCGCCGCGGTACTCGTTCCACGGCGACGCACGCGGCCCGCTGCGCCGCGACCGCACGCGCTCCTAGTACGCGTCGAGCACGGCGTTCCGCCGCGACTCGTGCTCGAAGAAGCGGAAGAGGACGAAGCCCGCCGCCGAGTACGCGAGCGCGATCCCGAGCTCGGTGAGCACCAGGCCGGAGACGTCGCCGAGCGACGAGCCGGCAGCGACCTTGCGCGCCGCGGCGATCCCGTGCGTCAGCGGCAGGCAGCGGCCGATCGCGCTCATCCAGCCGGGCAGCACGTCGAGCGGGATGTTGACGCCGCAGAAGAGCAGCATCAGGAAGTACGCGAGGTTCGCGGCGAAGAAGACGTCCTTCGCGCGCAGGCCGACCGACCCGAGCAGCATCCCGAACGCGGTGCACGACGCGACCGTGATCACGACGATCAGCGCGAGCGCCGGCACCGCGGCGAGCCCCGGCCGGAAGCCGAGCAGCAGCGTGCCGACGGCGAACGTGAACCCCGAGACGATCAGGCCGTTCGCGAGCACCGGCACACCACGACCGAGGAACACGGCTGCGCGGTTCGCCGGCGAGGCGAGCAGCGGCCCGAGCGTCTGCATCTGCCGCTCGTTCGAGATCGCCATCGTCATCCCGTACACCGACGACATCGCGCACACCTGCACCGAGTTGCCGACGATGTAGAAGTCCGCCGATTCGGCGTGCGCGTACTGGCCGAGCTTCGTGAAGAAGATCAGCTGGAAGAGCGGGCTCCCGAGCATCGTCGGGATGTACATCGCGGGATGGATCCAGTTGAAGAGGCCGCGGAACGCGATCAGCCCGCCGATGAAGTAGATGCGGAACCAAGTGGTCACGCTGTGACGTCCTTCGTTGACCGGGTGCGATGGGCGAGTGCGATGCAAGGACGCAGGGAGCCCCGATAGCGGTAGCTATCGGGGCGACTGAGGACGCGGCAGCGTGCCGCCCAGCGCGGCCGGGCGACACAAGAGTCGTTGCAGCGTGACCACGTAGTTCTCATGTCAGGGACAAGGTCGCCTTGGCGCGCGAGAGGTGCTCGAAGGCGCGGAAGGTGAAGGTCGCGATCACGAGTGAGACGAGGCCGAGCAGCACGACCATCGCGAGTGGCCCCCACACGTCGCCGCCGAGCGCGGCGTGGCGCAGCGCGAGGATGCCCCAGTACGGCGGGAGCGCCCACGAGATCGGCCGCGTCCAGTCCGGGAGGATCGACGTCGAGAACACGAGCCCCGACGCGATCCAGACCGGGTACTCGAGCAGGTTCGAGAGCGCGTTCGCGTAGCGGTAGAGGATGAACGTCGACGCGAGCACGAGCCCCATCAGCCCGAGGCCGAAGACGGTCGCGGGCAGCGCGAGCGCGAAGAGGAGCGGATGGACGAGGTGGAGCGGGATGCCG
>Ga0066662_10001443_pt1 | contig 10936 bp, 7 predicted proteins | sample GraSoiAngelo_111_FD_133939 | JGI IMG/M metagenome (GOLD analysis project Ga0066662, IMG submission 133939) | Grasslands soil microbial communities from the Angelo Coastal Reserve, California, USA - 14_0903_12_40cm | ecosystem: Environmental > Terrestrial > Soil > Grasslands | place: USA... | reverse complement strand
GCGCGGTCTGCGAAAGAACGGCGCCCGTGCGCGCGTCGACCGTCGCGAGCAGCACGACCTCGGAGCCGACGACGATGTCCGGGCGCAGCGTGATGCCGTTGGCCAAACCGCTCGGCGCGAACACGCGGCGGTCGTAGCCCACGTCGTTGCGCGCGGCGAACACCATCGCGCGGCGGTTGTCGCCCGCGAGCTCCAGCTTCGCGCCCGCGACGAGCTGATCGAAACCGCCCAGCGCGTTGACGCTGCTGCCGGTGCTGGCGCGGAACTCGCCCCACTGCGCGGTGGCGCGGCCGGTGTCGAGCCGGGCGAAGAGATGGTCGCGCGAGAGCGCGTCGTCGCGGCGCGTGCTCGCGTCGCCGGTGGTCGCGTACGCGCGGTCGTTCGGATCGCCGTTGAACGTGCCCAGCGCGCCGCCGTACTGCGACGTCTTCTGCAGCGTGTCGGCGGTGTCGTAGGCGAACGTCGCCAGCGACTTGCCCAGCGCGCCGGTACCGAACACCGCGACGCGGCCGCGGCGCGAGTTCGTTCCGTTGGGGTCGCCGTCGCCGCCGCCGGGGATGCCGGGGACCGCGCCGGCGCCCGCGCTGACCAAGCCGTTCACGAACGGTTTGCGCAAGTTCGGCGCGAGGAAGAAACGCGCTTCGCGCGATGCGTCGGCGCTGTCGGCGCGCAGCACCACCGAACCGGGCGTGAGCCCGGGGATCAGCCGCACGAGCGCGACGCCGTCGCCGTCGAGCGCGACGTCGAGGGATTGACGCGCAACGGTGTTGGTGACGATGCCGGGTGACGACGACGCGAGCGGCACGGGGCTCGCCGATGCGCCGCTCCCCGCCGGCGCGGCGGTCGCGATGCGTTCGAGCCGCGCGTCGCCTTGCACGAGCACCACCTGCACGACGGTACCCGACGCGGCGTGATGACCCCACGCGTCGCGCCCTTCGACGCGCACCTGATCGGCGCTCGCGCCGTCGGCGCGGAACGGGCCGACGCCCGACACGCTGAACGTCGCCGGCCGGCCGGGCCCGTAGATGCGGTGGATCGTCGTCGCGCCGCGCGCGCCCGCCGCGCCGAGCGGCGTGAGCGCGACGGTGTTCGGTCCGGGTTGCAGCGTGACGCCGTAGTACGTGTAGCGCGTGTCGCCGGTCTTCGCGTCCACGGTGCGCTTGCCGATGCGCGCGAACGGAATCACCGCATCGCCGACCTTCAGCTCGACGCCCGCGCCGCGCACCGTCTGCACCTCGACGCTCGTCGCCGCGCCGGACGTCACGCCGTCGTCGCCGGGCGTCACCAGCGACGCGTTCAGCCCGTCGGTCGCGGTGAACGTGAGGTGCGTGAGGTCGCCGCCTTCCGGTCCCTTCGGCGCCGCGGAGACCGCAGCCGTCTCGGCTTGCGCGGCCACGCCTGCACCCGTCGCGACCGCCGCTTCCGCCGCGACCGCGGCCGCAGTCGCTTGCGGCGATGCGGCCGGCTGCGCCGGCGCCGCGGGCTGCGATGACGCAGCCGAAGATGCCGCCGCCGGCTCGTCGGCGAGTGCGCCCGGGATCTCGCCCGCGGGGTTCACGTCGACCGTCGAGAGCACCAGCCCCATGACGGCCAGCGCGACGCCGCTGCGGCGAATTCGGGCGCGCATGCTCATGCGGCCGGCTCGAGCGCGAAGTTGACATCGTGCATCAGCCCCGCGTCGTAGATGCCGTGCAGCAGCCGCTGCAGGCTGCGCGGGCTGTCGTAGCGGCGGTCGTCGTACGCGCGCACGCCCGCAGGCAGCGTCGTCGTGTCGACGCGCAGCACGTGCTGGCCGGGATGCACCGACGGGAACGTGAAGCGGCCGTAGCGATCCGTCGTGACGGACTCGCCGTCTTCGAGGAACACGCGCACGCCGGCGACGCCTTTGTCGCCGTCACGGAAGCGGCCGGTGCGCGCGCTGTCGACGAAGACGCGGCCGGTCACGACGATGCGGTTGCCGAGCGCGCCCGCGACGATGCGCGTGTCGGCCGTCGCCGAACCGTGCACGCGCAACCCCCCGTTCGAGAGCGTGTCGACGTCCACGACGTTGACGAGTGTCGAGCCGTCCGCGGTGAACGGCATCACGACGCACGCGTACGTGATCGTGTGCGACGTCGTGAGTGCGGGGAACGTCCAGGTGAGGATGCGCCCGTCGCGCTGCGGCTCGACGGGGACGCCGTCGACGCGCGCGGTTCCGGGTGCGTACACGGCGCCGGCGGGCAGCGTGTCGACGACGCGCGTCGCGCCGAGCTGCGCGCCCTGGCTGCCGATGAGCACCGTGTAGACGAGCCGGTCGCCGCCCGACGCGACGTCGCGGTCGACGGTCTTCGACACCGTCAAGGGATGGGACGTGAACATCGGTTGGTTCCCGAGCAAGCCGAATACCTCGGAGAGAGAAACGCTGGTGCTGACGAGCTCGAAGCCGCCGGCGCGCGCGAGCTGCTGGTCGTCGAGCGCGCTGATCGTCGCGCCGTAGAGCAAGCCGGTAGCGTCCGGCGTGACGGTGATGGAGACACGCCGGTCGCGGTAGCCGGGCGCGGAGATGTCGAGCTCGTAGCGCGCGGGCGCGCCCGGCGTGCCGAGCTGCGCCTGCGAGAACACGAAGCTGTACGCGCCGTCCGCACCCGTCGTGAACGGGTTCGCGTTGGCAGTGTTCGGCGGCAAGCCCGCGGGATCGGTGAGGGCGTCCTGCGGCGCGCGCGCGAACGCTTGCGACGCGGTCTTCGGCAGCGCGACGATCGCGTGCGTGTCGAGATCGCGCAGCGTCAGCGTGGCGCCCGCGATCGGCGCGCCCGAGCCGGCGTAGCCGTCGTAGACGATGTTGCCGACGCCGATGAACACGCTCGCCGGCGCGGTCGCCGTGGGCGCGATGCCGTCTGCGCTGACCGACGCGACGTTGACGAACGACGAGCCCGCGCTCAGCCCGCTGTCGACGACGGCGTCGAACGTGATCACGTCGGACTCGTTCACCGCCATCGTTCCGACGCGCACGGTGAGCCGCTGGTTCGCGAGCGTGGCCGAGGCCACGGCGCTGGTGCCGTTCAGCGCGACGGTCGGCAGCAGCGCGTGCACGCCGGCGGGGATGTCGTCGACGACGACGACGTTGGTCGCCGGCGAGCCGCCGTAGTTGCGAAAGGCGATCGAGTACGTCACGGTCTCGCCCGGATGCGCCGCATGCGAGCGCACGTGGTTGACGAGCTTGGCGACGATCGTGTTCGGCCCGCTCGGGCCCGCGATCGACGCGCCCGGCTGCGCCACGGCCCACGCGCGGCCGTTGTCGGTGACGACGCCGTTCGCGGTCGCGGCGTTCGTGGACCGCGCGACGAGCGCGATCGAGAACGGTGCGCCGACGGCCACGCCGGCCGTCGCGATGACGACTTGCACTTTGATGGTTTCACCGGGCTGAAGCGCCGGCGAGACGGTGCTCCCGACGGTCGCCGGGATCACGCCGCTCGCCGTGATGAATGCGATGGAAGTAATCGTGCCGGCGCTCGACGTCAGCGACGCGATGGTGTAGGCGTCGGCGACGTTGCCGGAGTTGGTGATCGTGAAGGTCCGCGTGACCGGCGTTCCGACCGGAAAGCTTTCGGCGTTCGGATCGACCGCCGGCTCTTTGGGCGAGACGGCGATCGCCGAAACCGACGCGACCGAGACCGTGACCGTGTTGGACTGAGCGCCGTACGCCGTCCCTTGCGGGTCGGCGTACTGCGCGGTCACCGTGTTCGAGATGACGACACCCGCTGCGGGAGACGCCCCGCCGGTCCCCGCCGCAGCAGCGAGCAGGGGAACGGCGAGGCCCATCGAGCGCACGACGCGCACGAAGACTCCCGGCATCGAGGTGTTACTTCACCTGGACTTTGAACGTGCAATTCCCGCTCGCACCCGCAGCAAGCGCCCCGACGGTATCGGTGAACCGTGACGATCCGGCCGCACCCGGGCCGGGGTTGTAACCGGCCAGCGTGCCGCCGTTGGAATCGACCGGCGCCGCGAACAGCCCGTTGCTGTTGGCCGCCCAGGTGTTCGTGTACGCGACCTGCGCGCCGCCCGCTGCGGCACCGTCCTCGGTGATCACGAACGACGACGCGTTGACCGTGATGTCGTTCGTTCCGCCGCTCGGCATCACGTTCTGGTACGTGATCGTGTACTGGACGCAGTCGCCCGGATTGACCGACGCCGAGCTGGCCGTGAACACCGTCGCGGTCGCGCACGGCTGGAGAAGCGCGACCGACCACGTCTTGGTCAGCTTGACGAAGCCGCCCACGACGATCTCGTCGATCGTGACGTTGTTCTTCGTGTTGTCGTTCACCGACGTCGCGGTGATCGCGTCACCGTAGCCGGTGTACGCGTTGAACACCGTGGCGCCGGCGGGGGGCGTGTAGATGGTCTTGTACGTCTGCGTCGCGCCGGACGGCACGCACACCGACGTGATCACGGTATTGACGACGACCGCGCCGCAGCTTCCGCTCGCAGCCTGACCCGTGCTCTCGAACGTCACCGTCCACCCCGCCGGGAGCGCCGACAAGCCGCCGGCCGTCGCCGCGGTGAGGTTGTAGGTGTCGTCCTTGTTGCCGGTGTTCTGCAGCGAGTTGGTGATCGTGGTCGCCGCCGCGCCGGCCGCGACCGTGACGGTGTTGCCGGTCACCGCGGACACGCTCGCGCCGCCGTTGGTGTAGCTGACGGCCGTGTAGTCGTCGTTGGTGTTCGTGGGTCCCACCGCTTGCGGGAAGCCGTTGGGGCCGTTGAACAGCACCGTGTTCAGCGGCGACGCCGCCGACGTCACGGAGCCCGCGCCCGCGAGCGCCCCGTTCGTGTTCGCGATGATCGGAGCCGTCTGCGCGGTGGTGGCCGCCGCGTTGTTGGTCACCGTCTGCACGCCGATGCCGGGGCCTTCGATGAAGCCCGACTGGTCGCCGTAGGTGGAGTTCGCGACGTTCGTGATCGCGTTGGTGTTCGCGGCACCGGTCGCCGTCGAGCCGTTCATGACGAACGACAGCGTGAGCGACGCGTTGCCGGCGCTGACCGTGTTCTGCGACGTCGCGTTGTTGTTGGGCTGGAACGTGGTCAGCCCGGCGCCCGTGATGGACGTCGCCGGCAAGAACACGCCGATGTACACGGCGCCGGCCTGCGTGGTCGTCCACGTCGTGCCGTCGGTCGAGTAGATGATCGTGCCCGTCGCGCCGCTGATCGTCGGTACGGCCGCCGTCAGCGTGAGCTGCGTGGCGTTGTACGACGGCAGCTTGTCGGTGAACGCGACGCCGCACGCGGTGCTGTTCGTGCAGCCGCTGTAGGCCGCCGCGTTGCCGCCCGGCAGCGCGTTCTTGAACACCGGCGCGAGGTTGCGCGCGCCGCCGTTCGCGAAGCGCACGGTGTACGACACCGTGGGAACCGCGACGCTGCCACCGACCACGGCGGTCTTCTGGACGTCGACGCGCGCGTCGACGGTGACCGTGTCGTTGTACTGGCCGACGACCGACGCCGAGGTTGCCGTGACCGTGCCGGCGGGTCCCGTGGGAGCGCCCGGCAGCGTGACGGTCGGCGTGAGCTTGGTCGTGATCGTGCCGCTCGAACCGACGTTCGCCTGGAACGTCACGCCGATCGTGATCGTGCCGTTGACCGCCGTCATGAACGCGCCGCCGGCGTTGCCGGTGGTCAAGTAGTTGTTGACCGCCGCGATGGTGGCGAAGCTCTGGTTGCCCGCGCCGGCGTTGACGACGTACGTCGTGAACGTGCCCAGACCGGCGGTGACGCCGTCATCGGTGCCTTGCACGCCGGTGAGCTGGAAGTAGCCCGCGCTGTTCGAGGTGTTCGTCAGCGTGTAGGTGTCGGTGATCGAGCCACCGGGGCTGACGGTGTTCGAGCCGGGCGCACCGGACGTCGGCGAGATCGTCATCGACGGCGCGTTCTGCACCGTCGTCTGGACGGTGTTCGACTGCGAGTTGTACGTCGTGCCGCCGGGATCTTGATACGTGGCCGTCGCGGTGTTGCTGATCGTCGTGCCGGCCGGCGTCGCCGCGGCGGAGGCGGGCGCGGTGCTCGCGAGGCCGAAGCCCACGACCACCGGTGCGGCCACCGCCAAGCACGTTCGCAGCAAGGACGTGAACGAGAACGCGCGCATCATTTGACGCGCACCTCGTACGTATAGGCGACGCTCGCGCGCGGCGCGACGGCGCCCGCCGTGACGAAGCGAACCATCGTATAGAGCGACGGATCAGCTTTCTTCACCACCGGCTTGCCGTCGGGGCCCTTGACCGTCACGGTCGGAGCGGCCGACCACGTCTTGCCCCCGTCGAGCGAGAACTCGGGATGGGCGCGCGCGGACTTCGCCGAGCCGTCGACGTAGGCGGTGCCCGCCGGGATCTTGCCGACCGGGACGAGGCGCACCGCGGGCGTCGTGCCCGCGTTCGACGCGACGATGTCGTACTCGATCTCGTCGCCGGCCTTCGGCTGGATGCGCTCGACCGGGGTCATCGTCGTGCGGCCGTCGGCGGCCTTGGTCACGAGCGACCCGGTGAGCTTGAGCGTGACGTTCGGTTTCGCCGACGCAAGCCCCGGAAGGGCCAGCGCCAGAACGACGAGCGACGACGCGGCGATGCTGCGCTTCAAGTGTCAACTCCTGGTAACGTGCGAGACGGCGCTGCGAACAAGACGCCTAGCGGCCGATGCAGATGGTATCGGCGGGCCGCCGGCCTACTGGAGAGCGCAACCTTGCCTGCGACACAAAGAAAACGGCGCTCTAACGCGCCGTTTACATTTGAGGGCTCCGCGAGCGCCGGGAGCGCTGCCGGCTACGGTTGCGCCGGTAGGAGCGCCAGTTCGGCCTGAGCTGCCCGAACCACGACCGGCTCCTCGGAAGCGATCGCGTGGCGGTACTGGTCGCGCGCCAGCGCGATCTTGCCCTGGAGGTTGTACGTCACGGCCAGCATGTAGTGCAGCCGGCCGTCGTCCTGCGAGACGCTCAGGCCCTTGATGTACGCCGCCTCGGCCAGCGGGAAGAGGCGGTGCTCGTTGTAGTCGTAGCCGAGGTCGATGTACGCTTCGGGCTTCATGGGGTCCGACCGGATCGCGCGGTTGTAGTACGTGATCGCCGTCTTCCAGTCGCCCTGGGAGTCGTGGATGTAGCCGATGTCCACGAGCGCCTCGGGCGCCTCGGGCCGCAGCGCCAGCGCGCGGTCGAGGTGCGGCCGGGCGGTGGCGGGATCGTTCTTCTCGAGGTATGCCTCGCCCAGGTTGACCACGGCCGGATAGTAGTTGTTGTCGACGGCCAGGCACGCTTTGAGGTGCGTGACGGCGGGATCGATGCGGCCCAGGTCGACCAGCGCGTTGGCCACGTCCACCCGCGCGGCGCAAGAGGACGGCCGGATCGCGACGACGTGGTTGAACGCCTCGTACGCGGTCTGGTAGTGGTGGAGGGCCCGCTGCGCGTTGCCGAGCTCGGCCCACTTGCCGACGTCGAACGGGTGCTGGTCCGCGGCGTACTGGACCGCGGCCAGGTACTGCGCGAGGTCGCCGGCCCGCTTGTGGATCATCACCAGGCCGACGTAGCCGCCGCGGCTGGGCAGGCTGAGCTGGAACTCGCGCATCGCGTCGTTGACCTTGTCTTGCGCCGCGTACAGCGAGCCGAGCCGGCTGTGGGCCTCGCGGTCGTCGGGCGTGATGGCGACGATCGCCTTCCACACCTTCTCCGCCTTGGCGTAGTCCGGGACGCGGAAGTACAGGTCGCCCAGCAGCCGGCCCGCGGCCCCGTCTTGCGGGTGGTCCGCGACGTACGGGGCGAGCCCGGCGATCGCGCCCTTCGTGTCGCCGGCCGCGACCTTGGCGCGGGCGGCGTCGAGGACGGCGGGGTCGGTCTGGTTCATCGCTCCGGGCATGACGACGGTCGTCTCCGTCGCGAGCGCGGGCCCGGCCAGGCCCCCGAGCAGGGCGGTGACGATGACGGCGGCGACGAGGCGCAACAGACGCATGGCTGGACGCTCCTGAGCAGGGACGACGCTTAAAGTATACATTCCGACGCGGCCCGCGGCCTAGGCCAATTCTGCCAGGCGACTGCCGTCCACTTTCCCGGTGCGACGTTTCTCGCGGAGTGCCGCGAGGCCGGGCCGCCGAAACGGGCTCTGCTATGGCCACCACGCAGACGAACGGCTCGGTCGGGCGCCCACGCGTCGAGACCGACTCCATGGGGAGCATCGACGTCCCCGCCGACAAATATTACGGCGCTCAATCGGCGCGCTCGCTGATCCACTTCGACATCGGCGACGACTCCACGCCGCGCGACGTGATGCCGCGTGAGATCATCCGCGCGATGGCGCAGCTCAAGAAGGCCGCCGCGCTCGTGAACAACGACCTCGGCAAGCTGGACGACGAAAAGACGAAGCTGATCACCGAGGCCGCCGACGAGGTGATCGCCGGCAAGCTGTACGATCATTTTCCGCTGCGCGTGTGGCAGACCGGCTCCGGAACTCAGACGAACATGAACGTGAACGAGGTGATCTCGAACCGCGCGATCGAGCTCGCGGGCGGCGAGATGGGCTCGAAGAAACCGATCCATCCCAACGATCACGTGAACATGTCGCAGTCGTCCAACGACACGTTCCCGACCGCGATGCACATGGCCGCCGCCGAAGCCATGGTGACGATGCTGCCGGCCGTCGAGCAGCTGCGCGACGCGCTCGACGGCAAGGCGAAGCAGTGGGCCAACATCGTGAAGGTGGGGCGCACGCATCTGCAAGACGCGACGCCGCTCACGCTGGGCCAGGAGTTCTCCGGCTACGTCAGCCAGCTCGACCGCGACCTCGCGCGCTGCCGCCAGTCGCTCGACGATCTGTACGATCTCGCGATCGGCGGCACGGCCGTCGGCACGGGGCTCAACGCGCATCCGGAGTTCGCCGAGCGGGCCGCGAAGCGAATCGCCGAGCTGACGGGCCTGCCGTTCCGCTCGCATCCGAACAAGTTCGCGGCGCTGGCGTCGCACGACGAAGTCGTCGCCGCGTCCGGCTCGCTCAAGACGCTCGCCGCGTCGCTGATGAAGATCGCCAACGACGTGCGCTGGCTCGCGTCCGGACCGCGCGCCGGCATCGGCGAGCTCATCCTGCCGGAGAACGAGCCCGGCTCGTCGATCATGCCCGGCAAAGTGAACCCGACGCAGTCCGAAGCGATGACGATGGTGTGCGTGCAAGTGTTCGGCAACGACGTCGCGATCGGCTTCGGCGGCTCGCAGGGCAACTTCGAACTCAACGTGTTCAACCCGGTGATGATCTGGAATTTCTTGGGCTCGTGCCGGCTGCTGCGGGACGCGTGCACGATGTTCCGCGAGCACGCGGTCGAGGGTCTGCGCGCCGACGAGGCCGTCATCGCCAAGTACCTGGGCGAGTCGCTGATGACGGTCACGGCGCTGACGCCGAAGATCGGTTACGACCAGTCCGCGAAGATCGCCAAAAAGGCGCATCAGGACGGCAGCACGCTCAAAGAGGCCGCTCTCGCGCTGGGGTACATCAGCGCGGAGGACTTCGACAAGTACGTCGTCCCGGTCAACATGACGCATCCGTAGCCACACCACTAGCACGAAAAGATGAGCCCTCCGTGAAAGCGATGATCGTGCGGCGCCTGCTCGCGGGCGTGCTCCTCGCGGGGCTCGCCGTCCCCGCGCTCGGCGCGGAACCGGCGCAAGAACCGTCCGCCGAGCCCTCGCCCGCCGCGTCGCGGCCCGCGGCGTCGATTCCGTCGCCCGAGATCGCGGCGCGCGCGCGGGCGGCGTTCGACGCAAACCGCGCGGGCAAGATCGACCGCGCCGCCTATTCCGCCGAGATGAGCGCAAAGATCACCGACGCGGGCCTGGCGCGGGTCGCCGCGCAGCTGCGCGCTCTGGGCGACGTGAAGCGCTTCGTGCAAGTCCGCAAGATCACGGTCGGCACGCTCGTGGCGTACGTGTTCCGGATCGAGACCGAGCGGCCGCCGGTGGTCGAAGAGACGATCAGCTGGGACGGCGCGGGCAAGATCGACCTGCTGCAGTTCGGCCCGGCGCGGTGACCACCGCCGACCCGTACGACGCGTCGGCCACCGTCGACGACGTTATGGCGATCTTCCGCCGCTGGCGCGCGTGGAGCGACGACGTCCGCGCGCACACGCTGCACGCGCGCGATCTGCGCTACGGCGAATCCGCCGACGAGACGCTGGACCTCGTCGTGCCGCACGCCGGCGCACCGCTGGTCGTGTGGTTTCACGGCGGGTACTGGCGCCGGCTGCACAAGGACGACAACACGTTCGTCGCGCGCGGGCTCGCGCCGCACGGCGTCGCCGTCGCGATCGTGAACTACGGCCTCGCGCCGGCGGTAACGCTCGAAGAGATCGTCGCGCAAGCGCGCCGTTCCGTTGCATGGCTGCGCACGAACGCCAGCGTGCACGGCGCGGACGCGTCGCGCATCGTCGTCGCGGGGCACTCTGCGGGCGGGCACCTCGCCGCGATGTGCGCGGTGGACGCGCCGGTCGCGGGCGTCGTGTCGCTGAGCGGCCTGCACGACCTGCGCCCGATCGCCGCGTCGTTCGTGAACGAATGGCTGCAGCTCGACGAAGCTCGCGCGGCCGCGCTGAGCCCGGCGCTGCTGGCGCCGGCGGCGTCGCAGCCGGTCATCGCGACCGCGGGCTCGCGCGAGCCCGGCGTGTTCGCGCAGCAGGGCCGCGATCTCGCCGAGGCGTGGGCAGCGGAGGGGTGCGACGCGTCGTACGAGGAGAGCGACGACGACCATTTCACCTTGTGCGAGCGGCTCGTCGATCCGAACGACCCGCTGACGACGCGCATCGCGAACCTCGCGCTCGCGAACGGAAAACGCCGCGATGGCGTGTAGCCTAGCTAGAACCACTTCACGAAGTGGTGGTGGCCGATCGTGTAGCCGCGCCGTTCGTAGAAGCGGCGGGCGGCGGCGTTCTCGTCCACGACGTTGAG
>Ga0066662_10001441_pt1 | contig 10939 bp, 5 predicted proteins | sample GraSoiAngelo_111_FD_133939 | JGI IMG/M metagenome (GOLD analysis project Ga0066662, IMG submission 133939) | Grasslands soil microbial communities from the Angelo Coastal Reserve, California, USA - 14_0903_12_40cm | ecosystem: Environmental > Terrestrial > Soil > Grasslands | place: USA... | reverse complement strand
GAGAGACGAAGGCTTCGCGCCCGCGCTCGGCGACATGAGCACAGAGGATTTTCGTCGCATAGGCCACGAGGTCATTGACTGGATAGGCGATTACCTTGAGAACATAGAAGAGTATCCTGTGCTTGCGCAGGTTCAACCCGGTGAACTCATCTCTAAGCTCCCGCCGTCGCCTCCAGATGAAGGCGAAGACATGGACACGATTCTAAGAGACGTTGACCGTCTGATACCTCGCGCCCTGACGCACTGGAATCATCCTTCGTTCTTCGCCTACTTCGCCACCTCCTCGTCCGCGCCCGGCATCTTCGGCGAACTCTTCTCCGCAGCCTTCGATGTCAAAGCAATGCTCTGGCGCACAAGCCCAGCCGCGATTGAGCTTGAGCAGGTCGCGCTCGATTGGCTGAGACAGATGATGGGTTTGGACGAAGGGTTGGACGGCATCATCTACGACACAGCATCGGTCGCATCAATGCACGCGATTGCCGCAGCGCGTGAGAATCTTAATTTGCAAATACGCGAAGACGGAATGAGTGGACGCACGGACTTGCCGCTCCTGCGCGTCTATGTTTCCGAGCAGGTGCATTCCTCAATCGAGAAGGCGGCCATCACGCTCGGTTTAGGCCAACGCGCCGTCTCGAAAATTCCGACCGATGATGAGTTTCGCATGGACGCTCGCGCACTGGCGCAAGCTATTGAAGAAGACAAACAGAACGGCGTCGTTCCCTGCTGCGTCGTAGCAACGGTCGGCACAACTTCCACATCAAGCATTGATCCAGTTCCTGCAATCGCAGACATCTGCGCAGAGCAGAACGTCTGGCTGCACGTTGACACGGCCTACGCTGGTCCTGCCGCCATCTTGCCGGAGATGCGTAATATCTTAGACGGTACGGAGCGCGCAGATTCTGTCGTAGTCAATCCGCACAAGTGGTTGTTTACGCCCTTCGATCTTTCGGTCCTATACTGCCGACACATGGATGTCTTGCGCCGCGCTTTTACGCTAGTGCCCGAATACCTGAAGACTAGCGATGCGGAAACGGTCCGCAACGGCATGGACTACGGCATACAGCTTGGTCGTCGTTTCCGCGCACTAAAACTCTGGATGATTATTCGCTACTTCGGGCGTCTTGGACTTGCCGCGCGCATACGCGAGCACTGTCGCCTGGCACAACTCTTCGCGCGATGGGTTGATGAATCTCCGAACTGGGAACGCCTCGCGCCCACGCCCTTCAGTCTGGTCTGCTTTCGCGCTTACCCTCGCGTTGAAGGCGAATCGGAAGACGCGCGGCATGTACATCTCGATTCACTCAACGAAGCGATCATGAACAACGTCAACGCGACGGGCGAAATTTTTCTCTCGCACACACGCCTGCACGATCTCTTCACGCTGCGCCTCGCCATCGGCAACATTCGCACGACCGAAGCGCACGTCAGTCGCGCGTGGGAACTCCTGAATGAAGAGTTGATGCGCCTCTTATAATCATTATCAGGCGCTTAGGGCGTTCAAAGTGTAATTGCCAAGTTGTAGATAAAAATATAAGGAGGCCGCCGAGCATTGCTACAATGCCTATTAACTAGACCCGGATCATAAAGAGGCTTTACGCTGGTATTGGAGTGCTAAAAAAATTGTCCGAGTCAGAGCAGGAGAAAGAGGAAATCTAATAGATATGCTGACACACATTGTCATCTGGAAATATCGCGCGGACGTTGAGCAGGCTGTTCGTGACGAGCACGTTGCGCGCCTGCGTCGTTTGGCTTCAATCATCCCAGGGGTTTTGAGGCTTAACGTAGGCTTCGATGTTCTAAGCCTGCCGCGCTCATACGACACTGGCCTCGTAGCAACCTTCCGCGACCGCGCCGCGCTCGAAGCATACACGGTTCATCCAGAGCACATAATGGTCGCAGACATGGGGCGCAACATCAGCGAGCACATAGCGTCCGTTGATTTTCTTGACGAAGATTAAAAGCTGATGAAGTGGAAGTTGAAAAAGCCAAGCTGGAAGACTATGAAGCGTTGGAAGAAAGTCGCGCTCATCGCGCTCGCTCTCTTCCTGCTCTTTCAAATTCCCTTCATCTACCGACGCATACGCTTAGGCCAACTCTCTCGCGCGATTCAACAGATGAACTCCGAGCGCGTCGTGAATCAAACAGAGAGCGCATATACGGATTACAAGGGCGTCATACATGTTCACTCAAGTCTTGGCGGCCACAGCACTGGCAATCTCTCTGACATCATTCAAGCGGCAAGCAGAAACAATCTCAGCTTCGTAGTGATGACCGAGCATCCATCGGATTTGATGGACACGTCGGCGCAGACGCTCAAGGGATTTCACGCGGGCGTCCTCTTCATCAACGGCAACGAGGTCTCTACGGCAAGCCATGATCGTTTTCTGCTTGTGCCCGGAAGCGCAGACGCCGCCACTGCAAACACAATCGGCTCTGAGCAGGTGCTCAACACTCAGAAGACTCGCGGCGGGTTGTCTTTTATAGCTTACCCGCAGGAGTTTCAAAGTTGGGACGCAAACGATTATGACGGGATAGAGGTCTATAATCTCTTCACGAACACGAAGAAGATAAACTACTTCGTAACCTTCTTCGATGGCTTGTGGTCCTACTGGAACTATCCTGATTTGATGTTCGCGCGCTTCTACGAGAAACCGAGCGATGATCTGAAGCGATGGGATGAGTTGATAAGAACGAAGAACCGCCGTGTCGTCGCAATCGCAGGAAACGACGCTCACGCTAACGTTGGTTTTCGCGTAGGCGACCTGACGGGCAAGGAGCTAATCGGTCTTCATCTTGATCCTTATGAGAGAAGCTTTCATCTGGTCCGCAATCATGTTCTGATTGAAAAGGAGAAGCCTTTAGCATCCGACACTCTTCTCGCTGCGCTTGCGAGCGGCCACTGTTACATAGCCTTTGACATCTTCGGCGATTCCTCCGGCTTCACCTTCACAGCCGAGAACAGTCAAGATAAGCGAATCATGGGCGACGAGATTGAGCTTCTTGACGGAGTTCGATTTGTCATTACTACGCCTGTCAACGCTCGCGTCCTACTGATTAAAGACGGTCAAGTGATACGCGATGAAGATGGGACATCAAGGAAGGAATACGCCGTCACAGAGCGCGGCGCGTATCGCGTCGAAGTTTATCTAACGCAACTCGGCAGTCTTGTGAAAGACAAGCCCTGGATTATCTCTAATCCGATTTACATTAGATGAAGAAAGCTTTCGTGCAATCAATCGAATTCGACTCGCTTGGTAGATTGTTCATCCCCTACGCGACCTGCGACTATCTCCGCTTTGAAATAGTTCTCGCCGCGCATGGGAGCGCCGGCCATGCGCCTTAGCATAGCTATCTGCCCTACGTGTGTGAGAGCGTCGGCAATAGGCGCTTGAAATAGTTTCTCGACGGGTACGCCGAGTGGCTGGTCAGACGCTAGATAAGAATCAAACTTCTCAAGTTCAGAGAAGAAGCGCGCGACCTGTTCTTCCCAGGGCAGAGGCTTTGTGTTCTGTCCACTGTCTTTACCTGTCGCAATGTTATGTCCCCAGTCAAGCAGGTCGCAGATGTGCGCCAGTATCTCTACGGGCGTGCGCGTCTTTTCATTCGTGCGAAACGTGGCGAAGCCTTCGGGCGCGTTAGCGATGGCTTTACCGCTACGATAGGCAAGCGTCGCCAAAGTGTGGCGCAGCATCTGTCGTTTCAAATCTGTGACCGAGTTCCCGGCTTCATCCATAGCTTTTATACACTCCCTTTAATCTATTCGTCCTTTAGACACGACAACGCCCCACACAGTTTCAAAAACCCTGTGGGGCGCGCGCATGTTGGAAAGCTCCAACACTTTTATGGGACGCGGTGCTTAAGTTCACCGCTTCGACTATAGAGAGCCTAAGTGTTTGACCCTTCTCTCGCTTTGCAATCCCAAGTGTTAGGAACCGCGCGAGTACAGCCTCCCTCAACTTGTATCAGTGACTTGAATTTTATGCTCGAGCCGTTGTTATGTCAATATTCATCTTGACCGCAGCGGAAACATACGGCAGAAAAAGCAATGATAAAAGCATGGAAATCAGCTTTTCGGTCTAACGCTTCAGGTTTGACTTCTGCGCGGACGGTAAAATTTTTTACCCAGCTTGTGCCCGCATAGTATATCGTCAGCGCTTGCTCGTTGCTGTATATTAAGTGGAGAAAATTATGATCCCCCAGAGTGAAAAGAGATGGCTCGAAGAGTGGCTAGCCTCAATTCTAAAGCCTCAGACAATTCTAAACCTTTCAACGCGCGCGCTCTTTCTTCAATCAAAGAGAGATTGGAGGAATTGTAGTTGACGCTCACACAATATCGTCCCGTGCGCGAAGCGGAGATGCCTGAAGCGGTAGAGATATTTCTAGCGTCCGTCGCGGACATGTACAGGCGACACAACATCACGCAGCCCGCGCCGCCGCGCCCGCTCGTTGAAAAGTTTTACGATCACATACGCCGCACAGGTATCTTTCATGTCGCAGAAGTTGACGGGAAAATCACAGCCATCTGTCACGCGATTGTGCGCGATCATTTATGGTTTCTCTCAGGCTTCTGGGCGTTGCCCCGTTTGCAGGGTCAAGGCATAGGCCGCACGCTTCTTGAGCGCGTCTGGGATGAAGGCTCGCGCGCCGGGGCTAAAATCTTTTTCACGTGGTCGTCCGTTGACGTTCGTGCGATGGCGACTTACATGAAGTTTGGAATGCTGCCGGGTTATCAGATACTCAATTTCGTAGGAGCTTTTCAGAGTTCGAGCGAAGCGTTGAGAGGTTACGAGACGCAGCCGCTTGACATTGAAACCGCTATGAACATTGATGAGCAGGTGCGCGGGACTCGCCGCGAGTGTGACCATCAATTTTCAATCGCTGAATTCAAAGCCGAAGGAAGACAGCTTGTGCGCGAGGAGCGCGCCGTAGGCTACTACTATTTCAGCAACGGAACTATAGGGTCTGCCGCGTGGCTCAAAGAAGAAGATGCCGAAGCTCTTCTTGAATCGGCTTGCCGCGAGGTTTCAAAGCAGGCGGAGCAGATTCGTCTTATGATTCCGGGCGTGAACCACTCTGCGATTCGTTTCGCTCTTCGTGCGGGATTAAAGCTCGTAAGCTACTCGCACCTTTTGACCACAGAACCATTCGGTCAGATGGAAAAGTATCTGCCCTCCGGCCCATCACTATTTTGAGAGAAAGAATAAAAGCTTTAACTACAGAGACCGGAGAGGCACAGAGAAGCAATAGAAATGGGATTGATGAAAGAGATAAATTTAATCGTCTTTCTTTCATGTTTTCTCTGTGTCTCTGTGCCTCTGTGGTTAATCCTTACGAGGATACAATGAGAAAGATTCACTATCACCTTGTTGATGTTTTCACTGACAGAATTTTCGGAGGCAATCAGCTTGCTGTCATCACGAACGGGCGCGGGCTGTCTTCCGAACTGATGCAGTCAATCGCCAAAGAGTTCAACCTGTCGGAAACTACTTTCGTCCTGCCGCCAAAAGATTCGTCGAACGATTACAAGGTACGCATCTTTACGCCTTACGCGGAGCTTCCAATGGCGGGGCATCCTACGGTCGGCACAGCTTTCATCTTGGCGCGCGAGCACATGATTGAGCTTGGAGGCGAGCGCGTGATGATAAAGCTGGAAGAGGGCGTTGGGCTGATTCCCGTTGACATCAATTTCAAAGACGGCCAGCCCGATCTGATCTGGATGCAGCAGCCGCTTCCAAAATTCGGACCACGATTTGAAGATGCGAGCGTGATGGCAGAGATGCTGTCTCTTCAACTTTCAGCAATTGAAACTGACCTGCCGATAGAAGTCGTCTCGTGCGGTCTTCCCTTTCTTTTCGTGCCGTTGAAAGATTTGGAGGCAATTCGTTCTATCAGATTTCGTCTGGACGTTTGGGAGAAAGCTCTGAAAGATTTTGCATCCGGGCAGGTATTCGTCTTCACGAAAGAGACTGAACGTGAAGGCTCAAGCGTTCACTCGCGCATGTTCGCGCCCGGCCTTGGCGTTCAGGAAGACCCCGCGACGGGCAGCGCAAACGGTCCGCTCGGCTGCTATCTGGTGCGCCACGAAGTTTTCCCTGCATCTGAGAGAATGGAATTTACTAGCGAGCAAGGTTTCGAGATGGGGCGTCCGAGCATTCTTAAAATAGTCATAGAGCATGATAAGGGAGAGATTACTCGCGTGCGCGTCGGCGGCCAATGCCGTTTCGTGGGCGAAGGCTATCTAGAGGTCGGATAAGATTCTTTGCGCAAGTTGAAAAGCTGCATCGCGTTCTAGGCTTGTGCTGGAAGTTTTTCGAGGCCAGCGAAGTGTGAACCATTGAACTCTCCCTTACTTGATCCGAATCTACTTGAAACTTGATTGAGAGAGAACACCGCATGATGAAGCATCTCAGATTAGCTCTTAGCCTCTCCCTTATTCTTTTTACCTTTCTGGGCAGCATCCCAAAGATCAACGCCGCGCCAACTTCTAAGTCGAGCGTGAGCGAATCTGATGCTGATGAAGATGACACACAGAACGGAGACTCTGTGAAGAATGGTCTGCAATTTCGTTTGAGCGAGGGCGCGGGGCAGCCTGAGCGTAAAGGTGATGTGAACGTCGCTCCGGCTGCGCGGCTCTCCGAGGGCGAGGTTCAGAATGTCTTGAAACGCCTGCCGCCCGTGAAAGCCGAAACTGGAGACGATCAGGAGTTTGCCATGCGCGACCGCTCGCTTCCTCCGCCGCGCACTGGAAAGACGATCAACGTTTCGTTCCCTTCATCCGAAACTGCGCCAACACCTGAGACGAAAGCTGCCGGACCATTGGAAGTCCTGCGCTTCGCCCCGGAAGGCGATGTGCCGGTTGCTCCGCAGTTGAGCATAACGTTCTCGCAGCCTATGGTTGCAGTGACTTCAAACGACGATCTGGCGGCGCAGGATGTTCCCGTGAAATTGACGCCGCAGCCAGCAGGCAAATGGCGCTGGGCTGGAACGAAGACGCTGCTCTTTGCGCCGGACGTTCGCTTCCCGATGGCTACTGACTACACGGCTACAGTCGCAGCCAGAACGAGGTCTGCAAATGGAGGAGCTTTTCCAACAACCAGGACATGGAAATTCTCAACGCCTACGCCGACAGTAAAATCCAGTTATCCATCCTCAAACACGCCCGTCGCGCGCGATGCTCTGATGTTCGTAGAGTTCGACCAGCGCATAGACCCTGCTTCGGTGCTCAGCACTATAAAGGTTCAAGGCAACAGCAGCGCACTGAAAATCCGTCTAGCAACGCAGGAAGAGATTGATGCCGACAAGAATGTCCGAGAGCTTGTGAAATCGGCGGAGAAAGGGCGCTGGCTCGCTTTCCGCGCAGTAGGTTCAAATGGCGACACACGCCTTGCGCTGCCCGCTGATGCAGGCATTACTGCCAGCATCGGACCGGGCACGCCTTCAGCCGAAGGACCACGCACGACCGCTTCGGCGCAATCATTTAGTTTCCGCACCTACGGACTGTTTCGCGTCACGGACCACAAGTGCGGCTACGACTATCAACAGAAAAAGTGCTCGCCCTTCGATCCGTGGATTATCACTTTCACGAATCCTGTTGATGCTACAGCCTTCGACCAGTCGCAGATTCGCGTTGAGCCTGAAGTTCCGGGACTGAAGACTGCCATCTACGGTCAGACGCTTTACATCGAAGGAGTAAAGCGTGGTCGCACTACTTACAAAGTTACGATTGACCATTCACTGAAAGACCAGTTCAATCAGACGCTCGGCTCTGACCAGAGCTTTACTTTCAACGTAGGGCCAGCGCCGCCATCTCTTGTCTCGCAAGGCAAAGCCTTTGTCGTGCTTGATCCGTCTGGACCGCCAGCCTTCTCTGTCTATAGCGTTAACCACCCGACGCTTCGTGTGAGACTCTACAAAGTCGGTCCAGAAGATTACGACAAGTTCGTTCGCTACATGCGCTTTGTCTATGACTACTACGAAGACACAAAGGTGAAACAGACCACTCCGCCCGGCGAACTCATCTCGTCAAGAACGGTCGAGGTCAAGGGCAAGCCTGACGAGATGACGGAGACTCGTCTTGATCTGAGTCCTGCGCTTAATCAAGGTCTGGGTCACGTCGTAGTCATAGTCGAAGCCGGAGCAGGCGCGAAGAAGCGCGACAGGCAATCTGTAGAGGCTTGGGTTCAATCAACCAACATAGGTCTCTCTGCTTTCGTTGACAACACGGACCTCTACGCATGGGCTACATCTTTGAAAGATGCGAAGCCTATGAGCGATGTCGAGATGACGATTCAGCCTCTTGGCGTCACGGGCAAAACGGGGATGTTCGGTCTTGCGCAACTCTCTTTGAATGCGAATACCAAGGATGTTTCAAGCCTGCTCGTTGCGCGCGAGGGTCGAGACGTTGCCATCCTGCCTGAGCATGATGATTGGTGGAACAGCGGGACAAGCTGGTACAAGCGGGACGCTGTTGATTCTCTTCGCTGGTTCGTCTTCGACGACCGCAAGATGTATCGTCCGGGCGAAGAGGTCCACATAAAGGGTTGGATTCGTCGTATAGGCGGCGCAAAGCTTGGCGACGTTGGAATGCCCGGCGAGAGCGCAGGTCGCACCATCTCTTACACCTTGAAGGATTCGCAGGGCAACGAGATTACCAAAGGCACTACGCAGATAAACGCGCTCGGCGGATTTGACACGAAGTTCAAACTACCGGGCACAATGAATCTAGGCTACGCATATCTTGAGTTGACTGCAACGCAAGCGACTCTCACGGGTAGCACGCAGCAGCATTACTTTCAGGTCCAGGAATTTCGTCGCCCAGAGTTTGAAGTGAGCGCGCAAGCCGCGACCGAAGGTCCATACTTTGTCAAAGGCCACGCTGAAACTTCCGTCACTGCTTCTTACTACGCAGGCGGCGGTCTGCCAAACGCCGATGTGCGCTGGACCGTAACATCAAGCCCAACAGTTTACACGCCTCCCAATCGCAATGATTTCACATTCGGCGAATGGATTCCCTGGTGGCGCTCCTGGAACAGCCCGAGCCAAAGCCACACGGAGACCTTCATGGGTCATACGGATGCGGCTGGCAAGCATCGCCTGCATATTGATTTCGATTCCGTGAACCCGCCGCGCGCGTCATCAGTCACGGCTCAGGCGAGTGTGACGGATGTTAATCGCCAGCAGTGGGCATCTTCCACAACGCTGCTCGTTCATCCTGCTGATTTGTACGTCGGCTTAAAATCGGACCGCACATTCGTTCAACAGGGCGAGCCTCTGGTTGTTCAGGCGATTGTCACGGACATTGACGGCCATGCGGTTGCGAATCGTGAAATAAAGATGCGCGCCGTTTTGATGGACTGGGTCTTTGAGAAGGGAGAGTGGAAGCAGAAGGAGACGAACGCGCAAGATTGTACTGTGAAGTCAACCACAGACGTTGTGCGCTGCACCTTCACGCCGAAGATGGGCGGCATGTATCACGTGACCGCGCGCATTCAGGATGACCATGAGCGCCCGAACGAATCCGGTCTGACGCTCTGGGTCGCTGGTGGAAAGAATCCGCCGAAGCGCGATGTTGAGCAAGAAGCGGTTGACATGATACCGGACCGCAAGGAGTACAAGGCTGGCGACACGGCGGAGATTCTCATTCAGTCGCCTTTCTATCCGGCTGAGGGTGTGATGACGCTCAGGCGTTCTGGAATTTTGAAGACGGAGCGCTTCAACATGGATGGACCATCTTACACTCTTCGCGTTCCGATTGAGGATGCCTACACGCCGAATCTTTTCGTGCAGGTTGATCTGGCTGGCGCGGCGAAACGGACGGACGACAAGGGGCAGGTTGACGACAAGCTGCCGAAGCGTCCTGCGTTTGCGAAAGGCGAGTTGAATCTTTCAATTCCTCCGCTCTCGCGCAAGCTCACAGTTACGGCAACTCCGCGCGACAAGGCGCTTGAGCCTGGCACGGAGACTAGCGTTGGCGTTGACGTGAAAGATGCTACCGGCAAGCCTGTCGCGGGAAGCGAGATTGCGCTCGTCGTGGTTGATGAATCAATCCTCTCTCTGACAGGCTATCGCATAGACGACCCGCTCAACACCTTCTACTCGCAGCGCGGTGCGGACGCGACTGATTACCACCTGCGCAAAGACGTGCTGCTCGGCAATCCTGCGGACGTGCTGAAGCAGATGCAGGCGGCAGGAACTACAAACACCACTGCGGCTGAGACTATGACCGTTAGGGGCGGAGCGATGAGCGACAGGCCAGTGCCCGCTCCGCCAAGAGCTGCGGCTAGAAAGATGTCTGTGAACGGAGCGTTGATGGACGAGGAAGACAGGGTCAGTCAAGCTGAGAACCCGGCGATTCGGCTGCGCGAGAATTTCAATGCGCTCGCTGTCTTCGCTCCTTCAGTCCCGACTGATGCGAACGGGCACGCGCAAGTGTCTGTGAAAGTTCCTGACAACCTGACGCGCTATCGTGTGATGGCAGTCTCGGTCGCAGGAGGCAAGCAGTTCGGCGAAGGCGAATCAACCATCACGGCGCGTATGCCTCTGATGGCACGCCCCTCTGCGCCGCGATTTCTTAACTTCGGAGACCGCTTTGAACTGCCCATAGTCGTGCAGAATCAAACGGACTCGCCAATGAAAGTTGACGTTGCAGTTCGCGCGACGAACGCGGAACTGACGGACGGCTCAGGTCGTCGCGTCACAGTTCCTGCGAATGATCGGGTTGAGGTTCGTCTGCCCGCTGCGGCGAATCACGCTGGAACTGCGCGCTTTCAAGTTGGCATTGCTTCCGGCAAATGGGCAGACGCGGCGGAGATTCAACTTCCAGTCTGGACGCCTGCGACCACAGAAGCATTTGCGACCTATGGCGAGGTTGACGATTCAACGCCCGTCGTTCAACCCGTTCAAGCTCCTACGAATGTCTTCAAGCAGTTCGGCGGGCTTG
>Ga0066662_10001440_pt1 | contig 10940 bp, 8 predicted proteins | sample GraSoiAngelo_111_FD_133939 | JGI IMG/M metagenome (GOLD analysis project Ga0066662, IMG submission 133939) | Grasslands soil microbial communities from the Angelo Coastal Reserve, California, USA - 14_0903_12_40cm | ecosystem: Environmental > Terrestrial > Soil > Grasslands | place: USA... | reverse complement strand
TTCGGCCAGCAGTGGGCGAACTTTGGCGAGCCGATCTTCCGCGAGGCGTACGCGGAGACGACGAAGGACGTCGACGGGCTCGAGCGCGGCCTGCAGGCGATCGAGCCGTGCGCGGTCCGCATCGCGCTGCTGCACTACTCCCCGGTGGAGGCGACCCTGCACGGCGAGCCCGAGCGGTTGTGGCTCGTGCTGGGTGCCGACCGTCTCGCGGGCCCGATCCGCAACCACCGTCCCGATCTCGTCGTGCACGGCCACGCGCACCACGGCTCGTTCGAAGGCGAGATCGACGGCGTGCCGGTCTACAACGTCGCAGTCCACGTCATGGGCCGCGAGTTCTGGGTCTTCGAGCTCGACGCCGAGCGCCACGCCTCGTCGCCTCCGCTCGCCGTCGAAGAGACGTAGGCGGACGCAGCGGGTGTCTGACACCGCTTTTGTGTCAGACACCTTTGCGATCTGTCACAACCGTTCGACGGAGCGCTGGAATGGTCACAGCGTGGGCAGGGCACAGCGCAACTTCGAGCTAGGCGAGATCTACCATCTGACCGCGCACGGCACAGACGACCGGAAGATCTTCCTCGACGACGTCGACCGCCAAGGTTTCGTCATGCGGCTTCGCCGCGTGGCTCGAACCTACGCCTGGGAGCTGCACGCCTACTGCCTGATGGACACGCATTACCACGTGCTCACCCGGGCCGGCCAGATCGCTGAGGGGATGCGCGTGCTGAATGGGGCGCACTCGCGAGCGTTCAACGAACGCCACGGTAGGCGGGGCGCATTGTTCGAGTCGCGTTACGCCGACCGAGTGATCAGAGACGAGACGCATCTCGCCTACGCGATCGCGTACATCGAAGAGAATCGGCTGCGCGCCGCGCTGGACGCGGATTGGATCTGGCGCAGCGGAAACGGTGTCTGACACCGAAAGCTCAGCTAGACGTCGTTCGCACCGGGTGTCAGACACCCGGCGGGCGCTAGGAGCCGACGACCTTGCAGATCCAGCGGCGTGGGCGCGAGCGGTCGAGCTCGATGAAGAGCACGCGCTGCCACTGCCCCATGCAGAGCTCGCCTTCGCCGACCGGGATCGACTCGCCGGACGAGCCGAGGATCATCGACATGACGTGCGCGTGGCCGTTCGGCGCTTCCATGTCCTCCTCGCAGATGTTCTCCGTGCGACGGCCCCAGTCGTCGTGCGCGTAGTAGGTCTCGTGCGGGACGAGCCGGCGCAGGAACGCCGCGAAGTCCTCGAACATCCCCGCCTCGAACTCGTTCACGCGCACGCAGCACGTCGTGTGCGGGGAGTAGACGCAGCAGATTCCGTCGACCACACCGGACTCGCGCACGATCTCCGCGACGTCCTCGGTGATGTCCGTGACGTGGAGGCCTCCGGTCGTCTGGAAGTGCCGTTCCGCCTGGAAGACCTTCATCGCCAAGCATCGTAACGAGTACCCTCGAGCCCTCGGGCCCGTAGCTCAGCGGTTAGAGCAGGGAACTCATAATTCCTTGGTCCCTGGTTCGAATCCAGGCGGGCCCTTACCGGTCGGCGACCGCTGCCTCGAGGGCAGCGACGCGCGCGGCGAGGCCGGCGAGCGTGGGGACTTCGGTCGAAGCGGCGGGCGCGAGCGTCTGCGTCAGCTCGGCTTCGAGGGCGAGGATGCGCTGCTGGAGCGCCTGCTCCCGCTCGTACGACTCGCGCTTCTCCTCGAGCAGTGTCTCGACCCGCGTCTTCGCGAGCGAGATCACGTGGGCCTGCTCCGCGACCTTCGCACGGAGCGCCTCGAGATCCTCGGCGGCCGGCTCCGGCTCCGCGGGACGAAGCGGCGCCGGCGGCTCCTCGGCCACCGCGGCGGGTGCAGGTGCGGGCGCGCTGATCGGCGGCTCGGCGTACGGGCCGCTCGTCGGAGGAAGGGGAAGCGCGAACAGGTCGGCCGCCTCGGTCTGGAGTGCTTCGCTCACGACAGGGTCAGTATCGGCAAACGAAGGTTGGAGCCGGGTAGGAATTCACTCGTTTTGGACGCCGAGATACGGCTTTCCGCGGCTCAACCCATAAAGAACGCGGCGTCTGTTGCCCGAGAGGACAAAAACGCCGAAGCAGCCCTTCGGGTCGCACCGGTAGCGGCGCGTCTCGTGCCAGCCCGGCACACGTGCGAGCACCGCCCGGACCGCGGCCGGACGACCCGCCGGTCTGGCGAGGAACGCCGAGACGCGCTTCCCGTCGCCGAAGATCACCTCGTACCGGCCGTAGCGAAGGTCGCGCCGGACCGGATAGCGCTCGATCGCCGCCGGCCGGCCGAGGCGCGCCGTCACCTGCGCGGGCGTCTGCCCGATCAGCGCCAGCCCGAGGTGCAGGGCGACGAGCGTCGCGACCATGCGGCCAACCTAACGCCGGAGTAGGGTCTCCGCCGTCATGGCCGCGGAGGACAAGCGCCAACAGATCCTGTCTGCAGCCGTCCGCGTCTTCGCGGCGCAGGGCTACGAGGCGACGCGCGTCGGCGACATCGCCAAGGAGGCCGGCGTCGCCTACGGGCTCGTCTACCACTACTTCGGCTCCAAGGACGCGGTGCTCGAAGCGGTCTTCCACGAGCAATGGGGCCGCCTGCTCGCCGCGGTCGCGCTCGCGGAGGAGACCGGGGAGACCGCGGCGGAGCAGCTCGAGCTCGTGGTGAAGATCGTCCTCCGCACCTGGCGCGACGATCCCGATCTCGTGCGCCTGCTCGTCCGCGAGATCACGCGGAGCCCGCACATCCAGGACGAGCTCGACGAGATCGGCCAGGCCTTCGCGAGCCTGGAGCGGATCGTCGTGCGTGGGCAGGAGCAGGGGACGTTCCGGGGCGCCGTCGACCCACAGCTCGCGGCGTGGATGCTCTACGGCGCGCTCGAAGAGGTGCTGACCGGTTGGGTGCTCGGACAGCTGCCCGACGACGCCGAGGCGGTCAAGGCCGCCGAGCGCGAGGTGATCGGCACGCTCGTCGGCGGTCTCCGCGTCTGACTCTCGGTGGACACGAACATACGTTCGTACTAGCATCCCGGCGATGCAGCTGCGCCTGGACGCCGCAGACCGGCTGGTCGAGCTCGTCGAGGAGCGCCGTGGCCCCGTGGCCGTGGACGACGCCGCGCGGATCGTCCTGCGCCTCGGGAACGCCGTCCCGGTCGGCCTCGCGCGCTCGCTGCTCGACGAGGCCGTCCAGGCCGACGCACGCCTGCACTGGAAGGGCGACCTCGTCGCGCTCGCGGGCGCGCCGAGCGAGAGCGTCGCGATCGAGGACGCGACCTTCGTCGTCTTCGACCTCGAGACGACCGGTCTCCGGCCCGGCAGCGCGCGTCCGTGCGAGATCGGCGCCGTGCGCGTCACGAACCTCCAGCTCGAGGAACGGTTCGAGACGCTGACGAACCCCGGCGCGCGGCTGCAGCCGGCGATCGCCGCGCTGACCGGGATCCGCGACGAGCAGCTCCGCCGCGCACCGCCCGTCGCGGCCGGCATCCGGCAGTTTCTCTCCTTCGCCGGCGACGCCGTCCTCGTCGCGCACAACGCGCGCTTCGACATGGCGTTCCTCGACAACGAGACGATGCGGCTCACCGGCAAGCGCGTCGACGCGACAGTCGTCGACACCGTCGGTCTCGCGCGGCGCCTGCTCGGCCGGCGGCCCGCGAACCTCGCCGCGCTCTCGTACCACTTCGTCACCGACGCGAAGCCGTGTCACCGCGCCCTGCCCGACGCGGAGGCGACGGCCGAGATCCTGTTGCGGCTGATCGGGGTCGCGCAGGAACGCGGCGCGCGCACAGTGGCCGATCTCGTCGAGCTCGCAGCGACGCGGCCCCGCCGCGTGCACCGGAAGCGCAACCTCGCCTTCGGCGCGCCGCAGCAGCCGGGTGTCTATCTCTTCCGCGACGTTCACGACCAGGTGCTCTACGTCGGGCGCGCGCGCGACATCCGCGCGCGGCTGCGCTCGTACTTCCGCTCCGACCGGCAACGGCCCGCGGTCGAGGCCGCGCTCGGGGCGCTCGAGAAGGTCGAGTGGCGCGTGCTCGGCTCCGAGCTCGAGGCGGCGCTCGAAGAGCTGCGCTTGATCCGCGAGCTGCGGCCGCCCGCGAACGCGCGCTCTGCGCGTCCCGACCGCTACGTCTATCTGAAGCGGCGCGGCGACAGCGTCGTCTGCTCGTCGCAGCCGACCGAGCTCGGCCCGATCAAGAGCCGCCGCCGCGCGCAACTCGCGGCGCGCGCCTTGCAAGGCGTCGAATGGGAGACGCTCGACGACGCGCTCCCGAAGCTGCGTGCGAAGTTGAAGAAGCTCGCGCGCGACCTGCGCTTCGAGGACGCGGCCCGCTTGCGCGACCGCATCGAGGCGCTCGAGGACGTCGCGCAGGAGGTGCAGCGGATGTGTCGCTTACGCGACATGCGCGTCTGCGTCGTCGTCCCCGGCGCCACGCCCGGCTCGCGCCGCGGATTCTGGGTCGCAAAGGGTCAAGTCGTGTGCAAGCGGCCGTTCCTGGGAACGCACGGATTGGAGTGGCAGGCAGGGCTCGCGGCGGTTGCTCGCGCCGAGCCGACACTCGCGCCCGAGGCGGCAGACGACCTTCTGACGGTCGCGACATTCCTGCGCAGACCGCCACCGGAGCTCGAAGTGATTCGCTTGCCGCGGGAAGAAGTCGACGTGAACCGCGCGTCTTTGTGTGCGTGAATCGGCACGCAAGACGAGGAGGGACACGGGCATGAGGGCACTCGGGATCCTGGCGACGATCGTCGCCGCGGCGGTCCTGGCGCCGTCGGCGTTCGCCACGACGGTCTGGAGCCAGGTCAACCAGAACGACACCGTCTCGGTCGGCACTTCGGACTCGCTTCTCGGCGGCGTGACGCTCGCGGGCACCTACAGCGGTGCTGCGGCGTTCGTGAACAACGGCGCCGGTGACCTCGCGAGCACGACCATCCACGTCGCCACTGCGTCTCCGCCCGACCCGCCGGACGTGACCGGCCCTCTCGCCGCTGGCGCGACCGCGTGGAACTACCTCGCGTCGCGCGCGGCCGACACGACGGTGCCGTTCGCCGCCGACCGCACGATCTCGAACGGCTCTCCCGGGCCCGGCCCGACGCATGAGGTCGCAACGATTCACGTCACCACCGGCGACGCGTCGCTCGGCGCGTTCGGCGACGACATCTACATCTTCGTCGACGGTGCCGCCGGCCCCCTCACGGCGAGCAACTACGCGATCGATTCCGCGAGCCCGGGTGTCCGCCAAGTCGACGGGCCGACGACGAACGGGATCGGCATGTACTTCGACTACGCGACGCCGCACACGACGTACACGGTGCGGGTGAGCTACGACCTGTCCAACCCCGCGAGCGCTGCGTACGCGTACAAGCCGCGCATCCTCACGGCGGAAGACGTGCGCTGGAACGCGGGCGCAGCAAGCAGCGTCGCCGCCGAGTCGACCACCGACGCGCGCGGGACGACCTACACGTTCTCGGCCGGCGAGCCGTCCGACTGGATGCAGCAGACCCTGATCCGGACGACCACCGTCCAGTTCGACTCGGTCGCCTCCGGGCCTCCGCCGCCCGCGCCGCTGCCGAGCGTCACGGCGAAGGTCAACCGCGGCTACTCCGTCTTCCCCGGGCCGTCGGACTCGGTGTCGAGCGCTCCCCAGCAGCTCAACCGGTTCTTCAGCAACGAGCTCTACAGCGGCGGCACGGTCCGCGGTGCGCAGATCACGCTCGGCCCGCGCACGACGACGTACGACCCGCCGCTCGCGACGCCTGCCACAGTCGGGCCGCAGGACGCGTCGGAGCTGTCGTTGAACGTCGGCAACGTCGCACCGGTCACCGGCTCGATCGGCTTCGACGCGTCGCGTTCGCTGTCGGTCTCGGGGAGCGACGTCACCTCGACGGTCAGCATCACGCCGAGCGACGCGCGCGGCGACTCCGTGGCGTTCGACCTCGACTGCAGCAACAGCGGGAGCGCCGACGCCGCGATCTCCGGCGGCGTCGTGTGGCCGACGCTCACGCACGGCGAGTCCGTCAACTACGAGAACGTCTCGGCCGACGGCAAGTTCGCGTTCGCGTCGATCTTCGGCGTCGTCCCCGGCGCGACCTACACGTTCCAGGTCACGTGCCATCTCAACGCCGCGGGCGCGTACAAGCCGTGGTCGACCGTGCAACTCGGAAAGGCGACGACGTACCCGGAGGTCGACGGGACGAGCACCGTGATCAGCGACCCCGCCGAAGGTGGCGACTACACCTTCTCGTCGGCCGACCCGGTCGCCTGGCAGGGCTTCCTGACCGACAACTGGGCGGCGTACTTCCAGAGCGAGAGCCCGTACCCGGACTACACGGCAGCGCTCGACCAGGCGACGTACGAGGTGCACGCCGGTAACTCGTTCGCGCCGCAGCTGACGCTGACACCCGGCCCGGGGTTCACCGGCTCCTTCAGCTTCTGGCTGACGAATGCAGGGGCCGACCCGCCGACATTCCCGTCGAACGGCTTCTACCAGTCCGGCCCGTGGCCGACCGCGACGATCTCGGGCACGAGCCCGGTCACGGTCTCGCTGCCGATCGGGACGCAGAGCTCGCTCGCACCGGGCACGTACCACTTCGAGATCGGCGCCAACGTGACCGGCGGGACGATCCCGGACAAGCGCGTGGCGTTCACGCTGGTCGTCGACCCGGCGCTGCCGTCCGCGACCGTCAGCGACGTGCACTACCAGCAGGTCGTGCGCCCACCGGGCGTCGACTCGCTCGCCGCCGGCGATGTGAATGCAGGCTGGGACAACTGGTGGGCGGACTTCTACAGCCTCGGCTCTGCACCGGTGCACGACGCGACGCTGTCGATCGACGGCAGCTCGCGCCCGTGGACGCCGGCCGTCTCGTTCCCGCTGATCGTGTCGGCGGCGCAGCTCGACCCCTCGGCCTCGGACCTCTCGCTCACGACGCTCGCGCCGTGGGGCAGCAGCCGTGCGCCGAGTCCCGGGATCTCGGTCGGGTACGACCTCACGCGGACGAAGTCGACGCAGACGATCGGCCCGGGCGGCGGCGACCAGATCGACACGGTCACGATCACGCCGCGCGCGGCGGCGCTCGCCGGCAAGGTGCTGGACGTCTCGATCGAGACCGACGGCTACATCGGCGGGCCGACCGTCGACCCGGCGTCGATCACCTGGCCGGACACCTCGAACGGCGAGAACCTCTCCACGCAGGTCTACTCGGACTCGGTGTTCTTCAGCCTCTACGGCGTCCAGCTGAACAAGCCGTACACCCTGACCTACACCGTGCACGTGCCGAACGCGACGCCGGGCACGATCACCTACGACCCCGATGTGTTCGCGCAGGGCTTCGTCGGGACGTCTGGGCCGAGCCCGACCGGCACGTCGTTCAGCTACTTCGATTCCGCGCTCGGCGGGACGATCGCCGCCACGTCGAGTGACATCGTCAACTGGTCGAGCCAGGTCAACACCGGCTGGAACGCGACGCTCTCCGGTCGCGCCGACAACTCGATCGCGGTCGACCACTTCCGCGTGCAGCTGACGAGCTCGCCGGTCACGGCAGGCGCGCCCGCAGGCGTTCGCGTCACGGCGCTCGACGCAGCCGGTCACGTCGTGACGCGGTACCCGGGCCCGGTGAAGCTCACCGACGCCGACGGCAACACGCTCGCGTCGAGCCTCACGTTCGTCAATGGTGTGGGCACCGGCACGACGACGTTCGCGACCCCGTACGTGAACCAGGTGCTGCATGCGACCGACGTATCCGGTCTCAACGCGGCGGCCGCCGGCGCGAGCGGCGTGTTCCAGGTCTACGGGCCGCTCGACCACTTCCGTGTCGTCGCGTCGCCCTCGTCCGGGCCGACGACGACGCCGATCACGCTGACGGTGACGGCGAAGGACGTCCTCAACCACACCCTCACCGCGTACGCAGGCGGGCTGACGCTCACGGATGCGCAGTCCGCGGCCGGCCTCTCGCTGCCCTCGGCGCTCACGTGGCTGCACGGCGTCGGCACCGGGACGGCAACGGCCTCGGCCGGCATCCGCAACGACGCGATCACCGCCGCAGACGGCAGCGCGCAGGGCACGAGCGGAACATTCAGCCGCGCCGGCGCCCCGTCGCGGTTCGCGATCTCCGTTTCGCCGAGCTCCGTCCCGGTGAGCGGGAGCGTGACGGTCAAGGTGACGCCCTACGACGCCGTCGGCAACCTCGTGGCGACGTATACCGGCTCGCCTGCAGTGACCGACTCGGCCGGCGTGCTCACGCTCGGCGCGTGGTCGGGGACGGGCGTGCGCAGCGCGACGGCGACGTTCAGCGGGCCTGCGAAGGCCGACCGGGCGACCGCCGCCGACGGCTCCGTCGTGAGCCCCGCGAGCAACGCGTTCAACGTGATCGGCCCGGCGGCTCGACTCGCTGTCTCGGCGCAGCCGTCGAGCGTGCCCGTGGCGGGATCGCTGACGGTGAAGGTGACCGCGTACGACGCGGCAGGCAACGTCGCGACGGGCTACGGCGCGACGCCGTCGCTGAGTGACGCCGCGGGAGTCGCCGTGTTCGCGGCAGGAGCGCCGGTGAGCGGCGTCTCCACCTCGACCGCGACCTTCGCCGGGCCCGCGAAGGCCGACAGGGTGACCGCGAGCGACGGAACGCTGGCGAGCCCGGCGAGCAACGCGTTCAACGTGGTCGGGCCCGCGGTCTCCTTCCGCGTCGTGGAAGCGCCGACGACGCTCGCGCGCACGGCGCTCGCGACGGTGACGACGACTGCGCTCGACGCGGCCGGGAACGTCGCGACGGGCTACGCAGGCACGGTGCGCTACACCGACAACCTCGCGCTTGCAGCGGTCGCGCCCGGCCCGTACGACCAGGTGAACACGAACGGCGTGATCGTCGCGCACATCCCGTTCACGCGCGGGCCTGTTGCCTCGATCCGGATCGTCGTGACCGACTCGGTGAACGCCCTCCTGAACGGGACGAGCAACGCCTTCAGGATCACCTAGCGGCCTACACTCCATGGCATGGAGCAGGTCCGTGAACGAGCGCTCGGCGACGGCTGGCGCAAGCTGGTCGTCGACGGCGTCTCGGCAACGCCGGTCGAGCTGAAGCGCGGCGCCGCGGTCAAGCTCGTCGACGGCCCGCGCACGGAGACGGTCGACCGCGGGGACTGGCCGGCGAAGCTCGACGCGCTGCTCGTCGAGGCGAAGAACGTGCACCTGCTCTCGCCCGAGGGCGACCTGCACGCGCGGCGCACGAAGAAGGGCAAGTGGCTCGTCGCGAGCGGCAAGCCGTCGTCGGACGCGCCCGTCGCGGAGTCGCACGATCGCGCGCCGCAGCGCGCGCTGCCCGCCGACCATCCGCTCTTCCGTGCGACGAAGATCTCGCGCGACAAGGAACGGCAGGTGCAGCACTACATCGAGCTGTTGCGTCCGTTGCCGCTGTGGGAGCGCGAGTCGATCCGCGTCCTCGACGCGGGCTGCGGCAAGGCGTACATGAGCCTTGCGCTCGTCGCGTACGGCCGTGAGGTCGGCACGCGCGTCGAGCTGGTCGGTCTCGACACGAACCCGAACGTGATCGAGACGGTGCGCGAGATCGCGGCCGAGCTCGGTTACGACGAGGCGCGCTTCGAGGCGACCGCGATCGCGAGCTGGCGGAGCGACGAGCCGGTCGACCTGCTCGTCTCGCTCCACGCGTGCGACACGGCGACCGACGAGGCGATCGCCGCGGGCGTCCGGCTCGGGGCGGAGGCGATCGTCGTCGCGCCGTGCTGCCATCACGAGCTCGCCGCGCAGATCGCCGGCAAGAAGGACGCGCTCCTGCGGCACGGGCTCCTGCTCGGCCGGCAGGCCGACCTCGTCACGGACGCACTGCGCGCCTCGGCGCTCGAGATGCTCGGCTATCGGGTCGACGTGATCGAGTTCGTCTCGGCGGAGCACACGGCGAAGAACGTGATGCTGCGCGCCGAGCGGGCGCCGTCCGAGCAGCGGGAGGCCCGGGCGGCCGCGGAGTACCGCGACCTTCGCGACCGGTGGGGCGTGGAGCCTGCAATCGAGCGGCTGCTCGACCTGCCCGTATCCGCCGGGCGCTGAAGTCCGTTCTTTGGGTAACCAAAAAGGGGGAACACCTCGAATGGGAATCCTCTGGATCATCCTGATCGTCGTTCTGGTGCTTGCGCTGCTCGGGTTCTTCTCCCGCGGCGTTTGGTGAGCCGGAACCTGTAGGACTCAAGTCGTGCATCCATGGGCCGTCCCGCCTAGGCGGGACGGCCCTTTGTGCGCTACAACGCATACGTGGGAGAGACCGCGGACCTCCTGCGGCGCGCCGACGCCGCGCTCGCGCTCCCGCGCCTCGGCGGCATGGCCCGCCCGAACGGCGTGGTGATCGTCAGCGAGCGCTACTGGGCCTTCGCAGGCGTCGACGGGTCGCTCCGGGAGGGGCGGATGCCCCATCCGCCCGAGCTGCTGCAGAAGCTCCCGCTGGCCCGCGGCCTCGTGCGCCTCTGGGCCTCGCTCGCTCCGGTGCTGCGGCCCGGCGGCGTCGCGCCCTCGCGTGAGCGATACCTGATCCTCACGGCTGTTCTCGCGCCGATCGGGCTCGCCTTCGTCGGCGGGCCGTGGTCGACCGTCGCCGCGATCGTGCTCTCCGTTCTCCTCCTGCTGACGATCCTGCGCGGCCGCGCGCTGCAGCTGCACGGCGCCGAGCACCGCGCGATCGCCGCCACCGAAGAACGGCGGCTCGCAGCGACCTGGGAGGGGACCGCCAAGCCGTCGCGCTTCTCGCCGCGCTGCGGCACGAACTTCGCGGCGCTCGCGATGCCGGTCACCTTCGCCGCCGACCGGCTGCTGCCGCTCGCGCCGGCGTTCTGGTCGCCGCTCGTCGTGCTCGTGCTCTCGCTCGCGCTGACAATGGAGCTCTGGCGGCTCGTCCAGAAATCGTCCCGCCGCTTCTGGCATGCGTTCCTCGTTCCCGGCCTCGCGCTGCAGCGCCT
>Ga0066662_10001438_pt1 | contig 10941 bp, 10 predicted proteins | sample GraSoiAngelo_111_FD_133939 | JGI IMG/M metagenome (GOLD analysis project Ga0066662, IMG submission 133939) | Grasslands soil microbial communities from the Angelo Coastal Reserve, California, USA - 14_0903_12_40cm | ecosystem: Environmental > Terrestrial > Soil > Grasslands | place: USA... | reverse complement strand
TGGCTGTTGTTCCCGGCGTGCTGGGAGATCGACTGGTTGTTCGTCCCCTGGCTCGCCGAGCCGCTACTGCCACTGCTGTTGCCGCTGTTGGTACCGGTCTGGGTCGGACTGTTGACCGCGTCCGATGCAACCGGCTGGGCAATCGCGCTGGCGGGCAATACCGCCAACGCAGCGACGCTCAGCCCGAGCGCCACCCGGCCCTTCCGTGCACTACCCAGCATGATGCTGACCCTCCTTTGATCGGGTGAGAGGCCGCCGGCCCGTACTGGCGCCGGACGTCGCCTCCGAACTAACCCGCCCGTCCCTACTCATGCGAGGACTCCCTTCCAGAGCCGCTCGACCGCCGAGTGTCGGATGCGTCGATGTGACTCGACGCTGACAAGCGGCGCCATCCGCGTCTGGTGCGCGTAGACGATGATCCGCTGCGCCGCGCTGAAGGGGGGATTGCAGGCGCTGAGAGCCAGCCGGTTGTAACCGACGGCAGCGAAGATGGTGTGGTTCGTGGGCAGGACGATGATCGTCCGCTCGACGACGTACGTGAAGCGCGCGTAGGGCATCGTCAGGAAGATCCGGTCGCCCCGCCGAAGCTGGTCGATGTTGCGGAAGGGAGCGAGGAAGGTCGTGCGGTGCCCGGCGATCCCGACTGTCCAGTGCCCGGACGCTCCGGGCAGCGGCGTCTGCGGGTAGTGGCCGGGGCCGCGCTCGAGCGCACCCTCGTCCTCGCCCTGGACGAACGTGAACGAGATGCCGATGCGAGGAATGCGGATCCTCCCGAGCGCGTGCCCGTCCGGTGTCTGCAGGTCGAGCGCGGCGGCGTCGCGCGCGATCATCTGTCGCGTCAGCTGCTGCCGCGCCTGCTGCGCCTGCGCCGCCTTCAGCATCGCGTCGAGCTGGTGGTTGACCTCTCCGCGGTTGCCCGCGGCGATCAGCGCAGTGATCGGCTCCTGCCAGAACAGCGTCACGAACGCGTCCGTGACGACGAGTGCACCTAACGCCACCATCAGGACAGCGAGCAGGTGCACGACCCGGCCGAGCAGCGTGCGCGGCGGCTTGGCCTCGACGTCTCGCCTCCGGCGCCGCGGCAGCGGCAGCGCGGCGGCCGCTTGCGAGACTGTGGCGGCGGCCGGCAGCAACGCTAGCGTGGACCGGCCGCGGTCGCGGGCGTGCGCGAGCCGGTCGCGAGCGTCCGTGGCGATCGTCGGCGCGCGCACGCGCGCGCGCTCCGTCAGCGACCGGGCGGTGTCGAGGAGCCGAGCTCCGTCGATGCGCTCGTCGGCGGTCGTCGCGGCGGACTCCCGGGCCGAGGCGAGCTCGCGGCGCGAGGCCCGCGTGTCCGGATGGTCGGGCCCGATCACGGCGGCGCGCTTGGCGAGCGTCTCCTCGTACAGCGGTATCGCGGTTGCGAAGTCTTCGGCGGCGGCGTAGGCAGCGGCGACGTCGTGGCGCGCCGCAAGCGTGTGCGGGTGGTCGGCTCCCAGCACCCGCTCGCACGCCTTCAGCGTCACCTCATACAGGCGGATGCTCGCCCAGGTACCGGTGTCGGACGGCTTCGGCTTGCGACGGGCACGCGCGGGCGCGCGTACCTCGTGCTCCGGCTGCGGCGGCGGTGACTCGCGCCGCGCGCGGGCGTGGCGCGGTTGCAGGCGTTTCGTATGCGTGGTCAGGCTGTGCAGACGCGGTTGTGGCGCCTCGGCGGCGCGGTTGCGTCCGATCCAGCGCTCGCACGAGCGGCAACGTCGCGGCGCGGGCGGCCACGGAAGCCCCACGCCGGCGGCGACGAGGGACCTGCAGTGGGGGCAGTGGGCGTCCGCCAGCGGCGCCTCGACCGCACGTCTCGGCCCGATCCAGCGCTCGCACGAACGGCAGCGACGCGGAGTCTGCGGCCACGGCAATTCGACCTGCTCGGCCACCAGCGCGGAGCAGAACGGGCAGTAGGCGTCGACCACCTCGCCGCGTTCGATCTCCTCGCCGGTGGCAGCGCTCGTCGAGGCGCCGGGCGCCCCCCTCGGCTCATGTACGGCACTGACCATTCAGCGATGACGGGTTACTTCCAAGCGCCGCTTCCGTTTGCGGCGCCTCTGCGTTCCGGAGGGGGGAACGGAACGCTCGTCGCCAGACTCCCCGCAAATTGGTGGGATGTCAACAGGTGCGGTCCGTTATCCGTCCTCCGCGTCTCACCCGTTCGCGGACGGGGTAGCGCAAGCCCAGTCGTGAGGCCCGTCGCACCGGCCCGCTTGGGTGCCGCTCCGACGCGCATGGAACGGCCGTGCGCGACGGGAGCCCTTGGTCGCGCGCGCGCACGGGCATTCGCGGGGAGCAGCGGCGGCAATCGGCAGCCGGCACGAAGCACCGGGGCGCCAAGGCGCGTCCGCAAGCGGCATTCAGGCGCCGCGATCGCCAGATCCCCGGAACAGTCCGACCGACTCGCTATGGTGCCGCCCGTGCGTCGCTCCGGATGGGCGATTATCGGCTCCGTCGCGCTCCTGGCCTCGCCGCTCGGCGTCGGCAGCGCTGCCGGGCTCCTGCCCCAGGAGACCACCCTGCACGGCTCGGTCGCGGGTGGCGGAGCGTTCACGTTTCGCGTCCGCAATCACGAGGTCGTGCTGATGCGCGGCCGCCTGCCGCGGCGGCGCAGCTACCGGTGCGCGCTCGCCGCGAGCGGCAGCGTGAGCTACCGGTTCCCGAACCGCGATCCGATCGGGAACCACTTCACGATCCGCGCCCACCAGACGCTCGCGCGCCGTCACGGCGGCGTGCGAAGCACACGGTTGTTCATGACCGGGCGCTTCGACTCGACGTTCACGCACGCGCACGGCGTGATGCGACTCGTCATCGTCGACCCGGGCGGGCGCTGCGCGAGCCCGCTCCTCAGCTGGCACATACCGGCGCGCTGAGCCCAGAGCACGCGGTCGCGAGCGATGGCGGCCGCGGCGTTTGAGCCGTACGCTCGAAGGGATGATGCCCTCGAGGTTCCGTACGAAGGGCGTCTGGGTCGCCGGCCTGGTCGCGGCCGCGGCGATCACGGCGGCCGTGGTCATCCCACTCACGGTTGCGGGAGGCGACCACGCTCCAGCGCGCACCGTCGCGCACGCGGGACAGGCGGTGCTCGTTCGGCCGGTGCGCGTACTGCCGAAACTCGCGCCGGGCACGTCGGTCGTCGCGCAGTCGACCGTGCCGGTCCTTCCCGTCTACAGCCACCGGGGCGCGGCGCGGCCCGTGCTCGGGCTCAAGACACCGAACGCCTCGGGGTCTCCGATCGCGCTGCTCGTGAAGCGGTTCGCCAGCGACTGGATCGAGGTGTACCTGCCGGTGCGCCCGAACGGCTCGACCGGATGGATCCACACCGTCGACACGCAACTCGGGGCCGACCCCTATCGAGTCGTGGTCGACCTCACGAGCTACGAGCTCACCGTCACGAACGCCAATCGCGTGGTCATGCGCGCGCCCGTCGGGGTCGGGCGGGCGCTCACCCCCACGCCGAGCGGGCTCTACTTCGTCACCGACCTCCTGCAGCCAACCGACCCCACCGGCCCGTACGGCCCGTACGCGCTCGGGCTGTCCGCGCACTCGACGGTTCTGAACGAGTTCGAGGGCGGCAACGGGCAGATAGGGATCCACGGCACCGACGATCCCGGCGGGATCGGGTCGAGCGTCAGCCATGGCTGCGTACGCGTCACGAACGACGTGATCACGTTCCTCGCGCACCGAATTCCGCTCGGCACGCCGGTGCTGCTCAAGCGGGCGTCGGGCTGACGCGGGCGTTCGGTGGCCGACTTCGACCGCAGCGGGGCAGCGGACGCCGGCAGGGCTGCCTGGCCGGCGGTGACGGTCGTCGTCCCCGCGTACAACCGCCAGGCGTACATCGCGGAGGCGCTCGAGAGCGTCTTCCGGCAGCGATACCGCCCGCTCGACGTCGTGGTCGTCGACGATGGCTCGACCGACGCGACGGCAGCGGTCGCCTGCTCGTTTCCGGTCCGCTGCCTCAGCACCGACCACAGCGGAGTCGCGGCGGCACGTAACCGCGGGCTCGATGCCGCCGGCGGCGATCTGATCGCGTTCCTGGACGCCGACGACGCGTGGACCGACGGGTCGCTCGCCCGCCGCGTCCGCCACCTGCTCGAGCATCCACGGGCCGATTTCGTGCTCGGACGCACAGCGCTGTTCGGCGACACCGCCCGCCTCAGCCGCGTCCGCACCGGCCTCGTAACCGAAACGCAGCCTGGCGTCCTCACCACCTTCGTCGGCTGGCGTGCCGCGGTCGAAGCCGTCGGCCGCTTCGACGAGAGCTACGCGCTAGCCGAAGACGTCGACTGGTTCGCGCGCGCGCGGGACGCCGGCGTCGTCTGTGCCCGGCTCGACGACGTGTGCGCCCGCTACAGGGTGCACTGGGCGAACACGACGCTCCAACGTCGCGCCGACCTGGGGTCGTCCGTCGCCCGCGCCCTGAGGGCTTCGCTCGAACGGCGACGGGCACGGGGGCGGGCGTGACTGCCGACGTCAGCGTCGTGATCCCCGTCTACAACGGCGCGCGCTACCTCGCCGACGCGATCGAGAGCGTGCTCGGCCAGCGGCCGAGGCCACGCGAGGTGCTCGTCGTCGACGACGGCTCGACCGACGCCAGTGCGCGCGTGGCCGAGCGCTTCGCCGGCGTGCGGTGCCTGCGTGAGCGCCATCGTGGCCTCGGCGCCGCGCACAACCGCGGAGTCGCGCTCGCGTCCGGCGAGCTGGTCGCGTTCCTCGATCAGGACGACGTGTGGCAGCCGCGCAAGCTCGAGCGGCAGCTCACCGCGTACGCCCGCGACGACCGCCTCGAGGTCGTCTTCGGACACGTGCGGCAGTTCGTGAGCCCCGAGCTCGACGCGCGCAGCGCCGGGCGGCTCGTGTGCCCGCCCCGCGCGGAGCCCGGCTACCTGATCGGGGCGGCGCTGTTCCGGCGCGAGGCGCTCGCGCACGTCGGGCCGTTTCGCGAAGACCTCGTCACCGGCAACTTCATCGACTGGATGGCTCGCGCCAGAGACCGCGGCCTGCGCGAGGCAATGCTGCCGGACGTTGTGCTGCGGCGGCGGCTTCACACGGCGAACTACGGCCGCGTCCGGCGCGACGCGCGACGCGACTACGCACGCGTCCTCAAGGCCGCGCTCGATCGGCGCCGGGGAACCGTCGCTCACTCAGGCTAAGCCGCGTTCCCCGCGAGCCGCGTCGCTCAACGGGACCGTTCGGCGGGAGCCGCTGTCGCGGCCGCGTCCGCCTGCTGCGCGGGATCGTGGTCGTTGACCCCGACGAAGCGGCGCCCTGCTGGGACCGGGCGAGCTGCGCCGCCGTCGGCCAAGCGGGACGTCGCTTCGTGCGCCGGAGGCTCGAAGGCCAGGTGCGGCACGATCTCGAGCGGCCGCGGAAGCCACCAGTTCCACTGCCCGAGGAGCCTCATCGTCGCCGGTACCAGCACAAGGCGGACGAGCGTGACGTCGAGCGCGATCGCAACCGCGAGGGCCGTGCCGATCTCCTTGATGCCGGGCACCGACACCGCGGCGAACGACAGAAAGACCGACACCATTATGAGCGCGGCGCTCGATATCGGAGCGGCCGTGGTGCGCAGGCCTTCGGCGACGGCGTCGCTGTTGGAGCCCGTGCGCAGCCAGGCCTCGCGGATGCGAGTGAGCATGAACAACTCGTAGTCCATCGAGAGACCGAACACGACCGCGACCATGAGCGGCAGGACGATCACGTCGACGTAGCCGGGATGGTGGTAACCGAGCGGGCCGTCGAGCCAGCCCCACTGGAAGATCGCGACGGTCACGCCGCTCGCCGCCCCGAGCGTCAGCAGGTTCATGATCACGGCCTTGATCGGCAGCACTACGGAGCGCATCACCACCAGCATCAGGATCAGCGTCAGGGCGATCAGGAGGCCGACCACGATCGGCAGCCTCGACGTGACGTGGTTCTTGAAGTCCTGGACCAGCGGCACGTCGCCGCCGAAGCTGACGCTGCCGACGCTCGCGATCGCACTGGTGCGCGCGCCGTTGCGCAGTCGCGTGAGCAGCGCGCGCCCCGGTGGATCCTCGCCGAAGTGGCGTGGCACGACCTGCATGACTGCCTCGGTGCCGGTACGCGAGAAGGTGGGCGGGGTGATGAACGCCACCTCCGGATCGCGCCTCACGGCCCGCGCGTACGAGCCGAGGGCTCGGCGCGCCGCCGGCCCGGGACGGTCGAGCTTGATCACCGCGTCGAGCGGAGACAGTGCGCCCGGACCGACGATGGCGGCAGCGATGCGCGTTCCGAGGACGGCCTCGTGGCCGCGTGGGAACTGGACCGCCGCAAGCTCGTTGAACTTGGCGGACGTGAGCGGAACGGCAAGCGTCACCATCACCGCGGCCGCGAGCAGCAGACTCGCGAGCGGGCGCCGCATCACCCGCTCGGTCCAGCGGGTCCAGAAGTCGCCGCGGCTGCGCCGACGCAGCCGCCGGCCCATCCGCTCCTTGATGCGGCCGATCGTCCCGGGCATGTATGCGCGCCGCCCGAGCGTGCTGAGGAGCGCCGGGAGCAGGCCGACCGTGGCGAGCACACACAGCGCGACCGCGATGATGACCCCGGCGGCCATCGAGCGGAGGACCGTCGCATCGAACAGGAACAGGCTTGCGACCGCGATCGCCACGGTGATGCCCGAGAAGGCGACGGCGCAGCCGGCCGTGCTGAGGGCCGTTCTGCGCGCGTCGTCGGGATCGCGTCCGGCGGCGACCTCCTGGCGGTAGCGCGCGAGGACGAACAGCGAGTAGTCGATCGCCACGCCGATCCCGATCATCGAGGCGGCGCTCGAGACGAAGATCGACATCGGCAGCGCGAGCGACAGGAGGTACACGATCCCGCCGGTGAGGGTCACGGTGATGGCGCCGAGGACACCCGGCAGGATTGCGGCGAACACGCTGCCGAAGGTCGCCAGCAGGAGAATCAGGGTGATCGGGAACCCGATCTGCTCGGCCTTCTTGAGATCGGTCGTCTGCAGGTCGTGGAGCGCCGACCACAGCGACGGCGCCCCGACGACATAGGGCCGCACGCCAGCGCGGGGCGGACCGCCCGAGCCGATGCGCTTGCGCAGCTTCGTAGCGACGTCGATCGCCTGGTCCGGGCTCCCGCTCACGTCGAGCGGAAGGACCACCGCGTTCGCGCGCTGTGCTTGAGACCGGGCCGCGCGGATCGCTGCCGGCGAGATGCGCACGCGCCGGACCGTTCGTGCGCGCGCCGCCGCCGTCTGGATTGCCCTGGTCAAATCGGCTGGGGTCCCACCGGCGCGCTGAAGCACGATCGCGACGGCCTCGGACCCGCCGCCGCGAAAGTCGCTCTGAAGCGCGTGGTCGGCAACGTACGAGTCCGTGCCGCGCACGTCGTAGCCGCCGCCCGTGAGATGGCGGCTCTGCATCAACGAGAACGGAGCCGCGAGCAGGAACACGGCCGTCCACGCGGCCAGCACAAGCTTCCGGTGCGCTTGGACGAATCCGTCGAGACCCAGGATTGCCGCCTGCATTGTGGTCCTCCCAATCCGGTCCGCTCAGGATCCATTGTGTCACTTTTGTTCGGTCTGAGTCGCCAACACCAATTAGCAGCTCCCTCCGCCACGCCCCGCTGGCGGGTAGGTGCGTGAACTACTAAACCCTTGGCGTACGCTTAACCGGCGGTGCCCAGTTCACGGCAGCCAATCCGAAGCCTGGCGACGGTGGCTCCGGCGTCCGGAGCGATCAAGCCGGCGCTCGACACACCCGAGGCCGGGCGGCTGGACGCTTTGGCCGAGCGCAAGGCGTGCGTGCTAGTGGTCGACGACCAGGACCTGGTCCATTGGGGCTTCCGCGCGCTGCTGGCCGCACAGCCGTGGGTGTCGCGCTGCCTCCCCGCGCGCTCGCCCGACGCCGCGGTGGAGCTCGCCCGCCGCCATCGGCCGCGCCTGGCGCTCGTGGACGCGCTCGTGGGCGACGTGCCGGGGTCCGAGCTCTCCGGGCGCCTGGTGTCGGCGGCACCGACGCTGTCGGTGGTGCTGATGTCCGCGACCGACGACGCCACGTACCCCGGCGCGCAGGCGGTCGGCGCGGCCGGGTACGTCTCTAAGCGCTGGAACGGCGAGGCCATCGTCCGCGCCCTGCGCACGATCGCGTTCGGCGTCGACGCCGCTGACCCGACGCCGCAGCCGATGCTGTCAGAGCGTGAGAAAGAGGTGCTGCGCCTGCTCGCCGTCGGCGCGACGAACCGTGAGGTCGCGGCGCGACTGTACCTGTCGCCGCACACCGTGAAGGACTACACGCGGGCGGTGTACCGAAAGATGAACGCGCGCAACCGGGCGCAGGCGGTTGTCCGCGCGCAGCGCCTCGGCCTGCTGCTGTAGCGATTCAGGCTGGCTTCAGGCGGGTGAAGTCGCTCACGGTCTCGAGCGACGTGGCCGACTCCGGATCGAGCTCGAGCCCGGAGCGCTCCTCGAGCACGGTGAACAGCTCCGCGACCTCCAGGCTGTCCAGCTCGAGGGCTCGCACCGGGGTGGACGGCTCCACCGTGTCCAAGCTGTCTCGACGGCTCTCGAGCACCTCCTTCACGGCTTCGACGACGATCTCCGCTGTCAGCTCCCCCATCTGCGCGCTAGCTCCCTTCGCTCTTGGATCCGATTTCAGCAGTCGCGGCGGCACGCTCGCCAAAGGTGACCTTGACTTTGCCGGCGAAGGTCTTCAGCAGAACGCTCTCGACGGCGTCCTCGATCGCCTCGACCGCGATCGGGTCGAGGATGTGCTCGAGGCTCGGCATGCCGAGATCGAACTCGGCGTCCATCGTCAGCACGCAACCGGAAGCGGTCGGCTCGCCCTTCCAAGTTCCGACGAATAAGTCCGGATCGCCCTCGACCAGCTCGAACTTCGACTCGAGCTCGCTCAGGTTGAGCTCGTCGCGCTCCGTCCATCGCATCAGGCCGCGCCTGAACGTGACCTCCCAAAACGAGCGCGATTGGCGCTCGTCCTCGCGCTCGACCCGCACCGCCTCGACCGCGTCGCTCAAATCCGGCCAGCGCTCGTAGTCGCACACGAGCGCGAGCCCCTCGCGCGCTTCGCAGCCGTCCACCTCCCCGCTGATCTGGACGCGCGGCACGGTCAGCCTCTCCGCTCGCGCGCGCGCCGGCGGCGCGCGCCAACGGCCTCGGCACTCGCCGCGACCGCCTCGACCAGCCACTCGACGTCTCCAGCCGATAGGCACGCCGGCGGGGTGAGGCGGACCACGCCGTGAGCGTTCAGGCAGTGGTTCGGCACGACGCCACGGCTGACGAGCTCGATCTCGAAGTCCGCGCAGAGCGTCGGCTCGACGAACTCGATGCCGAGCAGTAGGCCCGCCCCCCGCACCTCGCGCACGACGTCGGAACCCGAGAGCGCCGCGGTGAGGCGTTCGAGCAGCACCTCGCCCAGCTCGGCCGCGCGTTCGACGACCCCCTCGTCGGACAGGACGGCGATCGTCGCGATCACCGCCGCCATCGCGATCGGCGAGCCGGCGAATGTCGCGCTGTGCATGAACGGGTCGCGGTCGAGCGGAGCGAACGCGTCGTTCGTGGCGACCACGGCTGACACCGGAACGACGCCCCCGCTGAGCGGCTTGCCGACGAGCATGACGTCGGGCGTCACGCCGTAGGCCTCGCATGCCCACCACCAGCCGACCCGCCCGAGGCCGGTGGCTATCTCGTCCAGGATCAACAGCGCGCCGTGCTCGCGACACGCGCTCGAGACGCGGCGCAGGTAGTCGGCCGGCGGCAGTCGCACCCCTCCCTCCGCCTGGATCGGCTCGAGCAGCACGCAGCACTCCCCGGGGGCGTCCGCGAGCTCGCTGCGGATGGCATCGGCGTCGCCGAAAGGCACGTTCGCGGCATCGGGCAGCAGCGGCTCGAACGGCCGGCGCAGCGTCGCATTGCCGCACGCGCTGAGCGCCCCCAGGGTCTTGCCGTGGAAGCCGCCGATCGCGGATACGATGCGCCGCTTGCCGTGCAGCCGGGCGAGCTTGAGCGCCGCCTCGACGACGTCGGCCCCGGAGGTGCCGAAGTAGACGCGCTCGAGGCCCTCGGGGCACACCGACGCGAGCGCCTGCGCGGCTCGCGCCTGCACGGGATCGAGCAGCAGGCGTGTCGTCAGCGGGTGACGATCGACCTGCTCGCGCACAGCCTCGACGACCCGTGGGTGTCCGTGCCCGAGCATGAACACCCCGTACCCCCCGCAGTCGAGCAGCTGAGCGCCGCCGGCGTCGGTGACGTGCGCGCCGGCAGAGCTCACTTCGACCTGGCCGCCCAGCACCGACGCCAGTCGTGCTCTGCCTGAGCTCAGGTGCCGGCGGTAGAGCTCGGCGACGTCAGCGTCGTTCTTCGGCGACACCGTCGCGACCGTGCGGCTCATCCGCGGACCTCCGCAGCTTCGGCGTAGCCGTGCTGCTCCGCCCAGTAATCCACGCCGCGGACGAAGGCCGCCTCGACGTCGGGCATGGCGTCGGCAGCGAGCGAGGTGGGGAGCAGCTGCTGGGACGTGAAGTGCGAGGTGAGCGCGAGCATCACGTCGACCCGACGTGAGACGGCCTCCCCGCCGACGGGCCGCACCAGCCGGTCGATCATGTCCATGTCCACGAAGCGCGGCGGGTGGAGCTCGAGCCCGAAGCGCGCGCCGCGCTCGAGCACCAGCTCGACGATTCGTCCAAACTCGAGTGCCGCCGGTCCGGCCGTGAGCCAGTACTCGCCCTCAAACCGGCGCCTGACCAGCTCGGCGATCGTCGAGTCGACGACGTCGCATGGAAGGAAGTCGACCCGTGTGTCGGAGCCGAACGGCAGCAGCGGCAGCTTGCTCTCGAACATCATCCCGACGAGGCGGTGGAGCCCCTGGAAGCTTGGACAACGGCCGGTACTCGAATCGCCCCAGACGATCGACGGGCGAACGACCGCCGCCGTCC
>Ga0066662_10001437_pt1 | contig 10943 bp, 11 predicted proteins | sample GraSoiAngelo_111_FD_133939 | JGI IMG/M metagenome (GOLD analysis project Ga0066662, IMG submission 133939) | Grasslands soil microbial communities from the Angelo Coastal Reserve, California, USA - 14_0903_12_40cm | ecosystem: Environmental > Terrestrial > Soil > Grasslands | place: USA... | reverse complement strand
TGCACGTAAAAAATTCGCGTAAATTCGCGCTATTCGCGTCATTCGCGCCTTACTTGCCTTCCTCTGCGCTCTCTGCGTTCTCTGCGGTTAAAGCCGTTTGGTTGTGGCTCGCCACGCTGCGGTTAAGGTTTTGATTCTTATTGCCTCTGCTTACTCTGTTCCTCTGTGTTGCAAAGGTGTTGCCGTTTGGTTGCGGCCTGCCGCGCTATGTTGAAAATTAGGTGGCGCAGTACCTTCTGGAATTTACCCCCAAATTTTGAAATCCCCTTGACATTGTAATATTTCTAATATATCACTATGTTGAAGGACGAAGACCATGGTTCAAGAAACACCTGCACCTGCCCCCACTCACGATATGCTCGATCGCCTGGAGAAGTTCTTCCGCCACTATCTCCATTGCACGCCCGATCAGCGCACCGTCTTGCAGCTTTGGGCCTTGCATACCCACTGCTTTGCCGCTGCTGGTGCCACTCCGTACCTGTTCATTCATTCCCCGGAAAAGCAGTCGGGTAAGACCTTGTGCCTGCAGTTGCTCGGCCTGCTCTGTGCAGATTCCTGGTTTGCCTCTGCTGTAACTCCGGCTATCCTGGTGGGCAAGGTTACCGCTCAGCGTCCAACCGTGCTGCTCGATGACTGCCACACCATCTTTTCTCCGGCTGCTCGTGCTCGCACTTGCGCTTTGCTCATGAATGGCGCGCGCCGTGGCGGCACGTTCAGCCTGTCTAAGCGCAACGCTATTCAGGATTTCGATGTTTTTTGTCCCAAGGCCCTGGCCGGCGACTTCTTATTGCCGCAAAATATTGTCGAGCATTTTATTCCTATTGCTCTCGTGCAGAACTTTGACTATGGCTTCTTCCGCAAGTTTCGGCTGGGTGAAGCCAGTGCAATGGCTGCTCCTCTTGTTGAATCCATGAAGGCCTGGGCCGTCGCCAACCTCGACGCCCTCATGCAGGCGGCGCCCTTTTCTTATGATGATGTCGAGCTCATATCCTCTCCCCGCGAGCAGGACTGTCTTGAGCCTCTCTTCCAGATCGCCTGTCTTTTGGGCAGTGATTGGCCTTCGCGCCTCGCTGCTGCGCTAAACCGTATCCATAGCTTTAACTCCAGGAGCGATCTCCTGCACCGTGTCTACCTGCTGTCTGACATTCGTGTTCTGTTTGACCATCAGTAAGTACAGAGGCTTCCCTCCAGAGAAATTCTCGAATACCGCCACGGCCTGGACGAGCGCCCATGGAAGGAGTGGAGTAACGGACGCCCGATGAATACCTTCGATCTCGCCCAACTGCTTCGCCGCTGGGGCATCGAAGTCCGCAATCAGCGTCACGATTGCGGTGAGCGAGGCCAGGGGTACGACCGCAACGACTTCACCATTCACTTCAATGCCTGGCTGCCCGAACATGACGCCCGCATGGACGCCCGTTTCGACGGCCCGCTGCTGCTGGAATGAAAAATTGGCCCTGACAGCCTGACACCCTGACAACCCGCATAAACACTGGGTTTTCTTGCAAACATCGTGTCAGGGCACTAGGGCCTCCGCCCTGACAAAAGAAGCTTTATGGAGCGCAGCCACCCTCAGATCCGGTGTTCAGTAGGAATTTGGGCGTCAGCCTGATACCGTCCACCCAGTCCACTGAGTCCATACCTTGATCCATCCCAGGGGTTTCGGTTTCAATTGACCCATTTTCCAAATTACCCATTTACCAAATCCTCATCGAGAACCGTCCCATCTCCGCCCCCAATTGAGAACAAAATTCTCGTAATCGTGGGCATGCCTAACCCACCCCCACTGCCGTTCTTCTAGGTATCGCTGCCTGCACCATCTGAGCTGCCAGTCTTCCGGAGACCACGGCGCCTTCCATGGTGGCGAGGTATTGCTGGCGGGTGTAGTCTCCGGCCAGGGTTAGTCCGGGAATCGGCGTTTGTTGCGGTGGCCTGAGAGCGTCTGTGCCCGGCGAGAGTGAATAGAAATCTGCCGGAAGCTTCACCACGCGATAGCGCGTTACATGGTTGCTTACCCGCAGTCCCAGCCGGTCAGCATCGCGGCAGGTGATTTCGAAGATCTCCTCCGGCGTCATGGGAAGGAATTCTTCCGGCGGGGTCAGAATAATGGAGATGCGGCCGGGCAAGCCCCGGAAAGTCGTGCGTGACTGCTCGGCAAAGCTGGCCAACACGGTATGTGGGCCGAAAGTAGTATGGTCAATCTCCATCGAGGGCCCATCCAGTTCCATCTGGATGGTGACCGAGGGCATGGAGGGCAAACGCAACATCGGCTGAAACCACGGGTGAGCTCCGAACGTCTCCCGAATCAGCCGCTGGGCCGGCTCGAGCGAGGTTGCCACTACGACATGAGAAGCGTAGATCCGTTCATTTCCGCTTGCACGCCTGTCACACGTCCGTTCTCGAATAGCAGTTGCTCGACCGGAACTCCGGTCCTTACTTCACCTCCATTGCGCCTGATTGCGGCGGCCAGGGGTCCGGCCATGACTTCCGTCATTCCTCCCAGGAAAGCGCCGACGCGCACCGTATAAATCCATGGAAGGTATGGTCCAAGCACACCGAAGAATGCGTAGGACGAATACCGTTCTGGAGGCAGGAAGTACAACCCTGAAGTCAACGGCACAAGCAGGTTGCGAATGGCATTTTCCGTTACACCGTAAGCCCTGGCCTTGGCGGTTACGCTGGATTGGTCCAGATTAAGGGGATTGCTGAAATATTCGAGCAGCCCGCCTGCAAGAAAGCCCGGCAATGACAATAGGTCAACCGGGGAGAGCACTTGAAAAAGGTTCAGCGCTCCCACAAATGTTTCGAATGGACGATAGAGTGGAGCAGCGCCCAGCACTGCTGCTCCACGATGATCGGGCAGGCGGATTTCAACTTCATCTTCCCAGTAAACAATGCTGTTGAGTTCAATGCCTGCCTTGCGCAGCAGGTCGGGGAAAGCGCGATAGAAGCCCAGAACGCGATGAAGGCCGGATTCCACCGGCATTCCGTCCTGTATCCATGAGGAGGTGCGTCCACCGACCACTTCACGGGATTCAAGCAAGAGGACGTTGAATCCGAGGGTGCTGAGTTCGAAGGCGCAAGTCAATCCAGCCAGCCCGGCGCCCGCCACCAGAACATCGATGCGTCTCATCGGAGTTGTCCCGGAATACCGCTCACACAAGCCTCCTCAATGATAGACAGCAGTTGGCATTGGAGTTGCACAGTGAGGCATTTCATGGCGCAAACCGGGAGCTACTTTTTTGATGGTCTGCGGCGCTTGCGGCTGGTGGGATCTTTCACCGTCTTCTGGCTGGCAACGGTTTGGGAGACAATCTTCCTGCAAGCCGGGCAATCAGCCACGTGGGTAAGCATAGACTCCCGTCTGCGCGAAGAGAGCGAGCCGCTCACGAAGGCGGCGATCTCTTGGTCCCTGAGGTGCCCGGATTTTTCTTCACGAGCGCGCTTGTGCGCCACGCCTGCTTCCCGATATGGCCAGCAGACTTGATTGCGCCTGGGCGGCACAAAGCATTCAAGTCTCTTATCGAGCTATGCTCCTTTCGGAAGATCGGTATTCATAGCCGTTTCGTGACCAGCAGATGATTTGTAGATCGCAGGAGTCATTGCAGCAGCCATTCCCGAACCATTGTGGGCTGGCTGCTGGAGCACCTTGAGAAAATCAAGAATCGAAATTTCATGCCGGGGATTCTCCGTGATGTCTTCCAGGCACTCCTTAATGGCCGAACGGCTCAGGCCATGTTTGGTCGAAAGCACAGCAATGACATCGTCGCGCAGCTTGCTCTGCATGCGTTCCAACTGTCTTGTCACGTTGGATTGATGAATACCCAGTAGCTTGGCAATTTGTCCCAATTGTAGACCATCCTCATAGCGCCACAAAAGTACCAGGCGTTCCCGGGGCGTGAGTTTGTGGCAGGCGCATCCCAGGGAGTCTTCCAGCGCAGCCCGGTAACGCCTCGCCCGCAGGGTCATCTCAATGTTCTGGAGCGCCGGCTCGTCCGGCATCTCCGGTTGTATGTCAGTGCTCTTGGCATTCGCGCTGCAGCGCTGGGCATTGATAGACCGGTTGCAGACGATCACCCGCAGCCAGGTGCTCAGGGAGCTTCGGCCATCATACGATGCAATGCGGCTGGCGCCCGAACGGTCGGGGAGAAACAGGTCCGCAATGATGTTGTCGGCCAGATCCTGTGAGACAAAACCAGGCCGGTAAAAAAATCGCACAAGGTCGCAGACAAATCCTCTGTAGGTAGTTTCCAGGATTTTCCAGGCAGCGCTGGCGTGGTCCGCAGAGCCATTCCCGCCGTTGCCGTTATGCCCCGGACTGTATTGCGCGCAGGCAGTAGCCAGGTAAAGATCGTCCAGGTGCAGCGATTTCACGAACGCCGATGCCTCGGCCGGTTCCGGTGAGAGGCCGAGATGTTTTCTTACGATAGAGTGGAGGCGGGCAGCATAGGCCGGCAATTCAAGACCAAGATCGCCGAAGCGGCTGCGCCCCTCAAGATATGCAGTCGAGACCACAGAATCTAAGTGCAGTGGCGGCAACATGTTCTCCTACCTGTCTGTTCCGGGAAGTTGATGCGTTTCCTATCACGCCGTCAACAACGGCTGTCCGGGTTCAGGGTTCTGGTCGATTTCGTCCGTAGCTTTCGTGGGCATTGACGAACTCTCCGCTGGCGATGGCGGCCGCCATGGAGATCTCGCCGGAAAGCAGTGTAGCAGCGGCAATTTCTGCCAGTTTAGGGGCGCCTGCTTTTCCCACGGCGCCTAACATCTGCAAGCATTCGAGGCTGGTGCTTAGCCCCGTGCCGCCGCCCACGGTTGCAAGGGTCAGTGAGGGCAGCGTTACTGAGACATATACATCATTATTTTCTGCAAGTTCAAAATTGGTGATACCGATGGCTGAATTGGCTACATTCGCTACGTCCTGCCCACAAGCGATGAACAGCGCCGTCAGGCCATTCGCGTAATGTCCGTTGTAGCCGATGGTATTGGCATGAAGATGTCCAATGACTGTGTGGTGCCACAGGTCCACAAGCTGTACCGGCGTGATGTGCAGGTACTGGCGCAGCAGTGAAGATGGAATCCTGGCCCCGGCAACCACCTTCTTGCCTTTGCCTCCGGCAAATAAGCTGCCGCTGCCACGCTTCTCCGAGCTGTGCCCGCTGAACAGCCAGAAATCGGTCGCGGCGCTGTTCAGCATGATCCAGCGGCAGGCCCGCTCCGTGGCTTTTACAATCATGTTCATGCCATGAGCGTCGGCGGTGAAGTAGCAGAAATTCACGATCACTTCACGGCCCACGGGCTGGCATTCCAGACGCAGCAGCTTGCCATGCCGCGTGGTGGATTCGGCTTCCTGTTTGAGGATGGAGAAGCTCTGGTTCAGTTGGGAAGCAAAGTCATGTGCTGCGGCCACATCGGCCAACAGAAACACCGGGCTGACACGGTTTTCATCAAGATAGAGACGCGTGGTAACGCCGCCCGAGCGTGTGAGCGTGACCATTCCACGCTCATAGGAGCGCACCAGAGCGCCTTCCGTGGTGGCAAGAGGAACGTAGAATGTGCCTTGAGCATGACTGCCGTGAATCAGGAGCGGACCGGAAACTCCTACGGGCATCTGTACTGTGCCAATAGGATTTTCGATGTTCCCTCGCATCTGTTCGCTGGAAAGAGAATAGGAGCCGACATGAGTCAGCGTTGCTCCGGTCTTCTCTTCCACCCACTTGCGCCGGGCAGCCACCGCCTCATCACTGTAGCCCTGCTTGTCAAAGCGGGGAACGAGTGCGGCACTTGAGCCATTGCGTGTCGGCACTTCTTCAGAATCAATCAGCAAAGCTCACTCCCGAATATTCTCAAAATGTAAAACGTAATTCCGTTGCAACGCCACCAGCGCTCAAGCGCTGTTTTGCAGATATTTTATTTCCCCGGACTAAAGTCCGGGGCTTCCATTAAAGTCCTGGGCTTGCACCCGCGATCACCAGCGAGCAGGCATTGCCATCAAAGCCCACGGAGTTAATCAGTCCGAAGCCGGCGGTAATCTCCTGCTTGTCGCGGCATAAATTCAATGCCGGTATTTCAGGGCCGGGCTGTTCCAGGCCGCGAATGCCGGGCAGCACACCTGTCTGCATGGTTTGCAACAGGTCCACGGCCTGCAAAGCGCCCGATGCCCCCAGCGCTTCGCCGACCATTGACTTGATCGCGGTGACCGGCACTGCGTCACCGCTGCCATTGAAAGCTGCGTGGATCGCTACGGCTTCATTCCGGTCTGCGGCCACACTTCCATTCCCGGATGCGCTGATGCAGCCGATTTCAGCGGAGAGAATTCCACTGTCATGCAAAGCGGAGTTCATGGCGCGGGTAATCGTTTCAGTACCGCATTCGACATTACCGGCAGGATCATAGGCGCTGCCATGTCCGCGGATTTCACCCAGGATAGACGCGCCACGTTCCACGGCTGCATTCCATTCTTCCAGCATCAGCAGGCCCGCCCCTTCTCCCAGAGCGAAGCCGCTGCGCTGTGCCGAAAAAGGAATCGGAAATTCGCTGTGCCCATTGCATCTGCACAGCAGCCCCGCCTGGTCGAAACCGCAGAACGATTCAAAACAGAATTCATCGGCGCCCCCGGCAAGCAGCGCTGTATGGCTGCCGTAGCGAATCAGATCGGCGGCATATCCAAGGGCCATCAGTCCTGAAGTGGCGCCACAGGCAATGGTGGAGTTGATGGCGCGCAGGTTGTGCCAGATAGCTGTCTGGCCGGCGGCCGCGTTCAATACGGTGTTGGCGAAATCCATGGGACTGACATAGGAAGGGCCTTCGGTAAGCCCGCGCCGGTCAAACTCAGAGATCGTATGCACACTGCCAAACATCGTGCCCAGCACCAGGCCAACATCATGGCCGCGCAGCATTTCAACAGTCCACCCGCTGTTTTCCAGGGCCAGCTTGGCGGTTGCGGCAACCATGCGTCCGGTGCGGTCCAGCGGCCGGAGCGGTTTTCCCTTCAGATACTGCTCTGGTTCAAACGAACCGATATGACCGCCCTGCCTGCAGACGGAAACCCCGGCTTCAGAATGGTCCAGCCGGTATGCAGCTCTTTCTCCGTTGCAGAGCGCGGAATGAAACTTCGCCGGCGAGTCGCCGAATGAGGTGATGACTCCAGCTCCGGTAATGGCCACTCTTTTCATCACGAAATACCGTTGTTGTGCGGTTACGCTGCAGATGCAGTAAATACCAGTGAAGAGTTATTGCCACCAAACGCATAAGCATTGTTCATGGCGACCTTTACGTTGCACTTGCGGGCCTGATTCGGCACAAAATCCAAGTCGCATTCCGGGTCCTGCTCATGCAGGTTCATGGTGGGCGGAATCTGTTGATGTGTGATCGCCAGGGCACAAACGGCAGCTTCAATGGCGGAGGCTGCTCCCATGGTGTGCCCAAGCATGGATTTTACCGAGCTGATCGGAACCTTGTAGGCGAGATCTCCGAAGGTCTTTTTCACCGCGATGGTTTCCAGTCGGTCATTCGTAGGCGTGCCTGTGCCATGGGCGCTGATGTAATCCACGTCTTCGGCGGCCATGCCGCTTTGCTTCAACGCCATCGCCATGGCTCGCGATGCGCCTTCTCCCCGCGGATGCGCAGCCGTCATGTGGTGTGCATCACAGGAAAGTCCGTAACCGGCAATCTCGCAATAAATCCGCGCGCCCCGCGCCATAGCCTCGTCTTTTCTTTCCAGCAGCAGAAAGGCAGCGCCTTCACCCGGAACCATGCCTTTGCGATTGCGGTCAAAAGGCTGGCAAAGCTCCGGAGCGATGGCTCCCAGCCGCGCGAAACCAGTGTAGGTAATGCGCGAAAAACAATCTGCTCCGCCGGCCAGCATGATGTCGGCACGCCCGGCGCGCAGAACGTCAGAGGCGTGAGCGATAGCATAGTTCCCGGCAGCGCAGGCGGTGGGGATCATCATGGTTTCGCCTGCAAACTCCAGCTCTGCCGCTACGTGGCCGGGAACCACGTGGCATGGATATCCGCGAATGAAACCATCGCCTGCGCGGGCCATCTCTCCCTGCACGTAGCGATCGTCAAAGCGCTCAATGAAGTGCGGTTCGCCCGAGGTAGTTCCCACGCAGACACCGGCGCGGCTGCGGTCAATGGTTCCCAGATCCATGGATGCATCTGCCAGGGCGAGCCGGGCAGCAGCAATGGCAAGCTGCGAAGAGCGGCCGATCATGGAAGGATTCAGGCGGGCCACGTGGGTGCGCGGATCAAAATCCAGAATCTCAGCGCCCAGGTGGACGCTGTAGCCGCTGGTGTTGAAGCTCCGCACCGGACCAAACCCGCACTTGCCCGCTAGCAAAGCATTCCAGAATTCCTCCCGGCCGGTGCCGATGGAGGTGACCATTCCCAGACCGGTGACTGCGATGGCAGGCCGGGTTGTCATGCCACTTCCGCGAACATGCGCCGTTTCACCAGCGCGATTGTGTCTTCAACGGTGCGGATGGAAGATAACTCCTCGTCGGTGGCGTGAAATTTGAAGTGATTCTCTACAGCCACGGCGATTTCCAGGATGGCGAGGGAATCCAGGCCCAGATCGTCTATATAGGACGCAGAGTCAGAGATGCCGGTGGCATCAACGCCTGTAACCTGCTGAATAGCGTCTTTGATTTTGGTTTTGATTGTCTCCAGTTCCATTGGTGGTCTGCTCCCGGTGAAGGCACGTGTGGTTTTGAAGCAAAATGCGGCTGGTGCGTAGAGTTTGAAAAAACCAAACCTTACAAGCAGCAATTTTCAGATTTCAACGTGTGAGACAACTGGCCTTGGGAAATTTGCGTAACAACCTGCGGACGAAACTATGCTCCTAAAAAAGAAAAAAATAAAGTGTCAAAATCGGAATTTACAAAAATTTCGCTTAGGACAAAATGACTATGGCACGATGGCAAAACCTAATCCATGCTTAACACCAGAACGGCTGGGATAGTGACAGCGAAGAATAGGAGAACAATGTGCCAAGTCCGAAAGCCATGCGCAGAAATTTGCCGGCCTAAGGCCGCAATGAAAGCAGATCGTTGACTGGTCTCCTGGTATTGAGCGACCTCTGATATTCTCGGTGTGCGGCGTCATGGGGAAAATGTTGCGGCTCAGGATAGGGATAGCTGGACATCCCATGAAAAGGCAGCGGCTCCACGCTGCGGGCATACGCAGTGTTGGCGTCTGCATCTTTGGCCCATCCATCTACCAGCAGAAGGAAATCGCGGGTCCACCCTCTGGCTATAGGCGGTAAGCCTTTTGCCTTGAAGAGCAGGCGCAACTCGTCCCCGGAGCCCATGATGACTAGGCGGTCGTCTGCGCTGGTGAGAAGTTCCCGCACCTCGCCGTAACGGGTGTACAGACCGGCGGTAGGATTCCACATGGTCGTGGCAGACCACTCCTCATAGCTGAAGCTTTCCGGTTGGGTGCGCGCCGGGTGAATCCTCGCGTGAGAAAAGCCGCGGTAGCGCAGGTCGGCGGTTTCAGGGTCGAGCCTGGTGAGCCTGACCGACGGCGCAGAAGTTTTCTCGCTGAGATAAATTTCGTCCCAGTAGAGGCACATGTTGGTAACAATCCGGACTTCCCGCGCTGAAGAGAGAAATTTTCCCGTAAGGTCCACCACCAGGCTTTTCTGCTTGCCGGAGGGAACCCCCATGTCTTCCACAACAGTCTTCCAATGGCCGGAGGAATCTTTGACCTGAATATAAGGAAAGATTAATCCATCCTTGCTTTCCTGGGCAGCGGACATGAAGGTGCTGCCGTCTGCCCAGTCGATCCATCCATCAAGAACCAGCACAGCACGATTCTCAGGGGCAGCCTTGCCGAAATCCAGATCAAGGGTATGCAGTTCGGCAGTGCCTGCATAATTATGTTTAAAGCCGTCTACATAGCGAGCGTCATGCTTGAGCAATTGCGGCAGTACGTCGTTGCCAACTTGGTCGGTGGCGCGCACAGGGTAAAGCTTATGCTCTACGCCGAACAGGCGGAATGGCGGAAACGGCGGGCCTTTGAATTTGTCATTGGTAAAGACTTCCTCCCCGGCTTTATGATCAACGGCGATGAGCTGCACTTTGTCGAGGTAGGAAACCTCGCGCAATTCTTCCGTGATCCTGATCTGATAATAACCATCACTCGCCTGAAGCGTAGCTCCGGGAATTTTAATGTGCTCGCGATGGTTGACAGGGAAGAACTGGCCATCGCCATTGCTCGCACCCAGGGGCGCCACGCCCAGGACGTCAGTGATGAATTCGAACTTTTCACCGTTCCAGGCGAAGATCATGGGACACGATCCGGAGAGCCGTGGCTTCTCCTTGTACGCGAATTCCTTACCCGCGACTTGCCGGGTTTCGTTCTGCACCAGACCGTTGGGCCAGGTGATGCGAACCGTGTCTACTTCCGAATAGTCACGCAGCCCGAAAAGCAGCGGCAGTCCGGCGTAGATGCGCTTCTGATACCATGCTCCGGCCTTCACCTCCACTACTGCGCCTTGTGGCTGCTTCAGGTTTTTTACTCCTTCCAACTGGACTTTTAGAAAACGATTTGAAGTCGCAGTGTTATTGGCAGCCAGTTCTAGGTTGCCTTCGGAGGTAATCACTGCGAGATCAGGCCGCCCATCATTATTAAAGTCGGCTTCAGCCATGGCCACAGCGGCGGGGAGCATCTCAGTGGTGGAGCGCAGGAACTTGCCCCGGCCGTTATTGCGGAACACAGTGGTGTTTACAACTATGTCCGCCAGGGAACGATCAGTAAGGTCGGAGACAACCACCGGCCCTTTCTCCTGTATTCCGGCATTGCTTTCCACCAGCTTGCCATGCTCATTGATCAGCACCCGCGGACCGCTGGAACTCGCTACCACCAGATCAGGCCATCCATCATTATTCAGATCGATTGCCTGAATTCCGGACGCACCCTGCATCGTGCCCGGAAGGACT
>Ga0066662_10001436_pt1 | contig 10944 bp, 10 predicted proteins | sample GraSoiAngelo_111_FD_133939 | JGI IMG/M metagenome (GOLD analysis project Ga0066662, IMG submission 133939) | Grasslands soil microbial communities from the Angelo Coastal Reserve, California, USA - 14_0903_12_40cm | ecosystem: Environmental > Terrestrial > Soil > Grasslands | place: USA... | reverse complement strand
TCGGCGGCGAACGCGAGCGTGTACTTCGCTTTGTCGTCGGGGGTAAGGACCGTGCCGTCGCCGCCCTGGAACTTCACCGTCTGCCACGAGGTGCCGCCGAGGCCTTCGATCGTGGGCGGAGTCTGGGCGCAGCCCAATGCGAACAGCGTCCCCATGATCGTCATGAACGCCGCGAGCACCGGATGCCGCATCCAGGCGCGGTGCACAGGGTCCGATCAGAACCGGTAACCCGCGCCGAACAGCAGGATGTCGGTGTCCCGGTCGTAGTTCGTCATGATGCGGTTCCAGGAGAAACGCCCTATCCAGTTGGGGCCGAAACGGTAGGTCGTCGTCATGGTGAGGATGCCCGAGGCAAAGGCGCCGTGATCGTTCTCGTGATAGCTGTCCACAGCGATGTAGAGGCCCAGTCCGATTCCCAGCGTAAACAGGTCGCCGGAGAAGCTCGGCTCGAGCCACGCCTGCGTCACGATGCCGTTGCGCCGGATCAGCCGCGCGTCACCTTCGTACATCCAGGCCACCGAGCCCTTGAACACGGGCCCGAAGGCATGGCGGTATTCGAGGCTGCGCGCGGTCGAGGTCTCGGACTCGAAACTATTGACGATGGTCTGGCCGAGGAACACCGTCACCTCGTCGCGCTTGGCCGCGCCCGCGGCGGCGGAACCGCTGTAGATCGACTCGCCGTCCTGCTTGAGGCGGTACCCCATGCCGAAGAGGACCTCGCTCGTATCCACGCTGCGTGTCTCGACGTGGTTCAAGCGCAGCTGATAGAACCAAGGGCTGGAAGAGGAGTACCAGTTGGCCATAACGCTATAGAGCACCCCCCAGCCGTGATCGTCGTCATAGCTTCCGCCGGAATTCGCCGAGGTGGTGTCGTAGTAGCGGTAAGGTCCTACGCCCGCGCTAAGCTTGAACTGCGGGCTGAAAAGCCTGGTCTGGGCCCAGAGCTGCACCGAGTGGCCGTCGCGGTGGTGGTCTGGGATGTGCCCCTCGTTCTGCCAGGTGAAGCTCGCGGCAAAGTGCTCGCTGATGTCCGTCGAGTAGGAGAACAGCCACGCGTACGAGGTCCCGGTGGGGTCGTTGCTCCTCATGGCCCCGGCCAGCGCGCTGAACTCCTGGGCGGCGGCATTCGGCGAAAGCGAGCAAGTCAGCGCCGCGATGATCGCGGCGCGAGCAAGGCCTGCCGCGTTAACGGCGACGGCGAGAATGATCCGCGAAGGAAGATCCATTGCCGCTATTGGACCCGTTGGTCGCGGCGCGCGAAATTGGACCATGGTCCATTTTCGGCCCGGCAATGCGGGCCGGTATGCCCCGGTCGCCGCGGGGCGGGTCGGGGCGGGCGGTGGAGAATCAGCCGCTGGCGGAGTGCTCCGCGGCCGGCTTGATCCCGGCCCGATCGGCGATGCGAACCAATTCGGCGAGCGATACCGCGCCCATCTTCTGCATCACCCGGCCGCGGTGGACTTTGATCGTCTTTTCCACAGTGCCGAGATCGGCGGCGATAACCTTGTTGAGCTGTCCGGCGACGACGCGCTCGAGGACCTCGCGCTCGCGCGAGGTGAGCGTCGCCAGCCGCCGTTCGATGGAGCACCGCTCCGCGCGCGCCTGCCGCATGGCCCGGTCCTTTTCGATCGCGGCGCGGATTGCGGCGAACAGCTGCTCGTCGCCGAAAGGCTTGGTGATGAAGTCCACGGCGCCCGCTTTCATCGCCCGCACGCTGGTCGGAATGTCGCCTTGGCCGGTGATGAAGACGATGGCGCGCTCGGCGCCGGATGCCGCGAGTTTCTGTTGCAATTCGAGTCCGCTGATCACCGGCAGGGTGACGTCGAGCACGAGGCAACCGGGAGTCGCGGGATCGTGCCGTTCCAGAAAATCCTGCGGCGAAGAAAAGGCCTGGACGCCGTATGCCTGCGACTGCAGCAGGCGCGTCAGCGCTTTGAGAACGGCCGGATCGTCGTCGACGACGAACACGGTGAACGCGGGAGAGCTCAGGAGGGTCCTCCCGCGTGAACGGGCAGAACGATATGAAAGGTCGCGCCGCGGTCGGGATTATTGGTGCCCCAAAGGCGTCCGCGATGCGCCGCGATGATCGAGCGGGAGATCGACAATCCCAGACCAAGGCCCTGCGGCTTGGTGGTGAAGAAAGGCTCGAAGAGTTTTTCCTGCGTGTCTGCCGGGATCCCATGACCGCGGTCGATGACGGACAACTGCACGCCGTCGTCGGCGGTGGACTCGGTCCTGATCGTCAAGCCGTGTTCCTTCGGATCGTCTGCGCTCATCGCCTCGCAGGCGTTGACGATGAGGTTGAGCAGCACCTGCTGCAATTCGACCCGATCGCCGAGAATGGCGGGGAGCTGCGGGGACGGTTGCGTGACGACCTCGATGTTGCGCGTAATCAGGTCGCTGTGCGCCAGCTCCAGCACTTCGCGCACGAGCTCGTTGGCGTCCAGCATCTGGAATTGCCTTTCGCCTTTTTTGAACAGAGCGCGCAGCCGGTGGATGACTTCTCCGGCGCGCCGGTCCTGGGCGACGATGTCGCCGAGTATCTCGCCCAGCTCCTTGGGGTCGATGCGGCCCTTCTCGAGGTAGTGCTGGGCGGCCTGCGCGTTGCTCAGAATGGCGGTGAGCGGCTGGTTGAGCTCGTGGGCGAGCGCCCCGGAAAGCTCGCCGAGCATGGCCACGCGCGTCAAGTGGGTGATCTGCTTTTGCTGCTCCCGTGCTTCGCGCTCCGCCCGCTTTTGCTCGCTGACGTCGCGAATGGTCTCGATGAAACAGGACACGCCGCCGACTTCGACGATTTCAGCGGCGACCACTGCCTGGTGCACCCGTCCCGGCTGGTCCCGCAAGTCCACTTCGAAATCCCGGACATAGCCTTGGGCCGCCGCCAGGTCGTGGTAGGTCTGACGATCCCTGGGATCGGCGTACACCTTGAGTTCCGCCGTCGTGCGTCCCACCGCTTGCGCGCGGGAATAGCCGAACAGGGACTCCCATCGGTCGTTGACGTCGATGATCGAGCTGTCCGAGCGCCGTATGATCGCCATCGGGTCGGGGCTGGACCGGAACGCCTTGGCGGAGTGCTCTTCGGACACCTGCAGCGCTTCCTTCACCTTGCGCCGTTCTTGCACGGCTGCGGCGAGAAGCAGCAAGGGCACGGACACGACGATCAGGAAGAGCTGAACCGAGCGCGCGTTTTCCTCGGTGGAGCTCGCGAGAAACGGGCCTTGTCCGTGCGTCGTGCCCCAGAGAACGATGACGGCCATCAGAAGAAGGGACGCGCTGGTTCCCACGGGACCGAGGCGCACCGCCGCCCACAGCAGAAAGGGCAGCGGTGCATAAAGCAGCGCGGGTCTGGGACTGTGATCGACTGCTTGCCAGTCGAAGATCAAGATGCTTGCCGTAAGCAAACCGAGGAACAACAGGCCGGACTCGACGTAGCGTCGGGGAGGAGCGTAGCGGATGCCCGCAAATCCGGTTGCGGCCCAGGTCAGTATCACCGGAACCAGGATCAGGGCCGCCAGCACATTCGAGAAGAAGCGCAGCCCCACCAGTTGCCAGTAGCTCCCCTGGCCCCAGCCGATGAGGATGACCAGGGCGGCGTCGAGAAACGAGGAGAGCAAAGGCGCGAGGAAAGTCCCGAAAATCAGGAAAACGCTGACGTCCCGGAAGGAATCGAAACGCAGGGGCCCGGCGACGAGCACACGGATGCACGCGGCGCCGATCAGGGCTTCGCTCGAGTTGCTGACGAACCAGCCCAGCACCATCGCGACGGGAACGCCGCTTTGCAGCTCGGCCGCCAGATGCGCCGGGAAAGCGGCGAGAAGAAGCAGCCACCACGACCGTGCCGGAGTGAGCAGCAGGGCGGCAAGCAGCAGCGAGTTTGGCGGCCAGAGCGTGGAGATCGGGTGTGGCTGGAACGTGAATGCGAACCCGATCTTCGCACCGAGGTAATACGCGACCGCGACCAGCAGCGCCGCCCGCGCATCGCGGGCGCTCAGACTGAGGGACAGGGCAGAACCCGGATGAGTACGCGCGTCTTGCAGGATGATCCCTCCCCAGTTGGTGCTCGCGGCCCGGGTTTCCCCTCTGCCCCTTCGGGATTCAGGGCCGCATGACATTGGAATTCTACTCTACATCCAAGGTGCGGTGCCGCACATTGGGGGGAATGACAGATCGATGACAAAATGTAGCAACCGCGAGGCGCGGACTTCCGATGCCGACGTCATGAAAGCGGGTCAACTTGTCGGGAGTTACCGGCCAGGACGGACCTGACAGAGACGCCTGCAGCGGGCCAACGGAAAAATTGGAGGAAGTCACATGAAAGAGATCGAATTTCTGCTCGCCATGCCTGTCGCCGCGTTGGCGATATTCCTCGCGGCCTGCGCGAGCACGCCCCCGGCGGCCGCGCCCGGGGTGAGAGCCGAGCTCGCCCCGACGGGGACGCTGCGCGTCGCCGTTTTCACCGGCAACCCGGTGCTCGGCACGCGCGACAAGGCGACGGGAGAGGTGAGCGGAACGACGGTAACGATGGGACGCGCGCTCGCCGCGCAAGCTGGCGTCCCCGCGGGGATCATCGAGTACACCGCGATCGCGAAGATGGTCGAGGACGCGAAGACCGGGGAATGGGACATCGCGGTCGTCGCCTTCGACCCCGCGCGGCGCAGCGCGCTCGACTTCGCGCAGCCCCACATTGTCGTCGATCTCACCTACCTCGTCGCACCGGGCTCGACGATCCGCAGCGTGGCCGAGGCCGACAAGGCCGGGGTGAACATCGCAGCTGCGCGCGGCGCCGCGACCACGCTCTACCTGCAGCGCACGCTCAAGGAGGCTCAGGTCGTGCAGGCCGAGAACGAACCGGCCGCGTTCAACCTGGTCAAGGAAGGCAAGGCGCAGGTCTACGCGCAGAACCGCTACATGCTGCTCGGGCTCGCCGACAGTCTTCCCGGGGCGCGCGTGCTCGAGGACCGTTTTTCAGCGGCCGAGATGTGCATCGTCCTGCCCAAAGGGCGCCCCGCGGCCCTCGCCTACGTGAGCGAATTCGTCGAGCAGTCGAAAAAATCCGGGATGGTGCAGCGGGCGATCGAAACGGCGAAACTGCGCGGCGTGCGCGTCGCGCCCTAGCCTAGAAGCTCCCCGCGGCGCGGCTCCTGGCGACGGGGATGCTGGTGCGGAAGGTGAAGTTTCCAGCGGTGATCGCGTTCGGGCCGTTGAAGTTGCCGGGCATGATGCCGGGGCCCACGACGTTTCCGGCGGTCAGACCGGTGAACGAGGTGCGCACGAGCGTGGGACGGCGGTGCCGGACCGGGACCACCGCGATGGGCCCGGCATAGGGCGCGCCGCCGTAAGCGTCGCAATCCACGCGCCGCTCCGAAAGGCAGCGCTCATACGCCGCCTGTGTGAACGAGGCAAGCTCGTATTGTTGCCGGGCCAGCCGCTCCGCGTGCAGCTGCCGCTCCAGCCTGTCCACCCTGTTCGAAAGCGCCGGGTCTGGTAGGGCAGTCGCCGCGGCGCGCGCGAGGAGGGCGGGGTCGGGCGCATAGACCGAAATCCTGTCCGCGACCGTGTCGAGCTTCTTCCTGCCCGCGGGCGCCTGGTCCGAGTAGTGCGTTTTGCCGGCCTCGTCCACCCACTTGTAGATCTGGGCATAAGCCGGCCGACCTGCGGCTGCTAGAAGAATCACGACCGAAACCAGGGATGAGATGAGCGTCTTCATGATCGCGTGCTCCCGGACGATGATTCAATGCTAGCAGAGTCCCGGACCGGGCGATGCGAATGAAGTGTTTCAATTTGTGTGGCCGTAGCACTTCGGCTACATTTAAGGGGCATTGGACCTTGGTCCAATAACCTTCCCGGCCTGCCGTCGCTAGAGTTCGCACGTGAGAATCCGGGTGTCCGGTATCTTGCGCCAACGCATTCCAGGAGACATGAAAATGAAGAGAACTCTTATCGCAGCAGCAATCGCGTCGGCGCTCGCCTTGGCGCCCGGCGTGCAGGCCCAGGTCAAGGGCGGCGCAGTCGCCGTGTCGGTGACCGAAGCGGTCGTCAAGGTAACCAAGATCGATCGCAAGGCGCGAACCGTGACGGTTCGCGGACCCAAGGGGAACACGGTGACGATCAACGTCCCGCCCGAGGCCCAGAATTTCGATAGGGTGAAAGTGGGATCCTCGTTCAAGATGCGCTACGCCGAGTCGGTTGCGGTGGCCGTGGGCAAGGGCAAAGCGTCCGCCTCCGAGCAGCAAAGCGTGCGGGTTGCTCCGAAAGGCGGCACCCCCGGAGGTGTAATCGTCAACGTCAAGCAGATCAGCGGTACCGTCGAAGCCATCGACTACGCCAGCCGCGAGATCGCGTTGAAAGGGCCGGGGGGCAACATACTCGCTTTCAGGGTCTCGGATGACGTTCAGCGTTTCAACGAGATCGCCGTCGGCGACACCGTGGGCGTGCAGTACACCGAGGCGCTGGCGATGGAGATGATCGTGCCGGAAGCCAAGGCGAAAGCCCCCGCCGCGCCGAAGAAATAGCCGCCGCCCGCCCGCGGGCGGGAATTCGAGTTGGAGGCAGAGCGTGCGCAAATCAGGCATCGCAATGGCCTGTGTCCTGTTCGCCATGACGATCGCAACAGGCATGGCGCAAGCGCAAGGTATGGGGGGCGCGAAGCAAGCGACGGAGAGCGGCGTCGCCGTGTACGGCGGCTACCGGGGGAGCAGCTCGCTTACCGAGACGACCACGGGGCAGGACGTGAAGGTGAACACCGGCGCGAGCTACGCGCTGGCGCTGGACATCGGGCTCGACCGCAATAGGCAGGTGGAGATTTTCTACGGTCGCCAGAAGACCGAGCTCACTTCAGGCGGCTTCTCGGCCGCGGCCAACAACCTGCCGCTCACGATCGAGTACCTTCATGTCGGAGGCACGAACTTCTTCGAGGGCCTCGGAAGAGGAGCCTATCTCGTCGGCGGCATCGGCGTGACTCTGCTCCGGCCCGACCGCGCAGGCCTGAGCTCGGAGACCAAACCCTCGATCAATCTCGGCGTCGGCTACCTGCTCCCGATGGGGAGGAATCTCGGCCTGCGCTTCGAAGCTCGCGGCTATGCCACCCTGCTCAACAACAGCAGCAGCATGTTCTGCGGCAGCAACACCGGCTGCATCGTCTCGATCCAAGGCACGGCCCTGTATCAAGCGGAGGCGCTGGTCGGATTGACGGGCCGCTTCTAGCCCGTGTCGCCTTTTTTCAGGAATGCGCCGGCAGCGCTGGCGCTCGCCTTCCAGTTGGCAAGCGTCCCCGGGGCAATCGCGCAGCAGCTGGAGCCGCGAGCTTACGCGAACCTGCCGGTGGGACTCAATTTTCTGCTCGCCGGCTACGCGCGTTCACACGGCGACGTTCTGTTCGATCCGGCGATAGCGGTGACCAACGTGAACGCAAACGTCGATACCCTGGTTCTCGGCTACGTGCGCTCCCTCGATCTTTGGGGGAAATCCGGGAGCGTAGGGCTGGTATTGCCCTACGCCCGGATTTCGGCGCAGGGCGATGTCGGGGGGCAGGAGTCGAGCGCGACGCGCACCGGAATGGCCGATCCGCTGCTGCGCCTGGCCATCAATCTGCTCGGAGCGCCCGCGCTCCCTCCGGAAAAATTCCGCGAGTACAGGCAGGACACCATCGTCGGAACGAGCCTAGTGGTAAGCGCCCCATGGGGGCAATACGACGGCACGAAACTCATCAACATCGGCACCAACCGCTGGTCGTTCAAGCCCGAGATCGGCGTGTCCCAGGCTCTCGGTCCCTGGATCCTGGAAGGGGCCTTCGGCGCGACCTTCTCCACCGACAACGACGATTTCTTCGGCGGACAGCCGCGCAAGCAGGATCCCCTGTATGCGGCGCAAGCACACGTGATCTACGCCTTCAATCCGGGGCTGTCGGCGGGACTCGATGCGACCACCTACGCCGGCGGCCGCACCACGGTGAACGGCGTTCTCAATAACGATCTACAGCAAAACTCGCGCTGGGGCGCGACGCTTTCGAAATCGGTGGACCGGCGCAACTCGTTCAAGCTCTACTTCAGCTCGGGCGCAAGCGCGCGCACCGGGACCAACTTCACGACGGCTGGATTTGCCTGGCAGCACGCCTGGGGCGCCGGGCTATGATGGTCCGCGACCAGACTCTCGCGGGCGCGCAAGCCATTGGACCAAGGTCCAATTGCCGTGCGGCCGCCGTTTCTGAAAACTTGTTTGGGCCCTATCGGGCGGACGGACCGGCAGCGTGAGGGAGTACGCCCTCGTTTCGTTACGAAACTCTTAGGAGATAGAGATGAAGTTCAGATTGAAATTGCTCGCGGCGACAGTGGGACCGACGTGCGCGGTGCTTCTTGCCGGGTGCTTCTTCGGCAGCAGCTACTACACGGTGCGCGACCCCGCATCGGGCACGGCGTATTACACCACCGACGTCGACAAGACCGGCACCACAGGCGCAATCAAGTTCAAGGACGCAAAAACGGGCAGCACCGTCACGCTGCAAAGCTCCGAGGTCAAGGAGATTTCCAAGGACGAATTCGCGAAGGGAACCGCGAAGACGGCTCCTGCTGCCGCCCCGGCTCCTGCTGCCGCTCCGGCGCCGGCTCCTGCTGCCGCTGCCGTTCCGGCACCCGCTGCTGCCCCGGTGACGGATCCCGCTGCCGCTCCGGCTCCGGCCGTCGCGAAGTAGCGGCCCCGCCCTGAAGCCCGCACACCGGGAAGGCAGACCTTAGCGTTTTGAATTCAGGTCGACGAGCAGCCTCTGGAAGGCGGGCGCCTCGCGCAGGAGCCGGCCGGCGACCTCGCGCACCTTGTCGGTCTGCTCCTTCGGCAGCTGCAGCCTGGTCTTCACCTGCTTGAAATAGAGTCGCTCGCCGGGATCCTTCAGGTTCTCGAAGGTGACCTGCGCGAAGTACGCACGCCGTTCCGGGGCGGCGGACTGCCAGGCGGCCAGCTTCTCACTCACCTGCTCCACGCCGTCCAGCGTGATCCGGTCCACCGGGATCGACCACATCTGGTCGGTCACGATATCGGTATCCGGCGGCGCGTCGGAAGTATCCCAGTCCACCACGGGGAAGCGCAGGGCGTTCACGGCGATGACCACCACTTTGCGGGCCCGGCGGAACGCTGCAAGTTCTGTTTCGTTCGGAGAGACCTTCAGGATCTCCAGGGCCCTGACTAGTTCGGCCAAGCCGAGATTCTCCGAGAGACCGCCGTCAAAAACGTGGACATACGGGCGGGCCGGATCCGCATAGGACTGGAGCGCGCGGGCGCGGAGCAGCGCGCGGCCCGGCGTCTCGGATCCGGCGGCAGCAGCCTCGGCAGCGGTCTGCCAGGCCGGAGGCTTCGCGCCGCAGGTCCCGCCGCGGTTCTCGAAGGAGATCGGTGTGAGCAGCGGCGGCAGCGCCGTCGAAGTGGCAATGGCCCGTCCCAGCGTCACTTTCGAAAGATCGCCGCAGATCGCGTCGAACTGGTCTTGCGTGAAGGAGAACCTCGCGCCGATGGTGATATCGGTGCCGTTGATGATTACGAGCGGCCCGTTGGCCCGCTTCAGATCGGCGAAAGTGGCATGGTCGAACACCGTCTCGTCATAGAGCTCGGCGAACAGATCGGACTTTCCAAAGGTCCCTGAGGGAAGCCGGAACCAGTTGGTCGGGGTCAGGATGCGCCACACCAGCTCGCTCTCGAAGTTGCGCGACAGCACCTTGGCCTCGAACTCCTCGAAGGTCTTTTCGCCGCGGAGAGCGTAATAGGTTGCCGGGAAGGTGCCTCCCGACACCGCCGAGATCACGTCCACCTCGTCGATGAGGCGGCGCTTCACACCGTTCACCGTCACCTCGGTGCGGCGCAGCTCTTCCAGGACGCCGTAGCCCAGAGCCGCAGCGCGCGTGCCGCCGCCGGAGAAGGCGAGGATCACCAGCAGGTCGTCGGACTGGCCGGGGCGGGTCGCCTCGCCGAAGCGGTAGCCGGGCGCGCCGGCCTGCTCCAGCCGCGGCGTGGCGGGCCAGTGGGCGCAGCCGCCCGCGAATGCGCAGAGTGCAGCCGACAGCGTGACGGCACGCGCCAAGGCCAAGGCCGAGTCGAGTTTCATATTCTTCTCCGCCTGATCGTACTCCTATTCGTTTCCTGGGATTTGCATAGCTCGGCCCGGCTGAGGCTGGCGGCGAGCCTTGGCGCAGGGTAGACGCGATCGATCCTTCAGCGCAACTCGAAGCGCCCGTAGTCCGGCAGCGCCGCATCGATCGGCGACTGCCTCGCGAAAGCCTCGATCACGCGGTCGCTCACCTTCCAGAAATCCGGGTCGGTCGCCGCCACGCCGAAGCGCGCGGCGAGCCGCGCGTAGTCGCTCGCGCTGGCGAGGCGCTCGACGCCCTCGACGAAGGACGGCAATTCGCCCGCCTTCACGCGATAGAAGACATTCGGATATGCGCCGACCAGGCCCTCGAGAACACTCAGCGTGTCCTCGTCGGGCAGGCGCCGTTTCTCCTCGTCCAAGAGCCGCGAGATGTTGCTGTGGGCGTTGTTGTGCAGCACCGTGAAGTAACGCTCCGCGCCGCTTTCATCGACGATAAGCCAGGCGAGCTGCGGCATGAACGACACGCGCCGTCCCTCCAAGTTGCCGAGGCGCACGATCGCGGCCTGCACCTCCGGGCCTTCCTTGTCGCGCGCGAGCGCGGCCTTGCGGGCGAGCGCCGGCCGCAGCCGCTCACGCCCCATCAGCATCAGCTCCTGCGCGGGCGCGGCGGTCTTGAATGCGATCCCAGTCTCCACCGGAAAATGCGTCGCGACGCCGTCGATGTACTCCTTCGCCCTGGACTCGGCGCCGCGATACCAGTGGTCGCGCACGGACTTGCGGCTCGCCTGGGGCAGAAGCGCGAGAAAATTCGCCTCGCCTTCCATGCGCAGGAAATCCATGTAGATGCGCGTGTTGAGCTGGTGCCCGACGTT
>Ga0066662_10001435_pt1 | contig 10947 bp, 17 predicted proteins | sample GraSoiAngelo_111_FD_133939 | JGI IMG/M metagenome (GOLD analysis project Ga0066662, IMG submission 133939) | Grasslands soil microbial communities from the Angelo Coastal Reserve, California, USA - 14_0903_12_40cm | ecosystem: Environmental > Terrestrial > Soil > Grasslands | place: USA... | reverse complement strand
CCTCCAGCCGCGTCCGCACAACAAGACAAGCACGCCAAGTTTGCCCGTAGCTAAATTGCAGTAGGCACCACTGATGCTTACCTGTACGATCTATGTGCTGCTTGCCGCCGATCATCGTGACTTAGACGCCAGATACCTGGCGTGGCAATCTGACACTATGGCGGCCGCCGTCGCTGAGGTGACTGACTCTCTGTCGCACGTCGGCATGCAAGTTCTGGACGTAATGATTACGCCCAGTCGCGACATAGATCAGCATCGAGTGTTAGGCAGCTACCGTGTCGCTATGGCCAGTATAGGGTATGAGGTGTCACCATGAACCCAGATTCACATGCCGACCCCAGCACGCCGTCAGCTCTGCGCGATGCGCTCCTGGAATGGCTATCCTCTGTAGTGCAGACCGCAGACGCACGCGGCATCTACCTTGGTAGGTTTCCGCTGCCCGACGGCGATCAGACTCTGCGCGTTGCCATTTGGCGCGACAATCCACTGGCCGTCACGGATGACAGACTAGCTCAAGTGGCGTGCGAACTATCAAGGATATACGATCATGCCGCGCGCTAATGTCATAGTAACGTACGATTTGCGAGCCGTCCGGCCAGACGGCTCGCATGTAATCCTCTTCACGTCTTGCCGCCGCTCCGAGTGTGAGGAACGGGCGGCGCGGTGTGACTTGGAGCGATGGTATCCCGGAAAACACATGAAACTGGAGATTGTCGAATGCCTGACACCTGTAGGCAAAAAATAGGCAGCGTGCGCTGCACGCGTAGCGTCTGCACCGATATTCCCGACGCGCAGCAGTGCGCGCAATGCATCGCATCGGCCGCGATGCGTGAGGCAATTCGTAGCCAGCAGGATTACGTTACCGAGTCAGCCACGTCTGCTATGCGCAATCTGTCGATGGTGGCTGAGTCGATCCTGCGGCGATGGTCGAAAAACCAGTCGGCGCGTAACTGGCGTCTGCTGTAGGCACAGACGCCATAACCTCTATCACTTAGGAGGATTAGTGCATGTGGTATATAGTATTCGGTGACGGCACCTTCTGCGGCGGTGACGAAGGGGAGTCAGGCTGCACGTATCAGCCTGAGGACGCTCATAGCTTCATCTCTCTTGCGGAGGCAGCGGCGTGTGTTAAGAGCAACTGGCTCCCTGAGCATGTGTTCGCCGTCGTCAAGTCCAGGAGTCCATATACTCTACATGCCGTAGCAGAGGCTGCGGCAGCGTCCCTGCCTGATCGTCACGTCAGGTAGCATATGTCACCATAGTCACCATAGGAGACCCAACAATGTCTGAGCCGCTAAACCCATCACGAGACCTGCCCGCCCTAACTGGCGAGCATCCAATTAGCCTACGCCCGGATGCGCTCCCCTATATGTCCACTATCCCGGACGATCATCCAGACCGGGAGACACTGATACACGCTGCCCTGACTGGCAGTCAGCCGACTACGCTCGATGCCGTAGGTGCCACTATCAAGGTCGCAAACGTCGTAGTCTCCGTCGGAGAATACGCCGACGAACTGTCAGGTGAGATACGCTACGCGCGCCGTATCGTAATGATCTCTCCCGATGGCGCTATGACCACATCGACAAGCGACAGTGTATGGCGCTCCCTCCGCGTGGCCGCGTCCCTATTCGGTCCCCCGCCGTGGCAGCCGCCGCGTGAATTCCGTATCGTGCAGCACTCCAGCAAGCGCGGCCCTCGGAAGTACATCACCCTAGAGCTAATCCCCTAGATCATGCCGCGCGATGACGTTGCCCCTGGACCGGATGACACTCAGGCCGAGCGCGACCGCGAGCTAGTCCGGTCCTATTTGTTGGTCCATCTAACCTACGCGCATCGCGGTTTGGCGAAAGCCCGCGCGTCTTATCGTCTGGACCCGTCAGACCAGCATCGCGGCATGCGTGACTACTGGGCCACCTGCATCAAGTGTATCAATTGGCTCCTGACTGCCTGTCAGTGAGTAGCCAACCAGAGACTAGCTACCAGCATAGGAGACACCAATGCCACTAGAGGGAGACACGCTCAACACGGCTCTGCATGATGTCGAGACATACATCGGCATGGGCTGGTCGGAGGCGCAGATAATACAGTACATTCAGCAGTCCTATCCAGGCATATCAGGCGTAGAGGCAGCTGGCCTTATCGGTCTGGCGGAATACGCGCTCCAGGCCGGCGCGCAGTTTGAGCGGGGTATATCAGATCAGCCAATTGACCCAGCCACGGTGCCTGTCCTGCGCTCGCTGCCACCTGGAGCGTACCTCATAGAGGGATTCATAGACTTCGACCGGGGGGGTGGCTCTGAACGCCGTTTCTTTTCGCTTACATTCAACTATCCGCCGCAATATACGGATGTTAACAACGCTGCAACTGCCGCACTGCAATCGCAGCTGGCGCAATCCGACCCTGGGGCCGCTCTAAAAGGCGGCGGGCCGTCTATTACCATAACACGCGCCTATCGTGGACCTGGAGGTTAATCTATATGGGCACGTTACCTCACTACATAACCGAGATCACCCCTGGCTCAATGCCTAGGCGCATAGTCGCACTCTGTGTCCGGGGGGAGGACAGCTACGGACGCGGCTGGTCGCGCGACGGCGCACACATTATCATGGACTGGTGCGCGCGCGGTATGGCGGTAGACCGTCAAGGACGGAGCAAGCACTTCCGCGCGCACGGTTCATCCGCTCGCAGCCTATGGGAGTTTATCGCCAGCTCAACGCGGCGCAAGGATACTACATGGATCGTCGCAGACAACCTGCCGCGCGCACTCAGGCTCATCCAGATGGGTCACTACGCGCAACGTGGCATCGTTTCTATACGGTCGTGGTCTATATCTGGTCGATGCGTGGTGATGGCTATAGATGGTGGGGCAGGACGATCCATATGGGTTGACCGCGTGAACTATGGCATGGCTCCTATAGATGCTGCGAAAGCGCCTGAGGATATATGCGATACCATCCTGGTGGATATCATAGGTCTAGCTGGCTATCTGGTGGATTCAGGCTCGCCGCAATGGAGCGCGACCGCGAGCGGCATTGCCTGGAGGGTCTGGCGACAGAGCTACCTAGCTGGCCGACCACATGTACACGGCAACAACCGTGCCAGCTCCCTGGAGAGGCTATCGTACTTCGGCGGTCGCATGGACTGCTGGCGGCTGGGTCGCGTAAACGGGAGCGTGTACAAGCTAGACGTTAACGCACTCTACCCCGCCTGCGCCTCTTATGTCCGTCTGCCGTGCCAACTGCACGAGCTAGGTGCTGGTGACATACATCAGATACGCGCGGCAGTACGGGCCGGTGAGGGTGTGATAGCATCTGTAGCGCTACGTGCGCAGTCTGATTACCCCTGGCGCGCCGAAGGTGGCAAGGTGCATCACCAGCGCGGTAGCTACTGGACTGTGCTTGCCGCCCCGGAGCTGTGCCGAGCTATTATGCGCGACGAAGTAGCGCAGGTTAGCACGGTAGCAACCTACCGCCTAGGTGAGCCACTTAAGGATATACTACTGTCCCTGTATCGCACTCGTGTAGGCGCGCGCAACGATGGCCTAACTGCGCTAGCAGCGGCCACTAAAGCTATGGCGAATGGTCTAATAGGCCGTTTTGCCGCGCACGCGTATGAATGGCGCGCGCGGGCGGGAGTTAAGCCAGCATCGCACTACGGGGATTGGCATGCACTGCAACCCGGCGGCGGGCAGCCGCGTCACTACCGCTACCTCGGCACGCACGTAGAGGAGGAGCTACGCATGGGGGAGGGCGAGCATAGTATGGTGGCTCTCGCTAGCTATGTTACCTCTTTTGCGCGCGTATACATGCAGAAGCTAATCGACATAGCCGGACAGGACAACGTGATATATCAGGCTAACGATAGCCTCCATGTAACTGAGGCCGGTTTTGCGGCCCTACAGGAGCGCGGGATTATTAACCCAGATCAGATAGGCTCGCTAAAGCTGGAGGGGGTCTACGATGGATGCACCTATCACAGCCCAGCAAAGTACAGCTGGGGAGCTGCACTCAATGTACCAAGCCATGCTACGGGTGGGGGTCACAGTAGAGCGGGCGCGAATAATAGTGGAAGGCGTCCTGGAGAACTGGGCGGACAGTGCGGCGTACCGCTTGGGGGAGGACTTGCGGAAACAGGTAGAGGTAGTGCGGGAAGAGTTAAGTACGCTGATAGGGTGTCACCTGACGGTCGCATCTCCCCACGTGAATATCACGAGCCGCTCTAGCGCGCAGCCGCAGCCGCCAATAGTCGCAGCTGAGCAAGACAATGGCGATTACCGCTACACGCAAGAGCAAGTTGACTGATGCTCTCGCGTGCCCGCTTGCATGACCCATTGCATGCCAGCTTAACCGGGGGCTGCTGTTCCGCTACCCGGTCGAGTCGGCGTGTTAGTTTGCTGCCCACTGCTACCCCCCTGTGGCTGCGGCGTTTTTGGCTTCTTTGGCTTCCCTGCCTCGATATCCCTAGCTATATCCGCGTCCGGCCAACCAATGAAGCGCATACGTTCATACACTTCCTCTTCGCTGATCAATCCGTCCCAGAGCCATTTGACCAGCTCAGATGGTGTGCCGTGCTTAGATAGCGCTGCTTGCGCCTCTTTTTCTGCGGCCTTCATTTGTCGCAAGGCCGTCTCCTGCGCCTTCTTGAGCTTATTTTCCTGCGCCAGCCCTTTCTCGATCAGCTTCGCCAAGCGCTGCTGCACGACAACGCTTAGCTCGCCTACAAGTATGCTGATATCCTCATCCCTGTACCGTAGGTTCCGCAGTCGCCGTACTAACTCCGGCAATCCTATTATCCCATCTGCTGTATCCTTAATCAGCTCGCGCGCTTCAAGCTGACGATGCTTACCCTCCAGCTCAAGATTCCACTCACCCATATAGTCTGTGACCCGCTCGCCAGATACAGCAGATGCCGATAGTAGGGTTCTCGCTTCGGCACTGTCGATCATGCCGGACAAAAACTGTCCTTTAATTGCCTTGATTTCCCGCTCAGCCAGCGCGACATGGAACCTAGTAGTCTCCAGCTGCAATGCCATTGCCGCCTCGTCGTCATCTAACCCGATCTGCCTCATGTATTGCAGATAATCCTCATCCGTGATAGCTCCAACCTCCCATGATTTGTCGATCTCATCCTTGCTGGCCCTGACAACCTCCTGCTGCCGCCGCTGCTTTTCCTGTCTCCAATACCCCTCCGCAATTAGGTCTGCGTCTCCTGCACTGTAGCCTTGTCGCCGCAATATCTGGTATACTCCCTGTCGATCAATAACACGCTGTCTGAGGAGGATGGAGAGCTGACGGATACCGATCTGCGGGAGAGATAGCGCCGCAATCTTGGAACGCCAAAAAGGAGAGTAGCCAGAGTGCGATAGATACATCGACAAATCATTGTCGGTAAACTCCTCCCCTTGCAACCATACAGGCTCGCGGCTCCGGTCTCTATCCGGTGCGAGTCGATGGTATATCTGTATCACCTGCGACAGTCCTGGCTGCGACCAGTGGGCACGCCAAGCCACGTCTGACCAATAGAGACCCTCTGTATCTCCATTAGTACCTGCTTCCTGTCCTATATCGTAGCTAAGCCCAGCACGCTGAAACCACGGCTCCAGGTAGTCCGGCTTCTCATCATTTAGCCGCCATGCCTGCGCTACGGTCCTATCGAATACATATTGTCCCGCGTACTGTGAGACCTGATAGGGTGAGGGTGACTGATCCCGCAGCGTACGGTACATGCCTACTTCATCCTCCCTGATTACGCCCCACTCCCTTATACGGTCTGCATATTCTCCCTCTTGCATCTTCCCTCGCAGCACGAGGGTATCAAGCGCCGCGATAGGTGGGCGAGTGCGGCGCGATCTGATGCTACGGTCTGTGTAGTCGTCACAGTAGCCGTTAGCCCGCGCGTAGGCGTGAACCTCCTCGTCGGTTGCTTGCGATGCGAGATAGTAGCCTACCCACTCTCCCCATCCAGGGAGTGCTGTCGGCATAGTGTAGTTTATGTAATAACTAAGTACATGTCGAACCTCGTGAAGATCGAAGCCCACCCAGCGTTCCACGGCAGCAAATATCCCGCGCACCATAACCAGACCGAATGCGGGAGCGTAGAGCGAAGATTCGCCTGCCAGCTGATCCTGGATATAGGAGACCGTATCAGTCCACCATTGATTGAGAGCGTCCCCTATGAGTGGTATATCGCTCAGTAGGTCGCTGAAACCTATATCTGGTATCTGCGCCCCGGTGAACGATGAGGCTATTGACGCTGCCTCATTCGGATCGAATGCCAGACACGCCGTGATGGGGAGCTGAGGGAGCGCGGGCGGTTGCTGCGGCTGCTGCGGGGTTATCTCGCACTCGCCCGTATCGGAGTTAAGATGCTGCCCATCGGGGCACGTCGGCTGATCGTTAACGCATCGCTTTTGCGCCTCATCCCAGCGTTGCCCGGATGGGCACGTAGGCGTATCGAGTACGCATGTATGCGTTGTCTTGTCGTAGTGCTGCCCGGATGGGCAAGTAGGCTCTGGTGCCGTCGCTGCCGGTAAATTGCATATAAACACTGGGATTGCGTCTATATCCTGGACCTTGCACTTAGGCTCAGGGGGCGGCTCAGAGGGAATGCAATGGCCCGTTACCGGGTCTGGCGCTTGCCCTGCTGGGCACGTCGGCTCTTGTGGCGGATGGTGGATGCCACCCGGACCACAATTCCAGTCGGACGGCGCGCCGAATAGAGACTGCGACAGCGCATCTATCGCAGCCTTAGGGCAGTCGCACGGTAGAGGCCCATAGTATATGTTGCCTCCAGCAAGGTTTAGCGGCGCGCCGCTGTAGTCACCGTAGCATACCTGATCCCACCTACCATGCACTACGTATGATGGTGTAGCGCTGAGATAACAGCCTGTTGGCAGCCTACCGTACCTTCCCGCGCCCGTTATCCACCAGCGCGCCCCCGCAGCGTCACACCCACCGCCACCGCCACCACCAGCCCCACCGCCACCGCCCCCCGGTGGGCCGATGCCACCTAATCCTACCTTCTGTACGCACTGGTTGGGGTTCGCTAGTACCCATGCAGCTGCTAGCTGCGCTACGGCGAAGGGGCCAGCTAGTATCGTGCTATGCTGCGGCGGGCCTACGCCATAGTAGGTTGATACTGCACACGAGCCGTCTGAGAGCAATACCACCCAGTATTGTTGTTGGTTAAGTGGCGTCCCACCCCCCGTAGGGACTCCCGGTGTGAGGGGGCCTGGAGCGGCGGGAGACTGCGCCGGTGGGAACGCCTGCTCATGCAGCAGATCGACGTGTACCTTGGCAGCGGCTAGCCTGGCAATGAGATCATCGTTAATTTTGCGGTATAGCCTCTGCTGCACTTGGAGCGGAGGCTTGAGCCGCAACATTAAGTCTGACGTGATCGTATTAGCGATCTGCGAAGCAGGCAATGCGACCTGCACGACGCGGGAGCGGAGATTGTCGCTAACCTTACGCTCCATCTCCGATGCCTGATATGCCGCGCGCTTGGCCGCTTGCTCGCGGTCGTAAGCGCTCATCGTAGGCTGCGCCTGTGGGAAGCCAAGGTCGAAGATAGAATCAGGGCCGATGGCCAAAGTACACGCCCTTTATCTGTAGCAAGCGCTGCTTGGCGAACTGACACAACCTATCATGCTCGTCGCACTCCAGGCCCGCTTGCTTCGCACGCTGAATCTCCTGCTCAACGCTCGCAATCTCCGTAAGCGTCTCATTTATCTTGCGATAATCTGCATCGCTCAATGGAGAGTTAGGTTGCGACATTGGCTTACCCTCCTAACCAGATAGGTGATTGTGTCGGGACTGGACCTAGCCCCCATGCTGCGCGAACTCAGCTCTCAGCGGACGTGGTGAGGTAGCCGAAGGTATTGTTCGCTGTCGGCGCAATAACCCACCACTCTTTCGTCACAATATCGCCGTGCTTCTCCAACGTGATCTCGACAGGGCCAGACGTCTGCTGGAACGTCACACCCTGGTCAATCGAAAAACCACCGCGTACGTTAAACGTGAGTCGCACAGCGTTGTTGCCGAACAGCAGCAATGTACTACGCCTAGGATCGGCTGGCAGGAATTGCGCTGGGTTCGTCCCAGCTGCAAAATAGCCAATGTCACCGTGACGCGGCTCAGCAATTGTGTCGCCACCGCCGCTGCGAGCTGCCATACCTGCCATAGCACACCTATCTACCAGATGGCCCTAGGATGGAGTCTAGCGATTGCTGCATCAGTCGCAGCAACGCGATAAATTTGCGCTGCGGATCATCCCCAGCTAGCCGCGCGGCTAAGGCGGATATATCCTCGGTGTCGGCTGGTCGGCCACGTGGCCAGTATTGTGTTTCCACCCAGTATATACTACCCGGAGGGGTGACGGCGAGGGCGAACCAAGCGGAAGAAACGGCTGGACCCACATCTCGAAAGTTGTACTGCACGCTACCAATGGCCGTACCGATGGATATGCCTTTTGCGGTTGCGATGCCCGATGAGATTCCAACCACGAAGCTACTCGTTCCCGCGTTGCCGATGACGAGCGACCAGCGCTGCGGCGCTGGTGGGAGGAATTGAGAAGCACTACCCCCGATAGTAGCAGAACCATCGGTAACGCGGAAATCGCCGACCAGATCACTGAGCGCTGCCACATTAGGACACCTTTACTAAATCTAGGTATCCGTCCGGGTTCGCGGTCGCCGCAGTAAAGAGGACTTCCTCGGTTGGTAGAGCCGTGTTCATAAAGCGCCCGAAGGGGCCGAGATAGCCATAGCGGAAGTACCGGCTATGCTGCGAGCCGACCACTGTAGGGACTAGGATTCCGGGCCGGACGTTCGGGATGATTCCCGGCAACGCCGGCCCTAGGAAGATAAGCCTTGCCGCAACGCCACCCGCAGCGAATTGCTCTGCGCCTTGTATCTCATACTGGCCCTGCGGTAGCGTGTCATCGAAAACGATGCTTGACGCTGCACTCCAAGCGTTTGCGATTGGCGTAAAGGTAGTGGTAAAGCGAGCTGTGTACATATCACCTTGCGCGACGTTGCGGTTCCCGTCGCCAAACGTGGCAACCACAAAATTACGCTCGCCGCCAGTAGGCGCGTTGTTAGAGACGAGGACGGCAATAGGCTCCGTCATGTTATACATGCGGTTGTATCGCCAACTCTCTTCAAAGATAGGACGGCTGGACGGATTTGCGGCCTGCTCAATAGGCCGGATCATTGGCCTTACGATGCCCCGGAATTTGGGAGCATTGATACGGACGCGGCTTAGTGTATTGCCGAGAGCGTACCACCACATGTCCTGCATGGGAGTGGGAAAGAGTGGGTGCGAACCAGAGTCTACCGGCATAGTCTGGTCCGCCAGTAGCGGCATGTCCGCGTCGATTTGCGCGGCCGTGTAGTTCGCTGAATATGCGATTGACCACATAAACCCACTGCCGCGCGCCAGCACAGCAAAAATCAGCACTAGAGCGACTAGACCACATACGCCTAACATAATGTGCCCTCTGTTAAGTCCACGGTTGCGACGTGTAGCGACCTGGCTGTATGCCAGCCTTTTGCGTTGACGGGAAGCCGTGCGCACGGTTGCGCCGGCGATAGAGACGGACAGCGAAGAATCCTGCGGCTCGCAACTGGCCGAAACGATGGTCCGCGTCAGGGCGAAACATGAAGACTTCGCGGGCCACAACGCCACTTCTGCGGTCCCAGAACTCTACTATGTAGCGCCAATTGATGGTACGCATGGTTAATGCGGGAGGTTAATCTCAATCCGCTTGGCTGTTGCAACATTGCGGAACGCCTGGAGCCATAGCCGCCCGAACTCTAGGCCACAGCCAATGAGGATAGCGCTAAGGAAGATCGTTAATAGCGCCATCACGAGCCAATCTCGCGCACGATCCGACAGCATCGCTAGATGACTGGCTCGCCCTCGACCTGTACCCACTCGATCAGGTCGCCGAAGGTGCGATGATACTTGCTAGCGATAACGCGGCAATGCTCAAGAGTGCCTTGCAGCTCGCCCTCAACCGGGGGCTGGCCGCGAAACTTGACGGCGAAGGGGCGGATTGCACAGGCTTCCGGGGGAGCCTTGTCAACGAGAGGTTTTCCGGGTCTTGGTTCGCGGCCTTCCTTGTAATCGCTGCCTACGGGCAAGTCGGTCTTTTTCGGCGTGTGAGAAGCCGTACTTTTGGCGGTCATGTGAACACGCTTTCTCAAAGGAACGCTTGAACGTGGCCCTTGCCATTTGGGACCACAGAATTGCACGAGCTACAGACTGGTCGATGCTGCTCATTGCTAGGCCCTGCGGAAATTGGCGTTGTGGCGGATCATCGCCGCAGCGCGGTTTACCGCGTCCTCAATCCCGCCTTTGGGCATCGCACGGACCATTGCCGCGCCCTGCTCCACGTAGGGGAGGAACTGTTGCAAGAAAGACGCAACCTTCGGCTTGGCGTCGTTGGCACCGGACGCGATTCGGTTGACGCCCTTGCCCAACATGGCCTGCTGCCACTGCGAAAGGGACACCTTGTTCAAGGAGTTTACATACTTTGCTTTGGTCTGAGGGTCCTGCATCCTCTGCTGCCAGAAGTCCGCAGCGTTGGCTGCGGACTGTGTTGGAGACGTGGTAACGCCCTGTACTCCAGACTTGATCTTCTCCGCGCTGGCCGCTAACCGCTGTGCCCAACGGTCAGCAACCTCTTGAGGGGAGCCTGCCATAATCGTAATCCTCCAAGTGGATGCCGAGAACGGCTAAGCCCTCGGCAAGTGAACACGTCAACACTAGCCATTCAAGCTACCACACCACCGAGAAAACTGCAAGAGCAAAAGGCACGGAATTTTCGTCGGAGCAACGGCATTCCCATTTGGCAAGTTGATTCTCTGTCAGGCACCGTACTTCACACAAATGGGAAGCCCTCAAATGCAAATCCCATGCCGGGCGGCCGTAACAATGGGGGGGG
>Ga0066662_10001432_pt1 | contig 10956 bp, 20 predicted proteins | sample GraSoiAngelo_111_FD_133939 | JGI IMG/M metagenome (GOLD analysis project Ga0066662, IMG submission 133939) | Grasslands soil microbial communities from the Angelo Coastal Reserve, California, USA - 14_0903_12_40cm | ecosystem: Environmental > Terrestrial > Soil > Grasslands | place: USA... | reverse complement strand
GACCTGCGGCGAATCACCGTGCTCCACGGTCTGCCCGATGCGGTGCAGCCCCAGCGAGCGAAGCGTCTCCAGCTGGCGCTTATTGGCGCCGTTCTTCGACCTGCGCTGGGTGACGACGAGCTTGCTCATGTCGATGCCTCGGCAGCGGCGGGCTGCGGCTCAGCCTCGGCTGAGGCCTCCGGCTCGCCGCCCAGGCCCAAGACCTGGTTGATCGACAGGCCTCGCAGCTCGGCGACCTCCTCGGGCGTGCGCAGCGATTCCAGTCCGGCCATCGTCGCCTTCACCAGGTTGATGGGATTCTGCGAGCCGAGACTCTTGGAGAGGATGTCGTGGATGCCGGCCAGCTCGAGCACGGCGCGGACGCCGCCGCCGGCGATTACGCCGGTACCGGGAGAGGCCGGCTTCAGCAGCACGCGGCCGGATCCGAACACCCCGGTCACCTGGTGGGTGATCGTGGAGCCGTGCTTGGGCACGCGATACAGGTTCTTCTTGGCCCGCTCGACACCCTTCTGGATCGCGACCGGCACCTCGTTGGCCTTCCCGTATCCGATGCCCACGACCTCGCGCTCGTCACCGACCACGACCAGTGCCGTGAAGGAGAAGCGGCGGCCGCCCTTGACCACCTTTGCCACGCGGTTGATCTCGACCACCCGTTCCTGGAGGTCGAGACCGGTTGCGGAGACTGTGCGCTCGCGAGCCATCAGCGACTGAGAGTAGCTAGAACGTCAGGCCCGCCTCGCGGGCACCTTCCGCGAGCGCCTTGACCCGCCCGTGGTACTTGTAGCCGCCGCGGTCGAATACCGCGCTCGAGACGCCCGCTGCCTGCGCGCGCTCCGCCAGCAGTGCCCCGGCTCGCCGGGCCTGGTCCATCGATCCCAGGCCGCGCAGCTCGGGTTCGATCCAGTTGACCGCGGCCAGCGTGCGCCCAGCATCGTCGTCGATCAGCTGCGCGAAGATCCCGCGGTTGGAGCGGAAGACCGAGATCCGGGGCCGCTCGGCGCTGCCGCGCACCTTGGCGCGAACTCGGCGTCGGCGCTTCAGGCGCCGCTGTGGCGCGGTCATCACGGTCATGCCCGCTTGCCCACCTTGCGCGCCACGTACTCGCCTTCGTAGCGGATGCCCTTGCCCTTATAGGGCTCGGGCTTGCGCTGCTTGCGGATGTAGGCGGCGATCTCGCCGACCTGCTGCTTGGAGGCGCCCTTCACGACGATGCGGGTCGGCTGGGGAACCTCGAACTCGATCCCGTCCGGCGCGCTTACCGACACCGGGTGGGAGTAGCCGAGCGCCAGCTCGAGGTCACGCCCTCGAAGCTGGGCCCGATAGCCGACGCCCTGGATCTCGAGCCGCTTCTCAAAGCCATCGGTGACGCCCTGCACCATGTTCGCCACGATCGTTCGCGTGAGCCCGTGCAGGGCCCGATGCTCGCCCCGGTCGGTCGGCCGCCTGACCACGAGCTGGTCATCGACCTGCTCGACGTTGATGTCGCGATGAATCCGCTCCGAGAGCTCGCCGCGCGGTCCATTGACCGTCACCCGCTCGGGCGCGATCGCCACCGTTACGCCGGCGGGGACAGGGATTGGCTGCCTTCCGATCCGTGACATAGCGCTGAGGGCCGACCTACCAGACCTTCGCCACGACTTCGCCACCGATGCCCTCCCGGCGCGCGTCGTGGCCGGTCATGACGCCACGGGAGGTAGAGATGATCGCGGTCCCCATGCCGCCCTGAATGCGCGGGATGTGCGCGTGGTCGACGTATGTGCGTCGTCCTGGGCGAGAGACCCGCTCCATCCCGGTGATCACCGGCTTGCGGTCCTCGGTGTACTTGAGCGTGACGACGATCCACTCGCCTGGCTCACCCGGCGCCGGGGGGCGCACATCGTAGTCCTCGATGTACCCCTGCTCCTTGAGGATCCGCGCCAGCTCGCGCTTGAACTTCGAGGCGGGGATCATCACCTCGTGGTGCTGAGCCTTGGCGCCGTTGCGCAGGCGCGTTAGGAAGTCGGAGATCGGATCGGTCATCGACATGAGCGAGACTCCATCACCAACTGGACTTGGTCATGCCGGGCACGTAACCGTTGTGCGCGAGCTCCCGCAGGCAAATCCGGCACACGCCGAACTTGCGGTACACGGCGCGCGCACGGCCGCAGCGGCGGCAACGGCTGTAAGCCCTGGTCTTGTACTTGGGGGTCCGCTGCTGGCGGACACGCTGTGAGGTCTTCGCCATACGCTCCTCTGGCTAGCTCGGTGACGGGGCCGCGGCCTGGGGACTGCCTTGTCTGGAGAACGGCATGCCCAGCGCCTCGAGCAGCGCGAAGGACTCCTCGTCGCTGGCCGCCGTGGTGGTGATGGTGATGTCAAGCCCGCGGACCTGATCGATTTCGTCGTAGTCAACTTCGGGAAAGATGATCTGCTCGCGGACGCCGATCGAGTAGTTGCCGCGGCCGTCGAACGCGCGCGGGTTGAGCCCGCGGAAGTCGCGGATTCGCGGTATCGCGATCGACATCAGGCGGTCCAGGAACTCATATGAGCGCTCGCCGCGCAGAGTCACCGCGACGCCGACCGGCATGCCCTCGCGGACCTTGAACTGCGCGATCGATTTGCGCGCCCGGCGGACATTTGGCTTCTGGCCGGTGATCGTCGCCAGCTGATCGGTGGCGGCCTCGAGCACCTTGGAGTCCTGCTTGGCCTCGCCAACGCCCATGTTCACGGTGATCTTCTCGATTCTGGGCGCCTGCATCGCGGTCGAGTAGCCGAAACGCTGCACCAGCTGCGGGCGGATCTCCTCGAGATAGCGCGTCTTGAGCCGTGCCTGGGCCATGCCTAATCCAACCTCGTCCCGCTGCGCTTGGCGATGCGGTAGCGCTTGCCCTCGTCGATCTCGATGCCCACGCGCGTCGGCTTGTCGTCCTTGGGGTCGATCAGCATCACATTGGAGAGGTGAATCGGCCCCTCCTTCTCGATCACGCCGCCTACCTGCTCAGCCCGCTGGGCGCCCGCCACCTGCTGGGGGCGCTGATGGCGCTTGATGATGTTCAGCCCCTCGACGTACACCCGGTGATTGCGGGGATCGACGCGCAGCACCTTTCCCCGCTTGCCGCGATCCTTCCCGCCGATCACGATCACCTCGTCCTCGGCTTTGATTCGCGCCGGCATTCCTACAGCACCTCCGGAGCCAGCGAGACGATCTTCATGAAGTTGCGCTCGCGCAGCTCGCGGGCGACGGGCCCGAAGATGCGGGTCCCCCGTGGGTTGTTCTGGCCATCGATCAGCACGGCCGCGTTCTCGTCGAAACCGATGTAGGTCCCGTCGTCGCGCCCGTAGGACTTCTTGGTGCGGACAACCACGGCAGTGACGACCTCTCCTTTACGCACCGACCCCTGCGGGGCAGCCTGCTTGACGGTGGCGACGATCACATCGCCGACGCCCGCATACCGACGTCGTGAACCGCCGCGCACGCGGATCACGAGGATCTCGCGCGCCCCGGTGTTGTCGGCGACGCGCATGCGTGTCTCGTTCTGAATCACGACCCGCTACTTCGCCCGCTCCAGGACCTCGACCAGGCGCCAGTGCTTCGTCCGCGACAGCGGCCGGCACTCGCGCACGACTACGGTGTCGCCGACATGCGCATCGTTGCGCTCGTCGTGCACGTGCAGCGTGCTCGACGTGCGCACGATCTTCTTGTACTCGCGGTGGCGTCGGGCGATGTCGATCCGCACGGTGATCGTCTTGTCCGGCGCGTCGGAGACGACGATTCCCTGGCGGGTCTTCTGCACACCAGGCTGGTGCTCGCGCGGCGGCGTCGCCTGCACACCTGCTTCGCGCGATGCACGCTTGGCGCGCGCCCGCTCGCGACCCGTGCGGCGAGAAGCGGCCTTGCGCGCGCGCTCGGCGCGCCGCTCTTCCTGCCGCTCCTCGGCCGAGCGCTGTGGACGCACCGGCACGCCTGCCGCTTTCGCCGCGCGCCCGCCGCCTCCGCTCCTTGGGAGCGATGACCTCGGCCGCGGCCTCGGCAGCGGGAGCAACGTCAGGCTCGACCGCCGCCTCCTCCGGCGCCGGGGCCGCTTCTTCGGGCGCCTCGGAGGCTGGTGCTTGCGCAGCAGCCGGCGGCGCTTCCGCCTCAGTCTCTTCGACGTTCTCTGGTTCTTCAGCCATGACTCTTCAGTTCTCGTTCACGGGCAATCGTCAGCGCGCGCGCCACCTCTCGCTTTGCCCGCGCCAGACCAGCGGTGTTGTCCAGCTCGCCGGTGGCGTGCTGGAAGCGCAGCCCGAACAGCTCGCGCCGGGCGTTATCGAGGTGCTCACGCAACTCGGCGTCGCTCAGGTCCCGCAGCTCGCCGGCCTTCATCACGCCTCCTCCCGCATCACGAACTTGGTCCGCACCGGGAGCTTGTGTCCGGCGAGCCGCATCGCCTCGCGCGCCAGCGGCTCTGGCACGCCGGCGAGCTCAAACATCACGCGGCCCGGCTTGACGACCGCGACCCAACCCTCGGGTGAGCCCTTCCCCGACCCCATTCTGGTCTCGGCGGGCTTCTTGGTGAACGGCTTGTCCGGATACACGTTGATCCACACCTTGCCCCCGCGCTTGATCTTGCGCGTCATGGCAATTCGCGCGGCCTCGATCTGACGGTTGGTGAGCCAGCCGGCATCCATCGACTTGAGCCCGTACTCGCCGAACTGCACCCTGAGCTGGCCGCGCGACATTCCCGCGCGCCGACCACGGTGCTGCTTGCGGTGCTTGACCCGCTTGGGCGAGAGCATCAGCGTTGAATTCCGCCTGCAGGGCCGCCGCCTTCGGCGTTGCCGCGGGGCCCACGCCGGGGCCCGCCGCCGCCGCCACCGGGGCCGCTGCCGCCACGTCCGCCACGTCCGCCGCGGCCGCCGCCGCGGCCGCCGCCGCGGCCATCGCGGCCACCGCGCCCGTCGCGCCCGCCCCGCTCCGGCGCCTGCGGTGCGGGCTCGTCCATGCTCGTCAGATCGGCGCCGGTATAGCCCTCGGGCATGATCTCGCCCTTGTTGATCCAGCACTTGACGCCGATGCGCCCGAACGTGGTGCGGGCCTCGTAGAAGCCGTAGTCGATGTCGGCGCGCAGCGTGTGCAGGGGCACCCGCCCGTCCGAATAACCCTCGGTGCGCGCCATCTCGGCCCCGCCCAGGCGCCCGGAAACCTGGACCTTGACCCCCTTGGCGCCTGAGCGCATCGCGCTCGTGAGCGCGCGCTTCATGGCTCGGCGGAAGGCCACGCGGTTCTGAAGCTGCTCGGCGATCGACTGCGCGACCAGGCGGGCGTCGAGCTCGGGGCGCTTGATCTCCAGGATGTTGACCTTGACCTGCTTGCGCGTGATCCGGTGAAGATCGCGCCGGAGCTGATCGACCTCGGAGCCTGACTTGCCGATCACGATGCCGGGCCGCGCGGTGTGGATGTTGACCTCGACCTCGGTGGCGTTCTTACGGATCGTGATGTCCGAGAGGCCGGCGTGAGAAAGCCTCCGAATGATGTGCTCGCGGATCTGGGTGTCCTCGTGCAGGTAGTCGGAGAAGTGGCGCTCGTTGAACCAGTTGGACTTCCAGTCGTGGATGTAGCCCACGCGAATCGACTCGGGATGAACTTTTTGACCCATGTTTCTTTCTTATTCCTTCGGCGTGAGCAAGATCGTCAGATGGCTGGTGCGCTTGCGAATCCTGGTCGCGCGGCCCATCGCGCGCGGCCGGAACCGCCTGATGGTCGGACCCTCATCCGCATGGATGGCCTTCACGTAGAGGTCCTCGCCGACGAGCTCGTGGTTGTGCTCGGCGTTGGCGATCGCGGACTCCAACAGCTTGCGCCAGTCGCGCGCGATCGCCCTCGGCGTATGAGCGAGGATAGCTCGCGCCTCCTCGACGCTCTTTCCCCGCAGGTGATCGCAAACCAGCCGGGCCTTACGCGCCGACGAGCGCACGTACTTCGCCTGCGCCCTGACCACCGGCGCCGGCCCGACACGTTCTTCCTTCTTCGCGCGACGCCGGGTGGGCGCCGGCTGGCCGGGGGCGGCGGACTTGGCGCGCGAGGCACGCTTGGGCTTTTCCTCGCGCGCGGGCTCCTCGTCCGGCACCGCTTCAGTAGCGACCTCGGCCGGAGCCTCATCCGCGTCCGAGGCAGGTCGCGTGGTTTCATCGTCGGCCACGGCCTCGTCGTCAGCTGGAGCATTCCCTGCCTCGGGGGCGGATGTGAGCTCCGGCTCCTCAGCCTTCTTCTTCCGCGTGCGCCGCGGCTTCTTCGGCTCAGACGTACTCATCGCCGCCTGCCCGTCCCCGCGTGCCCGCGGTAGAGCCTTGTGGGTGCGAACTCCCCCAGCTTGTGCCCGACCATCGACTCCGAGATGAACACCGGCACATGCCTGCGGCCGTCGTGGACCGCGATCGTGTGCCCGACCATCTCGGGGAAGATGGTCGAGGTTCGCGACCAGGTCCTCACCATCCGCTTCTCCCCGGAGGCGTTCATGGCCTCGATCCGGGCCATCAGCCGCTCCTCCACGAACGGCCCCTTCTTGCTCGAGCGGCTCATCGCTTCTTACCTCGTCTGCGCCCGCGCACGATGTAGCGGTTGGAGTTCTTGCCCTTCTTCCGCGTCCGGTAGCCAAGCGTCGGGACGCCCCACGGGGTCACGGGGTGACGGCCGGGCGTGGTGGAGCCCTCGCCGCCGCCGTGCGGGTGGTCGACCGGGTTCATCGCGGTGCCGCGCGTCTGCGGGCGGACGCCCATGTGGCGCTTGCGTCCAGCCTTTCCCACCTTGATGTTCTGATGGTCGGTGTTGCCGATCGTGCCGACAGTGGCGCGGCACTCGGCGCGCACGAGCCGCATCTCGCCGGACGGCAGTCGCAGCGTCACGTACTCGCCCTCCTTGGCCAGCAGCTGCACGCCGGCGCCGGCGGCGCGCGCCATCTGCCCGCCGCGCCCTGGGATCAGCTCGACGTTGTGCACGACGGTGCCCGGCGGCATGTTCGCCAGCGGCAGGCTGTTGCCGACGCGGATGTCGGCGTTCGGCCCGGACTCGACCGTCGCACCCACCCGCAGCCGCTGCGGAGCCAGGATGTAGCGCTTCTCGCCATCGGCGTAGTGCAGCAGCGCGATATAGGCGGAGCGGTTGGGGTCGTACTCGATCTCCGCCACGCGGGCGGGAACCCCGTCCTTGCGCCGTTTGAAGTCGATCTTGCGGTACAGGCGCTTGGCGCCACCACCGCGATGGCGCGAGGTCTTGCGGCCACGAGAGTTGCGGCCGCCCGACTTCGTGAGGCCTTCGGTCAGCGACTTCTCGGGCTCGGAGCGGGTGACCTCGGCGAAGTCCGGGTACGTGGCGAAACGCCGCCCCGGCGAGGTGGGTTTGGGATTGCGGATCGGCATTACGCGGAGCCTCCGTTGGACGTTTGTGCCCATATTGGGCGAAAACATCCAAAGCAACCTCCAGGTTGCGCGTGCTGCAGCAGGCAACGCGCCCACATGATCATTCCGCCACCTCCAGCCCTCTGAAGATCGGGATCGTCTGGCCCTCGCGCACCTGCACGACCGCCTTCTTCCACTGCCGCGTGCGCCCCGAGGTCTGGCCACGGCGCTTGGGCTTGGACTTGACCGATGACGTCCGCACCTCGACCACGTTCACGTCGAAGAGCTGCTCGATCGCCTGACGGATCTGGGTCTTGTGAGCGCGGTCGTGAACGCGGAAGGTGTACTTGCCGACCTCGGCGAGGACGTAGGTCTTCTCGGAGACGACGGGGCGAATGATGACCTGGCTGGCGTCCATCAGGAGCCCTCCTCGGAGGAGCCCTCCTCGCGCGTCGCCTGTCCGGCGGCGCTCGATTCCTTCTCGCTAGCGCGCCCGGCGATCCTCGCCACCAGCTCGGGCATCGCCGCCTCCGACACCAACAGCGACCGTGCCCCGATCACGTCGGCTACACCGGCGTCGGCGACCGGCATCACCGAGACCCGGGCGATGTTCCGGAACGACTTGCCGGCTGCCGCCTCTTCGTCCGCAAGAATGATCAGTGTGGGTGTAGCTGCGCCCCAATCCGAGAGGAGTTCGGCGGCGCGGCGCGTGGCAGGCTGATCGAACCCGGAGGCGTCGAACACGGCCAGCGATTCCCGCTCCGCGTGCGCGGAGAGCGCGGAGCGCAGCGCGGCGCGGCGGGCCTTGCGGTTGACCTTGACTGTGTAGGAGCGCGGAGACGGGCCGAACACGGTCCCGCCGCCCGCCCACAGCGGCGAGCGAGAAGAACCGGCCCGCGCGCGGCCGGTGCCCTTCTGCCGCCACGGCTTGGCCCCGCCCCCGCGAGTCTCGCCGCGGGTCAAGGTCGAAGCGGTACCGCGTCGGCGCGCATTCAGCTCGGCGCGCACGGTCTCGTGAACGAGCGGCATGTTGAACCGGGCCGCGAACGCGGCCGCATCGAGCGACACGGTTCCGCCCTCCAGCTTCGGCGCCTTGAGCCCTCCGCGCGGCCGGGCGCTAGCGGGCATCGCTGCGCACCTCCACCACGCCGCCGCGCGGGCCGGGTACGGCACCGCGGACGAGTAGGAGTCCGTCGCCGGCGCGCACCTCGACCACGGTCAGCCCCCGCTGGGTGACGCGTCCGCCGCCCATCCGGCCGGCGCCGCGCAGGCCACGAAACACCCGCGAGGGGGTCGCCGAGGCGCCAATCGAACCCGGCGCGCGGATGTTGTGCGAACCGTGCGAGGCGGGGCCTCGGCTGAAGTTGTGGCGCTTGATCGTCCCCTGGAAGCCCTTTCCCTTCGAGAGCCCCGAGACCTTCACCCGGTCCCCGGCGGCAAAGACATCGGCGCTCACCGTCTGTCCGACCAGGAGCTCGCCGGCCTCGTCGCGGAACTCGCGGACGACGCGGTGCGGCGAGGCATCCGCCTTCTTCAGGTGGCCAAGCTGCGCACGCGTCAGCGCTTTCTCGCGGCAGCCATCGAAGGCCAGCTGGACGGCCTCGTAGCCATCACGCTCAACCGTTCGGATGCCGGTGACCGGGCACGGACCCGCCTCCAGCACGGTGACGCGCTCGACGTGCCCATCGTCGAGAAACCGCTGCGTCATGCCGAGCTTGCGTGCCAGGATCGCCGCCATCCGAAGCTCCTACGAGGCCAGGCGGATCTCGATATCCACGCCGGCGGGGAGATGGTCGAGGCGCTGGAGCGAATCGACCGTCTTCGGCGTCGGCTGGTGGATGTCGATCAGACGCTTGTGGGTGCGGATCTCGAAATGCTCGCGCGAGTCCTTGTCCTTGAACGGCGAGCGGATCACCACGTAGACGTTCTTCTCCGTCGGCAGCGGCACGGGACCGGAGACGCTCGCGCCGGTGCGCGTCGCGGTCTCGACGATCTCCTTGGCCGCCGTCTCGATCGCCGTGTGGTCATAGGACTTCAGGCGGATCCGGATTTTGTTCTGGGCGATGGTTGCCATGAAAACGTGGAGTTCTTCTCATCGAAACGGGGCGAGTCCCGGAAGCCGGGGCCCACCCCGAATGGTCGTATCTCCTACACAAAAGGCGGGCGGCCCGTTAGGGCCAGCCCGCCCAATCAATTACTGAATCACTTCGGTGACGACCCCCGAGCCGACCGTGCGGCCGCCCTCGCGGATCGCGAACCGCAGACCCTGATCCATGGCGATCGGCTGGATCAGCTCGATCTCCATCTGGACGTTGTCACCGGGCATCACCATCTCGGTGCCCTCGGGCAGCTTGGCCACGCCGGTAACGTCGGTCGTGCGGAAGTAGAACTGCGGCCGGTAGCCCGTGAAGAAGGGAGTGTGACGGCCACCCTCCTCCTTCTTCAGGACGTACACCTCGGCCTTGAACTTGGTGTGCGGGGTGATCGAGCCGGGCTTGCAGAGCACCTGGCCGCGCTCGATGTCCTCCCGCTTGGTACCGCGCAGCAGGCAACCGACGTTGTCGCCGGCGCGGCCCTCGTCGAGGATCTTCTTGAACATCTCGACGCCGGTGACGACGGTCGAGGTGGTGTCCTTGATCCCGACGATCTCGACCGTCTCACCGGTCTTGATCACGCCCTGCTCGATCCGCCCGGTCGCGACCGTGCCACGGCCGGTGATCGAGAACACGTCCTCGACGGGCATCAGGAAAGGCTTGTCGAGGTCACGGACGGGCTCGGGAATGTAGGTGTCGAGGGCGTCAGCCAGCTCGAGGATCTTGGCCTCCGCGTCCTGGTCGCCCTCGAGCGCCTTCAGCGCCGAGCCGGTGATGAACGGAATGTCGTCCCCGGGGAACTCGTACTCGGAGAGCAGGTCGCGGATCTCGACCTCGACGAGCTCGAGGAGCTCGGGGTCGTCGACCATGTCGGCCTTGTTGAGGAACACCACGATGTAGGGCACGCCGACCTGGCGGGCCAGCAGGATGTGCTCGCGCGTCTGCGGCATCGCGCCGTCGGCCGCCGAGACGACCAGGATGGCGCCGTCCATCTGCGCCGCGCCGGTGATCATGTTCTTCACGTAGTCGGCGTGGCCGGGGCAGTCCACGTGCGCGTAGTGACGGTTCTCGGTCTGGTACTCGACGTGCGACGTCGCGATCGTGATGCCGCGCGCCTTCTCCTCAGGAGCGTTGTCGATCGATTCGAACGAACGCACCTCGGTGCCGCCGAACTTCTCGTTCAGCACCTTCGTGATCGCGGCCGTCAGCGTCGTCTTACCATGGTCGATGTGACCGATGGTCCCGACGTTGACGTGGGGCTTGTCGCGCTCGAATTTGGCTTTCGCCACTTGGTTTCGCTCCTTCTTCTCTCAGGGTTGCGTTCGCCACGAAGGCGAACGATTCAGCATATATAACTTCTCAAGCGGGCTGCAGCTCCCCAACCACCTTCTCGGCGATGTTCGCCGGGACCTCGTCGTAGCGCTCGAACTGCATCGTGTACGTGGCCCGACCCTGGGTCGTCGAGCGCAGATCGGTCGCGTAGCCGAACATCTCGGCCAGCGGCACG
>Ga0066662_10001430_pt1 | contig 10965 bp, 10 predicted proteins | sample GraSoiAngelo_111_FD_133939 | JGI IMG/M metagenome (GOLD analysis project Ga0066662, IMG submission 133939) | Grasslands soil microbial communities from the Angelo Coastal Reserve, California, USA - 14_0903_12_40cm | ecosystem: Environmental > Terrestrial > Soil > Grasslands | place: USA... | reverse complement strand
TGATTGCCTGCTCCCGTGCAATGCTTTTCCAGATCACGTTCTTCTTCTTCCCCTAAAGAGTCCAAGGTAAAAGATCAGTGCCAGAAAACTAGTGCTTATTGACCTTTGAGGATTCCCCAGCCTCAATTTCGTCTACATCGCGGTAGACGAAAACCAGAAATCGCATGTAAGCCATTGAAAGATTTGGTCGGGGAGAGAGGATTTGAACCTCCGACCTCCTGGTCCCGAAACGGAGTTGAACCATTATTGGAGAATGTTGAAGAGTGGGGCTTGTAAGCGACTGATATTGAAGCTGTTGCTGGCTGCTTCTGGAAAGCTGTTGCTGCCTTTTGGTTCCGGAGGCAATCAATGTCATAAATTTACCTACGACTCACTCCTCCTGAGGATTCCGCCCCTTCCGCCCCACACTCGTTTGACGGGTTTCATGCCAGCAGTTATGCTGTGAGCAGAAAATCATCCCTCCCTTTCACTAATAATTCCTATCAAAATGTCATCCAGTCATTTCCCATCGGAACTGGCGTTGCAGCCACGGAATACGAATTGCGCTTATGGCAATGATGGGCTGGAGTATTGCTTTGGTAACGCTCTTCCCAGCACACCATTTTACAAAACCTCGGTAGGACTTTTAGCTGTAGTGGTGTTTCTAGTTATCGCCGTCTTAATTGTTATCATAGTGATAAGAAGCCGACGCAAATAGGTCATTGGTTTATGCCAGGAACTATTGCCTGTCCCACCGCAAGTTTGCCATTCCCAGTGTTTTTAGATCTGTCAACTGACCCCGCAGCCCATGAAAACCAAGCTGACCCTTGAACCGCTGCGCCTCCGTTGTAATCGCCGATAAAATCGCCGACCGAGCTTGTGATCGTTGTTAAAGTAAGTCGCGTATTGGGTGCAAACTGTGTTCCCCCGTCGGCAGCATATGATGCGTATATATCGAAACTGCGATTGTCAGTTGCCTTCCGCGTATCAATCCATGCGATGTGCAGAATTCCGAAATCATCGTAGGTGAGAACTGGCCGAAACCGATTTCCTACTTGGGTATCATTCACCGTCACCGGATCCCCAAATGACTGCCCGCCATCAGTCGAAGTCACCACCTTAATGCGCGTTGTACCGTCGGCGGCTTGATCTGCAAACGCTATTGCAATTTCTCCTGTTAATGGTGAAATCGCCATCGCAGGACTACTCAACCGGTGATCGATAAATGAAAAATTAGGTGGAATTATGGATGGGGTTGCGATAAAAGAGTCGGCGAAGCTGTTTCCGCCATCCGTTGACAATGTGATCGCATAGCCAACATTTGTTCCGCTCGCACCGATTTGATATACAACGTACACCGATCCGTTTGGCGCAACAGCCACCTGTGGCCCGAAGACGCTTGTTCCCGGGCCACCACCTATTGATTTCGGCTGCGACCAGCTAATACCACGATCATGACTGACCGAGATCATTATTCGAGACTGGTCTGGCGGTCCCCAAAACAAAGGAGAGAGCAGTTTGCGAAGCAGATTGCCATTCTCGCAGCCAGCGTGAGATCGTACAAAAAGGTGGTCCCAAACCGCATAAATTGTGCCATCAAATGACGAGCCGCTATTATCTACAGTAATCCAAGGCTTGTCTTCGCATGTAGACGCAAACGAGGACGTATTAGCAGTCACTCGATGAATCTGATCTCGTCTTATAGGCGGATCAGTTGAGCTTCCAGCAGCAACATAGAGTCCGTTTGCAGACCCACTCAAGTGAACTTCTGCAACATAAATCGCACCGTCTCTACCCATCGCGATGACCGGATCGGCGACGTTGCTCCAATCCAAATTATCAGCTGTACCCGATGAGATCAGACTGTGCATCCAAGAGTTCCCTGAGTCAGATGAAGTGGCAAGCTGTGTCAAAAAGCGACCAGTGGACAAATCAGTAATTGCTGCCGCAAGTTGGCTTCGCGCGCGAGCGATTGTCGACTCTGCCTCCGGAGTCACACCTGTTGGATAAACAGTGGGTAAGACCGTGTACGGCACCAATGGTGTCACAGTAAAGGTGACAGGTACATCAATTGGATTATTACTGACAGATGAAGACGTGATACGAATGTTTCCGCTGTATTTGCCTATTGGCAACATAGAGACTCGCACAGCCAAAATGATAGGCGTTGTGCCGGATGAGCCACCTACTGACAACCACTGCCCTCCTGATGTTGTTGACAGACTGATTGAAACGTCGACAGGAAATCCAATATCAGTGTTGATTGAAACCGATTGCACCGGAATGTGACCGAGAAAACCGTCTATCGCAGAGAAGGCAAGTGTTCCCGGCGAAACCGTCAGTTTTGGTGTGCGTATTAACGAGTATGTTGCCGAGAAGAGCAACGTGGCTCCTGATGTGAGAGTTTTGGTTTCATTCGGCGGTGTGGAGTAGCCCGCAACAGGCTGATATTGAATCGTATACACACCCGCTGGAGCGTTTGGCTGAGTAAAAGACATTCCCTTGCCGGTGTACGTTGCGGGGCCGGTAATGGTGAAAGTGGCGGCAGAGTTATTTGTTATGACCTGTATAGTACCTACAGATACCGGACCGATTCCATTGATCTTAAAAATTCGCGTTGACGACGCATCTCCCACATAAACACCGCTTGAACCAACAGCGACCTTGACGCAAGCTGGGCAGATTGCAATAAGATCTATTGACTTAGCAATGCTGCCATCATTCTCATTGACAACAAACAACTTTTGATCGCTTCCGGCAACTGTATCAATTCCGACCACATACACGAGACCCTGTTTTATTGCCACAATGCTTTCTGCATTAATCAAATCGTTGTGCCACAAAAGTGCTCCATCCTTGGTGATCGCGATGAATCGTGGAGTTCCGGGAATATTATTGAGCGGCAGGTCGAACGCAAAAACGACGCCCTGATCGTAATCCAGAAGCTGGCCTCGGCGGTTCGTCTCCCAGTTGTAAATTGGGAAGGCAAGACAGCCGGAGTCGGAGCGCTGCACTCCAAAATTTGTATAAGAAAAAGCCAGGCCGTCGCCGCCTGTAATTGGTACAAAGCTGTCTCCGCCAGCGAATGGAAATTCACATATCTTGTGGCCGTCATTTCGATCTACCAAGACCGTGTGATCGCTGAATGTATAAAGATTATTATTTGGGCCAATGAGCATTCCCGGTGTGTTGTCAGCACCAGCAGGAAAATCGGCTGTCCATTTGATTGTTCCATCTTGCTGGAATGAGGCTGTGCGGGTTGATGGAGGTAAAAAAGCCGATGCTGCGCCACCTTTGACCAAAACACTTTGGTCCACCGGATCAATTAGCAAGCTCGGAGAAAAAGTGTCTAAGGCGCTGCCGAGAAATACTGGCCAATTCGGCAACGGTACGCCGCTAGCGGAGAGTCCTCTAATTTCTCCGAGAGAAAAAGTGTCTTGGAATAAGATGTTATTGTTTGGACTAATCGCAAACTCATTGACCGTGTGTCCTACGAAATTTGTTTCCGAAGAAATCCAGTTGGGTAAACCGTCCGGTGCAATCGAATAAATTACCGCACCACAAATACCAAAGCCACAGCCCGCTGCGGTTTGAAGCGTAAAACTGATGACGTTGCCCGTATTATCAACAGCAAGTTGGGTAATGATGCGCTGCGAAGCTACAGTGTCTCCATAAAAAAGTTGTGAGACAACAGTTGTGGTAAGAACGGGCGGTTTTGTGGCAACCCCGGTTATCAGGTTGAGATCACTAACATGAACACTTGCAGTGATTGAGTTGCTCGCCACATCAATAATGTCGAGATTCCCTATATCAGAATCACCCACAAATACTTTGGAACCGTCGGATGAAACTGCAATCTGGGTCGTCGCCCCACCGACTGGAATTGTTGCGGCTACAGTATTTGTTGAAGAATCCACGGCAAGTACAGCACGGGGACCTTGCGTTGAGGAGCTGCGCACGTTAGTGAGATAGATTCGGTTTCCGTTGGGCGTTACGGTGATTCCGGAGATTCCACCATCTGCACCGGCTATTGTGACCGCTTGGATAAGGGCATCGTTTCGGGCATCTACAACATAGAATATCGGCCCTCCAGCCTCTCCGATGTAAGCACGGCTGCTGTCGGGCAGAAATGAAATACCTGTTGGGAGTGTCGAAGACATTCCGGCAATCTGATGAATAACTGAATTCGTTGCAGGGTTCACGACAGCAACGCCGTTCGATCTAGTGCTGACGTAGATGCGGCTGGCGTCTGGACTGATCGCGATTCGGACAGGGTTGCCCGGAACCGAAATTGTGGAAATGATCGAATTATTCGACACATCTATGACAAAAACCGATGACGAGTCGAAATGAGCGACATACAGCCTCTTGCCATCAGGTGAGAGGCAGCTCTCAAATGGGTTAGCGCCTACCGGAATGGTCGTTACGATAATATTCGTTGCAACGTCAATGACGTCTAAGCCATTGAATGCTGAAGCATACAAGCGAGAACCATCCTGGCTCGTTGTAAGGAAGGTAGCGCTGGTAGGAATTGTGGCCAGAACCGACCTTTGGGAAGAATCCACTGCGGAAATCCCATTTCCCGAAGTCACATAGACGGTCTGAGCACATGCGCTCTCAGAACTCAGAACCAAGAGTACACAAAATACTTGTATGGAAATAATCCATTGGATGATTTTCACCGTCAGATTGTGATGCCGCATCGAGACTCCCCCTCCAAGCCTTAGTTTGCAGACGAAATAGTCCTTATGCATGTTCATGTCGAGGCAAATCCAATCACATATCGCTGTTAGGGGGAGTTAAGCTTTATGGGCATAAAATTCTAAATGCGAGTACTCAGTACATGCAAGATAAAAACCACAAGAATATGGAGGGGTCTGAATATTAAGGGATTTCAATCCTGAAATACTGTGAAAGCATTCCTGTACCATCCGTGAAGAATTTCGCTTGCGCTCCTGACGCTTTGAAGTAATCCGTCCAAAATTCCCGAATTGCTTTCCTACGGCTGTCACTCATGGCGGCATATTCATGGCTGAGAAGCAACCCCAAATAGACCTGAACATTTTCTAAACTCTGAGCTGAGTGCATACCCAAACTTTTTACCGTCGTGTTACCGCCAAAATAGTGGTAGGCGTTGAAATCAGTATTCCGATCTTCCTGAATGAAATCGCTTAGAACAATGAGCAGCCGCCTTGATTTTTTATCTATTTGAAATTCTTGCCCGGCCAGGACAATTGATCCGAGAATGTCGGTCTTTGCGCCAGGATGGGCATCTGCACGAGCCTCCATTTGTTGCAAGGCGCTTCTAAGTTTCACTCTGAAATCACGCAAGTCACTGTCATACGCTTGGCGATTCATAGGCATTTCAAATCTTATGATCCGTCCTGATGCTTCAGCCTCGGCGTCACCCAAAATGGGAATAATGGCGATTTTGTCTCCACGGCGAAGACTTCCAGACAGTTCATCAATCGCCTTGAACGCCTGCTCTAGCGCGCTTGGCTCAATACTCCCACTGACGTCTGGCAGGATGACAATGTGCCGTCTTTCCTGCTGCTTGCTGCACCCGAAGAGTGCAACAAGCAGCAAGACAAAACCTAATATTTTTCTTTTCATTCTGGCAACTCCTCTTTGTTGTTCCGCACACGTCCGAAAGCACCGACCGGACGATCAGCAGCATGGGCATCCTTGGCGGGTATGACAAACTGGACATGCTCAAGATCAAAGAATTCAATCCGGCTAGGAGTCCGCCACTGCCTGCGGTAATAAAGAAAAGCAGCCCACCAGGCCACCACAGGAAACAGTACAAAGAACGGCGAGATAAAGAAGATGAACCAGCCAGCAGCAAGAAGGGCAAAAAGCGCCGCGAAGGTGGCTTTGGCAATCACAATCCAGTAAGGCTCCTGCTTTGCGCCGTGCTTTGTCCCGCGGTCATGATGCAGGCTGTAAACCGATTTCCACTGCTTGCGCTCTTCATCAAGGGCTTTGAGTCCAAGCTGAAGAGCTTTCTCCTGGGCCTCCAATTCCTTGACTGCTTGAGCACGTCTCTTGGACAGCGCCTCAAATTTCCTCTTGGCGGTTTTCCATTCCCACCATCCCTGCATCCGGTGAGCGCCGTAGTGGGTTGCTGTGGCAGCAATTACTGGCGTCGCCAGGGTGATGAACACGAAAAAGATGGATGAAAGAATCGGGTGGCCTGAAAGGAAATCTCCAAGCGGGTTTTGATTGAGTGACGCCGCAAATGCCACCTGAAAGCCTCTCAAGATTCCCCAAACGACCAATCCAAAGGCGAGCATGGCGGCCACCACCCGGATTGTCACTTTCCAGATGTTCGGGAATGCCTCTGAAATGAAACTCTCCCAAACAAAATGGAAAGTCAGGCCCGCAACAGCGGCAAGCCCAAAGGCGGTAAAGAGTTGGGCAATTTCATTGGTGACATTGAGAATGTCCATTGCCGGGGCAAGCAGCAGCGCCTCAGAGATGATTGCAAAAAGTGCCAGGATGACAACCACCACGGGAAGCACTATCGAAAGCTGCTGTTCGCCATTCTTTTCCTCAACAGCCTGCACTTTGCGCTCTACTGCTGGCCCGACCTCATCCAGGTGTTTTATTTCCGCTTCCAGCCGCTTCTGGTTGGTAACAGCGTCTCGCTGCAAATTGGCTTTCTTTTCTTCAAATTTTCCTTCGATTTCCTCAATTCCTCTTTCAATGGGGCTTCCATGCGCTCCGTCATAGAATCCGTCGCATTCGACCCTGCGCTCTTCGTTAAGTCTTGACATTAACGTCGGTATTGCCAGTTTCATTTTGAATTCTCCTTAAAATTTCCATACAAAAAAGGAGCCTGCCTTGTTAGGCAGTCTCCAAAGTGTTACTTGGCCTGAAGAAGTTTTGTGGCGTCCTGCATTTTCTTGAGCTCGCCTTCTTCTTTGGCAAGCTCTTTGCGCAGTTCGGCAACTTTTTCTTCCTGCTTTGCAACCTGCTCAAGAATGATTTCGACCGGGGTTTTCTTGATCCACGGTTTACGCTTTTCATTTCCTGATGCTCCGGCTGCTCCCGCTTGAGGGCCGCCAGAGCTTTCAGTTTGGCCTTTCTTCTGAGCTGTCATCTGTTCCTCCTTTCCTGCTGTTTTTGTCGTTTTCGTTTTTGTTGCTGCCTGAGGTTGTCCCTCAGAGCTGTTCGCACTAGGCTGATGTCCACTTCAAAGCCGCGGAGCGCCTTTAGCGACAAGCGGTAGTTGCCTTGCCCAAAGGCTTTGAGAGCCTGTTTGCAGCGTTGCTGCATAGTTGAAAGCCGCTCTTTGACGAAATTGATACCGGAGCAACTTTCTACTGGCCGCTTTCAGGCTCAGGGTCTTCTTCCTCAACAAGTCCTGTAGTGGCCTTTTGAGAAAGGTTTTCTGCGGCGTTTTTGCAAAGCTCACAGGATTTCACGCTTCGCCCTTTGTGGCGGCTGGTCTGTTCTAAGACCTGCGCCTGGACATCCTCGGTTTTCAGTTCGTTTACTTTTGCTTCTGCTTTTTCGGCAGAGAGGTTATGAGCAATCGGAGTGAATGTTTTAGTCTTTTCATCCACTCTCAGCACCGCTCTGAGATTTTCTTCGGTCATCTGTTTTGTCCTCCTGTTGTTTGGTTTTGAACTGGACGCTCCACTGGATCAGGAAGACTCTCCGGAGGGAAGAATCAGCCTGTTTGGATTTCCAGTGGAGCGGTTAAACTTTCCTGTTTCCAATCAGGCTCGGGTCTTCCTAGCCAGGCACTAGAGCATCAGCGAAACGGGCTGAACGCGCCAAGAAGGCCTTTAACTGTCCCGGCAATGATCCTGCCGCCCTCACGGGCAACACCTTTGCCGATCTTTGCGGCCTCGCTCTTGGCTTTTCTGGACAGCGCCTTTCCCAAACTTTTCTTCGGCATCTCTCTTCCTCCTTCTTTCTTTTCGCTTATTTCTGGCTGATTCGGGCTGCGGTCTTAAGAACCGTGTCAATGAATTTGAACTGCTCTTCCATGCCGGCAAGCGTTCCCAAAGCGGCCAGGTGTTCTTGTTTTTGCAGGTAAGCGATGATCTCGGCAAAGCGCACGGAAATTTCTTTGCTTTCAAGCAGCGCTACCTGCGTGAGCGCTTCGATCAGTTGTTTCTGCTGAATCTTGTCCATCTACCTCCTTTGCAAGTTTTTGAAGTTCTCCTTCCCGCCACTCTTCGAGCTTCCTGATGGCTTCCCGCAAAAGCGGCAGCTCAATGTGGCTGTAAAGGTCATTGGTGTCCTCGTTTCGGCTGTGACCCATCAGTTCCTTGCGGACGTCTTTGATCACGCCCGCCTCAATGAGCCGTGAATTGAAGGTTGAGCGTAGATCCTTGAAGCGATACGCTTGGATCTTGGCTCTTTTGAGCGCGCCTTTCCAGGCGGTCTTGATCCGCTGGATGGACTGCTCTTTGAAGGTGAAAATCAACCCCTCCTTTTGCTGCTCTTTGGAAAGCAGGTCAAAGAGGCGAGCCGTTAAAGGGATTTCGCGGTGTTCGCCTCCTGCGGTTTTTGAGTGGGTCACTGAAATGATCCTGCGGGAAAAATCAATGTCTTCCCAAACTTGGGTAAGGATTTCTCCCCGGCGCATGCCACTGTCGAGAGCGCAGATGATGATTTTCTGAAGGTGCAGCGCTGCGCCTTCAATGACCTTCATCTCATCTGCCACGCTCATTACCGGGCGTTTCTTTCGCCTGGGCTTTTCAAGATGAAGCCGTGCCAGCGGGTTTGCAGGCAGTATTCCCTCATCCACAGCCCAATAAAAGATGTGGCGCAGGGCCTGGACATCTCGGTTCACTGTTGTTTCCGTGAGTACCTTTTGGCTATGGCGGTGCGCCCTGTACTGCCTGAGGAGCGCCTTATTGATTTGCCCGATCTCGTGGTTAGCGAAATACGGCAAGGTCATTTTCAGCCGCTCTCTTTGGTAAGGCTTGGCAGCACCTTGAGCAAGAAAGCGGGTGGCAAGCTCGGCAAACTTCATGCTTGGGTTAAAGTCCTGCGCTTCGACCTGAAAGCGTCTTGAAAGCAGCTCTTCTTCATGCTTGCGGTCAATTGATTGGGCAAGCCGCTTGTTGGTGGTTCCGGTTGACTTGCGGTAGCGCACACCGTCCATCATGATGTGGCTCTCGTAAACGCCGCTTGGACGTCTCCACAGACTCACAGCAAATTTCCTCCTTTCTGTTCCTTTTGTTTTTCAAGAATCCAAGCGACGACCTGGTTTCGGTAAAACGTCAAGCGGCCGCTCGGCCCGGAGCGAAAGCATGGGAGTCCTGCTCTCAAATGCTTTTGCCGGACTGTCCAGGCCGAACAGCCGAGCAGACGGCTTACCTGTTTCACGTTCATTGGTTCACCTAAGTCCATACTTCTTTGTTCCTTTTTGCTTAGGGCAATGCCTAGGGCACTAGCTGCCCTAGCCAATCACCCTTTAAGCCCAATTTCTACTTGCGATTTCTGAATCCTTCCAAATCCGACTCCGTACCAATCCCATTCCGTATTGGTTCCCCGCATCATTCCTCCTCACAGCTTCATTGCTCCTGCTCCGCATCCGCTCTCCTGTATTCGTTTCACATCCAATCACTTCTTATGTCCCTTCTTTCTAAAGAGCCACCGGATAGGGCTTCTGATAAAGTTCGGGAGCATCATCCAGACAAGGAACAAAAGACCTAAGAGAAAACCAATGCACATCAGCGGCAAAAGACCGTTTGGGTCAATAAAGAGCTTGTAGACAAAGAAACCGACAAAACCGACGAGGGAGAAAATCAAAATGATTCCAACCAAATGCGACAAAAGGAAAATCAGGGGTTTCAACAAAAATGGAATTTTTCTTTGCGGGGTGCTCAGTTCCTTGCTGCCGCACTGTGAGCAGACGTTTGCAGAACGCGGACTTATATGCCCGCGGGAGCAAAGCCTGACGTTATAGGTCTTGCCGCAGTAGTGGCAGTAGGATGGAATTCCTGTTGTCACTCTTCCGCAGCTAAAACAAAGCTTCATAAACTCCTTTCTAAAAGTGAGAGCTTCTGACCGCCCTCTGGACGAAACCAGATGGCAGACCAGAAGCCTTCACGCTTAATTTGCTCTAAAGTCGTAAACCAGAAAATCTTTTGCGTTTGCTTCAGAACCGTTTTACGGATTGACTCAGCACGGCGGTCTGAAGAAGCAATAACCAGCACCCGGAACTGTTCCTGCTGGAAAAGCTTCCGAAATGTCCCTGCGAGGGCAAGCTCCAAATACAATGTGGTTTTCTTAGTCCAGACCTTGAGTGTTTCTGTGCCGCAATCGACCTCAATAAATGCAGCACGGACTCCGAGCGGAGTTTCAATTTCAAAATATCCATCGGGAACAAGCGGGATTGATTTTGTTAATGGTTCTGCAAATGACCGAAAGCGAAGCACCTTGAATTCCGAGATGGGAGTAAGACGGCAGGCAATGTGAATGTCATTGACTGCAAGCTGATGATTAACAAACGGGTCTCCTACAAGAAGCGTTTCTTTGGGGCGGATCACTGGCCGGTTTAGAACTTCTGCAACCTGGGCGCCCTTAGGTGAAAGTGTGTAAAGCGCTTTTGAGCCGCCCTTGTAGGTTCCAAGAAAATACCTGCGAAGAAAGCCGTTAACGGTCAGCTTTAGAAGCCTTGCATTGGCGCGAGTCTGGGAAGTAAAGCCGGCAAATTTCATGGCCTGCTCCCGGTCAACCAGCCGCGCGTCTCGCCCGAGAATCCTGAAGAATTCAAGATCGCGTTTCTGCAAGATCATCCGCTTTGGGTTATTCCCACTCATCCAATTCCTCCTTTGCTGCGTTGCTCACCTCTGGAACCCTGCTTTGAATTTCTGCTTCGATTTCCGTGCGAGTCCTGGCCCACAGCTTTTGCGACCGCTCATAGAGATTTCTGAAGTCGGTTTTGAGGGGTTCCACCTTGGGCGCAAGAACCTGTTTCCAAGAGTCGCTTCCGGTTTTCAGCACAAAATTTCTGAGCGG
>Ga0066662_10001427_pt1 | contig 10976 bp, 9 predicted proteins | sample GraSoiAngelo_111_FD_133939 | JGI IMG/M metagenome (GOLD analysis project Ga0066662, IMG submission 133939) | Grasslands soil microbial communities from the Angelo Coastal Reserve, California, USA - 14_0903_12_40cm | ecosystem: Environmental > Terrestrial > Soil > Grasslands | place: USA... | reverse complement strand
GCTCCGCCGGGCGGGGGCCGAAGGCGGTCGGGGGCGTGAGGGCCCTCGTCGCCGGCGGAGGTGGCTTTCTGGGGTCGCATCTCGTCGAGCGGCTCGAGGCGGCAGGGCAGGACGTCTTCGTCGCGGGCCGCCGCGACTACGACCTGACGCGCTTCGAGGACGCCGAGCGGATCTACGCCGACGCGCAGCCCGAGATCGTGTTCCACCTCGCCGCGGAGGTCGGCGGGATCGGCGCGAACCGGTCCAACCCCGGCCGCTACTGGTACGCGAACTTGATGATGGGGGCGCACGTGCTCGAGCTCTCGCGGCTCAACGAGGTGCCGAAGACGGTCGTCACCGGCACGGTGTGCGCGTACCCGAAGTTCACGCCGGTGCCGTTCCGCGAGGACGATCTCTGGAACGGCTACCCCGAGGAGACGAACGCGCCGTACGGCGTCGCGAAGAAGTCGATCCTCGTCGGTGCGCAGGCCTACCGTGATCAGTATGGGACGAACGCGATCTTCCTTCTCCCGGCGAACCTCTACGGGCCGCGCGACAACTTTCACCTCACGAACGCCCATGTCATCCCCGACCTGATCCGCAAGATGGTCGGTTCGACCGGCGAGGTCGTGCTCTGGGGCGACGGCTCACCGACACGCGAGTTCCTCTTCGTCGACGACGCCGCCGCCGGCCTGCAACTCGCCGCCGAGCGCTACGACGGTGCGGAGCCGGTCAACCTGGGCACGGGCGTCGAGACGTCGATCCGCGAGCTCGCGGAGACGATCGCCGACCTCACGGGCTTCGAGGGCGAGATCGTGTGGGACACCTCGATGCCGAACGGCCAGCCGCGCAGGCAGCTCGACGCGTCGCGCGCGGCCGAGCTCTTCGGCTTCCGTGCGGAAACGCCGCTGCGCGACGGCCTCGCGCGCACGATCGCGTGGTACCGCGATCACGCGCTCGCGCATGCTTCTTCGTAGCGCGGCCTTCGTCGTCGCGCAGTGGGTCGCCGTCCTGGCGCTCGTGGGCTTCAGCGTCCGCGCACTGCTCATCTCGGCGCTCGTCGTGCTGCTCGTCGTCCGGTGTGGCGACGAGCTCGGCGGAGCAGGGATCGCGGCCGGCGTCTTCTGGATCGGCGCGCCGGCGCTGCTCACGTTCTGGCGCGCCGACTTCCGGCCGAGCTGGCACCACGAGGTGCTCCCCGTGCTCTACGGCGCGCGCGAGAGCTGGCGCGGACTCGCCGGCGCCGCCGTCCTCGTTGCACTCCTGGCTGCCTTGCGTTGGGCGTGGGCGGCGGCGCTCGTCGTCGCGGGAACGGTCGTCGCGTGCGCGGTGCGCGGGCTCGGCTCGAGCGAGCTCGGGCTTTCGCTCTCGCGGATCCGCGAGGTCGGTTGGAGCATCCGCGTCGTCGAGTACCTCCCGCTCGCGGGGCTCGTCGCGATCGCCCTCCGCCGGCCGCGGGCGTTCGTCCCGTTCGTCGCGGCATTCGTCGCGGCAACGGTGTGGCCGCTCCGGCACGACCACGGCATGACGAAGAACGCGATCGCCGTGGTGCCGGGGTTGCCGCTCTACGCAGTTCTGGCGGGCTGTGTCGTGCTGCTCGTGCCGGCTCAGTGGAGGGCGCGCGCATACGCGAGCGCCTGGGCGAAGCCGAGCCGCCGGCCGAGTGCCAGCAGCACGCAGTAGACGACGACGCCGACGACTGCTGCTGCGATCCCGTCGAGCACGAGCGACGGGACGACGAACGCGACGAGGGCGATCGCGAGCACCACGACTGCGACACGGGCCAGGCCCGACGCGACGATCGCAAGCGCGCGTCGCGAGAGGGCGGCCATCAGCACCACGAGCGCGCCGGCTGTTGTGACAGCGAGCGAGACCGCGAGCCCCTCGAGCCCGAAGAAGCGGCCGAGCACGTAGGCGAGCGGAATCTGCACGATGGGAAGGACGATCGCGAGCGGAACGAGGACGCGTGGCTTCTCGAGCACGAAGAGCAGCGGGAACGCGACGGTGAGCGCGGTCGCGAAGAACATCCACGGCCCGAGCGCCACGACGACATGGCCGAGCTGCCGCCCGACCTCCCCGGAGTACGCGCCGCCGAGGAGCGCAGCGACGAGGCGCCCGCCGACGAGCGAGAAGACGCCGACGGCCGCGGCGATCACCGTGAGCGACACCCACGACGTCTCGACGACGTGGCGCGCAGCCTCCTCCGGGGTGACGCCGCGGCGCGTCAGCGACGCGGTCGAGATCAGCGCGAGCGACGTGGCCGTCACGGCGACGAGGAACGCAGCGAACGTGTACGCGTAGAGGAACGTCGTCGCCGCACCGTGCCCGTGGCGCAGCGCGAGTGGCGCGGCGATCGCGTACAGCGCCTGCAGTGCGAGCGGGAGCGCCGCTCCTTGCGCGAGCTGCGCGAACCGCGCACGCAGCGCGAGGTCGCCCGTCCCACGCGCGGCACGCCGGCGCAGCGCTGCGACGACGGGCACGCCGGCGGCGATCGATGCGTTGACGGTCAGTCCCAAGGCGAGCGCGGCCGGCCCGGACGAGATCGTCGCCAGGAACACGCCGAGCCCGGCGATGCCTGCGGCCATGAAGCCGTACGCGGCGACCGTGTAGTTGCCGAACGCGGCGAGCACGCTCGCGGCGAGGCCTGCGAAGAGCTGCAGGCAGCCGGCGAGGGCGAAGAGCGGCAGGCTGACCGCGAAGGCGTGCGCGGTCCCGCCCGAGGCGAGCGTCGCGACGAGCACCGCGCCGACGAGCGCGAGGCCGAGCAGCACCGCGGTGACGAGACCGAGCGACGCGGCATACCCGGCGGCGACGCGCTCCCAGCTCCCCTCGGCCGCCGCGCGGGTCAGGTCGGGGAGCACGACGACCCGCAGCGCCCCGGCGGCGAGCACGAGCACGAGGTAGACGTTGAGTGCGAGCGAGACGCCGTCCGTCTGGGGCGTCCGGCCGAAGTGGTGCGCGAAGACGATCGCCGAGACGGCCGCCGCGCCGTTCAGCGCGACGATCGCAGCCGCCGTGATGGCGGCGCTGTGGAGGGCGTTGCCGCCGGGGGAGCCGCTACGCTCGTTCAAGCCGCCGTCATCGTACGGACCATGCCGAACGACGAGCCCAACCGCAACGCGCCTCGCCTCCTCTCCGTGGTCGTTCCCGTCCACGACGAGCAGGAGACGCTCGAGGAGCTGGTGCGCCGCCTTCTGGCGGTGCTCGACGACCTGCCGGGCCTGACCGGCGAGGTGATCCTCGTCGACGACGGCTCGCGCGACATGAGCTATCCGTTGATGACGCAGATCGCGCGCCGCGAGCCGCGCGTCAAGGTCGTGCAGCTCTCGCGGAACTTCGGCCACCAGGTCGCGATCACGGCCGGGGTCGAGCTCGCGCGCGGCAACGCGGTGATCGTCATGGACTCCGACCTGCAGCATCCACCGGAGCTGATCCCGGAGTTCGTGCGCCGCTGGGAAGAGGGCTTCGACATCGTCTACGGCGTGATGCAGCAGCGCAGCGAGGACTGGTTCAAGCGCGTCACCGCACGCGCGTTCTACGCGCTCCTGCGCCGGATGACGAAGACCGCGATGCCGGCCGCCGCCGGTGACTTCCGGTTGATCGACCGCGTCGCCGTCGACGCGTTCGTGTCGATGCGCGAGCGGGACCGCTACGTGCGCGGGATGTTCGCGTGGCTCGGCTTCCAGCAGACGGGGATCGACTACGTGCCGCCGCCGCGTTATGCCGGCCGGAGCAAGTACACGGTGCGCCGCATGGCGCGGCTCGCGTTCGACGGCATCTTCAGCTTCTCGATCTATCCGCTGCGCGTCGTCCTCGTCGCAGGACTTGTCGTCTCGCTCGCGTCGTTCGTCGTCGGGATCGCGACGATCATCTCCAAGCTCGCCGGTGCGTACGTCGTGCCGGGCTACGTGACGATCGTCGTCGTGCTCACGTTCCTCAGCGGCATCCAATTGGTCGTGCTCGGCGGGATCGGCGAGTACATCGGCCGCATCTACGAAGAGGTGAAACGGCGGCCGTTGTACGTGGTGCGGCGCACGCACGGCTTCGAACAGTCGCGCGCGCTGCACGAGCTGGAAGAGGAGCGGCTGCCCTGAGGCGCGTCCGGCCCGGGCTCGCCGCGGAGCTCGGCTGCCTTGCCCTGATCGTCGCGGCGGCGGCCGTCGTGTACGCGCGCAGCCTGCACTCGGCGCTCTCCTACGACGAGGGCAATTACCTCGCGAGCCTCGACGCGCTGCGCCACGGACAGCAGCTCGGCAGCGATGTCTTCCTCGACCAGCCGCCCGGCTGGTACCTGCTCCTCCAGGGTCTCGCGGTGCCGTTCGGGCAGGGCTTCGTCGGCATCCGCACCGGCATGCTCGTGATCGCGCTGCTCGGGCTCGTCGTCGCGTGGGTGGCGGCCCGTGCGCTTGGTGGACCGGCCGCGGGCCTCGGCGCAGCCGCTGTGCTCGCGATTGCGTCGCCGTATCCGACGCTCGCTGCCACCGTCGAGTCGGACCCGCCCGCAACCGTGCTCGCGCTCGCGGCGATCGCGCTCGCGCTGTACGCGCGGCAGCGACCGTGGCTCTGGGCCGCGTCGGGTGCGACGCTCGCGCTCGCGATGTCGGTGAAGCTCTTCGCGGTCGCCGCTGCGCTGCCGATCTTCGCGCTCCTCGTCTACCGCAGGCGCGCGCAGCCGTTCCTGCTGGCGGCGGGTGGCTTCGTCGTCGTCGTGCTCGCGTTCGTCGCCGGCTATCGCCACGTGCTGCATCCGGTATGGAAGGGCGTCTTCGGCGCGCACCTCGAGGCGCGGAGCGGCCACCAGCCGGGCGCCGAGTCGAACCTGAGCCGGGTCGTGCACGTCCCCGACCTGCACACGCCGTTCGGCTGGCTGGCGCTCGCCGGGATCGCGCTCTCGCTCTATTGGCTGATCCGGCGCCGTCCGCTCGGGCTCTGGCCGCTCTGGCTCTTCACGGCCGGCGCAGCGATCTTCACGCTGACGATGAAGCCGCTCCTCGACCACCACCTGATCCTGCTCGCGACGGCCCTGGCCGTTCCGGCCGGTGCCGCCGTTGCACTTTCGTTGCGACGGCTGCGCCCCGTCATGGCTCGCGCCGGGGTGACCCTGTTCGTCCTGGCCATTCTGGCCGGGCTCGCCCAGGAGCACCGGCGGCTCGCTCGCAACGCCGTGGCCGAGCCGGCCGATTACCAGTGGGCGGTGCAGGCGCTCGACGCGCACACGACGCCGGACGCACTCGTCGTCAGCGATGTCCCCGGGATCCCGTACCTCGCGCGCCGCCACCAGCCGGGGCAGCTGATCGACACGTCGATTGCGCGGATCGTCAACGAGTACCTCTCACCGGCCGGTGTGCTGCGCGAGCTCGACCGCTCGCACGCAGCCGCGGTCGTCGTCGCCCGCAACTTCGAGACGAAGCCCGCGATCGTGCGCGGGATCGCGCAGCGCTACCCGCGCGCGCTGAAGCGCGGCGACGTCACGATCTATCTTCGCGCTCGCTGAGCCGCGTCTCGAGCAGCGCCAGCCGCTGCGCGAGCACGACATTCTGGTCGGCGAGGCGCGAGATGACCGTCGAGTAGTGCAGCAGCACGAGGATCACGAACATCAACCCGACCGCGAACAACACCGCCGGCGGATAGCCCTTCACGCCGAGCCAGCCCGCGATCGTGTTCAGACCGCCGCGCCACGCCGACAGGACCACGAGCACGACGCCCGTGACGAGCCACAGCAGCGCGTAGCGCTCGCGCAGCCGCCGCGAGCGGATCAGCTCGAACACGACGAGCAGCAACACGAGCGACGCCCCGGTCGCCGCAAGGGAGACCTTGAGCGGCGTGCCGGCGGCGATCACGCTTCCTCCGCGGGCACGACGCGGCGGCGGAACAGGCCGACGAACAGCGCGGTCAGGACCTTCGCCATGTAGTAGATCGAACGCAGCGCGGTGATCGACGACCGGCCGTGCTCGCGCTCGCGCATCAGGACCGGCACCTCGCGCAGGCGGAGGCGGTGCTTGATCGTCATCACCATCCCCTCCACCTCGGGGTAGTCGTGGGGATAGTCGGCCGCGAACAGGTCGAGCGCCTTGCGGTTCAGCGCCTGGAAGCCGGAGGTCGTGTCGGTCACGCGCTGCCGGGCGATCGCCGAGACGATCAGCGCGAGCAGGCGGATGCCGATGCGTCGCGTCGCCGAGGAGCGGTAGCCGTCGCCGCCGGCGAAGCGCGAGCCGACGGCGATGTCGGCCTCGCCTGCGAGCACCGGCCCGAGCACCTTCGGCAACTCCGCCGGAATGTGCTGGCCGTCGCCGTCGCAGCGCACGACGAGGTCGTAGCCCTCCGCATGCGCGTACTTGAACCCGGTCTGCACCGCACCGCCGATCCCGAGGTTGAACGGCAGCGCGACGACGTGCGCGCCGCGCTCGGCCGCGACTTCCGCTGTCCGGTCGACGGAGCCGTCCGAGACGACAACCACGTCGAGCTCGGGGTCGAACGCGCGCAGCTCGTCGACCACGCGGCCGATGTTCTGCTCCTCGTTGTACGCCGGGACGATCGCGATGCTCTTCACGCCGCGACGCCTTCCCTCAGGCCGATCAGCTCGAGCAGCTGGCGCGCGCGATGGCGATAGGTGTGCTCGTCGAGCACGCGCTCACGCGCGCGGCGGCCCATCTCCTCTGCCTGCGCCGGATCGGCGAGCAGGTCGCGGTACGCGTTCGTCGCCTGCTCGGCATCCTCGACGACGAGCAGCTCCGAGCCGGGCTCGAACCAGCGCTCGATGCCGTTGTACGGGTTTGCGACGATCGCTGCGCCGGCGGACGCGAGCTCGAACGGCCGGCACGACGACGACGCGTACACGGTCGCGTGCGAGCGGCGCGTGATGCAGAGGTTGATGCGCGCAGCCGAGATCGCGCGCGCGAAGGCGTTGAACGGCACGTCGCCGATCAGCCGCGCATTGCCGGTGTCGCCCTGGAAGTCCCGGCCGCCGAGCGCGAAGTCGGCATCGAGCGTGCGCGACGGCTCGCCGACCATCGCCTCCATCCACTCGCGGCGGAACTTGTCGCCGTACCCGTAGAAGAAGACGTCCATCGACTTGTCGACCTGCTGCGGCGCGAAGAACTCGGGGTCGGCGCCCCAGAAGACCGCCTCCGCTCGGCGCGCGCCAAGCTCGCGCAGCCGTTCCAGCGCGCCTTCGGAGTTCGAGACGAGCAGGTCGTACTCCGACGGGTCGGCCTGGTGGTACCAGTTGAAGCCGGTGTCCATGCCGCCGAACTCGGGCAGGCTCATCGGCGCGTCGCCGTCGTAGAACACGACGGGTATGCCGTGCTTCTCGCGCAGGTACGTCGGAACACCACGGAGGTGCGACATCGGGACGGTGAAGACGAGCAGCGCGTCGGGACGCTCGCGCTCGACGAGGCGGTCGAGGTGCTTCTGCCAGCGCGGGGTCACCCAGCGCCACACCGCCTCGCGGGTCATCCGCTCGCCGAAGCCGTCCTCCGGGTTGTCCTCGGCGCGGCGCAGGTACGTGTCGCCCTTGATGCGAGCGACGACGTCGCGTGCGCGCGCGAACGACTCCCCCTCGACGTAGGTCGGGTTCGGCGCGGTGCGCCACCACGGCGACTCGACCGGCCGGCCGCGGTACGGCGTGACGACCAGGTCGGCCCCCTCTTCGTAGAGGCCCTTCCAGAGCTGCCACCACGCGGGCGTGCAGCCGTACCGAAAGTCGAGGTCGATCGCGGATGCGGCGACGAGCAGCTTCACGCGACGAAGTGTCTCAGAGGGGCGTTACGGCGCGGTAAACGGCTCAGTACGCGCCACGCGCGGCGAACACGGCCCACGGCGTCTTGAAGAGGATCGTGACGTCGAGCCAGATCGACCAGTTCTCGAGGTAGTAGAAGTCGAGCCGCACGAGGTCGTCGAAGGTGAGATCGGAGCGGCCCGCAACCTGCCACAGCCCGGTCATGCCGGGGAGCACGTTGTAGCGCTTGCGGTGCCAGGGCTCGAGGCGGCCGAAGTCGCGCACGGGGAGCGGACGCGGGCCGACGAGCGACATCTCGCCGCGCAGCACGTTGAGCACGTTCGGCACCTCGTCGAGCGAGAACCGGCGCAACAGCCGGCCGACGGGCGTCACGCGCGGGTCGTCGCGGATCTTGAACAGCGCGCCGCTCGCCTCGTTCGCGCGCTCGAGCTCGGACTTCTGCCGGTCGGCCCCCTCGACCATCGTGCGGAACTTCAGCATCCGGAACGGCCGCTCGCCCAGGCCGATGCGCGGATCCGCGTAGAACACCGGCCCGCGCGAGCTGAACTTGATCGCGGCGGCGATCGCGAGCCACAGGGGCGAACCGGCGACGACGATCAGCACGCCGACGAGCAGGTCGAACGCGCGCTTCGTCGCCCAGTCCGTCCCGGCGAAGATCGGCGGCCGGAGCTCGAACAGCGGGACGCCCTGGCCCGGGACGTACTGCCCGCGCTCGATCAGCAGCTCGGTCGTCCGCGGCGCGACGCGCACCTTGACACCGCGCCGGTGCGCGGCCTCGACGATCTCGAGCAGCCGTCCGTCCGGCAGGCCCGAGTCGGCGACCAGCAGCTCGTCGAGGGGCTGCGCGGCGAGCGCCGCCTCAACGTCGGGGCCGGGATCGACCTCGCCCTCGAACGCGTAGTAGATGCCGCCGCGGCTCGCCCCGAGCGACTCGCGGAGGTGTGCGCGCGACTCGGGGTCGCCGACGAGCACCGCCTTGCGCCGCACGCCGACCGCGCGCATGAAGCTGCCCGTCACGAGCTCGTAGCTCGCGCGGAAGAGCGCGACCAGCGCCGCGACGAGAACGGCGCCGACGACGTAGAGCCCGAACGTCGTGAAGTGCTGCCCGGTGCCGATCGCGAACGCGAGCGCGAGCGCGGCGACGAGGAACACGCTCGGCACGACCCGCCCGGCGCCGACGCGCAGCTCGCGCGGCGCGTACAGCCCGGCGCGCCAGAAGACGAGCACGAGCAGCAGGATGAGGAACGGGAGCCAGTCCGTCTCGTGGTTCCAGAGGAGCCCCCAGAGGATCGGCTTCGGGTCGAAGATCTCCGAGCGGATCGCGAGCGCGGCGTAGAGACCGATGATCAGCCCCGCAACGTCGATCACGACGAGCGCGGCGATGCTGGCCACGCGGCGGATCAGCGTCTTGAACGGGGACGCGGAGAGGTAGTACGGCCGATGGGCGCGGACGTCCTCGGCCGGGAGCGGCTCGTTCACGGCGCGATCGTAGACGGCCAGGCGACCTCCGGCGCCTCGGCGGCCTGCGCGGCGAGCTCGTCGACCGTGAGGGGACGGCGGCGGAGGCGCAACGCAAACAGCGCCGCTTCGAGTGCCAGCGCGCGCTTGCGGTCGGTCAGCTCCCAGTCGTGGAAGTGCACGTGGACGAGGCCGCGCAGCCGAACGAGCCCACGCGCCAGGCTGCCGGCCGAGTGCGTCGCCGGCAGCTCGAGCAGCGTCGCGCCCGACGGCAGCGTCACGCGCCGCGGGCCCGGTAGCTGCAGGCGCGGCGCATCGTCGTCGAGGTACGACTGGAGAAAGGTCGTCGCGGTGCAGTCGACGTAGTCGAAGCCGGCAAGCGTCTCGGCGACCGGCGCGTCGAGGTACCAGCCGCCGCCGCAGAAGAACCGCGGCGCGAGCCCTCGCGCGCGAAGCCACTCCGCCTCCGCCCCGACGACGATCGCGGCATCGACGTCGTCGTCCGGCCGGGCCTGCGTCGGGCCGCCCCAATGCGTGTGATGCCCGAGTGGCGCGAGCTCGGCGGCGCGGCGTGCACGTTGCAGCCAGATCTCCTCGTCCTCGCCGACGGCCGGCGGCCGCATGAACGGCGTGATCACGAACCCGGCCGGCCGCCGCTCGAGCAGGCGCTCGAACGCGCGCCAGACACCGTCGTCGAGCGGTTGCTCGACGTGGCAGGAGACGACGGCGTAGCGTTCAAGGCCCTCCACGGTGCGCATCTTCGCAGCGAAACGCACGGCGACCGCGGTCGTCCTCGCAGCCGCGGTCCTGCCGCGGCTCGTTGCGCTGCTCCACGAGCGCGGCGCGATCCTCGGCTCCTTCACGGAGAAGAGCGACGACTTCGCACGCACGTTCGTCGCGAGCGGCACCTACGGGTTCGTGCCGGGAATCCCCTCCGCGAACACGCAGCCGCTCTACGGCTGGTTCCTCATCCCCCTCTACTGGATCGACCGGAACTGGGCGCTCGTCGGATTGGCGCAGATCGCGCTCGCCGCGTGCACGGCCTACCTCGTGCTCGAGGTCGGGCGGCGCTTCCTGAGCGAGCGCGCGGGCGTCGTCGGCGCGCTGCTCTCGACGCTGAACCCGTACCTGATCTGGCACGACGTCCACATCAACCGCGAGATCGTCGACCAGATCGTCGCCGCCGCGCTCTTCCTGCTCGTGCTGCTCGCGGCGCAGCGCGGTTCGATCTGGCTCGCGGCAGCGACGGGCGCCGTCGGCGGCCTCGCGATCCTCGGCAACTCGCGTCTTGCGTCACTGCCTCTCGTGCTCGCGATCTTCGTCGCCTGGCACCAGCGGCGGCGCGCCGCGACGATCATCGGCGTCCTCCTCGCGTGCACCGTGCTCGTGCTCCTCCCGTGGGTCGTGCGCAACAAGGTGCAGGTCGGCTGCTACGCGATCACCACCGACGCACGCGCGCTCTGGAAGGCGAACAACGTCGACACCTACGCCACGCTGAAGCGCGGCCTCTGGATCGACAACGTGCCGCCGCTCCCGGGCGCGCCGGCGATCACGCCCGAGTTCGAGCGCGACATCTACGCGGAAGGCAAGCCCGTCCCTCATGTCGACGAGTGCGCGCAGATGCACCTGTACGAGCACGCGACCACGTCGTTCTGGCGCCACCATCCCGGCGAGAAGGCGAAGCTGATCGGGCAGGCGACCGAGATGCTGTGGAGCCCGAAGCAGACGCGTACGCAAGGCGGGCCCGAGGCGACCGCGGGGACTTTCCGGCGATGGGTCGAGGCGCTCTGGGCGATCCCGG
>Ga0066662_10001426_pt1 | contig 10977 bp, 6 predicted proteins | sample GraSoiAngelo_111_FD_133939 | JGI IMG/M metagenome (GOLD analysis project Ga0066662, IMG submission 133939) | Grasslands soil microbial communities from the Angelo Coastal Reserve, California, USA - 14_0903_12_40cm | ecosystem: Environmental > Terrestrial > Soil > Grasslands | place: USA... | reverse complement strand
TATCGAGCGCATTCTCTCCTAGGCTTGGCCAGCAGGGGCTTGGACGGCCGGGTTTTTCGTTTCTTCGGAGAGGCTCTGCTCTCGACCCCATCGCACCGCCGGATCGCCCATCACATTAGCCACCAAGGCGGCGAGCGCCGTCGCGATCACACGTGCATTCGAGTCGAATGCGCGCGCTTTTTCACGGTCGAACGCCAATAGCGCGACCGGATGCCCTTCTTCCGTCACCGGGGCGAACATCAGTCCGTGGAACGTTGGGCCACCGGGCGGATACGGCACCTCGTCCAACGGATCGAACTTGTACAACGGGCGCCAATCGTCTTGAGCTTCCGGAGCGCCCGATATACGGATGTTCCGCCATGCGTCGCCCATGTAGTCCGCGTCGTTCACGTACAATGGATCGGCAAAAAGCGCGCGTGCCTGGTCCTCGTCTACCGTCCCGCAGAGATACTTCAGACAGGCCTCCGCCTCATTCCAAAGCCACAACGTCACGCGGGACACTTCTCCGACCGTGCCATCGTCATCAATGCCGGTCGGGGTACGGACGAGCCACCGCTGCGACAGTCGCATCGCGTCCGCAAGAGTCTGTATGACGTATGCGAATGCCGTGGCGCGATCGGTCTCTCGGCGCAGAATGGAAGCCGTATTCGTCTGAGTAGCGATGAGGTCGCGCATCAATGTCGCCATGTCCGTAATAGCAAGTTCGTACTCGCTGCGCGCCGCACCGACCGACGTGCCGGCCCCCTTCGCAAGCTCGATCTTCGTACCGCCCGGCAAGCTCAATGACGTTACGTGGTTGAGAATGAACGGCACGAACGCGAAAGCGAGAAACGCGAGTGCGAAGCCGTCGGCCTGGTGCAGTCCCACCGCACGGTACGCCGCGCCGGCGATCCCGGCCGCCGCCCAGGGGATGGCTACCCTTGCGGCGATCGGCTGGTCCTGGCGTCCATCGTCCCCGTTTGCCACGGCTAGAGTCCGCGGTCGGTATGCATCAACGTGTTCGACGAGATTCGGTTCGCTTCGCACCATCCGATCACGAGCCGGCCGAGATCGGTCGCTGCGATGACGGTCGACATGGCGGTCGACGTCGTGACTTCGCGCGCGAGGCCGGTGCGGCTGAGGAAGTTCATCCAGGTCCAGAAGTCCCCGTCATAGCCGTCGGCCTGCGCGGCACGGAATGAGGAGAGAGCCTCGCCGTACGTGAGCTGGCGGGTCGAGCACATCGTCAAGACCGCGAGCTGCCGAGCTAAGATTGCATCACTGATGCGCACCGCGTAGCTGGCGATTCGCTTGCGCGGCGGTTCGATCGCGGCGTTCAACTCTGGGGGTATGACGGCGGCCATCATCCCGAGTGTCGAAATCTTGGGAGTCGTCTTCTGGAGCAGGCCTAATGCCGTTACGAGAGTTTCTGCCGCCTCATTCACTTCTTGAAGCTCCGCCGCGCTGACCTCGAAGTTCATGTTGGCCTGTACGGCCTGGCTGCGATTCTGCTCGCGCTCGCCGACGCTTTCGCGTTGCAGCCGGGGAAGGTACGCATCATAGGCGCGCCAAGCGAACCATCCGATCAGACCTAGCGTTGCCGGCCACGCCAGCGCGACGAGCGTGCTGCCGACGCCGTGCCAGAAATCTCGCCAGAACGACATCCGAACCGAAGCAGATTGAAGCTCGTATTCGTGCGCCTCGGAAAGCGTTGCCCGAGGCGCCGGAGCTAACAACGGACCCGGTGGCGCGGTCGCATATGCACCGGACGTTGCCGGGTTCACCGGAATCGAGACCGCCAATGCCGGTTCAGGTAGCTCCAGGAATACCGCAACCACGGCCAACGCGACGAGACGGCCGGCCCAGACGCCGAGTGCCGCTGCGCCCATGAGATGTCTTACCAGGCGAAGCGAGTTTCTCCCTATGCCGCCCCCATTGCGGCGCGGGCGGCGTACATGCGGGGGGTGTACGGAGCCGGGGCGAACCCGGCGTCCGCGTCATGTTCTGGGAACTAGCCGGCGTTCCGGCAGTCGCCGTTCGTCGCGGCCCGCGCGTCGAATCGCTCCACCAGGTGGCCGCCTGCGCGGCGACCGCCGGCGGCGAGATCGTTTTGAAGGCCGGCACGGTGGAGACGCCCGTGTTCCTGCGCTCGTCGGCGAAGCCGTTCATCGCGGCGGCGTCGGTGCGCGAAGGCGTGCTCGAGCGGTTCGGCTTCGGCGAGCGCGAGCTGGCGGTGATGTGCGCCTCGCACAACGGCGAGCCGGGGCACGTCGAGCTGGTCGCCTCGATGCTGGACCGGATCGGGGCGCGCGAGAGCGACCTCGCCTGCGGCGCGCACCCGCCCTCGTACGAGCCCGCCGCCGCGGCGCTCGCCGCGCGCGGCGAAGCCCCCTCGCAGTTGCACAACAATTGCAGCGGCAAGCACGCCGGGATCCTGGCACTGGCGAAGCTGCTCGGCGCGCCGTTCGCAGGCTACACCGACCCCGCGCATCCGGCGCAGCGGCTGATCCTCGCGCTGTGCGAGCGGGTAAGCGACGACACGTTCGAAGGCGACAAGCTCGCCGTCGACGGCTGCGGCATCCCGGTCTACGCGACGACGCTGCGCAAGGCGGCGATCTCCTTCGCCCGCTTCGCGACGTTGCAAGGGCTCGACGACGCCGACGCGACGGCGCTGGCCCGGGTCGCCTCCGCGATGACGGCCGAACCATGGTACGTCGGGGGCACCGGGCGCTTCGACACCGACCTCATGCGCGCGGCGCGCGGCCGGATCGTGTCCAAGGCCGGCGCCGAAGGGTTCCACTGCGACGCGCTGCTCGACGCTGGGCTCGGCCTCGCGCTGAAGGTCGTCGACGGAACTCGCCGCGCGACGCCGCCGGCGACCATCGCGGTGCTGGACGCGCTGCACGCGCTGGAGCCGGGCGTGCATGAGGCGCTGCGGCAGCATGCTGTCGTGCCCGTGAAGAACGTCGCCGGCCGGGTCGTCGGCGAGGTCGCCGCGCTCGACGGCTGGATCCCCGCCGGGGCACCGGCGGGCTGAAAACCGCCCGGCGGGGAGCAACCCCTCGGCGTCGGCTTCGGTCCAAGGCTTCGTGGTCGACTTCTTCCTTCGCCGTCCGATCTTCGCGTCGGTTTTCTCGCTGGTCATTCTGCTGCTCGGGCTGATCTCGATCCCGACGCTGCCCATCGCGCAGTTCCCGAACATCGCGCCGCCGACGGTCACCGTCACGGCGGTGTACCAGGGCGCCAGCGCGGAGGCCGTCGAGTCGTCGGTCACGACGCCGCTCGAGCAGGCGATCAACGGCGTGCAGGGCCTGCGCTACATCTCCTCCTCGTCGGGCAGCGACGGCACCTCGCAGATCACGGCCACCTTCAACCTCGACCGCAACCTCGACCAAGCCGCGAACGACGTGCAGAATGCGGTCAACCTCGCGCAAGGCCGGCTGCCGAACGAGGTCAAACAGATCGGCGTCACCGTCTCGAAGAACGCCGGCACGTTCGTCGCGGCGCTCGGCGTGTACTCGACCGACAAGCGCTGGGACCAGGCGTACCTGACGGACTTTCTCGAGACGAACGTCGTCAACGACCTGAAGCGCATCAACGGCGTCTCCGACGTGTTCGTGTTCGGCGAGCGGAAGTTCGCGATGCGGCTGTGGGTCGATCCCAAGCGGCTGGCCGACAACGGGCTGACCGCCGGCGACGTCGTCACCGCGCTGCAGTCGCAGAACGTGCAGGTCGCCGCTGGCGCGATCGGCGCGCCGCCGACCAACGGGCACCAGCCCTACGAGTACTCCGTGCTCGCGACCGGACGGCTGCACGATTCGACCCAGTTCGGCAACATCGTGCTCAAGACGAATCCCGACGGCGGCTACGTGAAGGTGCGCGACGTCGGGCGCGTCGTGCTCGGGGCGGAGAACTACGTCGGCTCGCTGTGGTTCGACGGCCACGATGCGATCGGGCTCGGCATCCTACAGCTCCAGACCGGCAACGCGCTGGCGGTCTCGCAGCAGGTGCACGCGACGATGGACCGGCTGGCGCTGAAGTTCCCGCCGGGCGTGAGCTACAAGGTCGCGTTCGACACGGCCGAGTTCGTCCACGAGTCGATCAAGGAAGTCGTCATCACGCTCCTGATCGCGATCGGCCTCGTGATCCTGGTGATCTTCCTGTTCCTGCAGGACTGGCGCACCACGCTGATCCCGGCGCTGACGATCCCGGTCTCGCTGATCGGCACGTTCTTCCTGATGAAGCTGTTCGGCTTCTCGATCAACACGCTGACGCTATTCGGGCTGACGCTGGCGACCGGGCTGGTCGTCGACGACGCGATCGTCGTCATCGAGAACATCGCGCGGTTCATCCAGGAGAAGGGGATGCCGCCGCTCGAGGGCGCGCGCGAGGCGATGAGCGAGATCACGGGCGCCGTGCTGGCCTCGTCCCTCGTGCTGCTGGCGGTGTTCGTCCCGGTCGCGTTCTTCCCGGGGACGACGGGCCAGCTCTACAAGCAGTTCGCGCTGACGATCGCGTGCTCGATCACGATCTCGCTGTTCTGCGCGCTGACGCTGACGCCGGTGCTGTCGTCGCTGCTGCTCGGGCGCACGGTGCGGCGCGAGAGCCGGTTCTTCCGGCCGGTGAACGCCGGGATCGCGGGCATTCGGAAGGGCTACCATCATGCGCTGCCGTGGGTGATGCGGCGCCGCGCGCTCGTGCTGACGGTGTTCGCCGTGCTGCTCGCCGTGACGGGCTGGCTCTACACCACGACGCCGACCGCGTTCGTCCCGGACGAGGACCAGGGCTTCGCGCTCGTCACGCTGCAGCTCCCCGAAGGCACCTCGATCGACACGACGCATCAGGTGCAGCGCGACGTCGAGGACGTGCTGCACGCGCAGCCCGAGATCGTCGACATCTTCGACGTCGCCGGCTTCAGCTTCACCGGGTCCGGTTCGAACAAGGCGACGATGTTCATCCGCCTCAAGCCGTGGGGCGAGCGCCCCGGCAAGGAGCACGTGATCGGCGCGGTCCTGCAGCGGGTGAACTACCATCTCTTCACCGACTTCAAGATGCGGCACAAGAACGCGTTCGCCGCGGCGTTCCAGCCGCCGTCGGTCCCCGGCCTCGGCTTCCAGGCCGGGTTCTCGTACGAGCTCGAGGACCGCGCCAGCCAGGGGATTCCGGCGCTCTACGGGCTCGCCTGGGGGATGTTGATCGGGCCGGCGGACGCGGACACCGCGCCGACCAGTAACGTCTACACGACGTTCCGCATCGACAAGCCGACGATCCTGACCGACGTCGACCGCGACAAGGCGTCCTCGCTCGGCGTCTCGCTGCCGTCGTTGTTCAACACGATGCAAGTGTACCTGGGCTCGGTCTACGTGAACGACTTCGACATGAACGGCAAGGCATACCGCGTCTACGTGCAGGCCGACACGCCGTACCGCTCGCTGGTCTCCGACCTCCAGAAGATCTACGTGCACAGTCAGAACCCGCTGGTCGTCAACGGCCAGCTCGTGACGCCGCCGTCGATCCCGCTGACCGCGCTGGTCAGCGTCAGGGAGATCAAAGCGCCGCCGGTCATCACCCACTTCAACCTGTACCGCTCGGTCGAGATCAGCGGCTCGCCGAAGGCGGGCCACGGGTCGGGCGAGGCGCTGGCGTTCATGGACAACCTCGCCTCGCATCTGCCGCCCGGCTACGCCACCGAGTGGAGCGGGATCTCGCGCGAGCAGATCGAGGGCGGCGCGCAGGCCGCCATCATCTTCGGGCTCGGGATCGTGTTCGTGTTCCTCGTGCTCTCGGCGCAGTACGAGTCGTTCGCCGACCCGCTGATCATCCTGCTCGCGGTTCCCCTGGCGCTGCTCGGCGCCATCGGCGGGCTGCTGGTGCGGCATTTCTTCTCGGACGTGTTCGCGCAGGTCGGGTACGTCATGCTGATCGGGCTGGCGTCGAAGAACGCGATTCTGATCGTCGAGTTTGCGAACCAGCTCAGGGAACAAGGGGTCGACACCGTCAGCGCGGTGATCCGCGCCGCCGAGACGCGGTTGCGTCCGATCCTCATGACGTCGATCGCGTTCGTGCTCGGCGTGACGCCGCTGGTGTTCGCGACCGGCGCGGGCAGCGGCGCGCGGAACTCGCTCGGTACGGCGGTGTTCGGCGGGATGATCGTCTCGACCGTGCTGAACCTGTTCATCACGCCGGTGCTGTACGTGCTGATCGCGGGGATCGAGGACCGGCTCGGGTTCAGGCGCGGCACGCACAAGCCGCCTTCGGACGGCAACGGCGTGAGCGGCGGGGTCGCTCCGCAGCAGCCCGGCCGGCGCGTCGCTCCGACGTCGTAGGTCTGGGGATGGTGGCGCGGCGTCGGGGCGACGACGCTGCGCCGGGGACGCTCCCTACGCGCATCGTGCGCTACGGTCGCTCCGCGCTCCGTCGCTCCCGCCCATCCTGGGCTCCGCGACTCCGCGAGGCCCCCGCGCAGCGTCATCGCCCCGCCGCCTCCGGCACGAGTAGGAGTGGGCTGCTGCGCGGGGCGTCATCCGGCTAGGCGGCGTGCGTCCGGAACATCGCTTGGCTGGACGGTGTAGGCGTCGATCGCGTATTGCGCGAGCATTCGCTGGGCGTTGAAGTGGCTGGCGTTGAAGGCGATCGCGCCGCGCATTACCTCGGTGTAGCGGTCGCGGTCGTTCGTGTAGGCGGGTAGGATCGTGTGCTGGAGGAGCGTGTAGACGGCGTCGGCGGTGCGCTCATCGTTTGCGCCGGTCGTTGCGTCGATCGACCAGCCGGTGAGGCCGTCGAGGGCGCCTTCGATCCACCAGCCGTCCATGACCGAAAGGCTGGGGACGCCGTTCATCGCGGCTTTCATCCCGCTCGTGCCGGAGGCTTCGTTCGGGGGGCGCGGGGTGTTGAGCCAGATGTCCGCGCCGGACGTGAGCGAGGCGCCCCAGCTCATGTCGTAGTTTTCCACGTAGACGATGTCGACCGTGCCGGCCAGCGCGTGCGCGGTGCCGACGATGTGCTGGATCATCGCCTTGCCGTCGCCGTCGCGCGGGTGCGCCTTGCCGCCGAAGACGATCTGGATGCCGCCGAACAGGCCGGCGATCGCGGCGAGACGCTCGGTGTCGCGCAGGATCAGGTCGTTGCGCTTGTAGGCCGTCGCGCGGCGGGCGAGGCCGATGGTGAAGCGGTTCGGGTCCAGCAGCTTGCCGGTGGCATGGGCGACGCGCTCGATCAGTGCGTGCTTCGCCGCGGCGTGCGCGTCCGCGATCTCCTGGAGTGGGATTCCGGCGGCTTGGCGCAGGTGCCAGTTGTCGCGGCGCCAGCCGGCGAGGCGGCGGTCGTAGAGTTGCTGGAACGGCTGCGAGGTCCACGTGCCCGCGTGGACGCCGTTCGTGATCGCGTGGATCTCGGCGTGCGGGAACATCGCGCGCGAGACCTCGCCGTGCTTCATCGCGACGGCGTTGGTGAAGCGCGACGCGCGCAGCGCGAGGTGCGTCATGTTGAGGACGTCGCCGTCGGCGAGGTCGAGCGCGCGCAGCGCCGCGGTGCGCTCGGCGCCCAGCACGTCGTGGACGAGGTCGAGGCCGAAGCAGTCGTGGCCCGCCGGAACCGGCGTGTGCGTCGTGAAGGTGCAGCGCTCGCGCACGCCTGCGAGATCGTCGTGCGCCGGGAGACCGTGGTCGGCCGTGCGCGCCTCGTCGAGCAGCGCGAGGATCAGGAGCGCCGAGTGGCCCTCGTTCATGTGGTACGTGCGGACGCGGTCGTGGCCGAGCGCGCGCAGGAGCGCGACCGTGCCGAGGCCGAGCAGCGTCTCTTGCTCGAGGCGGTAGCGCGCGTCGCCGCCATAGAGCGCGCGCGTCAGACCGCGCGCGTCGTCGTCGTTGTCGGCGCGGTCGGTGTCGAGAAAGTACACCGGCACGGTGTGGCCGTCGATGCCCTCGACGCGGTAGCGCCAGATGCTCGCGTTCACCGGGCGGCCGGAGATCGCGATCGTCACGACCGGCCCGAGCTGCTCGAGCGCGGCGTCGGGGCGCCAGCTCTGCGGCTCTTCGTGCTGCGCGCCGGACGCGTCGAGGTGCTGGCGGAAGTAGCCGTCACGGTAGAGCAGCGTCACGCCGGCCATCGGGTAGCCCGCATCCGCGGCGGCGCGCACGACGTCGCCGGCGAGCATGCCCAGCCCGCCGCTGTACGTCGCGACGCCGGATGCGACGGCGATCTCCATCGACACGTACGCCACGAGCGGTTCGGTCATACTGTTCCTTTGTTCGGCGCTCATGCGCTCTCGGCTGAGGGAGATGCCGCGTACGCGGCGATCCACGGTGCGGTGGTGTACAGGCGGCCGTCGCGGCGGACGACGCGCAGCCGTCCGCGCTGCGCGGCTTTGTAGAGCCGGTCCGGCCGCCCGCCGGTCGCGAACGCCGCCAGCGGGTGCAGCTCGTCGACCGGTTCGACCGCGTCGCGCAGCTTTTCGAGCCCGCGCGCGACCGCCGTTCCGACAACGCGCGCGAGCACCGAGGCGTCGCCGGCGAGCGCCGCCCGCAGCGCGGCCGCGTACGCGCGGCGCGCGCGCGAGTCGAGCACGATCGGCGGCAGGCCGCGGCGGTAGGCCAGCAGGTTCGCCACGAGGCGGGCGACGCGGCCGTTGCCGCTCGGGAACGGCTGCAGGCGAACCAGACGGGCGATCGCGCGCGCCAGCGCGAGCGGCGCGGGCGCGTCGGCGTCGAGCGCGAGCCGGCCGACGTAGGTCTCGGTTTCGAACGGGACCAGCCAGTGCGGCGGCGGCACCGTTCCGTCGGCCAGCGGCGGGACCGTCTTGGTTCGCCAAGCGCCGGCGTCGTCGGCGATGCCGCGCACGGCGAGGCGGTGCAGCGTGCGCAGATCCTCCGTGCCGACCGGGGCGCGGCGCGTCCCTTGCTGCGCCGCCCAGGCGGCGGCGTCGGCATAATCCCGCACGGTCAGGTAGTCGTGGAAGCGGTGGCCGCCCAGCGCGCGGCCGCGGTCGACGAGGGCCCGGACCTCGGTCAGGTCGAGCCGGGCGCCGGCCAGCCGGCTCGAGGTCGCGACCTCCTCGAGGCGCAGCGTGGCGAAGGCCTCGCGCAGCGCCGGAGACGGCGGTGCGGCCCGTACGATCGCCGCCAGGGCGTCCAGGCGGTTCGCGATCTGTCCAATCGCGTCCATCTTCGGTATATTGGACAGCGGAGCGTTCGATTCCGCGTCGCCGGCCGGTACGATGGCCGCGATGGCGGATTATCTCTCGGCGCTCCGCGAGCGGGTGCTGCTCTTCGACGGGGCCATGGGGACGCAGCTCATGGCGCTGCACCTGACCGACGATGACTTCGGCGGCCCGGCCTACCACGGCTGCAACGAGGCGCTCGTCCTCACCCGGCCCGAGCTGATCGAGCAGATCCACCGCGACTACCTTGCGGCCGGCGCCGACGTGGTCGAGACGGACTCGTTCACGGCCTCACGGCTCAAGCTCGACGAGTACGGCCTGGGCGCGAAGACGCATGAGGTCAACCTGGCTTCGGCGCAGATCGCGCGCCGCGCCGCCGATGCGTTCTCCACGGCCGAGCGGCCGCGGTTCGTCGCCGGCTCGCTCGGGCCGACCGGGATGCTGATCTCCTCCTCCGATCCGGCGCTTTCGAAGATCACCTTCGACGAGCTCGCGGATCTGTACGAAGAGCAGTCGGCCGCGCTGATCGAGGGCGGCGTCGACCTGCTGCTGCTCGAGACCAGCCAGGATCTGCTCGAGATGAAAGCCGCGGTGGCCGGGATCACGCGCGCGTTCGCCAAGGGCGCGCGCCGCGTCCCGATCCAGGCGCAGGCCACGCTCGACGTCACCGGCCGCATGCTGCTCGGTACCGACATCAGCGCGGTGTGCGCGACGCTCGACGCGCTGCCGATCGACGTCATCGGCCTGAACTGCTCGACCGGGCCGTCGCACATGCGCGATCCGATCCGGTATTTGGTCGAAGCGTCGCGCTGCTTCGTCTGCGTGATCCCGAACGCCGGGCTGCCGCGGATGGGGCCGAAAGGCGAGACGATCTATCCCGAGACGCCGGACGAGATGGCGCGCGAGCTGCACGCGTTCGTGCGCGACTTCGGCGTGAACGCGATCGGCGGCTGCTGCGGCACGACGCCCGCGCACATCGCCGCGTTCCGCGCCGGGCTCGACGCGATGGCCGCGTCGGGTTACACGCCGCGCATCCCGGAGCCCAAGCCGCTGCAGTACGCCGCGTCAGCGATGACCGCGGTCGCGCTGAAGCAGGAGGGCACGGTGCTGCTGATCGGCGAGCGCGTCAACAGCCAGGGGTCGCGGAAGATCAAGCGGCTGCTGCTCGCGAACGATTACGACGAGATCACGCTGGTCGCGCGCGGTCAGGTCGAAGGCGGCGCGCATCTGCTCGACGTCTGCACGGCGCTGACCGAGCGCACCGACGAGGACGTGCAGATGGCCACGATCGTCAAGCGCCTCGCGCAGTCGGTCGAAGCTCCGCTCGTCATCGACTCCACCGAGCCGAAAGTGATCGAGGCCGCGCTGAAGATCTACGCCGGGCGCCCGGTCGTGAACTCGATCCACCTGGAGAACGGACGCGCCAAAGTCGACTCGGTGATGCCGCTGGTGAAGGAGGCCGGCGCCGCCGTCGTCGCCCTGACGATCGACGAGAGCGGGATGGCGAAGACCGCCCGCCAGAAAGCGGACGTCGCACGGCGCATTCACGACATCGTGGTCGACGAGTACGGCCTGCCGCCCGGCGCGCTGATCTTCGACGACCTGACCTTCACGCTCGCGACCGGCGACGCCGAGTACATCGACTCCGCGGTCGAGACGATCGAGGGCATTCGCCTGATCAAGCGCGAGCTGCCGGGCGTGCTGACCTCGCTCGGAGTGTCGAACGTCTCGTTCGGCCTCAAGCCGGCGGCGCGCCACGTGCTCAATTCGGTGATGCTGCACCACTGCGTCGAGGCCGGGCTCGACATGGCGATCGTCAACGCCGCCGAGATCACGCCGTA
>Ga0066662_10001425_pt1 | contig 10991 bp, 8 predicted proteins | sample GraSoiAngelo_111_FD_133939 | JGI IMG/M metagenome (GOLD analysis project Ga0066662, IMG submission 133939) | Grasslands soil microbial communities from the Angelo Coastal Reserve, California, USA - 14_0903_12_40cm | ecosystem: Environmental > Terrestrial > Soil > Grasslands | place: USA... | reverse complement strand
TAGTAGCTGTTGCTCACCGCGGTCGCGCCGAGCCGCACCGCCGTGTCGACGGATGCGCCGAGGTCGTCGATCAGCGCCGAGTCGGCCTCGACCAGCACGATCGAGCAGCGCGGGCAGGCCGCGGAGACCATGTCCAGGTCGAGCGCCGCCTCTTGCGACCAGGCCGTGTTCGCGGCGGGGTACGAGCCGCTTTGCCCGCGCTGGTTGAGCTTGCGGAAGCAGCCGTTCGCGCTCGTGCACGCGGGCAGGCCGAACGCCGACCGGTAGACCGCGAGATCGGCCTCGGCGGCGGGGTCGTCGTACGCGTCGACGACCGCGACCGTCCCGCCCGCATTCTGGGCCGGGAGCGCGTACGCGCTTTGCAGGTCGGCGGGGTGGAAGCCCGGGATCAGCGACGCCGGCTGGGCCGGATTCGCCGTCGGGCTCACGTTGAGGTTGATCGCGATCGTGCATGCCGCCGAACCGGTCGTCGGCAGGCCGGTGCACGCGAACGCCGCGCCGGGGAGCCCCATGCTGCCCTCGCCGGGGAGCCCCATGCTGGCTTCCCCAGGGAGCCCCATGCTGGCTTCGCCCGGGAGTCCCATGCTGGCTTCACCCGGGAGCCCCATGCTGGCTTCGCCCGGATCGCCGGTCGCGGAGTCCTGATGCGCCCGCGTCCCTTGGACCGTAGGCGCGTTCGGGTGCGGCGCCGGGACGGCGCCCGCGCCGGCGCATCCGGCCAGCGCAAAGATCGAGAGAAGGACGAGGGTTCGCTGCATGTCGTCGGGTTCCAAACGAGCATGATTGCAGAAGGCCCCTGGGACGGGGCGAGTTGCTTGCCTCGATATACCCAGCGAACCGGGGGATGACGAGCGCCGAACCGCCGAAAACCCGGTGATTCCGCTCACTCGTTTGCTGCGCGCGCGGGTCAACGACCGTCTGAGCCGCGCCGCGCGCTTCCCCGTGACCCTGATCGTCGCGCCCGCCGGGTTCGGCAAGAGCGTCGCTTTGCGCGACTTCGCCGAGACCGCCCGGCTCGACGCCGTGCGCTACGACGTCGTGCGCGAGGACGGGACGCTGATGGCGTTCGTGCACGGGCTGAGCGCGGCCCTCGAGCCGGTCGCGCCGAGCGCGCTCGCCGCCTTCCCGGCGATGCAGCAGCGCATCATGGACGCGGCCGACCCGGTGCGCGAGCTGGGGAGCTGGTTCGCGGAACACCTCAAGCGAACGGTCTGCACGATTCTGATCGACGACCTGCACCACGCGGCGGTGGACCCGAACGTGGTCGCGCTGCTCGTCGATCTGATCGAGCGCAGCGGCGAGCGCATCCGCTGGATCATCGCGACGCGCTCCGACGCCGGCTTGCCGATCGCGTCGTGGATCGGCTACGGCCGCATGGACTACCCGGTCGGCGAGGACGACCTGCGCTTCACCATCGACGAAGCGCTGGCCACGGCCGACGAGGCGCAAGCCGGCGCCGAGCCGCACGAGATCGAGGCGTTGCGCGAGCTGACCGGCGGCTGGCCGATCGCGCTCTCGATCGCGCTTCGCACGCGCACGCACGCCTCCGACCTGCGCGCGGCGGCGAGCGGTACGCGCGAGATGGTATACCGTTATCTCGCGGAGCAGGTCTTCGCCGGCCTCTCGCGCGCGCAGCAGCGCTTTCTGCTGCGCACGTGTGCGTTTCCGACGTTCGACGGCGAGATCGCCGAAGCGCTCGGCGCGTCGCCGGAGTTCCTCGCCGACCTGCGCCGCACGGTCACGTTTCTCAGCACGTCGTCCGAGACCGAGTACCGCTACCACGACTTGTTTCGCGACTTTCTCGAGCGCGAGCTGCGGCGCAGCGGCGCCGGCGAGTGGTACTCCGTCCACGCCGAGGCGGGCGAGCTGCTGGAACGCCGCCCGCGCGGCGAAGCCGGCGCGCTGGCGCTGTACGCGAAAGTCGGCGCGATCGACCACATCGTGCGCGTGGTCGCGGCGCACGGCATCGAGCTGCTCGAGCGCGGCGAGAGCGAGCTGCTCGCGGCCGCGCTGGAAGCCGTCCCCGAGGCGGTGCGCCGCGAGCACGCCGCCGTGATCGGCGTGCGCGCGATGCTCGACGCGAACCGCGGCCGCTTCGACCTCGCCGAAAGCGGTTTCGTCGCCGCGATCGAGCGCGCGCGCCAGATCGAGCTGCGGGTCGCGCTCGTCCACCGGTACGCGATCGAGCTGGTGCGCCAGGGGCGCGACTGCGTCGAGCTGCTCGAGCCGTACGCGCGCGACGAGACGCTTTCGCTCGAGCTGCGCGTGCCGATCCTCGGCACGCTCGCGACCGGCTACGTTCGCGCGGGCCGCGTCGAGGACGGGCTCGCCACCGCGCGGCGCGCGCTGGACTTGCAAGAGCCGCTCGGCGACGACCTGCGCGCGCGGCTGTACCAGCAGGCCGCGTACGTGCACCAGTACGCGGCGATGCGCGACCGCGTCCGCACCTACGCGACGCTCGCGGTCGAGCTGGCGACCGAGCGCGGGCTGTTCGAGGTCGCCGCGCGCGCCTACAGCGTGCTCTACGCCGCGATGCACGACGAGGAAGACGACCCGATCGCGCTGCTCGCGGTTCTCGACAAGCTGCAAGAGTGCGCGCGCAAGGGTGCGAGCCGGCAAGTGCGCATCTTCGGCGTCGTCGACTCGTACGCGCTGGAGGTCGAGCGCGACGACGAAGCGGCCGTCGAGCGGCTGGAGCGCGAGCTGCTCGAGGACGATGCGGCCGCCGCGCGCTCGCAGGCCGCGCTGCTGCCCGCGCACGCGCTGCGCGCCGGCTGGGACGGCGACTTCCGCCGCGCGCACGAGCTGCTCGCCGGCACCGCGGAGAGCCAGCCGACCGCAGAGCGCCGCGCGCTGCGCGCGGCCGAGACCGCGCTGTACGCGTTCGCCGCCGGGCTGCAGGCCGAAGGCGAGGACGCTCTGCGCTACGCCGCCGCGGAGCTCGAAGGCTGCAAACCCTCGCTGCGCGTCACGCGCGCGCACCTCTGGCTGGCGCTCTCGGAACTCGTGCGCGGGCGCTCCTCGGCGGCGAACCGCCACCTCGCCGAAGCGGAGCGCAAGCTCACGCCGCAGACGCGCCGCCTGCGCGCATTCGCGAACGCCGTGCGCGCGATGGCCCGCGTGCAGCTCGAACAAGCCGATCCCGCGACGCTGACCTCCGCGCTGGAGCGCATGCGCGCCGAGCACTACCGCGGCATTGCGCGCCTGCTGGCCGCGCTCCCCGTCGCGCGCGCGGAAGAGCCGGGCTACGCGCAGCTCACCCCGTCCGAGCGCGAGATCCTGCAGCTCCTCGCGAAGGGCGCGAGCACCAAGGACGTCGCCGCGAAGACCGGCCGCAGCCCGCAGACCGTCGACACGCACATCCGCTCCATCTGCCGCAAGCTGAACTGCAGCGGCCGGCGCGAAGCGATCGCGATCGCCACCGGCGCCGGCTGGGTCAGCGTGTAGCGTCCGGCGAAAGGACCATCATGGAACCGCTCGATCTCGAAGCTCGACCGCCGCGCTCGCCGCGCGAGCAGCTGCTGGGCCTGTACTTCCTGCCGCGCACGATCGACAAGATTCGCGGTGAGCTGCCCGGCGGCAAGCTGGGCGGCTATCTCGTCGCCGAGAGCACGATGACGACGTACCTCTTGCACAAGATCGGCGTGCCGCTCGACGAGCTGCGCGCCGTCGTCGCCCGCGCGGCGAAGGAGGACGAGGTCGTCGAGTGGCTGCGCGGGCGGATCGATCCGGCGGTCGCCGAGCAGGTCAACGCGAAGCTGGCCGCGTCGAGCATCGCCGACGCGCCGCCCGAGCGGCAGGCGCTGATCCGCGAGCGGCATCCGGTGCTCGCCGAGCGGCCCGAGATCGTCAACGCGTTCGAGATGCTCGAAGCCGACGACGCGCGCCTAGCCGCGAACCGCTAGCGCTATCGATCGTGTACGCGATCACGGTGCGTTCCGCGGCGTTTCGAAGCGCGCTCAGTTCAGGATGAGCTGAATCGTGATGTAGTCGCCGGTCACGCCGACGCCCATCGACTTCGCGCCGGGGCCGAGGTTGACTTGGACGTCTTCCGCGCCGTACATCGGCACCACCGAGCCGCCGCTCACCGTCGGCCCGGCCATCGACATGAACGTCAGCCCCGCGGTCGAGGGGGAGTAGAACTCGAGGCCGACCGTCCCCGGATTCCCGGGCGTCGTGCCTGCGCTCGAGGCGCCGCCGGTACCGGTCGGGATGACGCCGCCGTTTCCGGCGCAGCCGGTCAGCGCGCTGCCGGTGAACGTTCCGGCCGCCGGGTTGCCGCTCTGGGTCGACGCCGGCACGGGCGCGACCACGGGCGCCAGCGGAAACGACGCGCCGCCGTTGGGGAACGCGCAGATCCCGACGCCGTTGGTCGGCGCTACGTCCAGGTACTCGTTCACCACGAAGCCGCTGGCATCGTTCGTCTGGACCGACACCGCCAGCGCGTTCTTGTAGAGGCACCCGACCGCGGTGTTCGGCCGCGGCGCTACGCCGCCGAACGTCAGCGTGAAATTCGACTCCGCGCTCGCCGCGAAGCACGTGCCGGCGAGGCTGGGAAGCAGGGTCGGAAGCCCGTTGCCCTGCGCGAAGGCGGCGCTGTACTGGGTCGCGATCGCCAGCGTCGCCGTCGCGGCGCTCGTCCATTGGATCTGGGCGCCGCCCGTCCGCGTCGTTGACGCGTGCGCGACCGCGGGCGGCGCAGCGAGCGCTGCGCCGAGGACGGTCGCGACGAAGAGGCGTTTCACCAGGGCAAATCCTTTGCATCCGCGGCCCGGAGAGAGCACCGAGCCAAACGCCGCCATCCTGGCGGCGCGAGAGTACAGACGCTTTCGGATATCGGACGCCTATCGGGGGCAATTTAGCCGCTCAGTCCGCGGCAGCCCCCGCCGCCAGCGGCCGCCGCGGCCCGGCTTGGCGCGCCTGGACCAGCCCCATCACGAAGGCGACCGTCACCAGCGCGATCATGATGAGGGCGGCCGGCGTGACGCCGTAGGCGCCGAGGACCGCCGTGACAATCGGCGGCATCACGAAGCCGGCCAAGCTGTCGAGCCCGGAGACGACGCCCAGCACCGTCCCGCGCCGGTCGTCGGGCGAGACCTCCGAGGCCAGCGCCGGGAAGGCCGAGTTCAGGATGCTCAGCCCCGAGCCGAAGAGCACCAGCAGCACGACCGCGAGAACGAACGTCGTCGCGAACGGCACCAGCACGAACGCCGCGACGCACAGGCCGAGCCCGGCGTTCGTCGCGACGCGGTTGCCGAGGGCGCCGACGATGCGCCCGACGACCGCGAGCTGCAGCACGACCTGCAGCACGCCGAACGAGGCGAACACGTACGAGGTCTGCGCGACGTCCCAGCCGAGCTGCGCGTGCAGCACCAGCGTCATCGCCGAGAACCAGCCGTACATGGCGAAGGTGTAGACGAGCCGCAGCCACAGCACCGGCGCCACCGCCTTGTCGCCGAGCGAGCGCGCGATGTCGCCTAGCCCGACCGCCGCGCCCGCCTCCGCCGGCGTCTTGCCGCGCGACTCGGGCAGCATGAAGATCGTCAGCAGCAGCGTGACCGCCTGCAGCGCCGCCGCGACCAGGAACGGCACCGCGAACCCGTAGCGCTCGGCCAGCCAGCCGCCGGTCGCGGGGCCGAACACGAACCCCGCGCTGAACGCCGCGCCGAGGTACGCGAACGCCTCGCCGCGCCGCTTCGGCTCGACGAGGTCGCCGATGTAGGCCTGCGTCACGCCGATGTTCCCGCCCGAGAGCCCCTCGAGCGCGCGCGAGAGGACGACGAACGGCAGCGAGGGCGCCAGCGCCATGAGCGCCCAGGCGAACGTCGCGCCGACCTGCGAGACGATCAGCACCATCTTGCGCCCGATGCGGTCGCTGACGTTTCCCCACACCGGGCCGGCGAGGAGCTGCGAGAACGAGTACGCGGCGAAGACCACGCCGACCGCGACGTCCGGTGCGCCGAACTTCTTCACGAAGAACGGCAGCAGCGGGATCATGATGCTGAAGCCCAGGATGTCGATGAACGTGATCCCGAGGATCGGCAGCAGCCGCAGGATCAAGATCAGACCGGAACGATCAGCGAGAACCAGAGTGCGGCGGCCGCGGCGCCGCCGCACAGCCCGTACACCGCCCACTCGGCGAGCAGCCGGGTCGGGCCGGGGACGACCTCGTCGAGCGTGGTGAGTTTCGGAACGCGCGGGATCCGGGCGAAGACGACGTAACTGCGGCCGGCGCGGTCGGTCAGCAGCCCCTCGGGCCGCATGGTGAAGCGGAAGTCGGTGATGGCGAGGTCGCGCGGCCGCCCGAGATCGGCGTTCTCGCGGACGAAGGCGCGCAGCCGCGCCGCCGGCCCGAGCTCGCGCGGCGGGACGCCCGCCAGAAGCTCGTTCACCGCCGCGACGACGCGCGCCCAGGACCGCTCGCGCACCTCGGGCGCCGCGACCATCGCGACGCCGACCCGGCGCTCGATCTCGGCGACCGACGCCGGTGCGCGCCCGGCGGCGCAGCGCCGGACGTCGTCAACGAAGCGGCGATAGAAGATCGCCTCGTCGGTCAGGGCACGCTCCATGATCTCTCGGCTTCGCACTCCTCTCGTGTCTGTTCGAACAGGACGACCGCGCGATTGGTGCCGGTTGCGTGCCGAACGTCACACCTACGCCGCCGCGTCCGAGTGGGTTTCGCCCCCGGGACATCGCGGCGCTTCTTTGGAAGGCGCGGCGATGGGAACCGCACTCGTCACAGGCGCGTCGTCCGGGATCGGCGAGGCCTTCGCCCGCGCCCTGGCCGGCCGCGGCGATGACCTGGTGCTCGTGGCGCGGTCGGCGGACCGCCTCGAGGCGCTCGCCGCCGAGCTGCGCGCGCGGCACGGCGTCCGCGCGGAGGTGATCGCGGCCGACCTCGCCGATCCCGCGGCGCCCGACGCGATCGCCGCGGAGCTGGCCGCGCGGGGGCTCGCGGTCGACACGCTGATCAACAACGCGGGCTTCGGAACGCACGGCGAGTTCGCGGCGCAGGACGCCAAGCGCGAGCGCGACGAGGTGATCGTCAACGCGTACGCGCCGCTCGCGCTGACGCATGCGCTCCTGCCGGGCATGCTCGCGCGCAAGCACGGCGAGATCGTGAACGTGGCGTCGACCGCGGCGTTCCAGCCGGTCCCGTACATGGCGACGTACGGCGCGACGAAGGCGTTCCTGCTCTCGTTCAGCGAGGCGCTCGCGGAAGAGGTGCGCGCGCACGGCGTGCGCGTCGTCGCGCTCTGTCCGGGTCAGACCGACACGGCGTTCTTCACCGAGATCGGCGAAGCGCGCGTCGGCCGCGCGCGCCGGCCGGAGCAAGTCGTCGCGAGCGCGCTGCGAGCGCTGCGCCGCGGCCGCGCGGTCGTCGTCGACGGCTTCGCGAACTATCTGCTCGCGAACGCGAACCGCTTCGTGCCGCGCGCCGTCACGACCCGCGTCGCCGCCATGATGCAGCGGCCGAAGTCGTTTTCGGCACGATAAGACGATCGGATTTTATGCTGCACGCTATCATGTTGACTGCCCTGAGCGGACTTTCGGTATGCGCCGTGCCGCTGGAACACGTCGGTCACTTCCGCACGATGACCAGCGCGCCGCTACGGCAATCGTACGTTTTGACGGGCGGTAGCCGCGGTGAACGCGATACCGCCTATGTCGGCGCGAACTACGTACGGATGATCCGCCGGACGGGTCCGCTGGTGGAAGAGTGGGACGACGAAGCCGACGCTTCGACGCACACGTTTTGGAACGGATTCACCGGCGTGGCAGCCGCTTGGCGCCAAGAACTGCGCCATGACGCGCAACGAGTGCTGACCGGCCGGCTTGCGTCACTGCCGATTCGACGAATCACCTGCCGACGGCGACACACACGAGAGTACTTGGTTCTCAGGTTCGCGCCGCGCAACCAAGTACAGCTCCAAGTCGCTCTCGACCCGCAAACCGACTTACCGGCCTCGGTTCAAGCATCGAGTGGTCACCAGCACGTGTCGTTGGACGACATCCGCTTCCGGGCGGTCGATAATGACCAAGTGCCCGTCGGCTGGCGCGAAGCTGAGCGCGTGGTCGCCTTCAGCGCCGTCGCGCTGGACGATTTTCAGCACGGTGACGCCCATGGCATGGCCAGTGCGGTCGCACACCGAGGAATCGTGCAACTGCGACGCAATTGGGTGAAGCCGTACTCGGCGGGCGTGCCCGCCGTCGTAAACGGGACACGAGCCAAGCTGCTGGTCGATACAGGAGCTGCGGTGACCATCGTGAGCCACTTGCTCGCGGTTCGAAGCGGAATCCGGCCGCTGAGAACGACGTATGCTCGAATTCCGTCCGGCTATGCAAGGGTAACGGTCGGCATTGCGCGCTCGATCGTCCTTGGACCGCTCCGGCTTCGAAACGAGCCGGTTTTGGTCTTTCCAACCGCGTTCGGTTATGATGGTGCAATAGGGTCCGCGCTGTTCGGACGTGCCGACGTGACATTTCGTGAACGCTTCGTGACGATTGATCCTTCGCGACCACAGCATCGCGGAGCATCGGTTCCCATCGATACCTACGACGGGATACCGGTCGTGCACGCATGGATCGGCAGCCAGGAGACCCCGCTAGCGCTCGATACCGGCGCCGCGTTCTATGGTCTTTTCCCAGGGCGCTTCGCGAGCGAAGGCAGGAAACTGAAGTCAGATCCTCGCGCCTGTATCATTCACGATCTGCCCGCTATCGTCGCACCCCGTCTGTTTCATTTTGGAGCAATCACGGTTGCCGCGCGCTCCTTCCCCGCTAATGTATGCGTCGGTCGGCTGGACGAAGCCGCAGCGCCGAACGTCGATTTGCCGCTGCTGGGGTTCCGAACGCTGGCGGGTCGCCTGCACGCCGTTCATTACCGGACTGGAACGGTGCTCTTTCGCTGAGCACGCCTGGCTGAACGGACCGGCTTTGCCGGTCCGTTCAGCGATGATAGGAGCGACGGTGCTGGGCTCGCGACGTTATGCGAAGACCGAGCCGCCTGTGAAGCACTTCTTGAGGCGCGATCCCGGCGGGAGCGAGCCGTTCCATTTTTTGATCTCACTGTAACCGCCGGGCTGGCTGACGCCTGCGCTCACGAACCCGAAGTCTCCAGCGACGGAGACGCCGGCCGAGTTCGAGTAGTTCATCTGGACGTACCGCTGACCGTTGTCGCCCCGATACATCCACCCGACGACCTTGTTGCCGTTCCAGATCGCGTTCATGTCTGCAATGCTGGTATCCGGCGAGTTCAGGATTGAGATGGTATCACCGACAGACATTGGGCTTCCGGAACACGTCGCTCCATCAACGGGCTTCCCTTTGTGAGCCCCGATGATGCTATTGTTGACGTTTGGATCGTACGCGGCGGTGAAATCGACGGTGCAGCCGAGAAACCAGTCGTCGTAGATGTTGTGAATGCCCGGAGTCCGCGCTTGGTACCAGCACGTGTACGAGATCGTGGGGTAATTCGACGTCTTACGGTCTTGGGAGGCCGGCTGCGTGCACGTTCCCAAGTAGATCTTGCCTCCGCTTGTGGAATGGGGCGGGGCGCCGGAGTAATCGGAATCGTAGTAGTCCGCAGTGCGGCTCGAAGCGCCGGTGTACATCTCGTTCGTGCTGTTCGGATCATCCGGCTGCCAAGGCGGGTTATCGGTAAGCTCGTCTCTGATGGATCGGTACTTGCCAGTGCTCTGCTGCTGATCCGCGCAAGCGAATTGCTGCGTAGGTTGGATCCCGGCTCCGGATCCGCTGCAGCCAGAAACGCTAAGTGGAATTGCGATTAGGAGTGCCACCGCCGACGTGAAGCCGCGGGGCAAACGTTCTACGAACATAAGCTCTCCAATATGGCAACGAAAACGTCGCCGCAGCTCACGACGACGCACGACGAAAAAGAAGAGCCCGCCGTGACGGCGAGCTCTTCGTTTCGCGCCGGTAGCTAGCTCTTAGAACGAGCCCGTTCCGTTCGGCGTCCCGAGCCCGGTGGGGCCGTCCCAGCCGGCGGCACCGTTGCACAAGAGGTTGCCGCACGAGCCGTTGCTGCCGCTCGTCACGTCGTTGAGCGACGTCGTGTTGGCGTACGGGAACGACCCGTACGTGACGACCGTGCCGTTCCCGGCCAGAGCGTACACGGACGCGATGACCGGCGATGCGACGCTCGTGCCGCCGAAGACCAGCCAGCCGCTCTGACCGCGGTACGCGTAGCTGTCGTAGACCGAGACGCCGGTGTTCGGGTTGGCGACGGCCGAGACGTCGGCGACCGCGCGCTTCGCGCAGCGGCTGGTGATGTTGGTGACGGTCGTCTGCCACGTCGGCTGCGGCTCATAGGCACTGCAGCCGCTCCCCGCGCCGCTCCAGACCGTCTCCGTCCAGCCGCGCGCGTTCGCGGCTTTCGACAAGCTGGTCCCGCCGACCGCGGTCACGTACTGGGAAGACGCCGGGTACTCGACGCCGTAGCCGTTGTCGCCCGAGCTCACCGTGATCGCGTGGCCGGGGTGGTTGTAGTACTGATCGTCCGCCGTCTCGCCGGAGAACTCGCTGCCGCCGTAGCTGTTGCTGATCGCTTGCGCGCCGAGGCTCGCGGCCGTGTTGACCGCCGTCCCGAGGTTCGCGTAGCTCGTGCTGCTCGCTTCGACCAACAGGATGTGGCAGTTCGGGCAGGTCGCGGAGACCATGTCCAGGTCGAGCGAGATCTCCTGCGACCAGCTGGCGTTCGCGGCCGGCGGGGTCGTGCCGCCGGTCTGGTTCACTTTTCTGAAGCAGCCGTTCGCCGTCGTGCAGGCCGGCAAACCGAACTGGCTGCGGTAGACGGCGAGATCGCTCTCGGCGTTCGGGTCGTCGTACGCGTCGACGATCGCAACGGTCTGGCCCGCGCCGGCCGTCGACGACGGAAGCGCGTACGCGGATTGCAGGTCGGCCGGATTGTATCCGGTCGGGCCGGCGGTTCCGAACGAGCCGACGTCGTCGCGAATCTTCGCGTGACAGCG
>Ga0066662_10001424_pt1 | contig 10997 bp, 6 predicted proteins | sample GraSoiAngelo_111_FD_133939 | JGI IMG/M metagenome (GOLD analysis project Ga0066662, IMG submission 133939) | Grasslands soil microbial communities from the Angelo Coastal Reserve, California, USA - 14_0903_12_40cm | ecosystem: Environmental > Terrestrial > Soil > Grasslands | place: USA... | reverse complement strand
CGAGTGTGAGGAGCTTGTGTTGAATCTGCTGCGTGAAAACCTCGCGGCTTATCTGGATTCTTACATCGCGGCGCACCGGCAGGAGGTCGTCAGCGCGTTGGAAAACTTCTGGGACAAGTACCGCGTGACGCTCGGCGACATTGATCGCGAGCGAGACGCGGCGATGGCGGAATTGGAGGGGTTCGCTGCCGCGTTGGGATACACAGCATAATCTGCGGCAGCCCGGTGGATTTTCCGACGTAAACGAAGTCGCTAGGTGAAGATGCAGGCTGAAGCCAAGTCAACAAAACTTCCCTTTGATTTACCTGATGGTTGGTCAGAGGAGCAATTGAATACTCTCGCCGATATTAATCCTGAGTCGCTTGGCGGAGGAACATCAGCGTCATTTGAGTTTCGCTATATTGATATTTCGCCCGTTGAGCACGGTGTCATCAATTGGGATGATGTTACTACTCAGACTTTCGCGGATGCGCCGAGTAGAGCAAGAAGGGTTGTGCGCCCGAAAGATACTCTTCTGTGTACAGTAAGACCTGCCTTGCAAGCGCATACATTTGCTTACTGGCAAGATAAGGATGGATTCATTTGCTCCACTGGCTTCGCAGTGATACGCGCTAAAAATCAGAATGAGCCGCGCTACTTATATCACCAGATTTTCAGTGACTATGTTGCAGGTCAGATTCGGCGTCTTGAAATAGGCTCAAGCTATCCCGCAATAAACGAAAATGATGTCAGGTCTTTGGTTCTTGTTGTCGCGCCGCCACCTGAACAGCGCCGCATCGCCGAAGTGCTCGATGCTGTTGGCGCGGCGATTCAACGCACCGACGCGCTCATCAACAAGCTCAAGTGGATGAAGGCGGGGCTGCTGCACGACCTGCTGACGCGCGGACTCGACCGTGACGGCAAGCTGCGCGACCACGTCCGAAATCCTGAGCAGTTCAAGGACTCGCCGCTTGGATTGATTCCGAAGGAGTGGGATGTTTGTACCTTAGAACAGTTGACAGAATCAGCAGTTGATGGCCCGTTTGGGTCGAATCTTAAAACAGAACATTATATTAATCGGCCTGAAGTGCGGGTCGTTCGTTTACAGAATATAGAGGTCGGGTATTTCAATGAGACAGACGAAGCTTACGTTTCGTATTCTCATGCTGATAAGCTTAAACGTTATGCTGTAGTAGCTGGTGATTTGCTCATTGCCTCGCTTGGTGATGATAGACATCCCCTTGCCCGTGCTTGCTTGTACCCGTCAACCGGTCAACCGGCCATCGTTAAGGCCGATTGCTTTAGATTCCGCCTCAAATCTTCTTTAGCATTACATGCCTACGTTATGCACATGCTGAATTGTCCATCAACGCGAGGTGACATTAATCAGCGAGGTCAGGGTGTTACTCGTGACCGGGTAAATTTAACTTCTCTCAAACAAGTTCGACTGACAAAACCCTCCGTCTTAGAGCAGGGTTACATTGTTGATGCCCTTGCTGCCCACGATGCACGCATTCGTTGCGAAGAAGCTAAGCGCGACAAGCTCATCCTAACCAAGAAAGGCTTGATGCACGACCTTCTAACCGGGCGCGTGCGCGTGCCCGTCACGAAGTCCGAGGTGGTCGCGGTATGAGCCTGCCCTTCGACATGCCCGCGGGACTCACGCCCGAAGCCCGGCGCGAACTCGAACGCTGGGACGAAGAGCGTCGAGGACTCGTCGCCGAAATCAAAAGAATCCCGCTGCGCATTCTCGTCTGGGGGCCAAGCCCCGCTTCGCCCGGCCCCGTCGCCTTCAAGCGCGTGCAAATCCGCGACGCCCTGGTCGCCGAAGGCTTCCTCGCCGTGTTCAGCGAGATATGGGCGGGTGCCGCGCCCGGCCTGTCGCAGAAAACCAACGAGCTGACGCAGGCGCTGACCGCCCACCTGATTATCATTCTCATCGAAGGCTCCCCCGGCGCTCTCGCCGAGATGCACGATTTCAGCAGCCGCCAAGACGTAGCCCGCAAGATGCTCGTCATGTGCCCGCGCAGGTACAGCGACGGCTACAGCATCAAAGGCGCGGGTGCTATCCTGAGCGTCGCCTTCGGCAATCTCGACTTGTACGAAGACGGCGAGATCGAAAACTGTAACGTGCTGACGCGCGCGCTGGCCCGCGCCGTCGCGCTACGCGAAGCCGCGGCACACAGAGAGCTACGGGACATCTTGCATTGAACCAACTGGAAGCACTCGCCAAAGAGCCGCCGACACTTGAGGAGTGGCAACGCGCCGAGGCCGTTGTCAATCCGCAGTCGTCGTTCGTGCTCTGGGCGGTCAAGACGCAGTTCTGCACGCGCAGGTCAGACTTCCGCCGACACTTCGGCGACCAGCTCCCGATTGACTCGCTCCTCGGCAAGCTCGAACTGCAAGGCTTCGTCCAGCCGGACGGCGCAGACTACGCCCTGACTGCCGCCGGAGATGAAGTTGTCGCCCGCCTCGGCGAGCCGGAGATTTCCCGTTACGCCGACCTCAAGCGCGAGGCCGCCAGCGTCGCCCAACGCTTTGACGCGGCGGACGTGACCCAGCCGGAGATCGTCGAGGACGACCCCGCCTCCAACGAGTACACGCTCGTCGAGCGCCCGCTCATCGGGCAGTTGGAAGGTCTCGGCTGGTCGTACCTTGAGGGCGACAGGTTCGTGCCGGAACTCACCGAGCGCGAAAGCTTCCGCGACGTGCTTTTGCCGAGCCGCCTGCGCGCCGCCTTGCGCCGCGTCAACCTCGACGAGAACGGACACGAATGGCTGGACGACGCGCGCATCACGCAAGCCGTCACCGACCTACAGCGGCTCGAAGGCTTCAAGTTGATAGAACGAAACGAGGCCGCGACCCGGCTCATTAACAGAGGCACGGACGTTGAAGGCACGCCCGAACGCGACGAGGGGCGACCGCGCCGCGTGCAGTTCGTTGACTTCGACCGCCCGGAGCGCAACGACTACCTGGCCGTCAATCAGTTCCGCGTTGACACGCCCGGCGGCCAGCGCCACATCGTCGCCGACCTCGTCCTCTTCGTGAACGGCATCCCGCTCGTCGTCGTCGAGTGCAAAAGCCCCGCCCTGACGAACCCGACCGAGGAGGCCATCACCCAACTCCGCCGCTACAGCAACCAACGCACGCGCGCCGCCGGCAGCGCGGTCATGGGCGAGGAGACGACGGAAGGCGCGGAGAACCTTTTCTATTACAACCAACTCCTCGTCGCCACCTGCTTCTTCGAGGCGCGCGTCGGGAGCGTCAGCGCCTCATACGAACACTTCCTTGAGTGGAAAGACACTTACCCGCTCCGCGCATCGGAGGTCGCCGAGAAGCTGGGCGTGAAGCATCTGAGCAGCCAGCGGACGCTCGCCGCCGGCATGCTGCGCCCCGAACACCTGCTCGACATCGTCCGCAACTTCACACTCTTTCAGGAATCAGGCGGCAAGCGCATCAAGATCATTCCGCGCTACACGCAGTTCAGGGCGGTGCGCAAGGCCGTCGAATGCCTGACGACCGGCAAGACCCGGCGCGAAGACGGCGCGCGCGACCAGCGCGGCGGTATCATCTGGCACACGCAAGGCTCCGGCAAGTCTCTGACGATGGTCTTCCTCATCCGCAAGATGCGCCGGATCAAAAAGCTGCGAAACTTCAAGATCGTCATCGTCACCGACCGCCGGGACTTACAAGAACAACTCAGCGACACCGCCGTGCTGACTGGCGAGACGCCTCTCGTCCCGGACGGCATCCCGGCGCTCAAACGCGAGCTGCGCGAAGACAGCCCCGACATCGTCTTCGCGATGATTCAGAAGCTGCGCCCCGAAGACGAGGCCGCGCGCCGCGAAGACGGGGCCGCCGAAGAAGAGCCGGAGGTCGAAGACTTAGGCGACAACCCCTCCGAGTCCATCCTCTTGCTCATAGACGAGGCGCACCGTTCACACGCGAGCAAGCTCCACGCCGCACTCATGAAAGCACTCCCAAACGCGGCGAAGATCGGCTTCACCGGCACACCGATCCTCATGGGCGAGCGCAAGCTCACCGAAGAGATTTTCGGGCCGTTCCTCGACCGCTACACCATCAAGCAGTCTGAGATGGATCAGGCCACAGTCCCGATTCTCTACGAGGGGCGGCGCGTCGAAGGCCAAGTCGTTGACGAGCAGAGCCTCGACTTCTACTTCGAGAGTGACTTCCGCGACCGCACGCCGCAAGAGCGCGCCGCGATCAAGCGCCGGTTCGCCAACCAGCCGGAAGTGGCGAAGGCGCTCAAGCTGATCGCGGCCAAGGCCGACGACATGCTCCGCCACTACGTCAGCGTCGTGCTGCCGGAAGGATTGAAGGCGCAAGTCGTTTCATCCGACCGCGAGGCGGCGGTACGCTATCAGCAGGCGCTCATCCACGCGAAAGAGAGTCTGCTCGCCGAACTGGGAGGGGTTGACCCGGCGCTGCTCGAAGAAAACGACGGAAACGGCGAGCGCCTTGACGACAAGACGAAATTCCTGATGCGCGCCTACCGGTATTCCCCGACCATCGAACGTCTGGAGTTCGGCGCCGTCATCTCCGGCACGAATAACGACCCGGAGAATTATCGCCGATGGAATAACGCCGAATCTCATCAACGAATCATTTCGCGTTTCAAACGCGACCTCGTCAACAAAGACCCGTCTAAACAGGACGCCCTCGCCTTTCTCTGCGTCGCCAGCATGTTAATCACCGGCTTCGACGCGCCGGTCGAAGGAGTGCTCTACCTCGACCGCTCTATGAAGGAACACGAACTCCTGCAAACCATCGCCCGCGTCAACCGCCCCTTCACGAACAAGACGCACGGCCTCGTGGTGGACTATCACGGCGTCGCGCAGAACCTGAAAGAAGCGCTCGCCGTTTACACCGCCGAGGATGTCGCGGGCGCACTGAGCAGCATCAGGGACGAGCTTCCGCTCCTGGCAGACCGGCACCGCCGCGCGCGCGCCGTCTTCGAGGCGCGCGACATCAGCGTCGGCGACGTACAAGCCTGCGTTGATCTCCTCGCCGACGCGGAAATTCGGGCGGACTTCGTGCTCAAGCTCAAAAAGTTTCTGAAGAGCCTCAACGTCGTGCTGCCGCGCCCAGAAGCCCTGCCGTACACCGCCGACGCGAAACAGCTCGGCCTCATCAACCGCATCGCCGCGCGGCTCTACCGTGACGAGGAGATAAATCTGACGGGCGTCGGCGAAAAAGTACGACGCTTGATAGACGAGTACGTGGAGGCCAAAGGCATCAAAGTTGAAATCCCGCCGGTCTCGATCACAGACCCGGATTTCGAGCGCGCAGTTGATGACCACGATTCAGACCGCTCCAAAGCCTCAGAGATGGAACACGCCGCGCGCTATTACATTTCAAAGCACTACCAAGAAGACCCTGTTTTCTATAAGAAGCTCAGCGAGCGTCTACAGGAGATTCTTCGACAATTCGCGGACAACTGGGCGGCGCGCATCGAAGCGCTGCGCGAATTCACGCGCGAGATTGCGCGGGGACGGCCTCCGAACGAGTTCGGCTTAGACCTCAAGCTGGAGGCCCGTTTCTACGACATTATTATTGAAGAGGCGGGCAAGGAGGGTGGGCTAACCTATGCGCGGCGTGCGGAATTCGCAAAGCTGACCGTCGGACTTGTCGAACTCATCCGACGCCACCTGAGGCGCGTGGATTTCTGGCGCACTCCTTTTAATCGTGAGGTGTTACAACAGGAGGTCGCCCTCTTGCTTGACTCCTACAGGGCGATCCCGCTCGCCAAGTGCGAGGCCGTCGCCGACCGAATTGTTGAGCTGGCCCATCAGCTCAGCACCCATCTGAAGGCATGAATGAGCAAATGCACATTGGCGATCTCGTCTTCGCCGTGCGCCGGAGCGCGCGGCGTAAGACTATCGGCATAACCGTTGACCGTGACGGATCGCTCATTCTGCGCGCCCCCGTTGAGTGTCCGTCGGAGCAGCTTGAACGAGTCGCCAGAGAAAAACTGCTCTGGACATACACCAGGCTTGCCGAAAAGAAGCTACTCTTTCGACCAACTCGCCCGAAAAAGTTCATTGACGGGGAAGGCTTCTACTACCTCGGTGAGAGCTACCGTTTGTTGCTGATTGATCAGCAGTCAGGCGGGCATAGAACCGTACCTCTAAAGCTGCAAGATGATTGGTTCATGCTATGCCGCAACGAGCGTCCGCGGGCCGAGCAACACTTTATAACTTGGTACACCCGCCAAGCCCGCGGCTGGCTCAGAACGCGCGTCACACGTTTTGCCGCCCGCGTTGACGTTCAACCGCGAGCCATAGATGTGCGCCGCCTCGGTTTCCGCTGGGGGTCATGCAGCCCTACGGGACAACTCAACTTCCACTGGCGCACAATTCTCTTGCCGCCGGAGATAATCGACTACCTTGTCGTCCATGAGTTAGTCCACCTACGCGAGCCACGTCATAGCCTTGAATTCTGGCGTCGCGTCGAACGCGCTATCCCTGACTACCTACAGCGGAAAAATTGGCTCTCCGAGAATGGAGGCCGGATGTAATTTGTTTATTGATGGCGTCCCTGCGCTCGTCGGAACTCCGGCCCATTTGCTAGAGCACCTCTCTCAACTGACGCATTCAGATACGCACGTGCATTATCCTATGAAATCTGCCAGAGAGTCGTTAAATGCCTGTCGTCTGACTCGCTCCTGCTTGCTCGGAATCTTCAAAATCTTTTCGTAATGGCAGACCAGACAGCGCGACCTCCCACAGCCCCGCGCTTTCTGTTTTCTAAAACGCCCGGCCTGTAAGTCACAGGCACAATTGACCACTCGTCCAGGCCACCCGTGAATCTCCCGCAGGTGCTCCCTGTGCCGACGCCGGGTCAACTCACGCTCAGAATGATAACGCCGCACGGCTATGAATCTCCCTTCAACAACATCGCCTGCCGCCGGGCTTACAACCTCGCCAACTGAGCTTGCAGCGCGGGTCGCCGCTTGTATTGCTCTTTCAATTCCCGCAAATACTTTTGCCACTCGCTCGTGCGCCCTGACTTCGCGTAAGCGGCCTTGGCGCGCTTGAGCCAGCCGGCGGCAGCCGGATAAAGATTACTTTTCGTCTGCACGATCAAATCTTCGGCCTGTTTGATGCTGGCGCGAATGACCCATTCCGGGCGGTGCGCGATGAGCGCCTCCGCTACCGTCTCCATGACTGTGTGGTAAGCGTCCTTTTGATCGGCGACTTTGATGGCCGCGTCCCATTCCTGCTCGAACAGCAGCACTTCGGCGAGCGGTTGTTTGTCGTAAAACTTCTCCAAAGTCGCCATCACCGCAGATTTCAGCCGGCCCCAGCGCGCCCCCGCCAGTCGCTTGATCGTTTGATAAGTGGTGAGTGACGGGCGCTCGGAAAACGCCGCACGCCACGCTTCGAGTGCCTGCGGCCCGCGCCCCTGCGTTTCTTCGACGGGGCCGAGCCATTCGCCGAGCGCGGCTTTCCGCCCGGCGAGTTTGAGACCGCGTTCGCCGACCCTGATCGCTTCGTCGAGGTGACCCGATTCGCGGAAGTGTTGCGCCAACAGCAAAGCCTCGTCGGCGACCGTCAGATGTTTAAGACTATACGAGACGGCTTCCGGCAGGCGACCAAGTCCGCACAGCTTTAAGGCATAGCGCAGGTGCTCGCCCTCCTTAACACACAGCGTAAGGTAGTCGTCGGTACGCCCTTGTCGCTCCAGTACGTTGAGCTTGGCGCGCGTCAAGGCTTGCTCCGTGCCGTCGTGCGACCACGGCGCGCCGAACTGATCGAAGTAATCATCCTCAAACTCCGACTCGTCCTCACTCCCTAACTCGTCTTCATCCTCATCGTCCCACTCACCTTCGTCTTCATCTTCTTCAACAGCGTGCCCCGTTGAATTCTCGCGCGGCGCTTCATCCCAGCCACGTTCGGCAGCAGCGATGGCGACGCTCAATCCCTCCACCCCGTAGTCGCTGAGTTTGTCGTGCAGTTCATCCAGATCGCTGGCGAGGTCTTCGCGCTCATCCTCGTTCAAATCGAGACTCAAAATGACTTCGGCCAAAGTTTCACCGACGCCTGAAAAGAAATCGCCCAGTTCGCCGTTCGAGTCGTCAATGTAGTCAAAGCCGTCGTAACTCTCCTGAATCAACGTCAGCAAAATCTGTAAGGCGGATTCGGCATCACCGGCATTGATGAACTCAATCGCGCTTCGCCGCACGCCGTCCAGCTCCCCGACCATACCCCGGACGTGCCAGTAAGCCTCCGACATGCGCATGTGATCGAGGCTGTGCATAATGGCGCGCACGCGCCGCTGGTAGACCGCCGTGTCCACTTGTTTACGTTTGGCCGTTTTAGACTTTGCTTTGCCGGACGCGGCTGGCAAAGTGAGCGCCGCTTCGACCCAATCGTACAGGTCCGGCTGTTCGCGCAGCAGCTTCGTCACGAGCGCCAGCAACTGCTCGCGCGTGAGATCGGACAGAAGTTCTGCCGGCTCTCGACTGACGACAAACTGTTTCGGCTTCTGCGCGTAGGCCAGGAGCAGGGCGACGATGTGTTTGCAGTATCCGCCGAAATCATACGGGCAAGTGCACGTGGCCGTGCGAATGCCACCGCCGTCCAACTCGACGCGCACTTTGTAGAAAGGCGACTCGTTGCCTTCACACTCGCCGCTTAAAGTGTGGCCCCGTATGGCGGCGTTCGAGATCGCGCCGCTGCGATAAAGCTCCCGGCCACGCTGAAAGCTCTTGTCGTTTGTGCCCGCGCGAATCACAGCTTCCGTCAGTTTGGCAATGGTCATAACATCTACTTTCTAACGCCTGCCCAGCTCCCGCTCTCTTTTCGGGTATAGAGGTTTGACATCCGAAGGTAAGTTTCAAAGAATTCAGACGGCTCTATCCTAATGCTTTCAGCTTCGCACTGCTACGTCCGCAAGCCATGACTAACAATGTCGCTCTATCGCCTGTCCACCGGCGCGTTCTGCGGAACCAACCCATCAGCGGGCACGAGCCGGGAGCGGTGTTGCAAGATTTCGCGTCGCTGCTGGACTTCGTCGGGGCGCGTGAGATCGCCGTGAGCGGCAAGCATCAGTTATTGCCGATGTCGCTCTTAGCCGAGTTGAGCTCTCGCCTGTCGAGAACCAATCAGGTCGGCCTCAAGCGGCCTCAGCAGAAGTCGTACCCGTACATCGACGGCCTTTATCTGCTGCTGCGCGCGAGCGGCCTCTCGCTGGTGGAGAATCGCGGAAACAAACAATTTCTGTTGCTCGACGACGATGCTTTGCGGTCGTGGCACGGGCTGAACATGACGGAGCGATATTTCACACTGCTCGGCGCGTGGCTTATTCGCGCGCGCGGGGAGATTCTGGGCGAAGACCGCTACCCCTTCAGCGAACTCAGCCGGTGTCGAGATTTCGTGCAGCGCATACCGGAAGCGGGGCTGAACGTGGCCGGAGACAAACACACTGAGTCAACGATTCCCTTTCAGCCGGGGCCGCGCAACATCGCGCTGCTGGACCTGTTCGGACTCATCTCCGTGTGGCAGGGAGAGCCGGAACCGGGCCGGGCGTGGAGCATCGCCCGCATCTTCCGCAGGCCTTTCGGAGACGCGCTCCTTCGTTTGCTGTCAGACCTGTCGAGCGATGAAGTAATGCTGTGGGAGTTGCGGGGAGACCAGAGTAATGAGGCAGAGTTGTACCATGACTTTCAATCGAGACTCCAGCCGCTCTTCCCTGAATGGCGCGAGACGCTGACGCCGCCGGAACCCGCGATGAGAGACAGCTTGCACGTCTTCAAGGTCTCACTGGGAAGAGTGTGGCGGCGCGTTGCGATCCCCGGAGAGATGACGTTGGAGGCACTGAGCGAAGCCATCTTGGATGCCTTCGATTTTGATAACGATCACCTGCACCTCTTCAGGTACAGAAACCGCTTCGGCCTCTTTGAAGAGGTCAAACACCCTTACACAGAGGAATCGCCCTCGACGGCTGAGGTCAAAATCGGGGAACTGCCGCTCAGACCCGGCGCAGTGCTGGAATATCTTTTCGATTTCGGGGACAACTGGCTTTTCGAAGCGCGGCTGGAAAGACTTGAGCCGGCGGACCCGAAGATCAGAAAACCGACGGTGATTGACGGGCGCGGTCAGGCTCTGCCACAGTACCCGAACTTTGATGACGAAGGATGGGATAAGGAATAGTCCGACGCAAGCGCGTCTCTTGTTTACAGAACTGGGAGTGGGCGGGTCGCGTAAGGAACGAAATTCAAATCGGCGTTTCCTTCATCCTTCCTCCTCCGGTTAGGAACGCGCATCAGGAGGCCCGACACATGAATTCACGTGTCGGGCCTCCTGATGCGCGTTCGTGATCCTCTCAGAAGCTGAGCCGGAGGCCGAACTGGAAACAGTTTGGCTCAGTTCAAAGGCGATTTAACCCTTGAGTTTTCGCTAACCTGATTTTATATGCGAAACTTGGTGGTAAAGTCTAGCCTTGAAAATCTTACTCCGGTGCAGGTTACAATCAATGAGCGAGTAAATTTTCCATGGCCGCACGACCGAACGTAAGGATGCTTCAATTGAGCCACGTTCATTCAAACGTGGAAACGTGCGAAGTAATCGCGCGCCGCCGCGCCTTCGATGCCGAGTAGCTGTTCGAGCGCTGCGGCGCGCTCCGCATCGCGGCGGGCGTAGGCGAGACGCACCAGAGTCTCGCGCGGCAGCTCGCGTGCGTTACGACGCAGAAGCGTCCGCGCGTTGCGAATCTTGCCGGAGACGAAAGCCCGCGCCAGCCGAAGACAGAACTCTTTATCGTCGGCGGCTTTGAATTGACGGCGGCGCAGTTCTATATTTTTGTGCGGCGGCGGAGTCGTCACGGCAGTCAGCCAGCCGCCGTAAGACATATGTATGATCGGCACGTCGCGCCCCGCGAGTTCGTGGAGAGCCTGTGCCGAGAGCTGTACGTTGCCGAATAGACAGAGCTGATTTGTCTCAAGCAAACGCGCGTCGCTCACGGTCTTGCCCTTCTCGCGTATCTCCAACACTTCG
>Ga0066662_10001421_pt1 | contig 11006 bp, 10 predicted proteins | sample GraSoiAngelo_111_FD_133939 | JGI IMG/M metagenome (GOLD analysis project Ga0066662, IMG submission 133939) | Grasslands soil microbial communities from the Angelo Coastal Reserve, California, USA - 14_0903_12_40cm | ecosystem: Environmental > Terrestrial > Soil > Grasslands | place: USA... | reverse complement strand
GGACCGCCGTCGTAAGCCGGATTCGACCCTGTGATGTTGCGCGGCTGCGGCTGATTGTTGGCGAGAGAGATAAGCCACAGATCGTTGTTGGTTGAAATCGCAGGAACTTGGTCGTGGTTTGAGACATAGACTAGCTCCTTGCTATCCGGTGAAAAATCGTATTGCAGCGGTCCGCCAAGCTGAAACGTAGGAGCGTCGTAATTGCCGGGCGTGACATCCTTTGTTTCGCCTGTTGCGACGTTGACAATGAAGGTGTGCGTGCGCGTTCCGTCCTTCCAGGCGGTCCAGTGGCGATAGAGAAGACCATCTGCAATGTGCGCCTTCAATGGACCTGACTCCCAGCGCTCAGCAATCCTTTTGTTGCAGGGGTCGTCGCCATTGCACTCTGGATAAACGTCTGATGAGAAAGCTATCCACTTGCCGTCGGGCGACCACAGAGGGTCGGAAACGCCCGTCGAAAGATTCGTCACCTTGTGCCACTCGCCGCCGCCAGCGTTCATCGAGTAAAGATTCGCGCTGCCCTCTTTCGAGCTTATGAAAAGAATCTGACGACCATCTGGAGAAAAGAGCGGCGAGAACTCGCTTCTATCGCTCACGGTCCACTGGCGAATGTTTCTTCCGTCAATGTCCATTGCCCACACGTGGCTGTTGCGTCTGGCGCGCGACAGATCGGAGGTCGTGACGACGAAGATTACAGTCTTGCCGTCGGGCGAAACGTGTATGTCGGAAATGTTCTTAACACGGTAGAGGTCTTCAATCGTGAAGGGACGTTTCTGCGCTTTTGTAGAAGCGAAAGAGAGAAGCAGCAGAGTAAAGAGCAAGAAAGCGCGACGCATCATCGTTCGGTCTCCTTTGGATATGGACAGTGCCTGCAACCACTCTGGCAGCAATAGCCGCGTGCGCGTAGATAACTTGCCGTGAAAACGTAAAGACCATTCTCCAAGTAATAATCTTCGCCTTCGACGAGCGGCTGCTTCAGATTGTTTGCGGGAAGATTATCAGATTGGTCCGCCTCTATGAAATCTTTGTCGTTCATCAGCGTGTAGTTTATTGAAAAGCAAGGATGAAAGGGTAAGGGAACGGTGAAAGAGCAAAGGTAAAATTCTTTCCCCTTTCACCGTTCACCTTCTACCTTATCTTCCGCCTTCCGCCTTGCTTTTCGCCAGACGATAGTGTAGCGCCAGAGTAAGTGACGCTTTATCTTCGCTTCCGGCAAATGTTCTTCGCACATTCTCTTCACTTCAGTCAAAGTAAGATAGACATCATGCTTGCCGTGCTCTGCCCATGCTTTTCTCACCTCTCGTCGCGGGAGAAGCCTTCCGGTCTTCCACAGCCGAAGCATTGTATTGACGGGACGGGCCAGAGCGCTCCTAAACAGATCAACGAATCCATCAATTGCAATCAGGTCCTGTATGACCAGAACACCGCCCGGCGCGAGCGCATCCTTCATCTTACTTAATGCATCGCTCAGCGGAAGATGATGAAGCGTCGCCAGAGACACAACACAATCGAAAGATTCCGCAGGATAATCAAGGAGCATAAAATCGCCCAGCACGTATTCAATCTTCTGATGATGATGCGCAGATTGCTCTCGCGCAAGACGAATCATCTCAGGCGATAGGTCAATGGCTAAGACACGCTCGGCGCGCTCTGCCAGAACCCTTGTGAAATCTCCCAACCCACAGCCGACATCAAGTACATTCTTACAACCGGGCGGGAGTTGGCTTAGAAGATACTTGTGATAGACATCTGCCGATTTGCCTGCGTGCACAGTCAGCCGTGCTATGCGGTCAAAATCTTCTCGAACCTGCTCGGTTGATGCAGCCATATCTTTTGAGTGAAGGCTATACGTAACCCAGAATCTCGTAAACCTTGCTGCGAACTGCAAGCGGAAACTCGTCGGATGCGCAGCACCAACGGCACACGAAGTTTATGTCCTGACAATATTCTTCCCGTTGTAATAGAGCGGGATTATCGCGGATGCTCCTTTGAACGGCTTCTGCTGCTTCATAGAAACTAAGCGGATGATTCTCTTTGCGATAATCCGGCCAGATTTCTACAGCCACTTTCAGATCAACCGTCGCATAAAGCGCCTCGAAATGCTCTACATATTTCGGGTCAACCGTACAGCCTTTCGTCGCGGGATAAATAATCGACAGAAGCTTTGCCAGAACATCTTCGGCAGAGACAGTCCTGCAACGCAGATTGCCTATAGCGAAATCGGTCAAACGCTCATTAAGCGTTTTTGAGTTTGGAGTGAAAACCTCTATGCGCGTGCTGTATTCTTCATCAACAAGCTGGAGCAGAACTCCTCCGCCGCCGCGAAGAGGGTGAAAATGGTTGATTAAAAAATCCTGGCTGAGCGAACTGCGAACGCAGTGTAAACCTTCTGCGACCGCGTCAATATCGTTAAGGCGAGCCATCTGTCTTCCCATTCCATTTTTCATCAGGTGCAAGGCTGTGGCTATGCTGCCCGTGACGATGAGAGGCTCTTTGAGATGCCGCGCCAATTTTGAGAGCGAACCTAAACACCTGGCGCTGTCTCTGCTGTCGGCGAATATCTTTTCAAAAGAGCCGCAGCAATTTATCGAAGACTGATCTCTACTCATAACTTCAACAGAAGCCGAGTCGCTTGACTAATGATACAGAGTCTAACCTTATCGCCCAATCTTTACTACTTTCAGTTCGGACCTACCTGGACGCTTGCAGGATCAACGTCGCGTGAGATGTGACGACGCGCCAACTGCCTTTCACCTTCTCAAACAGATAAGTTATGCGATACTGTCGCTCGAAGGAATCGTCCTTGAGCTTTCCTTTAATCGTCACACGCGTATTCACGAAAGCCACATTGCCGCTAACCCAAACTTTATCTTCGTTGTGCTGGCTCGATTCAATAACGGCTGTCGGCGGAGCTTTGTATGAGGCGAGCACCTGCTGTTTAGTCATATGGCTTCCGTCCGGGTTTGTGTGAAAGTAATTGTCCGCGTAGAAACGGTCCAGCGTTGCCACATCACGTTTGAGGCCAGCCGCAGTGAGAGAATCAAGAAAGGCTATCACCTCTTTCTCAACTTTGATTTGAGCGTTGTTTTGATGGCTATGCCCTTGCGCAAACGTAGCCTGACAAGCGATGACGACGAGCAGACATAAGAAGAATCGGCGCATATATCTTCCTCCTTAATTGAGTGGTGACGAGCGCAGGCATTCAACCTTAGCGAAGAAAACAAACATGAAAGCCATGCTATCAAGGCGTTGAGTTCAGTGAGTCGTTAATCCATTTTAGAATTGTACACTCCATGTTGGGTAAATCCCTTTAGCTTTAACAAGAAATCCTTTAGTTAATTTGGTCAGCATCTCTTTATCTCTTTTCATCAAACAAATGTACTGTGGCAACAGATAAGGGTTGACTATTGTATTAGCGAAAGCGAGTTCTGCACAATACTTCTATGTTCAGAAGTTAGTAAATCATTTTTCGGTTAAATCGCTTCTGATAACTATGTCTTCTACAATTCCTGCCTCGAATGAAAAGGTGATATTCTCTCGCCCAGCCCGCCGAAAATCTTGTCTGAGATTGTTAATAATCCTGCGCGAGGTGCGTTTTATGTGTGGAGACCGACTGAAGGAGGAAACCGTGCAAGCCGCTGTGACGCACCTTAAACCAAAGATTTCGCCGCCTCTGGGAGAGCTTGAAAGACTCTTCCGCGAACATAATGATCTGGTCTTTCGCACGGCCTACCGCGTGACCGGAAGCGCCGAAGACGCGGAGGACGTGCTGCAAACAGTCTTCCTGAGATTGGCTAAGCGCGCAGAGGTTAACTTAGCGCCAAGCCCCGCGAGCTACCTGCACCGAGCAGCCATCAACGCCTCGCTGGATTTGGTCCGCAGCCGAAGCACTGCGAAATCTATCGCGCTCGAAGAAGTTATTGACGATCTGCCCGAAAGCTCCTCGCTTAATCCAGAGATGGAGCACGAAGATGGCGAGTTGAGAAAACTTATACAGCAGGCGGTTGCGCGGCTGGGTGCGACGGCGGCAGAGATGTTCGTGCTTCGTTATTTCGAGGGCTACAGTAACAGCGAGATAGCGGAGTTGCTTGATACGTCGCAGATGGTCGTTGGCGTCACGTTGCACCGCTCGCGCGCGCGTCTTCGCAAAGAGATTGGCAATTATCTGGAGAAACATCATGAAGCGTAATCGAAAGGAACTAGACGAAGTCCTAGACCGCGTCGCTGCCGGAATTCGCAGCGAAGAGATGGACGCTGAAGTTGTAAAGAGCGCTGCGGACCGCGTATGGGCGCGACTCTCGAAAGAGACTCTTGGCGAACTGCCTGAGACGAAAACGGTGGAAGAGATTCGTGGCTGTGCAGACTTTCAGGCGCTCATACCTGCCTACCTGCGCAAGGAGTTGTCGGAAGCGCGTGCGCTCTTACTTGAAGACCACACGCGCGAGTGCATTCCTTGTCGCAAGGCTCTGAAAGCTGCGCGAAGCGGCGACGCTCAAGCTGTGTCCACAGTTCAACCCGTTAAGAGGCTGACGCGCACGAGCGCGCAAACGCCTATCTGGAAATGGGCGATTGCGGCGACGCTCATCATCGGAATCGGTCTTGTTGTTTTCAACGCCTATCGTCGTTTCGCCGTTGGTGAAGCGCGCGCGACTGTGCAGGCTGCGAACGGCGCTGTCTATAGAGTCACGGATTCGGAGAGCCGCGCAATCGGCGTTGGCGAAGCAATCAGTCGTGGCGAGAGAATCCGCACGGCTAAGGATTCGGACGCGGTTGTGAAGTTGGAGGACGGATCATTAGTTGAGATGCGCGAGCGGTCCGAGCTATCACTCAGCCAGAACACGGACGGCACGACCATTCACTTGAATCGCGGCAACGTCATCGTAGAAGCTGCGAAGCAGCGCGGAGGCCATCTTTATGTTGCGACGGACGACGCGCTAGTCTCCGTCACGGGCACAATCTTTTCAGTCAACAACGGCACTAAGGGTTCGCGCGTCTCCGTCATAGAGGGCGAAGTCCACGTCAATCACGCAGGAGACGAGAAGGTTCTTCATCCGGGCGATCAGACGACGACCAATGCTAGCCTTGAGCGAGTTCCGATTCAAGAGGAAATCAGTTGGAGTCGAAACGCTGAGCGATATGTTAAGTTGATTGGCGAACTCACGGCGCTTAGTCATGAGCTTAACAAGAGAGTCCCGCGCCCCGGCGTTCGATACTCAACGCGCCTGCTTGACCTGATGCCCGAAGGAACGGTCCTCTATGCGGCATTGCCGAATCTCGCAAACACGCTCGTAGAATCGCACCGCATCATGAAGGAGCGCATAGAGCAGAACGCTGCTTTGCGCGAGTGGTGGCAGAAGAATCGAGGACAAAAGGGTGAAGCGGAACTTGATCGAATAATCGAAGAGATAAATCAGTTCGGCAAGTATCTAGGCTCTGAGATTGTTGCGAGCGCACGCATGGGCGAGCGTGGACCGGAAGACCCGCTTGTTCTGGCAGAGTTGAGCGATGCAGCTAGTTTTCGTTCATACCTTGAACAGAAAATTGCGTCTCTCACTTCGACAGAGAAAGGTGCGCCGAAGATTCGCATCATTGATGATCCGATGGATGCGACGCAAGCGAGCAACGGAAAGAATGAAATCCTGATCTGGATTAACGGCGATCTGCTTGCAGCCGCGCCGCGCCTGGAACAGTTGCAACAGCTTGCGACTAGAATGAAAGCGCCTGACTCGAACACCTTCAAGACGACTTCTTTCTATCAGCGTCTTGCCGAGACTTATAAAGCTGGCGCCGGGCTAATCGTCGCCGCGGACCTTGAGAAGATAATCGACCAGCTTGTGCGCGAGAACTCCGGGGACGCAAACGACGCGAAGCGCAATGAGATTTTCAAGCAAGTGGGCTTGATGAGCCTCAAGCATTTCGTAGTAGAACAAAAGGACGTTGAAGGAAAAACTAACAGCCGTGCGATGCTGACGTTCAAGGAGCAGCGCACAGGTATTGCCTCATGGCTAGCAGCGCCCGGTCCTATGGGAAGCCTTAACTTCATCTCGCCAGATGCGAACATGGTCGCAGCCTTCGTCGTGCGCGAGCCTTCGTCGCTCGTTGACGAGTTGCTCGGCTACCTGGACACCGCAAACCCGCGCATTCGTCAGGACCTGAATAAGCTTGAAGCAGATTACGGTCTGAAGGTGCGCGAGGATTTCGCAGCGCCATTGGGCGGAGAGTTCGCTTTCGCTATTGACGGACCAATTCTGCCGACGCCTTCCTGGAAGATTGTCTTCGAGGTTTACGATCAGGCGCGCTTGCAGCAAACATTTGAGCGCGTGGTCGAGAAGTTAAACGAATGGGCTGCAAAGGAAGGCCGGAGCGGTCTTCAGTGGGAGAGAAGCGAGAGCGGCGGGCACACCTTCTACACTCTGAAGTCGCTTGCTTACGGCGTGGAACTTCATTACACATACGCCAATGGCTATCTAATCGCCGCGCCGAGCCGCGCGCTCGTGGAACGCGCTCTAAAATATAACGAGTCGGGTTACACCTTGCTTCGCTCGCCGCGCTTCACCTCGACTCTGCCTGCGGACGGCAACGCAAACTTCTCCGCAATCTTCTATCACGACCTTGCGCCGCTGCTTGCGCCAGTCGCGGGGCAGGTGGAGAAGGCTGTGCCTGATGAGCAACAAAAGGTTTTGAAGAACGCGGCGGAAGCTCCGCCAACACTCGCCTACGCTTACGCGCAGGGCGACCGCATAATCTTCGCTTCAAACAGCGAAGGTGGACCGTTCGGCCTGAGTCCTGCGACTCTGATGGGTCTGCCAAACTCATTCGAGATGCAGCACATTCTTGATAAAGGGATGCATGTGGAGAAGGTCGAACGCTAGTTAAACCGGTTACTTGAATGAACAGGAGAATCGAAATGAACAATCTGAAAAGCTATCTGCTTGCCGCAGTGGGAATCGTTAGTCTCATTGCTGCTTTCACTCTAAATATTGTGAGAGCGAACAACGCTGATACTGCAACGGTTTCTTCTACGTCTCATTTTAAGCTGGGCAGAACCTATCTGTTAATGCCCGCGAATGGAACAGGCAATATCAAATGTAAAGTTACAGAAGTTGATGGCGCCTGGCTTGGTTGCGAAGGCTTAAATGAGTTAGTGAATACAAACACAATGATGACTGAGCTTGACCTAAAGTAGAGACTCTCAAGGTTTGTTGAAGATTTGATCGTGTGCTAAATGGGCGCGGCCTTTGGGCTTGAGGTTTGTTTGGAGCTACTGTTGGAAGATCGGCCTGATGGACTTTAACGAATCCTACTCTGCTCGCTTCATCAAGAGCCATTGAGCTTTGATTGATATGAAACCTGTCATTGATCTAAACGGTCTGAGCGTTCAGTTCGGCGAGAAGCAGATATTGAAAGACCTGACGGCGGAGTTGCGCGGGCGTGCTATCGGTCTGCTTGGTCCGAACGGCGCAGGCAAGACTACGCTCATTCACACGCTTCTGGGCTTTCATCCGCCGTCGAGCGGCACAGCGCACATCTTCGGACAGGAGATCATGGCGGGCGCGGAAGAGATACGAGCGTTCATAGGCTACATGCCGGAGCGCGATTCGTTCATTGCGAAGATGTCTTGCGTACATTTCGTTCGTCTGATGGCTGAGCTTTCAGGCTTGCCGTCGGATGCGGCGTTGGAGCGAGCGCACGAGGCGCTCTTTTACGTCGGGCTTGGCGAAGCTCGTTACAGAACGCTTGAAACTTACTCGCTTGGCATGAAGCAGTTGGCGAAACTCGCGCAGGCGATTGTTCATGGTCCGAAGTTAATTATCTTGGACGAGCCTACGAACGGGCTTGACCCGCCGACGCGTCTGCGCATGATTCGACTCATACGCGAGATAAGAGACGGCCATCAGGCGCACATACTTATTTCGTCACACCTGCTGCGCGACGTTGAAGAGTGCTGCGAAGAGATTTTGATATTGAAGGAAGGTCGCATAGCTACTTATTGCAATCTGGAAGAGGAACGCAAAGCCAATCGGAAATTTCTTGAGATGGAGACGCGCGGGGACAGTCGCGCGTTCGTAGAAGCAATCGGGCGCATGGGTTGTGAATATGCTCTGACAAATGAGCGGAGAGTCAAGCTCGTTCTTCAAAACGGAGTCGAGATACGCGACCTATACAAGCTTGCTGCCGAGCAAAAGGTGCAGATTCGTCGGCTCAATTACAAGCGCGATTCATTGGAAGATATCTTTCTCAAAGCGATGGAGAACGAAAATGGCGGTCTATGAGCACACCTACAAGCAGTATGCGGGCGAAGTGACGCCACGTTGGTCGCGCTTTCTTATCTTGCCGCGTCACTCTTATCGAAGCATCTTTCAGTCGAAGTTTTTCATAGCCTACTTTATCTTTTGCTTAGCGTGGCCGCTCGTCTGCTCCGTTCTTATATACCTGCATCACAACACAGAGGCGCTGGCTGTTATGGAGTTGGCCGTGAGAAGACTCGTGCCCGTAGATGCGGAGTTCTTTCAAAACTTCGTCGTCTATCAGGGAATGGCCGCCTTCGGTTTGACACTTTTGGTTGGACCGCCGCTCATCTCGCGCGACCAGACGAACAACGCATTGCCGCTCTATCTCTCTCGCCCCTTCTCGCGCGCAGAGTATGTCCTGGGCAAGATGTCCGTGCTGCTTATCTTGCTCTCGCTCATCACCTGGATTCCGGGTCTGCTGCTCTTTCTCTTTCAATCTTATCTTGAAGGCTGGGCGTGGTTCGCACAGAACATAAGAATCGCGGGCGCGATCTTTTTAGGAAGCTGGATTTGGATTCTTCTCCTGGCGTTGATGTCGCTGGCGATCTCCTCCTGGGTTAAATGGAGAATGGCAGCGAGCGCCGCGCTGATAGGAGTCTTCTTCATTCCGTCGGCCTTCGCAGAAGTTATCAACCGCATCTTCTACACGCGCTGGGGAGATTTAATAAGTTTGCGAGCGCTGATTGGAGCGGCATGGGCGGGTCTCTTCGGAACGTTTGTGAGACAGGCCGGGCGCATACGCAGCTTTAACCCACGACGCACACTCTTCGTTGATCTGTTTCAACCTCCGCTGTGGAGCGCCTGGCTCATGCTATTCGCCATCTGCGCGGTCTGTCTGCTGCTGCTCTACCGAAAGGTGAGAGCTTACGAGGTGGTGAACTGATGAACGAAGCCTCTTCACAGGTGATAGTCTTCGAGGATGTCTCCAAATTTTACGGAGAGATTTTAGGCGTCAATCGAGTCAATCTTTCAATCGCACACGGGATCACAAGTCTCGTCGGACCGAATGGCGCAGGCAAGACCACGTTGATGAACTTGATGACGGGACTGCTCAGACCTACGCGCGGGCAGATAAGCATTCTAGGCATCTCGCCCGGCGAGCCTGAAGAACTTTTCCGTAGCGTTGGCTACTGCTCGCAGTTTGACTCTTTCCCAAGAGGTGTGACGGGGCGCGAGTTCATCAACATGTTTTTGAGCGTTCACGGGATGGCGAAAGATGAAGCAGATGAGTTGACGATGAAAGCTTTGGAGCGCGTCAACCTCGTGGCTGCTGCGGAGAAGAAAGTCGCGGCCTACAGCAAAGGAATGCGCCAGCGTGTTCGTCTTGCTCAGGCAGTCGCACACAATCCTTCAGTGCTTATTTTAGACGAGCCTCTCAATGGTCTCGATCCGATGGCTCGCGCCGAAACAATTCGGCTCTTTCGTCAACTCGCGGATGAAGGTTTGCACCTTGTCATCTCAAGCCACATCCTGCACGAAGTTGACATGATGTCCGATAGCGTCGTGCTCTTAAATAACGGCTATGTCGTTGCAGAGGGCGACGTGCGCGATGTGCGCGACGAGATGGAAGAACATCCTATGCAGGTTCTGGTTCGTTGCGATCATCCAACAACTTTAGCTGCGCGCGTCTTCGAGCAAGACCTTGTTGTGGAGGCACGGATTCACGAAGATCGCGGCGGCCTCTTTATAAAAACGCGCGATGCGGATAAATTCTACCTGCTCTTGAACGAGGTCGTGGCCGAAGGCTCTGTACAGATCGAATCCGTGACGCCCGTTGATGATGACCTCTCCGCAGTCTATCAATATCTTATAGGTTCGGAGACTGAAGGGAGCCGCGTATGAGTTCGAGAGTTGAAGTGGTAGCAATGGACAAGAGTGTAAAAAAATCTTCGTGGCCGCACAGGAAGCGACAGATTGCAGCCATACTTCGTCTCGAAGTCAGAAAGAACTTTACGGGCAAGCGGTCCGTTTTGATGTACCTGCTCGCTCTGCTGCCTGTCTTGATAATGGCCGCGCTCGTGTCTGTTCATTACGACGACATAAGAACGAATTTCTCGGAGGCCAGCTTGATCTTCGCAAACCTTTACGAAGGGATGATTCTTCGCACGGTCATCTTCTTCGGCTGCGCGTGGATTTTTATGAACCTGTTTCGCGGCGAGGTTGTGGACCGCAGCCTTCACTACTATTTCCTCTCACCGGTTCGGCGTGAAGTCCTTGTAGCTGGAAAATATATTTCAGGACTGATTACTTCTCTCATACTCTTTGTGACGATGACTGCTCTTGCCGTCTTCTTCATTTATCTCCCGCTCGGCTATTCCGGTGCGATGAATCAGCTATTAAATGGACCGGGTATGAATCAGGTGTTGATATATCTTGGGACCACCGTGCTGGCCTGCGTAGGCTACGGCGCGGTCTTTCTGGTAATAGGTCTATTCTTTCGCAACCCGGTCATTCCGGCAATTATTCTCTACGGCTGGGAGTTCATAAACTTCCTGCTGCCGCCTGTGCTCAAAAAGCTGAGCGTCATTCATTACCTTCACTCGCTCACGCCCGTTCCTATCCCGGAAGGGCCGTTCGCAATCGTGACCGAGCCGACCTCCGCCTGGCTGACTGTTCCGGGTCTAATCCTGGTGACGGCAATCGTGCTCGTGTTGGCGAGCCTGCGTATTCGCCGTATGGAGATAAAGTACGGGAGCGAGTGATGAAGGTAAAAGG
>Ga0066662_10001420_pt1 | contig 11008 bp, 9 predicted proteins | sample GraSoiAngelo_111_FD_133939 | JGI IMG/M metagenome (GOLD analysis project Ga0066662, IMG submission 133939) | Grasslands soil microbial communities from the Angelo Coastal Reserve, California, USA - 14_0903_12_40cm | ecosystem: Environmental > Terrestrial > Soil > Grasslands | place: USA... | reverse complement strand
ATGTGCAAGCGAGTCGTCCAGATCGGACAATGAGCGCTTCCCTCGCAATAGATGATTTATCCAGCAGAGCGCGAACGCGACGCTGCTATAAAAGTAGTATAGAAGGTGCGCGGGAAAGACCAGCGCGGTGAATATCGGTCCACGATTTCTCAGGAAAAAGCCGTAGAATTTACGATTGAGAATTACAATCCCGGCCAATAGAAAAGGGATGATGAAGAGCAACTGCGGCTTTAGGATTGAAAGAAAGAGCAGCGCGATTGATAAGCCAAGAAGCGCGGCGCTTATTCTGTCGGATGTCTGTAGATTCAGGTCCTTAACAAGCGCGCGATTTTCTATAATCAGCTTAGACCAGGGGACAGCGCGGCAGAAAATATCTGCGCGCAGCCATGAGCGCAACGTCCAACGCTTCAGATGCTTGACCTGTAGTTCCTTGTCCAAAAGAATGCGATGCCCCGCGCGACGCAGACGATATCCGAACTCAATATCTTCGACGCAGCGCCAGTCACGGTTAAGCCCACCCAGACTCTGGAAGACTTCGCGGCGAACAGCACCGCAGCCGGTCCAGAAAGTTGACGCCTCGCGGTTTCCCTGTTGATGAACAAAATGGTGCTGAAGGTTCTTGTACTGCGACAGAAAATTCTTCTCCGCAGGCTCATCGTCGTAAGAACCGAAGAGTGCGGTTATATCAGGATTCGCGGCGAAGTCTGCCGCAACTCGACTGATAGTATCCGGCTTAACCACTACGTCCGCGTCAACGAAGAAGAGGATTCGCCCTCGCGCGTGTTCAGCCGCCGCGTTACGGCCTGCGGACTGCCCCGTCTGCTTCTGCATCTCAAGAAGCGTGACACCTTTTCGTCGCGCTATATCGGCGCTATCGTCTGTCGAGGCATCGTCAACAACGATCACTTCGTAAGATGAGTAGGAAGAGGCGAGCAGCGCGTCAAGGCAGCGCTCCAGATAACGGCCTCCGTTGTAAACGGGAACGATCACAGAGATGAAGGCTTGCTCATTCGTCATAACTATCTTCGCTTTCGGTCTCTTAAAATTCGCCTCCGACGCCTGCCTCTGTTTCAGAGAGTGCGACCGTTTCACCGTCCGAGCCTGTTAGCAGTTCGCAGGTTCAGCGCAACCAATAGCGCAAGGATTATAAGGCTGAGCGCAGTCGCAGCTAATTGCGCGTTTGCCATCCCCATCGCTCCCATTCTTGGCGCGAGGATGAATCCTAAGATTACCATCAACGCGACGCGCAGCGCTGTAGAAATAAACAGGAATTGCGGGCGAAGCAGATAATGGCACGCGGGCTTTAACGGACACTCGAAGATTAAGAGCAGGAACGAGGCGGCCACGATGTAGAATACGGGAACTGCCGCCTGCAATTCCGCGCGAAGAAACTTAGGCACAAGACTGCCGACTACGAGCGCAACAGGCACACAGGCAACGATCACTGCGAGCGTTGCCAGAAGAGAGTTGCGAAGGAAACTTCTGAGCGCGTGCAAGCTTCCGACATGAGCTATGCGCGGGTAAAGGTATTCGCCGAAGGCTTGATAGACGACTATGAAGCCCATCGAGAGAGTCAGCCCAAGGCCGTAGATACCTGCTGCGGCTGGCTCGCCTGCGAGCATCAGAATGAATGTTCCTGCATACATGCTCAGCAACAGCGCCACGTCCGCTCCGCCCTGCCAGAAAGAGTAACGAAGCAGTCGTCGCATGAGCGCGCGATCAGGCCGCTCGCCATTCTTACTTTTTAGCGCAACGGTTTGCGCCAGGCCATAGATCAAACTTGCCAGCGGGTAAGCTAAGAAGACTGCTAGCGGATAGTTTTGAAGAACAAGAGCGGTCGCAATTGTTAATCCAAGACGCGCTAAAGCTGTCCCGCCTTGCACGAAAGCTGCCGTGCGATAATGAAGTCGCGCGAGCCAGTAAAAATATCCGTAATCTGCCAGCGCCGTCGCAATTCCGCCGACTACGATAGAGACTACGACCAGACTCGGAAGATTCGGCGCAAGCTTCCACAGAAGCGGAACGATTGCGATTGAGATTATCAGTAGGAACGAGATGCGACGAAACAATACTGCGAGTCCGGCACGAACAACTTCCTGCGAACGCTCGCGCAACTCTGGAACAGTGCGCAGGCGTATCATGCCGCTGTCAACGCCCAGTATCAGAACTCGACTCAGGATAAGCTGCGCGCCGATGGCCGTGACCATCAAGCCGTAAAGCTTTAGCTCCATCAGGTGCGCCAAGAGTAGCATCAGCGCGGCATTTGCGCCCGCAAGTGCAACCTTCCCGCAGAAGACCCACTTCAATCCTGCGGCATGTGTGCGCAGCTTCGACCACGCGCCGTTTAAGCCCGGATGCGTTTGAGCGAAGCCGCTACCTTGCGCTTCTATGGTTGTAGAGGATTGCGTCGGCAGAATCATGCCGTTACTGCGAAGCTCAGAACAGGTAAAGGTTGACCGTCCAGATCAGAAGGCGCTGCCACACCTGCTACATCAAGGACGGTCGCGGCTATGTCATAGATCGAGTGATTACTGAGTTCCACGCCTTCAGGAACGCCCGCGCCTTTAACGAGCACAAATCCGAGCGGCGTGTGGCTTCCGCTGCGCGAGTCCTGAGTTCTGAGGCGCAGTGTTCCGAATCGCGGCGAATGAAGCGACTCCCACGGGAACGATTGATCCCAGAGCACCGTGATGTCCGGCAACCCGTCAAGGTACGGACCACTAAACTCCTCATGCGTGAAGGTCACGCGCTTGACAACCGTCCGACCCGTAACCGGATCGATCAACTCGTAAAGAGCATCCGCGATGTCCTGACACACGCGCTTGTACTCTTCGCCCGGTTCAATAAGACCATCGCGGTCGCGTCCCTTAACGCTCAAACGAATCGCGCCGACTGAATCGTTGTTCGGGACGGAGAACGCGCGGCAGCCACGCCAATCGCGCCCGCCCTTGTACCACTTGAATAGAAGACGATGCTGCCAACTTAAGGGAAGCGACTCTTTGATGAAGTATTGAAGGCGTCCCGGCAAGATCATCTTAAGAATTCTCCAGGGATTCACCTTAGCTTCGCGCGGCTTCTGATTACCGTTCGTCCCGTTGCCATTACTTTTCACCGCAGGCTCGCGGCCATAGCCCAAGAGGTCCAGAATTTCAGGCAGATTCCACGAAGCGTGATAGATTGGCCCCATGCCGTGTCCGGCGAATACCATCGTGAGCGTATCCTCACCGGCAAGCTCAATCATCTCGCCTATCTCTTCATCAATCGCCCTGTAAACCTGCTCAATCGTGTCTGCCAGATTGTGCGTGTCCTCTTCCGTGTGGCGCGGGTGCGTAGGGTCAACGAAGCGCCAGAAGTGATGGCCTACGCAATGCGTCTCGGAGAAGACCACGAAGAAGACATCCCACTCCTGGTTCTCCATGAGCCAGCGACAGACGCGCCCGCGCAAGTGCGCGCCCTCGATTATTCGCTCGCGCAGACTGCGCAGAGCTTCCGGCTTATCGTCAACAGCATCACACGCGCCTATGGGATGCTTTCCAAAACGCGCTTCTATTTCATCCATGAGCGACGCTGGCTGCGATGAACGCTGTGCGCTCGTAGCGTGTGCGCCCCAGTTCGTCAACTGAAAACCTGAAAGCTCGCGGCTCGCTGGAAACTTCGGCGGATCAATCACGCCTACGCGACGACCTGCGCGACTCAGGTAATCCCAGAACGCAGGGCGCTTCAAAGCTTCATCAGGCAGATACTTCAGTCCGACGGTTTCAGGATCGTACTGACAGTAAAAATATTTTTCCAACTTCGCAGGGTTAGAGCCTGTGTAGAGCGACGAGAGAACAGTGTCGGGTAACTGCTCCGCAGTAGTCTTCAACGTCGCGCGCGTGCCTTCTTCAATAAGGCGGCGAAAGTTCGGCAGCTTCCCTTCTGACGACCACTTATTAAGCAGTCCCCAGTCCATCGCATCGAGCGCAATCAGGAGTTGGCGCGGTGGTTTCTGTTTCGTATCTACCTGCATAAAAACTTTCCCTACTTGTTCTTAAGAGCTACGACCAGATTATAGACCCACGCTATAACGAAGCCGACGAGAAAACCTGTGACGAAGCCGTAAACCATTCCTATGAGACTGCCTGGGAACGTCACCTTGTAGCCTATGAAGAACTGACCCAGGAGAGCAAGGTGCGGACCGACAACCTCGCCGCCTTTAATCACAAGCCAGTTGGTGACGACGAAGATAAGAAGCCCGAGTATGATGCCGAAGACTATGCCGAGCACTGTCCCGTTTATGCGCAGGACTGCTTGCTCTAATAGTTCTTCACCAACATCATCTGTTTCCGACATCTTTTCGCGCTGGTTAGATTTTGAAAATGCCGCACTCATTTTTCGCACTGCTCTCTCAGGCAATCATTGAGGTTCTTTCAGGAACGCGTGGCTGTGTGGAAGCCAGAAGCGCAAACTCGTCTTCGCCATCGCTTTCGTGGCCCCTCACCTCTTCGTGATACTCCTGCTCGGCATTGACCTTCCACAGATCATAGTTTGCGCCCATGATATTTTTTACGGCAAGCATGGCCGTCAGCATCGAGTGGTCCTGATTATTATACTTGTGCATCCCGTTCCGGCCCACGAGTTGAAGATTGCCGAGACTGCTGCTGAGAAACTCGCGCACGGTCCGCAACGCTTCGGCATAGACCCCATCATACACCGGATAAGCCTTCGGCATTCTCACAACAGCGCCGTCTTCAATGTCGGAGGCTTTAGCAAGTCTGAGCGATTCCAACTCCCTCTTGCCCAACTCTACCAAATCCTTATCCGACATTGTCCACAACCCATCGCCCTCGAAGCAGAAGTATTCCAGACCAAGACAGGTCTTCGTCTCGTCCGGGACCATGTGCGGACTCCAGTTCTTAAAATTCTGTATTCTACCGACCTTCACATCAGAGTCGTGTATGTAAATCCAATTGTCAGGGAAGAGATCGCTTTTACGAACGACCAGAGCGACGGTGAGAAAGTCTCTGTAACTCAGTTTATTTGCCGCTTCTCTAACATGCTCAGGCGCTGGCGGTTCGAGTTTAGCAATCAACTCTTTTATCGGCATCGTGCTGATGAAGTGCGTCCCGTCAATCACCTCTCGCTGTCCACCTTTGCTAATCTCAAGCCCCGTCACTCTTCCTTCGGTCCACAGAATCTTTTCGACGCCTGCGTCGAATCGAATCTCGCTGCCCCGCCGCTTAACAATCTCTGCGACCGTTTCCCACATCTGGCCCGGCCCGCGCTCCGGGTAATCGAATGAATCAATGAGCGTCTTTATCACTTCGCCTTTTGAGCCTGCGCGTTGCTGCACGAGCGCGTTTTTGACTGCGGCCAGAAGCGACAATCCCTTGATGCGCTGCGCGGCCCACTCTGCGCGAATCTCGCTGCAAGGTATTCCCCAGACCTTTTCGGTGTAGGTCTTGAAGAAGATGTTATAGAGGCGTTTGCCGAAGCGATTGGAAATCCACTGCTCGAAAGTCTCTTCGTTCTTTTCGGGCATCGCCTGAGCTTTCAGATAGCTCATGAAGATTAGGAAGCTGTTCCAGATGCCTAGACCGAAGAGCGCGTTCGTTGCGCGTAGCGGGTAATAGAAGAATTTTTTGTTGTAGTAGATTCTCGAAAGGCGACTGCGGCGCAGGAACTTTTCTTCCGTCAAAACTTCGCGCCACATAGCGTCAACAGCTTTCACTTTCGTGAAGAAGCGGTGCCCGCCTATGTCGAAATGGTAGCCTTTGTAATTGACGGTTCTTGAGATTCCGCCGACGACCACATCCTTTTCAAGCACTACGCTCTCGACGCCCGACTTACAAAGCTCGTAAGCCGCCGTCAATCCAGCAGGACCTGCGCCGACGATGACTACCTTCTTATTTTTGTTTTTCAAAATTCTCATCTTAAGGCTGATCTATAAAGTCCTGGACCGAGGACCAGTTCGCCCTCAGTTTGACTATGTGAATGTAGATTGAGATGAACAGGTTTCGCAAGAATGCCGTTGACCATCCCAGTATGAAGCCGAAGATAAAGCCGTAGATGAGTCCGATCAGGCTGCCCGTGAACGTAACCTTGTAGCCAATGAAATACTGGCTCAGCAGTTGTAGATTCTGGCCGACGCGCTCGCCGCCTTTCAAGATAAGAAAGTTCGTCATGACGAAGACGGCCAGACCGCAAAGTGTACCAATCGAGATACCCAGCGCGGCCCGGTCCAGACGAGCGAAGGCTTGAACGATTAACTGATCGGTTGAAGCAAGTTTGGTTCGCTTCTTTTTCTTCATATAAAGAGATGTGCTCATGGTCCGATAATCTATAAAGGCGCTTCCGGCGAATACCGGCCTTGCCTGACACTTCTATAAATCACAAATAGGCGCGAATTCCCAAAGTAGTCTCTTAAATCTGAGGTTGAAAACCGCTCTTTGATTGAATGTAGTTGAGCGAGATTCACACGCTCCCGTCGATCTTCTTGTCAGCAGAAAAGTCTAATTAAACGCAAAGAGACGATAGCGCCCGCCCATCCGGGATGTCAATAAAATTGTTGGATAGATTTCGGATCGAGTTTTCATCGTTTCTTAATTCTTAATTTTTAATTCTCAACTCTTTTGTGTACGATGCTCAAGTCATGGCTCGTAAAAACAGGAAGGCGGACGACGCTCGCTCGAAAGCTGAAGCGAAAGAGTCCGCTTCGTCAAAGAAGAAAGCTACAGAATCTATTCCGGCCAAGCCTGGACCACCAAAATCCGTCTGGCGCGAATATTTCGAGTCGGCCATCTACACGGCCATCATGTTCGTCTTCTTCATAACCTTCATAGGCCGCACCGTCGGCGTTCCCACTGGCTCTATGCAGAACACCATCGTCATCGGCGACCATTTCCTTATCAACAAGTTCGTCTTCGCGCCCGGCTCGCATCCCTTCTTCCTTCCGCAGCGCGACATACGGCGCGGCGACATAATCGTCTTCAAGTATCCGGGCGATAACTACAACCCGGGGCGCGACGAGGATAGCGGCGTCACTCCTTACAAAGACTATTTCATCAAGCGCGTCATAGGTCTTCCCGGCGAGACGATTGAAGTGCGCGGTCCGAACGTCTATATCAACGGACAACTTCTGCCCGAACATCGCGTCACGGCAGGGATGGGAATCAACGACAAAGCGCCGCTGGATATTCGTAACGATCCGCCGGGCGCAGGCGAGCCGTACACCGTCTATTACAAAGAGAGCACGATGTCGAATGGTCCAGACAAAGCTGAGAAGCCGCCTTCGATCTTTCACTTCGCGGTCGAGAAGCCTTACCAGATTCCACCCAACAACTACTTCGTCATGGGCGACAACCGCGACGATAGCGCCGACAGCCGCGCATGGGGAACAGTCTCCGCAGACCTGGTAATCGGTCGCGCACTTTTCGTCTTCTGGTCTAACGACGAGAGCGCCCCTTCAACCAATCCGCTGATAGATTTTTTCAAGAACACAAGGTGGAGCAGGACCGGAAGGATGATTAAATGAGGATTCTTACTGCTTAACTCAACTCGTCCATCTCAGCTTCAATCGCCTGAAGAGTTCTTTGCAGCATGGCGCGATGCGCCGGCCTCGTTGCGCGCTCAAGTTGCGCGAGCGTTCGTGCGCGCGAGAGGCGTAGCGATTCAAGGCGGTCGAGGCGTGCGCGCATCTCTGGCGACAGATCACCCATCGCTGATTCTTTCTGAGCGCGCTCGCTTGCCTCTTCTATCTGAGCTTCAACAGCTTTGCTCTCCCAACCTCTAGCCATCTCTCCTCCGCACCTCAATCAATATAGGTCTGCTTCGAGTAGTCATAGTCGCGCTCAGGCACAGGGCTTGATGAGAAGACCTGCGGGTTGCGCTCCCAGGCGCTAGTCTGCCAGTTGTCCATAGCGTTGCCCGGATGAATCCATGGCGGCATACTCATAAACAGAAACTTAGCCATTGAGTTCACATAAGGCTCGTACATGCGACGCAACTCCGCGAGTTTCTTTTCCGCTTCAGTTCCATCGCGCAACGCTACGCCCGCAGTCTTTAGAGTCTCACGCATCTTTGCGAAAGTTTCAGGTTGAAGGCGATCATGGTCCGGCGCGCGAGGCGGTGTGTTGAATACTTGCGCCAGATCAACCAGCGCGTGCCGCGCCATAGCGAACGTCATCTTGGCCTGCCACATGGGCACGTCCTCTATGCCAACTACAATCAACGAGCATGTATCAAGAATCGTCGTCAACGAAGCAAGCCACGATTGATTCTCGTGCTGCGAGCGGAAATAGGCAAGCGCAGGGTAAGACAGATGACTCTCCAGCAATTCCGCAGCCCAATGCTCCCACTCGTGCAGGAAATCATCGAGCGCGCTTAAGCTTCGGTCACGACCGTGCCTTGCCAGCAACTCAGTCGCGCTCGGCGGCGACCCTGCGCGCGCGTCCAATAGAGAAATGTTCGACTCGCGCTTTGAGAAGGCTTGATAGATTACAGGCATGTAGCCTATGACGATTGCCAGGAATCCGAATCCAGTTCCGGCCTCAAGCACAGTCACAAAACGCGACAGAGACGTCATGGGCATGATGTCGCCAAGCCCCAGCGTGAAGAAAGTCGTGCCGCTAAAGTAAAGGTCCGATCTAAAACTCGGCACTCCTGCGGCAACTCTGATACTAGACCCGACAGCCCAATGAATCATTGAGAAGCCCAGAATCAGACCGCTTCCCCACACCACGAATAGCATAAGGAGCGAGAGTGGTCCGAAGAAGCCCAGGAATCTCTCGCGCCACTTACCCGGTCGCATACGCTTCGCAATATTAGTGACCAGTCGCCACGTGTTCTTATAATAGAACCAAGTCAAACGCACCTTACGTGAGATACGCCTCGGTAGTATGATCGTCTCAAATACATCCCAAAGGATGATTAGAATTACGATACAACCAAGAATGCCAACAAATGTGTGCATCAAAATAGCTCCGTAAAAGCAGAATACAGAATCCAGGAGTCAGAATAAATAAAGTAGTTTTCAGTTTTCAGAAGGCTCGTAACTCAAAACTGAAAACTGAAAACTCAAAACTGGCTTCAGCCTTATCCCCTTCTGACTCCTGAATTCTGCTTTTTCAAACAACTTCTTGCGGAACGATGTTAAGAGTCAAGCGCTCTGTGCGGCGTATGACTGCGAGAGGCGAGCGTTGGCCTACGCGCTCGTCCGTCAGAAGCTTATGCAGTTCGTCAATGCCTGCTACGGGTTGACCGGCAAAGCCTATGATTATGTCTCCTTCCTGCAAGCCGCTTGCGCGCGCAGGGCTGTTATCGTCAATGTTGACTACGAGTATCCCGTTCTCGACTTCCAAATTGTAATAGCGCACGATTCTTCTGGGCAGCGGAACGTTCTGGCCCGCTACGCCTATGTAGCTGCGGCGTATGCGCCCGTCCTTTATCAAACGACCTGCGACGAACTTCGCAGTGTTGATTGCGATTGCAAAGCATATCCCTTGCGCTGGCAGGATGACGGCTGTGTTGACGCCAATGACTTCGCCGCGCGAGGTCACAAGTGGTCCGCCGGAGTTTCCCGGATTGAGCGCAGCGTCAGTCTGAATTATGTCGTCAATCAAGCGGCCAGAGTTTGCCCTGAGCGAGCGTCCCAGGGCACTGACGACGCCAGCCGTCACGGTGCATTGAAAGCCGTAAGGGTTGCCGATTGCTATGACGACCTGGCCTGTGCGTATGCTCTGCGAATCGCCCAGACGCACGGGCACAAGGTCGCCAGCATTTATTCGTATCACTGCTAGGTCCGTATGCGGGTCATCGCCGACTATCTGCGCCCCGTAGCTACGACCGTCTGCGAGCGTGACTTCCACGCCAACGGCGTTGTGAACGACGTGGCTGTTGGTCAATATGAATCCGTCCGGCGTGAAGACGAAGCCTGAGCCGCTCCCGCCTCTTTCCTGTCGGCGTCGCTGATTCGTTCGCGCACGGCTCTCTCCGCGAAGTTTGACCTCTATGTTGACAACCGAAGGGCTGACGCGCTCAGCCGCGCCGACTACTGCGCGAGAGTAAGCGTCGAGCAGATCATCGTCACGGGCGCTGAATACGCCCTCGCCTATGCGCGCACCTTCCGGCTCGCTGCTGGTGTCGTCTGATGTTTGTAAAACTCGCTGCATCATCTCTCTTTCCTTCCCCTTTTCCAGAACGTGGTCTCAAGGCTCTCAAGACCGCGTTCACTGTTATCTCAGCCAGCACTCCTTCAAATGCCGCTTCAGCTTCACTGAGGATACGATTGAGCACACCCTTAATGTTCATTCCGACAGGGCAGCGCGGGTTCGGGCGCTGACGGTGGAGCGACAGGAGATGCCCTTTTTCTACGGCCCTGTAAACTTCCAGCAGCGTAATCTCATCAGCCGCGCGCGCAAGGCGTGATCCGCCCGCCGCGCCCGTCTGCGAAGTCACCAATGAAGCGCGTTGCAGCGAACAGAGGATTCGCCGTATGACGACAGGGTTCGTGTTGACGCTCAAGGCTACGAAGTCGGATTTCACAGGCTCGTCCCCCGTCTTAGCCATTAGCGCCAACACATGAACGGCGATTGCGAAGCGACTGCTCGCTGGCATACTCTTCAATCTCTCCCGTGAAAATCTCTTTTCGTAACAGTTAAAGTTACAAATGCTTTTTGTCAAGCGATAATGCGAGATTAGCGTTAACCTTAATAAGCCCCGTAGGGGCGACAGAATCTCCAAATCACAATTCTGTCGCCCCTACGGGGCTTGACCCTTATTATGGAATCTAAACCCGGGGCTGACGCCCCGGGCTATATTCTTCCGCCCTCTATCGGGGCTGTTCTGATGTGCTAGCAACTGTTCACTGGCTCTATTTCATCTCCGCCAATCCCATTCAATTTTTAACTCGCACGCGATAGACAAGCTTCGTCTCGCCGTCTTTCGCTACGGGCACATGAAAACGCGCTGTAAATGCGCTCGTCTTCTCTGGCTGAAAGTTCGACGAGACCATTCGCCAGTCGCCGTCTAT
>Ga0066662_10001418_pt1 | contig 11013 bp, 10 predicted proteins | sample GraSoiAngelo_111_FD_133939 | JGI IMG/M metagenome (GOLD analysis project Ga0066662, IMG submission 133939) | Grasslands soil microbial communities from the Angelo Coastal Reserve, California, USA - 14_0903_12_40cm | ecosystem: Environmental > Terrestrial > Soil > Grasslands | place: USA... | reverse complement strand
CGAACTCCAGGAACAGCGACCCGGTCAGCCCGCCCTGGAACCCGATCGGCGTGTACACCGCCGCGAGCGTGATCGTCATCGCGATGATGGGGCCGACCAGCTCGCGGGCGCCGACGAGCGCCGCCTGGATGCGCGTCTTGCCCCCGCGCACGTGCCGCTCGACGTTCTCGACCACGACGATCGCATCGTCCACCACCAACCCCACCGACAGCACGATCGCCAGGATGGTGAGGAGGTTCAGGCTGAAGCCGAAGGCGTACATCACGACCGCGGCCCCGACCAGCGAGACCGGCATCGCCACCAGCGGCACCAGCGCAGTCCGCACCGATCCCATGAACAGGAACACCACCAGGCCGACGATCAGGATGGTCTCGACCAGCGTCTTCGAGATCTCGTGCAACGCGTCGGTCATGAAGACAGTGGCGTCGTACGCGAGTTGCATGTCGATATCGTTCGGAAGCGTGGGCCGGATCCGCGCCATTTCGGCGTGGAGCCGGTTGGCGACTTCGATCTCGTTGCTCCCGACGAGCGGCCAGACCCCGAGGTAGACGGCTTCCTTGTCGCTGAACTTGGTGATGAAGGTGGCCTCCTCGGCGCCCAGTTCCACCCGGGCCACGTCGGAGAGCCGCACGAGCGCCCCGTTCCGCTCGGCCACGACGAGGTTTTTGAACTCATCGGTCGTGCGCAGATCGGTGTTGGCCAGCAGGTTGACCTGCACCAGGTCGCCCTTGGTCTGTCCCACCGCGGCGAGGTAGTTGTTGCGCTGCAGCGCCGCGTGCACGTCGCCGGGTGCCAAGTTGAGCGCGGCCAGCCGGTCGGGGTCGATCCAGATCCGCATGGCGATGGGTCGCCCGCCGACCACGTCCACCCGCTGCACCCCCGCCAGCGTCGAGAGCTGGGGCTGCATGTTCCGGGTGAGCCAGTCGGTGAGCGCCGGAATGTCGCGCGCCGAGGACGTAAAGCTCAGATAGAACGACGCGTAGGGCCGGTCCGCCCGCTGCACCTCCACCACCGGCGGCTCGGCCTCGGCGGGCAGCTCGGAGCGAACCTGCTGCAGCCGCGCCGTGACCTCCGCCAGCGCCGCGGTGCTGTTGTGGTTCAGCTTCAGGTGCACCGTGATGGTGCTGACGCCGGCGCGGCTGGTGGACTCGACGTAATCGACGCCGCTGATGGCCGACACGACGCGCTCGATCGGCGTCGTGAGAAAGCCGCGGACGGTTTCGGCGCTGGCGCCGTAGTACACCGTCGTGATCAGCACCGAGGAGCTCTCGATCTTGGGATACTGCTGCACCGGCAGCGTCGTGAGCGCCCGCCACCCCACGAGCACGATGACGAGGTTGACCACCGCCGCCAGGACGGGATGCCTGATGAACGTATCGGTAAAGGAGCGCATGAGCGGTTTCCGATTAACGAGATGAGTCGCCCGCGACCCGCACAGCCTCGCGCAGCTTGAAGGACCCCGAGGTAGCGACTTGCTGACCGGGGGTGAGACCACTCAGAATCACGACTTCGTCCTCGAGCACCGGCCCGCTGCGCACCGGCTGCAAATGGGCGCGGCTGTGCCCGGCCGAGTCGGCGGCGATGAGGAAGACGTGGTCGCCGCCGGGTCCCTTGCGGAGGGCACTCACCGGAATCGCGACGACCGTGGTCGAGGGTCCCACGGGGACCTCGACCCGCACGGAGGCGCCGGGCGCCGGGGCATGGCTCGCGATCCGGGCCCGCACCAGTGCATTGCGCGTCGCCGGATCGACCCGCGCATCGACTGCGACGATCCGGGCCGTCAGCGGACGAGGGTCGTCTGCCGCGAACACGGCGACGGGCTCGCCCGGGTGCAGCTCGGCCGCCACCGCCTGCGCCACCGTGAAGTCCACGTTGGCTGCGGCGTCGACCCCCTGCAGCGTGGTCAGCTCGGTGCCTTCGTTCAGGTACTGCCCGGGATGCACATCCGAGATCCCCACGCGGGCCGGGAACGGGGCGCGGATCGTCTTGCGGGCGATGATGGCCCGGGTGCGTGCGAGCTGCGCCAGCGCGACATCGCGCGCCGCGCGAGCCTGGTCCACTTCCTCCTGGGACGTGGCCTTGGCCTCCCGCAGCACCTCGAGGCGCGCGAGGGTCGTGGCCGCCAGGTCGGCCTGGGCTTGCTCCGCCTGGAGCTCCGCTTCTTCCACGGAGACGTCGAGGGCGACGAGTACCGTGCCGGCGTCGACCACGCGCCCGGGAGCGAGCATGACCTGGCGGACGGTGCCCGGCAGCTCGTTGCGCAGGGTGATCGAGTTGAGCGCGAGGACTGTTCCGACCGACGTGGTCGTGGGGCGATACTGCCGCGCCCGGGCGACGGCCAGGGTTACCGATTCGATGGGCTCGGGCTGGCTCGCGGCCGCCGCATCGGCCTTCCGGGCTGACGCGTGTTTCCAGGCCACCAGGCTGCCAGCGGTGAGGGCGAGCGTTCCCAACAGCACGGCCGATCCCACCCAGCCGCGATTGTTCATGAAGAGACGACTGCGCATACTCGGTGATCTCCTTGTGTCTGGAAAAGGTGGAGCTTGGTCCCCCGTGGTATTAGACGTTTGAGGGATCGTCAAATCGACCTGCCGCTGATTGCGTCCATGTTTCGAAACGGTCTCCATCGCGCCACAGTTTCAACGAGACTACCTGCCCGGAGCACAGTTCATTAATGAACCATCTCGCCGCAAAGTTCCCCCCAGGTGCCGCTAGAGTCCCTGCGGAGCCTCTCGAATAGCAAAGGGGAGAGGGCTGCCGACCCTCTCCCCTCCGTCTACGCCTCTCCTCGCTTCAGCTTAGCGATGCCACCGCCCCGGACCGAAGAAGGGTCGGCCGAATCGTAAACCGACGCCCACTCTCGGCCCGTACCAGTACGCGCCGTAGCCCGGGGCCCACCACCCGCCCCACGGGTACGGCTCGACCCACCCGACGTAGCGCGCCGGCGGCGCTGCCGTGTAGATCGCGACGTCGTAATCGAAGGCAACGTCGCTGTCCTGCATCCGTTGGATGAGCCCCATCAAACCGGCTTCGGGATCGACTCGCACGCTCTGGTCGTCGAGAGCGCTGTAATCCCAATGCCCGTTCGTGGCGAACTGGTCCAACCGGAACGGCGTTTCGGAGAACGCGGCGAGCACCGTTCCGTGACCGGTCGTGTCGTCCACGACGAAGGCCTCTCGGTCTCCCCGCCCCTTGAGCTCGTACTTCTTGCCGCCGCGGACCAGCTGAGGCCCGTCCGGGTCGAGCGGAAACAGCACTCGCACGTGCCCGGCGGCATCGGCGCGGAGCACCACCAGATTGCCGTCCTCGGTTGCCTGGGCATAGACCTTGGCCCGGTCGCCGAACCGATAGTCGCCATCGGAATTGAACCACACGCGCACCGGGGGATCCGGGGCGACGTGGCGCGTAGTCGCGGGCGCGGCTGGCGCGCCCAGAGAATGGAGTAAGAGCAGTGGCAACAGCATACGGTCTCCCTTCACCTGCATCGTCTACGACGGTCACGGTGTGCATCATGGCTAACGCGGCGATGGGTCCGAAAGTGCCCCGGAGCGGGCCACCTGTTGCGCGCCGAAACGCCGTAAACGCCAAACCCGGCGCTGACTGCTCGCCGGGCTGGCCGATCGAGTAAAAGGGGCCGTCACCCTTCGACCTCGATCAACTGCGCACCTTCATGGCTGAGGCCGGTCGTTCCCGGAGGCGAGCATGGCGAGGGTAGCCGGCGTCGGTCAGACGTTATCGGGAGGGCAGACCGCGGGAAACGGTTGTGCCACGAATGGCGCCCCCGGGCGACGAACCGGTTAGAAACTCCGGCCAAGCGCGGCTTGGAGGTGCTCCTTGTAGCCGCGGGACAGCTTCAGGCTGGTTCCGTCGTGCAGGATCACGACGTACTCGCCGCGGAAATACGGCTGCAGCTCCTTGTCCCCCTCGGCCTCGATCCAGTCGATGTCCTTCACGCCGAGAATGGTCACGCGGCCGCCTCGTCCACCACGAGCGCCCGGATCCGCGCCGTCACGTTTCGCCCTGCCACTCGGCGTGCGCGAGGTGGAACGGGAGCACGATCCGCGCTTCGAGGCCGCCGTCGGGGGCGTTGCCGACCTCGAGCTCGCCGTCGGCGCCGTACAGCCGCGTCAGCCGGGCCCGCGTGTTCGACAATCCGATCCCCGGCCGTGCCGCGGCGGTGCCCCACTCGCCTTCGCCGTTGTCGATACCGGGCCCGTCGTCGCGAACCACCAGCTGTAGCTGGTCATCCACGCGTCGCGCACCGACCATCAAGTGTCCGGCCGAGAGGTGGGGCGCAATCCCGTGGCGGATGGCGTTTTCGACCAGCGGCTGGAGGATGAGGTGCGGCACCTTCGCATCGAGCACGTCGGGGTCGGCGTTGATGGTGACCTTGAGCCGGTCGCGGAAGCGAACCTGCTCGATGTCCAAGTAGTGGCGGATGAACTCGAGCTCCTGTTTCAGCGGCACCTCCTGCTGCGCGGCGCCGTCGAGCACGCGTCGCAGCAGGTCGCCGAGACCCGCCATGACGCGGACGGCGTTCTCGCGGTCCCCCGTGCGCACCAGCGAGCCGATCGTGTGCAACGCGTTGAACAGGAAGTGAGGGTGCAGCTGCATCTTCAGGGCCTGGAGGTCGGCCTGCACGAGCTGCGTCTCGAGCTGGGAGGCGGTCAGCTCCCGCTCGCGGAGGCGGCGGTGGTGCTCCACCGCGTAGCTCACGCTCAGGATGGTCCAGTAGAGCAAGCCGTCCGAGAGTACCCACACCAGGAAGAATTGCACGGCCCGCGTGAACACGGGCTTCGGGTTGGGCGGTGGCGGCAGGAGATTGGAGATGTGGAAGGCGTAGGCGAGATCGAGGAGGAACACGAACGTCAGGCAGATCGCCAGGTGGATCGCGACGCTCGAGGGCCAGCGGCCCCGCTCGAACGGGAACCGCCGGCCGAGCCACAGGATCACCGGCGTGGCCAGCGCCCACGTGTAGGCGAGCGGCATCTGCATCAGCAGCGCCGTCCACCACGGCAGCGGGGTGCTGCGGGACATGGCGTAACTCAGGTGCTCCTGAGCAGCGCCGAGGAGCCCGTAGCCCGTCCATACGGCGAAGATCAGGCCCCAGCGGATCGGATACGGGGAGGCCCGAGTCATGGAGTCCAAAAGATGCCCGCCTATTTCCGGCGGCGATAGGTAATGGACCAGATCAGCTCCCAGGTCCGGCCCGCGTCGCGCGAGGCTTCCCAGTCCCACACCAGGCTGTCTGGCGCGATGTCGTGGAACACCATGTGGTTCACGATCGTGTCGCCGGTGGGGAGCGCGCGGCGCCCGTGGTGAGGACGGTCGGTCGATGCCCCCTGATGCACGTACAGGGGGTCGGCAGCGGGCGGCTAGGTCTTGCGGCTTGCGACGGCGCTATCGTCTCGAGTTCGCGCACGCGATTCATGTCGCCGTGATGCGTGCCGAAGAGGCTCCGCGGGTCTAACCGAATTCTCTGTAGCCGCCGACGCGCAAGGAACGTGGCGCGTCTGCCACGGAGCTAGCGGTCCGCAAGGACCAGCAGCCCGCCGCGCGGACCGTCTCCAACTGACCACCTGCGGAAGGCACAGGGTTTGCACTTCCGGCTGGGCGTCAATCGCGGATCACATGCCAAACGACACGATCGGACGCGAACGGCCTCGGCGGCGCGGGTGGGATCGGCGGCGGGATCTCGGCCGCCGCATAGTGCGCGACCGGCGGCGGGACGTGATCCTGCTGCCCTTCGAGCGCCGCAGCGCTGCTGATCGCCGCTCCCGGAGCCAGCGGCGCTCCGTCTCCGAGCGCCGCACGTCGCCGCCCGAAGGTTTTCATTTCCTAGCTCACTCCAACCGGCGCGGTAACCCAAACCCGCGAGGGCGTATAGACAAGGAACCGCCCGGCCTTGGGAGCGGTGAGCAGTGAGCAGAGCCCCTGGTTCCCTCACGGAGCGACGAGGCGTGGTCGTGGTGCTGGAGGACAACGCCGACACACGCGCTGCTCTTTCAGAGATCCTTAAACGTGAAGGCTACGACGTGTTCGCGACGGCCGATGGGATGGAGGCGCTGGATCGTCTGAAGATCGTCCCAAGGCCCTGCGTGGTCTTGCTGGATCTCCATTTAGCGGGGATGAGCGGAGAGGAATTCTACCGTCGCCAAGAGAGCGATCCAGCGCTGGCCTCGATTCCAGTCATTGCAGTCACTGCGGCTCCCCCCGACCAGCGTGTGGGCCTGGGCTCGATCCCCGTCATCCGCAAGCCTATCGATCTGGATGAGCTCCGCTTCGCTATCGATCGCGTGACATCGCGCGACAAGAAGGCGGGGCCAGCTTCCTGACGGAGGTTCGGACCTTCCCCGGGTGCTTGCGCAGCGCGGCTCATCGTCGTGACGAACCGGACTGTCTGGGGCGACTCGGGCGTACTCGCGGACATCCCACTGCCCCGTCCCCGCGCATCCTGGATAACACGCCCCCAGGTGGGATAGCTCGACCTCGGTAAGCATCGCGCCTTGCAGGTGTACCTGCGCGCGTAGTCGGCTCGGAAAGTCGCTAGCCTCGATACTCATGTCACGGTTCCCCTTCTATAAGCCCGAGCCCAAGAGCCGACCGTTTTTAGTCAGGAACGGCAAGTCCCGAACTCAGGCGACCGCCGACGGGACGACCCGGCGTCAGTGGGCCTTGCGGCCCGCCAGGTCCCGTTCCACCTCAAACCAGCCCTGGCAACGGACACACCGCATTCGCTCCGCCGTCTGAGCCAGCGTCACGCGTTCGGCGCAATTGGGGCAGACGGCGCACGGGGGGCGCGACTCCCGGGCGACCACGGACCACCTGTTCGGTTGGGTACCGACGATGTCAACGACGTACGACCGCGCAACGATCACCGGTCTCTGACGCGCCACGAGGACGACTTCTTCCGGCCCGCTACTAAGAACAGGGGACCACGCACCGCGTCGCAACGCGTACGGCGCGTTCCCTTCAATGCGGGCCCATCGTTCTGGTGCTACACGTTCGGGATTCACTGCGCCACAGGTATCACTCGACCCGGCGTTGGCACTCCTTCTGTCGTTGTGGCGACACATCTGCGGTCGCTGTGAACTTGAACTTCGCCGGTAGCAACCGCCACGATCGTAGCAACCGCACCGGTGCGCCACGTTGCCTAGCGAATGGGTCCAATTGCTTGCTACAGGCAATACGCGTTGACACGGTGAAGACTCTAGCAAGGTGGTCAGGGCTTGATTCCTTCGGGCGGGGGGATAACATGCGATCATGGAGTATCACCTTCGAGGTGGACCGGCGGCTCCAGGTGGATAATGAGCGAAGACGCCGAGGATGTTCTCGCCCGCCTACCCTACCTCGGCCATCGGTGCGACCTCGATCTCCTAGTCTTTTTTCACCGCCATCCACGCGTGCTGCTGACCAGCGAACGCCTAGTCGCTGTGTTGGGGTACGACCTCAACCAGATCACAGCGTCGTTGGAAACCCTCATCGCGGCGAAAGTGGTCACGCGAACACAGCACCAAACCACTGGGGCTCGGATGTATGCTTTCGAGGTGTCAGATAACGACAACGATTCCCTCGCACAACTGCTCCGGACTGCATCTGCCCGAGCGGGATGGCTCGCGATCATTCGAGCGCTCGAAGGCCGACGGGTGAAGGACCCAGCTGGCGCATCGCGCTCCCGCCTCCCCCAAAAGCATGGGGAAAGTCCCAATGGCGAATGAGAGCAAGGTGGTGAATCTCATGCCGACGCCCGAAGATTTCGCGCTTACCGGAATCAGCGGTCTGGATTCGATCCTCGAAGGGGGCATCCCGCGAAGCAACGTCACTCTGGTTGAAGGGGCCATCGGGACAGGCAAGACCACCATGGGGGTCGAGTTCGTCTATCGCGGGGCAAGCGAGTTCGACGAGCCCGGCCTTATCGTGCTCTTCGAGGTCTCGCCGGAGAAGGTGGTGCGCGATGCCGCGCAGTTGGGCTGGGATCTCCCAGCGCTGGAGCGGCAGGGGCGAGTGAAGATCGTCTATACCACGCGCCAAGTGTTCCGCCAGGAATTGCAGCAGGCGGACAGTCTCCTGCTCCAGGAGGCCGCCCAGATGGGCGCTGCCCGCCTCTTCGTCGATGGGGTGGTCGGCGTGATCGACGGCGGGGGAGACGGGCAGGAACCGCGCGAAGCGTTTCACGTGCTGGTGGAAGGTCTCCAGCGCGACCGGCTGACCGCCATGCTGGCGGTCGAAGCCACCGCGCTCACCCAGGACCGGCTACCGGTGTTGGAAGAGTCGATTGCTGATACCGTGATCCGCTTACGAATGGAGGACGTGCAGCGCGCGACCACTCGATCCATCGAGATCATCAAGTCGCGCGGCCATTCGTACCAAATGGGCCGACACAGCTTCCGCATCGTGACCGGTCGGGGCATCGAGGTCTACCGCCGCGTCCAGGCGCCGCGAGCCGCGAGCCGCGATCGGGCCGCCGCCTTCGATCCGAGCACTCGCGCAACGACGGGAGTTCCCGGGCTCGACGAGGTCGTGAATGGGGGGTACTTCCTCGGCAGCACGACGGTCGTGGCCGGGATCTCCGGTGTGGGCAAGAGCGTGATGGCGCTCCAATACATCGCCGAAGGCGCGCGTCTCGGTGAGCCGAGTCTCATGCTCACGCTGGACGAACAGGTTCCCCAGGTGCTCCGGAACGCCAAGAGTATCGGGATCGACCTTCAGGCGCACATTGACCGCGGGGTGGTACAGCTCTACTACGACCCGCCTCAGGAGATTGAGGTGGATCACCACTTCCACACCATCGAGCAGATCGTGAAGGATTTCCGGCCCCGGCGGGCCGTGCTCGACAGTATCTCAACCTACGGGTCGAGCCTCGGCACCCAGGGGCGCCTCTTTCGAGACTTCTTCCACGCACTGGTCGCGCTGATGAAGGAATACCAGGTGGCGGCGGTCTATAACCACGAAAACCCCGAGATGCTCGGCATGTCGTCCATGATGGGTGCTTTCGGGATGAGCTCGCTGGTGGATAACATCATCTTGATGAACTGGATCGAGCTGGGTGACACGTTCCGGCTCGGCCTCACGGTGGCCAAGATGCGCGCCAATCCGACGGTCCGGGAGACCCATGAATGCGAGATTACGGATGGGCAGGGAATGCGGGTGCTGCCGCGCCGCCTGCCGCTCGCTGCTCCGACGGCTATGGCTCCTTTCTCCAGCTTCGGTGGCCTGATTTCTCGGGCGCCAGAGCGGCATACCCATGGTACGGAACCCGGTGAGGTAACCGGGGGGCAGTAGGTCCCGTCATGGCAGGGATCGATGACGCCCTCTTCAGTGACGTCGTATGGCAGCAGGCGCTGGCGAAGTTCGCCGCGGTGACTCGGCTGACCGTCGTCGTGTATGGAGTCGACGAGGCCGTGGTTTCCGGTCCCATCCATCCAACGCCACTGTTCGCGTTATTCCAGAAGGCGGGCTACCAGCCCCGCATCTTCGCGGAGTGTGGCCGAAGGTGCCTGGCGCAGGCGCTTGATCGTCCGGCGATCAGTCTGGTGTCCTCGTACGGCTTGGCCGTGGTGGGCACGTCGCTGGTGCTCGAGGGCGAGGTCGTAGGCGCAGCCGTCGCCGGGTACACGTTCGTGGACTTCTGCCACCCGTCCGCTGTCGAGCGACTCGCCCGTGACTGCGGGGTGCCGTTTCAGACGGTGTGGGAAGTCGCCCGCACCACCCAGCCAGTGCCCGAACGGCGGCTGATCCTCCTCGGCGAGCTGTTGCAAGTGCTCGGGGACGCGCTGTGGGAGTACCGGAGTCGCCGTCAGTACCAGGACACCGCGGCACAGCTGACGGAGGCGGCAGCCGCCAAGGATGAGTTCCTGGCGGTGCTCTCGCACGAGCTGCGAACCCCCCTCACCCCCATTCTGTTGTGGACCCGCCTGGTCAATCGCAACAGTGATCCGGCCGTCATCGAGCGGGCGATGGAGGTGATCGAGCGAAATGCCCAGCTCCAGACGAGGCTGGTCGACGACCTTCTCCAGCTTTCCCGTGCGACGAGGGGAAGCATCACCCTCGATCTCCAGACGCGAGACCTGGGCGGCGAAGTCCGTATCGCGGTGGAGGCCCTGGTCGAGACAGCGCAACAGCAGGGGCTCGAGGTGCTGCTGGCGCCGGTGAACGAGCCGCTGCCAATCAACGCAGACGCAGATCGGCTTCAGCAGATCCTGACGAACATCCTCTCCAACGCTATCAAATTCACCCCGAGAGGTGGCCGCGTCGAAGTGACGGTTGGGCACGATGCTGACGCCGGCGTAGTACACGTACGCGATACCGGTGAAGGGATAGAGGCTGTCTTCCTGCCTCATGTCTTCGAGATGTTCCGTCAGCAGGACAAAGGTCCTGGTCGCAGGCATTCGGGACTCGGCATCGGCCTCGCGCTGGTGAAACAGCTCACGGAGCTTCATGGCGGCACCGTGACCGTCGCCAGCGAGGGGACAGGACGCGGGACGGAAGTCACCATCCGCCTCCCCCTGGGTCCCGACGCCGGCGTGCCGGCAACCGGGTCTCCACCCTCCCGGGCGCGCCACTCGGGAGGAGATCGAGGGACTCCGGGTTCTGCTCGTGGACGACACCGATGACGTCCGGGAAGGCGTACACCTGATTGGTCGTGTGCGGGGTGCGCGCACGAGCGGCTGGTACGGTGACCGGACTGCGTTGGTGGAGCGGCACAGTAGCGGCACGAGGGGCCGCGATCTCCCGACGTCACTGCGAGTTGCAGTTGGACAGCGGACTCCCAATCCGCTGTGCGGTCGGGACAACACCCAGACTTTCTCGATTTTGCCAATCGCCAGCCGGCGGCGACGGTATCCTCTGGGTGTCAGGGACCTATCATTAGGCTGCAGCGACAGATAGGCTATACGTGTGGTCGCACGCGCGCGAAGGCGTCGCTGGCGGCGTGCGGGGCGTGTCCACCGCCCCCAGCGCCTCCACCAGGGACCCATGCGGAGTCCTTCGGCTAGGCGCAGCAGTCCGGCCCCT
>Ga0066662_10001417_pt1 | contig 11015 bp, 11 predicted proteins | sample GraSoiAngelo_111_FD_133939 | JGI IMG/M metagenome (GOLD analysis project Ga0066662, IMG submission 133939) | Grasslands soil microbial communities from the Angelo Coastal Reserve, California, USA - 14_0903_12_40cm | ecosystem: Environmental > Terrestrial > Soil > Grasslands | place: USA... | reverse complement strand
GAGACGGTACACGCCAGGCTCATCCTGACCGGGCGGGCGCGGCTGCCGGAGAGGGACGCATGGGACCGCTGGTTGGCGACGCACGACGAGCAGGACCGCGTGAGCGAAAAGCTACGGGCAGTCCAGGCGTTGGAGCGCCTGGGAGCGGAGGTCATGGTCGCCAGCGCCGATGCGGCCGATCGCGAACAGATGCGCGCGCTGGTCGCCGAGGCACGGCGGCGCTTCGGCGGCGTCGACGTTCCCGCCACGCTGGCGGGAATGGTGGCCGGCGTCGGCTTGGCGGTGATCCTGGCCGGCATCGTGGCCTTGCTCGTCAACACGGGCCAGATCCCGGTGGATCGACTTGCGCAGCTGGTGGACCTGTGGCCGTTGATCCTGGTCGTGATCGGGCTCGAGCTCATCGTGCGCCGAACAGTCCATGGCCCGACTGGGGACGTCGCCGCTGCGCTCATCGTGCTGCTGGCGATCGTGGGCGCCGCTGCCTACGTCACCATCGCTCCCGGTCCCGCCGCCTCGCGCTCGCTCGACGCTTCGGCCGAGCTCGGCAGCATCACCGAGGCCACGGCCGAGATCGATGCGGGCGCCTCGACCATCACGCTCTCGGGCAGCGCAGAGATCGGCTCCGACCTGTACCGCGCCCACATCGAGTACTCCGGGCCGAAGCCTGAGGTTCGGCTCGACCGATCCGGCGCCAGGCTGGTCGTCACACAGGCTAACACCAATTTCGTTCCCTTCCAGAGTCGACGGTTCGTGCTCCAACTGATGCTGAACCCAGGCGTCGCCTGGAACCTGCAGCTCAACAGCGGGGCGACGACCAGCACCATCAACCTCGCTCATGTCCACGTCGGCTCGATCGTGCTCAACACCGGCGCGAGCCGGGACGAGATCACGTTGGGGCAGCCGTCGGGAACGGTCCCCGTCGACGTCAACGGTGGGGCGCTGACGGTCCACCTGCACCGTCCGAGTGGAGCGAAATTCTCCGTCGATGTCTCGGGCGGCGCGGTCAGCCTCGACGCCGACGGACATTCGTTTCATGCAATCGGCAGAGTCGGATACGACACCGGCGAACTCGGCGCCGACTTCTACCGGATCAAGCTCCGCGGGGGCGCGTGCACCGTGACGGTCGACACGACCACCGAGGCATCCTAGGCGCGCGTCAAGAGCTTCAACCCGAGCCTGGTAGATGCTCCGCGTGGCCGGTGTGACCGCCTCGCGAAGGCCACGCGCGGCGACCTGCAGCAGCCCCTCAAGCTCGCCATCCCGGATGCCCACAGCCCGCAGCACGGGCGTCAGCGCTGCCGCGCGCTCCGCGCCAGCGAGGATCGCGTCCTGGTCCGCAGCCAAACCGGCCAGCCCTTCGGCCTCGCGCCGCAGGCGCCCCGCCAGGGCGATGGGCTCTTCACCGCCTCGCTCCTCGCACATGCCGGCACCCGCCGACGCGGCGGCGGAGGCCAGCCGGCCCTCGAGGAGCCGGCCATCCGCGGCGGGGCTTGCCGCGACCGCTGGACACAGCCCGACGACCTGCTCCGCGCCCATGGAGATGCCGCGCCGGCTCAGCTCCGCGATCACGTCTGAAGGCGTGGTCTCGCCGATGCGAAACAGGTTCATCGAAAGCTGGACGCGCCGTCCGGGCAGCTCGAAGGCAAGCGCCTGCACGCCGCGCAGCCCCGAGGCGGTCTCGCGAATCGAGCGCGCGAGCGCCCGGGCCGCGACCAGGTCGAAGTCGAAGACCATCACGTTGAACGCCACGAGAGCGCGCCGAGCGCCCAGGCAGATTGCGCCTGCGCTCGGATGGAGGCCGGGGCCGCCGAGGCTGAGGGCGGCTCTTCCTGAGCGGATGTCGGCCAGCGTGCGGCCTTCGCCATGGCCGTAGAAGTACACCGGCAACCTCAAGTGGTTCCAGAAGCGCTCACCGAGCTCGTGCGCCAAATCGCGGCAGGCGTCCAGAGTGGTCTCACCGAGGGGCACGATCGGAACCACGTCCGCGGCGCCGACCCGCGGGTGGACGCCCTGATGCCGGCGCAGGTCGATCTTCTGGACGGCCCGGGCGACCGCTCCAAACAGCCCCTCGATCAACCTGGTTCGCGAACCGGCGATCGAAACCACGACCCGGTTGTGGTCGGCGTCCGCGTCGGTGTCAAGGACAAACGCCTTGCCCGCCGCCGCGCTGATCGCATCGATTACGTCGCCGCGCCGGCCTTCCGAAAAGTTGGGCACCGACTCGAATAGTTCGACCATGGGAACCGCTAGCGTAAGTTGCCGTGCCTGGACCGGTCGCCCTCGTTTACGGCGACGCTTTGATGAAGCACCATCTGTCGGATGGGCATCCGCTGCAACCGATCCGGGTCAAGCTCGCTGTCGACCTGATCCGATCCACGGGTCTCATCGAGCACTGCGACCTGCTGCCGCCGCGACCCGCCACCACCCAGGAGCTCGAGCTTGTTCACTCGCCCGCGTACATCGAGCTGGTGCGCACGCTGAGCGACCCCGTGCGGCGCCGGGAGGTCTCACCACATGCGATCGACGCGGCCGGTTTCGCCTCGGCTGACAATCCCATCTCCGACGAGCTCCACGAAGGGACGTCGCTTGTGGTCGGCGCATCGATCGTCGCCGCGGAGGCGATCACGAGCGGCCTGGCGCTGCACGCCTTCAGCCCTTCCGGGGGGCTGCACCATGCGCACCGCGACCGAGCCTCGGGCTTCTGCACGTACAACGATGCCGCGGTCGCATGCCAGTGGTTGAAAGACCACGGCCATCGCGTCGCGTATGTCGACGTCGACGTGCATCACGGGGATGGGGTGGAGGGCATCTTCCAGAGCGATCCCGACGTGCTGACGATCAGCCTTCACGAGAGTGGTCACTGGCTCTTTCCCGGGACCGGCTTTCCGCACGACGCGGGCTTGGGCCCGGGCAAGGGCTCCGCCGCCAACATGCCGTTCGTGCCCTACACGTGGGACGAGCCCTGGCTGCTTGCGTTCGACAAGGTCGTGCCGCCGATGCTGCGCCGCTTCAAGCCGACCGTGCTCGTCACCCAGGACGGCTGCGACTCGCATCACCTCGATCCCCTGGCGCACCTTGCGACAACCACACGCATCTGGCCTCACGTCGGCCGGGTCTTCCACGAGGTCGCCCACGAGCTGTGCGAGGGGCGCTGGCTTGCGCTGGGCGGCGGCGGATACGCGATCTACGAGGTGGTACCTCGCGCGTGGACCCTGCTGTTCGCGGAGATGGTCGAGCACCCCGAGCTCGCCGCGGACGTCAACGACCCGACCACGGTGGAGCCTGGAAAAGAGGCGCAGGACCGTGTCTGGCGCGCTCTGAGCAAGGACATCGCCCGACTTGGCGAAGTACATAGGATCGATCTAGGCTGAGTACGTCCTCAGGCAGCGCGTGCAGACCCGCGCGCGGAATGTCTTGCCCGACACCGTCACTCGGCCCATCTGGAGGTTGGGCAGGAACCTCCGGTTGACCCGGTTCTTGGCGTGGCTGACGTGATGTCCGTACTGCGGCGTTTTGCCGCAGATGGCGCACTGTTTGGCCATGGTTTACCTTCCGGCTGGAGTTGAGGAGCGCGCGGCAGCGAAGACGCGCTTGCGCGCGAAGCCGAATTGTACCATGAGCCATCTGATGGCCTCCAAGACCACCACCGCGCTCATCCAGTCCCGGCAGTGGGGGCGCATCGAGGTCTTTCCGTCAGCCGTCGCGGCGATTGCCGGCCACGCGGCGACGCGCTGCTACGGCATCAGCGGCATGGCCGGACGGGGCCTGCGCGACGGCTTCGCGGAGCTGCTGCGCCGGGAGAACGTCGACAAGGGCGTGGACGTCGTCCAGGTCGACGAAGGGCTGATGATCGACGTCTACGTCATCGTCCAGTACGGGATTCGCATCTCCGAGGTAGCCCACAACCTCCAGGAGACCGTGAAGTTCGAGGTCGAGCGCTCCGTCAACGTGCCCATCGTCAAGGTCAACGTCAACGTCCAGGGCGTCCGCGAAGAGAGCCGCTGAGTGGTGGCCGCCACGAAGGCGATCGGCGTCGACGGACCTCTCTTCAAGCGGGCCCTGCTGGGCAGCCTGAGCTGGCTGGGCGCAAACCACGAAGAGGTGAACAGGCTCAACGTCTTTCCCGTGCCCGACGGCGATACCGGCACCAACATGCTGCTGACGCTTCAGTCGGCGGTCGAAGACGTGAAGGAATCCAACGCCGCAGAAGTGAGCAAGATCGCCAAGCTTGCTTCTCACGGCAGCCTGATGGGCGCGCGCGGCAACTCCGGCGTGATCCTTTCGCAGATCTTTCGCGGATTTGCGCGAGCCGTCGAAGGCAAGAGCTCGCTCACTCCGGCCGAGCTGGCCGCCGCATTTGAGGAGGCGGCCAATGCCGCCTACCGCGCGGTCAACAAGCCGACCGAGGGCACCATCCTCACCGTCGCTCGCGAGGCGGGACGTGCCGCGGCGACCGCTGCCGGGAGCGCCGACGCCAACGTTCCACGAGTCATCGCCGCCGCCGCCGCCGGCGCGCGGGCCGCCGTGCTCAAGACGCCGAGCCAGCTCCAGATCTTGCGCGACGCGGGTGTCGTCGACGCCGGAGGCTTCGGCCTTCAGCTCATCCTCGAGGGCATGCTGAAAAGCGTCGAGGAGAGCGAGTCGGCCGCCGCGATCTTTGCCGAGACGAAGCAGCCTGTTTCGCCCGCCTCGCAGGTCTCGCTCACCTTGCCGGAAGGCGGTTGGGGCTACTGCACGGAGTTTCTGATCGAAGGCAGCAACCTCGACACCGAGCTGATCCGCGGCCAGATCGAGGCGCTCGGCAACTCGGTGCTGGTCGTCGGTGAGCCCGAGCTGGTCAAGGTGCATGTGCACACCGACGACCCGACGAGCGTGATCAACATCGCCGGCGGCTACGGCAAGCTTTTGAAGCTCAACGTCGGCGACATGTCGACCCAGCACCGGCGCATCTTGGAGTACGAAGGCGCGGCGGGACCTGCAGCCACGCGGCCAAACGGCGTCGGGATCGTGGCGGTCGTGGCCGGGCGCGGCCTGGTCGACATCTTCCGCGGCCTCGGCATCGACGCGATCATCGAAGGCGGCCAGACCATGAACCCGAGCACGCAGGACATGCTCAACGCGATCGAGTCGCTCCCTTACCACGAGGTGGTCCTGCTGCCGAACAACGGCAACGTTATCGCCGCGGCGAAACAGGTGATCGGCTTGACCAAGAAGAAGGTGCACGTGGTGGAGACGCACAGCGTCCCCCAGGGAGTGTCGGCGGCAGTCGCCTTCCGGCCCGAGCGGACGGGGGAGGAAAACCTGCGCGTGATGAAGGCCGAAGCCGAACGTGTGCAGACGATCGAGGTGACGCACGCCGTGCGCGATACACGTTCTAACGGCATGAAGGTCAAGAAGGGCGACGTCATCGGCCTCATCAACGACCGGCTCGAGTTCGCCGGCGCGGATTACGCCGAGGTCGTCAAGCAGGCCCTCAGCAAGCTGGGGCCCGACTCCTATGAGCTGGTCACCGTGTACCGCGGCGAGCAGGCTAGCGACGCCGAGATGGCGCGGCTCGAGTCCGAGATCCGCTCCCAGTACCCCGGGCTCGAGGTCGAGGTGCAGCAGGGCGGCCAGCAGCATTACCCGTTCATCCTCTCCGTCGAATAGCCCCTTTTCGGAATGAGCCGGAGCTTCGCGGTCGTCACCGACTCGACCGCCGACCTGCCCGACGAGTGGCGAGACCGCTACGCGATCGAGGTCGTGCCCCTGAAGGTCCTGTTCGGGAAGGAGACGTTTCGCGATCGGGTCGACATGACAGACGAGCAGTTCTTCGCCCGCCTGGCCGCTTCATCCTCTCTGCCCACCACCTCGGCACCTTCCCCGGGCGAGTTTGCCGACGTTTACACGCGTCTCGCGCAGGACCACGACGGCTGCATCTCGATCCACATCGGTGAGCAGCTCTCGGCCACGGCCGAGGCAGCGCGTGTCGGCGCTTCCTCTGTGGATGGATTCCCGGTCAACGTTATCGACAGCCAGACGGTCTCCATGCCGATCGCGTTCCTATGCCGGATCGCCGCCCAAACGGCGAGCCTGGCCGAGGCGACCGAAGCTGTGCAGCGTCGAGTGCCCAGGTCCCGGGTGCTGGCGTTGCTAGACACGCTGCGCTACGTCGAGATGGGGGGTCGTCTCAGCCGGGCGCAGGCGATGATCGGCACGATGCTCGACCTGAAGCCGCTGCTCCTGGTCGCCGACCGCGAGATCAAATCCGTCGACCGCGTGCGGACGCGCTCGCGCGCGATCCCGCGCATGATCGAGTTCTTCCGCACCGAGATGCCCGTCGAGACCCACGCGGTGATGCGTGCGCAGGCTCCGGGCGATGCCGAGCAGATCGCACGCGAGCTGCGCCGAGAGCTGCCCGACATGGAGATTCCGGTCGGCCAGATCGGCTGCGTGCTCGGCACGCACACCGGCCCGAAAGCGCTCGGGCTCGTGTACCTCAAGAAGTAAGGGTCAGGCTCGGCGCGAGGCTCACGTTGTGGCCGGGCAGCGGCCAGACTCGAAGCACCGGGGGGGTGACCGCGATCAAACGCGGTATCGCGATCACCATGAGCCGGAAGAGGCGTTCCTGGCGGCTGTCCCATGCGAGCCGGTACTGCTCCCTCAGCGCCGGGGGCAGCAAGCCTGCGGTGACGATCTCGAACGGGATCATCACCGGGCCCGGAAGCAGGCGCAGCCGCGGCCGCGTCACGAGCCTGCCCAGCTCCAGCGCCAGCGCCTCCACCCGGATAGGACCGTCGGAGATCATCGTCGCCACGTAGTCGTCGAACCCCTGAATGCTTTCCGGGAAACGATCCTTCGGGATGCCAAGCATCTCGCCCAGGAGCTTCGATTCCTGGAAGAAGTCCTCCCGCTCGCCGGCCGAGAGTGCCTTGACGAACGTCTCGTAGGTCACGAGCGCCGAATCGACGAGGGTCGCGTGCACCCACTGGAGCAGCTCGGGGTCGAGCGCGCGATAGTCCGCGCCGCGCACGTGGCCGTGCGCATGGTTGACGGCGCGCGCCGCGGCGAGTGCGGTTTCGCGGTCGCCGAAAATGATGGCCATCGTAAGCCGGATGGTCCGTCGCAATCGGTACATCGGCCGGCGCCGAAAGTCGGAGTGATCGTCGACTCCCGCTGCCACCTTGGGATGCGCGAGCTGCATGAGCAGCGCGCGCCCACCACCGAGCAGCAGGACGTTCTCCCGGTTGATGCGGCGGGTGATTGAGTCGTCGGCGTAAAGACCGGGGCGCATCGATCCCATTAAACCCCTAATCTCACGAACGACCATGGGTCAGCAGCTCTTCATCTTCGGCGCCGCGTTCCTCGGGTCAGCGGTCGAGTCGACTGAGGCGCTCACGATCGTGCTCGCCGTCGGCCTGACACGCGGGTGGCGCGCTCCGCTGCTGGGCGCCGCCGCAGCGGTAGTCGCCCTCGGCGTGCTCGTGGTCGCGTTTGGCCAGCTGATCGTCACCACCGTGCCGGAATCGGCGCTGAAGCTCGTCGTCGGCACGCTGCTCCTGCTTTTTGGGCTGCGCTGGCTGCACAAGGCGGTTCTCCGTTCGGCGGGAGTGGTGGCGATGCACGACGAGCAGCACGCTTACGAGCAGGCTGTGGCCCAGTTGGAATCGGCGGTGACGACCCGCGACTGGGTTGGGTTCGTCCTTGCCCTCAAGGGCGTTTTTCTCGAGGGCCTGGAGGTCGTGTTCATCGTGATCGCCGTCGGCGGGACCGGTCATGGGTTTCCGGCCGCAGTCGCCGGGGGCTTGGTCGCCGCGATCGTCATCGCAGCCGTCGGCGTGGTCGTGCGCAGGCCGCTGTCACGCGTGCCGGAGAACACGCTTAAGTACGGGGTCGGGGTCATCCTCACTAGCCTGGGCACCTTCTGGGCCGCGGAGGGCATGGGCGCACGGTGGCCGCTCGACTTCGTCTCCATCCTGGGCCTCGCCGCCGTCTACCTCGTTGCGTCGCGAATGGCGATGACGCTGATCAGGCGGCCCCAGGTCGCGTGAGGTTTCTCAGCGCGGCGGCCCGCCAGATCATCGGACTCTTCGTCGGAGACTGGTTGCAGAGCATCGTCGTCGTGTTGATCCTCGCGGCGGGTTGGTTTGCCGTCTCCAGGTTTGGGCTGCCGGCTCTTGTCATCCTGGTCGTCCTCCTGGCGGGCCAGCTCGTCTGGTTTGCGTATGCGGAGGGGCTCAAGCAGTCGCGGCGGCGATCTCCGAGTTGAAGCGGTCGATCATGGGCTTGTAGAAAGAGTCGATCTCGCCCCCGATCTTGTCGATGTCGTACTTGCCAATCTCGGTCACGTCGGTGTCGACATTCGTCTCGGCAGTGGATTCAGCCACGTCGTCACCTGCCGCTTGCGCATCAAGCTTGTTCCCGTAGTCCCCGACGAAGGTCTGTATGTCCGCCATCAGGTCATGGAGGTCGGCCGGCAGCCCGGGCGCACCCGAAAGCTGCGCGGCCTGGTCGATCTCTGCCTTCATCTTCACGAGCGTCGAGCGCGCTCCCGCGACGTCACCGGCCGAGCTCTGCGTGTTCAAAGTCGTGAAGTCCGCGAGTCCGCCGTAGAGCACGCTCCAGAAGCGACCGTCAAGCATCTCGTCCGAGGCGATCGCCCTCGCCGCTGCGAGGGCTTTGCGCGCGTGCGCGATCCTCGTCGCCACGCCGTCCAGGCTGCCGCGGCCGAGAAGCGTGAGCCATGGCAGCGCGTTCAGGTTGTTCGCGGCGGTGCGCAGCGACGCGTCATCCCGGTTGATCGTGTTCATCGCAAGCTGCGAGTTGGCGATCGATTTGTCGACCAGCGTGAGAGCCTGCGCGGAATCAAACGCCGCGCTGCTGTTCAATGCGACGAGCTGCGAGTTGATGGCGCCGAACGTCACATTGAGGCTGTTCTGGTGTGAGACGACGGTGTTAAGGGTCTGCTCGGCGGAGTTGACTCGAAACGCCGAGTACAGAGTGCTGCTTACGGCGTAGCCGATCATTCCGATGATCAACACCCCGATGACGACCAACTCGATTCGCTTCCGCAGCAACATGGCTCCGTTTCGGAAAATACCGTAGATGGCGATCGTGGTTCTGCCGCGCGGGCTCGATGCTCCCGTTGACCAGCTGCCTGAGATCGGCTCCAAGTACTCAAAACTGCTGGCGAAGGTCGGCGTTAAGACGATTCGTGATCTGCTGCTGACTCTGCCGTTCGGCTGGGAGACGTATGGAGATCCGGTCACGGTTGCAAACCTCACTCCAGGCATGCAGGCGACCGTGGTCGGGACCGTCGCCTCGATCCACGTCAAGGTCACCAAGTACAAAAAGCTCAGGCTGACCGAGGCGATGATCCGAGATGACGACGGAGCGGGCCTCAGGGTCGCCTGGTTCAACAACCCGTGGGTGGTCAAGCGTCTCGCGCGCGGCGATCGCGTCGCCGTCGCCGGAGTGCCCAAAAGCACCTACGGGGGCATGTTCGAGATGCAGAACCCTCACTACGAGCGACTCGACGGCAACGAAGCGGTCCAACCCACACGCATCGGCGGAATGATGCCGAAATACCACCTCGTCGAGGGGCTCAGCTCGCGCAGGGTCGCGCGCTGGGTCGAGTCCGCGCTTCCGCTGGCGGAGCAGCTCGAAGACATCATTCCCGAGGACGTCCGCGAACGTCATCACCTGATCGATGTCGCCGACGCGGTACGCCGTGGACACAAGCCTGAGACGGACCGGGATTTTGACGAGGCGCGCCGGCGCATGGCGTTTGCCGAGCTGTTCGAGCTGCAGGCGGCGTTCGCCATCATGCGGGCGAACATCGCCGCCGAGCCCGCGACGCCGATCCCGTACAGGCAGGACGTCGGCGACGCCTTCAAGGCCGGCCTTGGTTTTGAGCTGACCGAGGCCCAGCGCAAGGCGACTCGAGACGCATTCCGGGACATGCAGAAAGCGGTGCCGATGAACCGTCTGCTGAACGGTGATGTCGGTTCGGGCAAGACCGCCGTCGCGGCGGCATGCGTCGCCATGGCCCACGCGTCGGGGATGCAGGCGGTCGTGATGGCGCCGACCGAGATCCTCGCCCGCCAGCACCTGCGGAGGTTCCGTGCGTACCTCGAGCATAGCTTCCCGGATCTGACCGTCGAGCTGCTTGTGAGCAGCCAGAGCGCGCCGGAACGTCGCCGAGTCCGGATGTCGGCGGCGTCGGCTCACTGTGCCCTCGTCGTCGGCACCCACGCCCTCATCGAGGACGACGTGGAGCTTGCAAACCTGGGGCTTGCGGTGGTCGACGAGCAGCATCGGTTCGGTACGCGTCAGCGTGAGCTGCTGCGCGCCAAGGGTCGAGGCAGACCGCATTTCCTGGCCATGACCGCGACGCCGATCCCGCGCACGCTGGCCCTCGCGGTCTATGGCGAGATGGCAGTCTCGGTGATCGACCAGATGCCACCGGGAAGGAAGTCGGTGGCCACCGAAGTCGTCGATCCCGACCATCGGGACCGCGCTTATGACCTGGTGCGCAGAGAGGTCGCCGCAGGCCGTCAGGCGTTTGTCATCTGCCCACTCATCGAGAAATCCGAAACGCTCGCCGTTCGATCGGCAACCGCCGAAACGGAGCGTCTGCGGCAGGAAGTCTTCACCGATCTCAAGCTCGATCTGATCCACGGCAAGCTCAAAGAGAAGGAAGAAGTCATGCGTCGCTTTGTCGCGGGCGAGATCCAGGTGCTGGTGGCCACGGCGGTCGTCGAGGTGGGGGTCGACGTGCCGAACGCAAGCGTGATGATGATCGAGGGAGCGGAGCGTTTCGGCCTCGCCCAGCTGCACCAGTTCCGCGGCCGCGTCGGCCGCGGCGCGAGGCCAGCGTACTGCGTGCTGATCTCCGAATCGAGCTCGCCCGAGGCGAGGGCTCGGCTGGCGGCGATGGAGCGGACGCAGGACGGCTTCGAGCTGGCGGAGGAGGACCTGCGCCTGCGTGGCCCCGGGGAGTTCTTCGGCACCCGCCAGAGCGGCCTCCCCGACCT
>Ga0066662_10001416_pt1 | contig 11019 bp, 4 predicted proteins | sample GraSoiAngelo_111_FD_133939 | JGI IMG/M metagenome (GOLD analysis project Ga0066662, IMG submission 133939) | Grasslands soil microbial communities from the Angelo Coastal Reserve, California, USA - 14_0903_12_40cm | ecosystem: Environmental > Terrestrial > Soil > Grasslands | place: USA... | reverse complement strand
TCAGGACAGAACGGCATAATCCACATTCCATTGCTACCATACGACGCCACATCGCAACTCATCTCGCTCGTATCCTGCCCAGATGTCCTTGCTGCCTACGAAGTTATTTCTAACACAGTAGTACTATATCGTTATGGTAGAACCTCTGCCGAAGAACGGTTTCATCCAGAGCATTGAGCTAAACGAAAAACCGGTAAAGGACCTGAAGCCTGATTTGTCAGGAGTCAGCGGCGTCGGCCGATTGAAGGTCGGTATCAGCCTCAACGGCGCGCACATCACCGGCAAACTTGACCTGCGCGGGCAAATCGCCCAGACGAAGATCGTTTTGCTCTCCCGTAACGAACCGCCTAATCTCGCGAACTTTCATATGACTGCGCCCGAAGAAGACGGCAGCTACAGTTTTGAAGGGATTGCCCCGGGAGACTACGTTCTCGTGGCTTTCCGGCTGTCACCCGACCTTCGCAAGATGCCGGAGCTGATACAACGAAATAGAGAAGTAGCTGTGCTGCTTGAGATCAAGGAAGGCGACAAGATCGTGAAAGACCTGAAGGTAATTTCCGAGGAAAACAATGCTTCACAAAAATGACTTTTGGGCCTTCGTGCTGCTCATGATGCTCCTGCCAGCGGGCACGTTACTGTCCCAGACTGCCGGGAATCCGGCAACATTCGACGGCCAGGTGATGAACCGCTCGAACGGGCGTCCGCTGGCGGGCGTTGAGATCAAACTTCACGGCTCGGTTGCAATCTCCAAGGACCCTTGGGAGTTTCAACAATATAGCGCCACTTCCGGCACTGATGGCCGCTTTGTGATCAGCGGCATTGTGCCTGGCGAATATTTCATCTCGGCGATACGGCAGGGCTATAAGCACGACCATCCCGAGACGATCACCGAAAAAGACAGTTCGCCCAAACAAACTTTTGCTCCGGGTGGATCTGCCCATAGCGTTTTGTTCATGGTGCCCCTACCGGTCATTACCGGGCGCGTTCTCGATTCCAAGGGGGCGCCCGTGGAGCATGTGGACGTCCATGCCATTGGCACAGAATATTCGCAATACGCGCCGACGGACGATCGCGGCGAGTTCCGCATGGTTGTCAATGGCTCCGGTACTTACCTGGTAAAAGCGACACCTGACAAACATTACCCTTCAGAAATCCGCCGGGACGGTACTACGCCAGTGGTCTATGGACTTACCTACTTTCAAAGTTCCCATTCGCCGACGTCGGCGGAATGGGTAACCACGCAATTTGGCAAGGAAACGAATATTGAGATCAAGCTGCAGCCCGCTTCTGCAGTGCAAATCTCTGGACAGTTTCCGGAATGCCCCCTGGCGAGCGGGCCACGCTATGGCTTAAAGGAGTTGAAGAGATTGATGCCGTAACCGATCAGGAGGGGAGATTCACACTTTGGCGCGTACCAACAGGACGATATCGCCTGCACGCGACGGTCTGGGGTAATTCAAAGGCCCCTCCTAATAACGAACCACTGGGCAGCCGGCACATGACGCTCGACGTAGGAGCGGCGTCTATTGAGGGAATCAATCTGGAGGTGACGCCTCCCGTAGCGCTCAAGCTGAGGTTCCGGGATGCTGATTGGCAAGAATATAAGACCAAAATGAAAGAAGTATCGTTCGAATTGCGGGGAGAAGACCTCAAAGAGAGCAAACCGCCGAGCGATAACGGCGAGTTCACCATGGACAAGCTCGCGCCGGGCAGCTATCACGTCGCTGTGGATGGCCTGCCTGAGAACCTCTATGTGAAGGCCCTGCGCCCCAGCCAAGGCGAGACCCCGAGAAATACTCTCGAAGTAGGCAACGCTCCTGAGCAGCAGGTGGAAATCGAACTCGGAACCGATGGAGCGGAGATTTCCGGCGTCGTCCGAACCAAGGCTGGCGAAGGCGCCGAAGCCGAAGTATTCCTGCTCGATGCTGAAGACCCCGACCTCGCGGAAGTGGAAACAACTACCACGGAGAAAGACGGCCACTACCAGTTTGATGGAGTTGCTCCGGGGAAGTACCGGCTGTTGGCGCATACGAAGGAGGGCTTATTCAGTTTGCGCGCGGGAATACCTGGTCAGCAGCAGGGGATCATCAAAGATCCAGAAACAAAAGAATTATTTCGCACGGCAATGGAGAAGATTGAAGTAAGTTCCGGAGAGAAGGCAACGAAAGACCTGAAGATTTATTAGCCGTTGTGCAAACTGTTTTCGTGTTCCGTATGGTCGCACTGCCAGGGATAAACCACGCCTCTGAAGGTGATCGTTTAATCGAGCATCAAGAAGCCTGGCGGCGTAGCGGCATATAATATGGCGAACTAAGCAATAGCAAGGCACGTTCATTGAAATTCCTAAACCGTTTATCTTCCTGTCCATCCTGTCGATAAAACGTAGAAATTGGTTCAACTGGGCAGACAGGGCGGAAAGGGGCAGACAGGGCGGAAAGCAAACAATCCTCTGTATTCATGCGCATTTGAGGCTATGTTCCTTGAGAATCAGGGGTTTGCAAAAATGAGGGTAGGTCGAATCCCTCCCTCTCCGCCAGATCGTTTAGCTGTTTGAGCAAGCTGCAATCAAGAAGTAGCTCCGCCGAAGTTCATCCTGGCGCGACTGCCCCAAGTGGGCCCTCACTCACGCCCACGGCGACTGGACTCTTGCAACAGATGCCAGCGCAGGTCGAATACCTGGGCTGATGCACCTCGTGAGAAGATGAAATCTAGAGATCTGAACGAATACCTCCTCTTCATCTGTCTAAGGCCTGCAAACAAGAAGGGGCCTCGATTCTTATTGTGGTCTCATACAAAATCTTCTCAATCTAATAGCTAAAACCATCAGACTTTGGTCCATATATAGGAAAACTCTCAAGCGCTCCTCTGCGACATTGAAATGTTACCCACCTTAAAGTCATTGCTAATCAGTCATAAACGCCACTCAATTTCACATTATAGATTTTGTAATTAGGGAAACTAGATGTTCCAGCGTTATTAGTTATAACGACCAGCAATGCACAATGGATAGTGTAGTTGCAGAAGCCTCAGAATATTAGAAGTTGGCAAGAAACTATCGTTTCAAAGACCAAGCCACAAGCAAGAGTGAAAGAATTCTTAATGTATTGATGGAGCAGGCGTGCAATCGCATTTGTATTTCCTTGTCGATCTAAAGTTTTTGAGTTCACTTGCAAGATATTGGCGAAGCACGAGATAGAGGCGAGACAACAATACCGGATTAAGAACAGTAAAGGCAGTTTATGGCAGCAACATCATCAGCGGCATCTGCAGAAAAAACTGATTCCAGTCGTGCAGCATCACCTTTCAGCGCCCCACAAATAAGTTTGCCCAAAGGCGGCGGGGCCATTCATGGCATTGGCGAGAAGTTTGCCATGAATCCGGTGACCGGTACGGCTTCTTTTTCGGTCCCCATCTTTGCGAGTCCAGGACGCTCCGGCTTTGGTCCCAAACTAACCCTTTCCTACGATAGCGGCGCCGGAAATGGTCCTTTTGGATTGGGATGGCATCTGGCTATTCCATCCATCACCCGCAAGACATCCAAAGGTCTCCCGCAATATCAGGACCAGCAGGAGTCGGATGTTTTTCTGATCTCTGACGCAGAAGACCTGGTTCCGGAGCTTGTTTCTGAAGGCGCAGGCTGGGTAAGGAAAGATCGAATTGAGGCAGCCGGTGGCCAGTGCTTTGAGGTGCGGTGCTATCGGCCGCGGATTGAAGGTCTTTTTGCGCGTATCGAGAAATGGCGGAGCACTGCCACGGGCGAGACACATTGGCGCTCCATTTCCCGCGACAACATTACCAGCCTCTATGGACGCACACCTCAATCCCGAATCGCTGATCCGGAAGCCGCCAACCGGGTCTTCCAATGGATGCTGGAACGCTCCTGGGACGATAAAGGCAATGCAATTATCTACCAATACAAGCAGGAAGAATTACCATTGGGCCGGCGCCGCCTGGCGGATCGTCATCGCTCCCATTCCCATGCCCAGGCGAACATTTATCTGGAGCAGATTCTCTATGGGAACCGAGTCCCCTGCTTAGTAAAGCCGGACATCCAGGACATAGACTTCGACCCGAATCCGCAGGCCTGGTTGTTTGAACTGGCTTTTGACTATGCCAAAGATCACGATCCTGCCCAGCCTTGCCACACCAATGTTCCCTGGTCAGTGCGCCAGGATCCATTCTCTACCTACAATGCCACATTCGAGGTACGTACCTGGCGTCTCTGCCACCGCGTTTTGATGTTTCATCGCTTCGAGGAGCTTTGCCCCAATCCTTATCTGGTGCGCTCTACAGACTTCACCTTTGAAGAGAATCCTATCGCCACCTATCTTGTTTCGGCCACGCAGAGTGGCTACCGCTGGGATGGCTGCCAGTACCAGAAGAAAAGCTATCCTGCTGTGGAATTCGACTATGAGCGGCTACCAGCTTTTAATTCTGAGGTGCAGGAACTAGACGCAACCAGCCTTCAGAACCTGCCTGTTGGCCTGGAAAATGGCTACCAGCTTCTGGATCTGGATGGCGAAGGTATTTCCGGCGTGCTCGCGGAGCAGGGCGGCGCATGGTTTTACAAACGCAGCCTTGGCGAAGTGCGTTCGTCGCGTACAGCACAGTCTCCATCTGCGCCGACGACAATCACTGAGCAATCACCTGTCCGCTTTGGTCCGGTGCAGACTGTGGCAGAACGCCCCAATCTGGCTAACGCTGGCAAGCACCAATTCCTTGACCTGGCCGGTAATGGCCATATTGACCTTGTGCTCTTCGGCGAGCCAGGCGGCTTCTTTGAGCGCACCGCCAATGAATCCTGGGAATCCTTCCGCACCTTTGAATCACTTCCTAATCTTAATTTCAACGATCCCAATCTGCGCTTCGTTGATCTGACCGGCGATGGACACGCGGACATCCTCATCAGCGAAGACCAAGCCTTTATCTGGCACGAATCGCTGGCCGAGCAAGGATTCGGGGCCGCGCACCGCGTCGCCAAAGTCCTGGACGAAGAAAAAGGGCCGGCGGTGGTCTTCGCCGAAGAGCAGCAGACTGTGTTCCTCGCAGACATCTCCGGCGACGGCCTCAACGACCTGGTGCGTGTCCGCAATGGAGAGATCTGCTACTGGCCCAATCTCGGCTACGGACGCTTTGGGGCCAAGATCACCATGGAAGATTCGCCCTGGTTCGACATGCCCGAGCAGTTCGATGCCCACCGCATTCGTCTTGGCGATCTTGATGGCTCCGGGCCTGCCGACCTGCTCTACATCCGGCACGATCACGTTTCCATCTGGCGCAACCAGGCCGGCAACAGTTGGCGCGCGGAAGAAACCATCCGCATCCCGGGATTTCATACGCTGGCATCCGTAAATGTTGCCGACCTCCTGGGGCGGGGGACGGCATGCATCGTCTGGTCTTCTCAATCACCCGGCGATACCGGCCCTTCGCTGCGTTACATCGACCTAGTGGGCAAGGAAAAACCGCACCTGATGCGGCACATGATCAACAATCTGGGCGCGGAAACGCAGATTCATTACGCGGCGTCCACCAAGTTTTATCTGGCTGACCAGCTTGCCGGACGCCCCTGGATCACCCGCCTGCCCTTTCCTGTCCACGTCTGCGAGAAGGTGGAAACCTTTGACCGCATCAGCAAGAACTATTTCGTCACCCGCTACGCCTTCCACCATGGCTACTTCGATGGCGTAGAGCGCGAGTTTCGCGGCTTCGGCATGGTGGAACAGTGGGACACGGAATCCTTCGCGGCGCTCAGCGCCAGCGATGGGTTCCCCACCGGCGACAACATTGACCGTGCCTCGCATCTGCCTCCGGTGCTGACCAAAACCTGGTTCCACACCGGCGTGTTTCTCGACCGCGACCACATCTCCAACTTCTATGCGGGTCTAGGTAAAGACGCGTGCGGCGAAACCGGCGAGTACTACCGCGAACCCGGACTTGACAATGCCGCAGCCAAGGCCCTGCTGCTCGAAGACACCATTCTGCCCGCTGGCCTCACGCTCGAAGAGCAGCGCGAAGCCTGCCGCGCGCTCAAGGGATCGATTCTGCGCCAGGAAATTTACGCGCTGGATGGATCGCTCCAGGTGCAACATCCTTATAGTGTTTCCGAACGGAACTATGCTGTCCGGCTTTTGCAGCCGCAGGGCAGCAACCGCTTCGCCGTCTTCCTCACCCACGCCCGCGAGACCCTGGATTACCACTACGAGCGGAATCCTGCTGACCCAAGAATCAGTCACTCGCTCACGCTGGAGGTGGATGAGTTTGGCAATGTGCTGAAATCCGCCGCGGTCGGCTACGGACGCCGCCAGCCGGACTGCACCCTGCCGCCGCGTGACCAGCAAGAGCAGACCCGAACCTTGGTCACCTATACCGAAAGCACATTTACCAACGCGATTTTAGAGATGGCGACGGCCCACCGTGTGCCTCTGCCCGCCGAGGTGCGCACATACGAACTGACCGGCTACTCGCCCAGCGGCTCCAGCGGCCGGTTCCAATTCTCCGATCTAGTGCGGCGCGCGGCCAACGGCCTGGCGCATCTCTTTGACACCGAGATTTCTTATGAGCAACAGCCCAGCGCCGGAAGACAGCGCCGCCTGATCGAACAGAGTCGCACCTGCTATCGGCCTGACGATTTTGGCGAGTCCACCGGCGGGCCTCTGGCGTTGCTCCCGCCGGGAGAGATCCAATCACTTGCACTGGCCGGTGAAACTTACAAACTGGCCTTCACTCCAGGGCTGCTGGCCAGGGTTTACCAGCGCAATGGAGAAAATCTTTTGCCCGACCCGGCCAGCGTGCTTGAAGGGGGCGGCTACGTTGATCTGGATGGCAACGGTCACTGGTGGATTCCCTCCGGACGGATGTTCCACTCTCCCGGTGCAGAAGATGATTCCGCAACCGAAGCGGCTTATGCCCGCCGGCATTTCTATGTGGCGCAACGCTATCGCAATCCATTCGGCGCAACCACCACAGTCACCTTCGATGCTTATGATCTGCTGCACCTCGAAACGCGTGATGCGTTGGGCAACCGGGTCACTGTGGGCGAACGCGATCCGCAAGGCAATCTGGTTTCGCAAGGGAACGACTACCGCGTCCTCCAGCCCAGGCAGATGATGGACCCCAACCGCAACCGCGCCGCCGTGGCCTTCGATGCCCTGGGCATGGTTGTAGGTACGGCGGTGATGGGCAAGCCGGAAGAAAATCTGGGCGACTCGCTCGCTCATTTCGAGCCGGACCTGAGCGAAACAGCCATCCTCGATCATCTGAGCGATCCATTCGCCAACTACCACAGCATTCTCGGCAGCGCCACCTCGCGGCTGGTCTATGATCTCTCGGCCTACGCGCGCACCAAAACTGATTCGCAGCCGCAGCCCGCCGTGGTCTACACCATGGTCCGGGAAACACATGTCTCCGATCTGGCGCCGGGCGAGCAGACCAGGATCCAGCATGGCTTCTCTTATTCCGACGGCTTTGGCCGGGAGTTACAAAAAAAGATCCAGGCCGAGCCCGGCGCGGACGGCAAGGCGCGCTGGGTAGGCAGCGGCTGGACGGTCTTCAACAACAAGGGCAAGCCGGTGCGCAAATACGAACCATTCTTCAGTCCCACGCACCGCTTTGAGTTCACCAAAACCGTGGGCGTGAGTTCTGTCCTTTTCTATGATCCGCTGGAGCGCGTAATCGCCACCCTGCACCCCAACCATACTTATGAGAAGGTAATCTTCGATCCGTGGCGGCAGGTGACCTGGGACGTGAACGATACGGTGCTGGCCAACCCCAGGCACGACCCGGACGTGGGTGAATTTTTCCGCGATCTGCCCGCTTCCGAATATCTGCCCACCTGGTATGCACAACGCGCAGACGGCGCATTAGGACGCGACGAGCAGGCCGCCGCGGTGAAGGCCGCTGTCCATGCCAACACTCCCACAACCGCTTATTTCGACACGCTGGGCCGGGCGTTTCTTACCATTGCCCACAATAAGTTCAAGTACAGCGACACGCCCTCTTCTGACCCGCCGGTAGACGAGTTCTATACCACGCGCGTTGTTTTCGATATTGAAGGCAATGAGCGCGAAGTTATTGACGCTAAAAATCGCGTAGTCATGCGATATGACTATACAGTGGCGGGGCCTGACAAAGACGGCGGCGAGAACAAAACCAGCAATCGCATTCATCAGGCCAGTATGGAAGCGGGCGAAAGATGGATGCTGAATGATATTGCAGGCAAGCCCTTCTATGCCTGGGACAGCCGCAATCACCGGTTTCGCACTGCCTACGATTCATTACATCGGCCCACCAATTCATTCCTACAAGAAAATGTAGGAACTGAGTTGTTGGTTGGACGCACAGTATATGGAGAGAGGCAACCCAATTCAGAGAACAACCTGCGCGGCAAGGTAACCCAGATTTTTGACCAGGCGGGCGTAGTCACTAGCGACGAATACGACTTTAAAGGCAATCTGCTCCGAAGTCAGCGCCAGCTTGCGCAGGAGTATAAGGCCACCTTGGATTGGTCATTCGATGTCCCGCTCGAAGCGGACATCTATGTCAGCGGCACTCGTTATGATGCGCTCAATCGCCCAACGGAACTGATCTCGCCGGATAGCAGCATTATCCGCCACGGTTTCAACGAGGCGAATCTGCTGGAACGGGTGGAGGTCAACCTGCTTGGTCAACAAACCGACGGGCAGACGGTCTGGACACCTTTTGTCACCAACATTAACTACGATGCCAAGAGACAGCGAACGCTAATCGACTACGGCAATGGCACCAGAACTACCTATACATACGATCCGTTGACATTCCGCATGACGCATCTGCTCACCAGGCGAGATGCCGCCGCGTTCCCCGGTGACTGTCCGATAATGCCCGAAGCCGATTGGCCCGGATGCCAGGTTCAGAACCTGCATTACACCTACGACCCGGCAGGCAATATCACCCGAATTTGCGACCATGCTCAGCAAACTATTTACTTCCGCAACAAGCGCGTTGATCCCATCGCCGACTACACCTACGATGCTATCTACCGTCTGATCGAAGCCACCGGCCGTGAGCACCTGGGCCAGCACCGGGCTCCTCCTGCACCCGGTTCCTACAACGACAAACCACGCGTGGGCGTGCTGTTCTCAGCGAGTGATGGCAACGCTATGGGGCGCTATCTTGAGCACTATACCTATGACGGTGTTGGCAATTTCAAGGAGATGATTCATCGCGGCGGCGATCCAGTGAACTGCGGCTGGACGCGCTCCTACGCTTACGAGGAATCCAGCCTGCTGGAGCCGGACAAACACAGCAATCGGCTTACCCGCACGACCACAGGTGCAGCCATCGAGACTTATAGCAGCGGCGGGAACGGCTATGACTTTCACGGCAATATGCTGCGCATGCCGCACTTGCAGGTCATGCAATGGAATTTCAAAGACCAACTGCAAATGACGCAACGCCAAGCCATGAATTCATTCGACATGGGTGAAATCCAACGCCAAGGCGAGCGTACGTGGTACGTCTATGACGCCGCTGGAAGGCGTGTGCGTAAAATCACGGAGGGGGCCAACAGCGAGGTCAAAGACCAACAGATATATCTGGGCAGTCTTGAGATTTACCGCAAGCGGGGCACGAGTCCATTAGCGCGGCAAACACTGCACATCATGGACGGCGAGTGGCGTTTGGCCTTGGTGGAAACGCGTACAAAGGGCAACGATGGCTCGCCAGCGCAATTGATTCGGTACCAGCTAAGCAACCGCCTTGGCTCCGTGAGCTTGGAACTCAACGATCAAGCGGGGATCGTATCATACGAGGAGTACTACCCTTATGGTTCTTCATCCTATGAGAGCGTCTCTAGCCAAACGACCTCTCCTAAACGCTATCGATATGCAAGCAAAGAACGCGATGAGGAAAGCGGTCTGCATTCTTATGGAGCGAGATATTATGCTGCGTGGCTACACAGATTTATAAGCGTAGATCCGATGGTTGAGCAAGACCTCGGTCACAATCCATACGGATATGCGGCAAACAATCCCACTACACTCATAGATTCACTTGGCTTAATGCCTGGAGATCCTCCCACATCCACTCCTCAGCAAGCACTCGATCGAATCGACAAATTAGCAACCCTCCTTCCGAAAACAAGTGAATCCTTTCCCCATGTCAATTCAGAGGAATTTCTAACGCAGCTGAAAAATCGAGTACAACATCCTGATGCACTGAATCAGGGTGAAGGAACCGATCTATGCTGGGCCGCCGCTTGTATGTCTTATGCATATACAAGAGATCCTGAAGGCATGGCGATAGCTATGTGCGGTCTCTTCAAAACCGGAGAGTTCAAATATGCCACCGGCAGTTCTAATGAATTGTCATTGACGCCATCGAATGGAGCAAAGAAGGCGGTTGGATCTAAAACTTTCGACCAGAATCCTGGTTTGAAAGATAACAAAGTAGACCAGATGTTATTAATGACTTTGGCCAGTGACAAGAAATTTAGGGGGTCAACCAACATAGATCGTCACTATGGCCCGGGTGATCAAAACAACCTATTTTGGGCTGGAAGGACCTTTGAGGCCACTGTGCGTATGTGGAGGGCATTTGGGTTCGATATAGAGTCCTGGGGATCTTCCACTTCTATGAGAAGGGATCTTCATCGAATAGCGGCAGCTGAGTTAGAAAAAGGACACGATGTTGTTCTATTCGTTCATGGTCCGAAGTTCAGAGACAAACAAAGAAACGGTCCATTTGGTACTCATTTCATCAGGGTTCGGAATATGAAGCATGACACTCTAGGTAGCAAAACGGGCAATTGGACTTTCGAGTGCTGGGATTACGGACATGAGAAGTGGCGGTCAAAGACGATTTCAAATCGGCAATTCTCTCGTATGACATATGGAGTAATTTCTTCGCGCTCTCATTGACGTCGGCCGCTTTAGTGCAGGAAAGGCCGGATGACACGATCCCGGCCATTTCGAGTAGGAGGGTGTGTCGGTCTGCAGGCTACTGCTTGCTCTCTTCGGACTCGGCAACTCGGGATACTGTTGC
>Ga0066662_10001415_pt1 | contig 11021 bp, 9 predicted proteins | sample GraSoiAngelo_111_FD_133939 | JGI IMG/M metagenome (GOLD analysis project Ga0066662, IMG submission 133939) | Grasslands soil microbial communities from the Angelo Coastal Reserve, California, USA - 14_0903_12_40cm | ecosystem: Environmental > Terrestrial > Soil > Grasslands | place: USA... | reverse complement strand
GTCATAGCGATTGCGGGAGGTGATGCCGTTATAGCTGGAACTGGTGGCGTTGGTGGGCAGCGGCCCGATCTGGAGTTGTCCGTTGGTGTCATTCACAGGAACGGTGGTGTTCTGGGAGCCGGTGAAGACAGTGTTGGACCACTTGGTGGTATCCACGCCGGATGAGCTGAAATCATCGGCAAGGAGCACACCCGTAGGCGTTCCACCAAAGAAGTCTGCCATCGCGCTATGTGTGGCCGCTCCACCTGGATAAGTGGTAATTCCCAGAGCCTCCAGCATGGTACGAAGCGCGTTCTCATGCCCATAACTAACACCTGAGACTGTATGAGGAACCACGTTTGGGCCTATGATCGCGGTATATACGTTGCCCGGAGTGCAGCTATTCACACCACCGCCGCACTCATCAAAAGTCACCAGCAGCATTCCATCACCGCCGCTCTGAAAATACGACTTGCTCAGCATGGGCGCCACATTGGCGCTCAGGAAATTGTCTGCCGCCTGTAGACAGGCTGCGGCGCCGCTGCCGCAGTCGTGCGCGTCGTGGTTGCCATCGGGCACGATAATCACAAACGGAGGCAGTGCGTTGTTGGCCAGATCGGTGGCAAACTGCGAAAAATCCACGATCTTGTCATAGGTCCCGTCCGCATTGCGGTTGTTCAAGATCTCGGCATACCACGTAGCGCCATTGTGCCTCCGGTAATAGGCAGTGCCGTTCGCCCCGTCTGCCGCAGTCACGATCCCACCGGCAACCGCATAGGACTGCGCGTATACTTTCCACGCAATTCCATGCGCATTCAGTTCGTGAAAGATATTGTCGTCGGTAATGGGCGAGGTACACGCGTTGCCGGTGCAGCCGAAATCGTGTGTCCCGGCCGGCAATGTGCAGGCGCTGGCATTGTGGCAACTGCCTGAGGCCAGCCACAAGTAGTCTTTCAAAGAACCGCCGTTTTCAGCAAAGTAGTTGCTGGCATACCCGTTTGCGTTGCCCTGAGAAACCAGCCAGGGCATGTTGGCTTGCACTTCGTTGAAATTGTGGTTTTCTTCGATGATCAGGACCACATGCTGAGATCTTGGCACCTGTCCAAAGGCAGAGAGACTCAAGACGAACAATGCAAATAGTTGGGCACAGAATACAACACGGCTGCGAACATAGCGGCAAACTGACATTGTTACTCCTTGGGAATGTGATTTGAAGGCCTGCAGCAGCTCCGGCCGGAGAAGAACTTTGGGGAGCGCAGGTGAGGAACTTCGTTCAGTTCCCCAGCATTTCCCCTGCCATCACTCACAGCGATAACCGCCACCTGATATAGCAGGTCAAGTCAGAGGGAACAGTCTGTAATTGTGAAATCGCGGCTCATCTGGAGACTTGATAAATCCACTGGCAACGATGCCAATAAGTGGAACTCTGCCCAACACTCTGGCTATGTTGTTACTCACTAAGACAGCCTCAGAGTCGGTGCAGCGCAGGTATGTTATTTCTGTAGTATGCCGCTGGTCCAAGTGATGCCACATTAACCCAGGAGGCAGTGGTTCAGTATTACAGCTAACCAAGGTACGTTCTAAGGTATTTATGCGATTCGTGGTTTTCAAAGTAAGCAGAACAATCAGCAGTCATGAACACTGTTGCCCTCAATAAGTTTGTTGAAGCTCATGACCGTTATCTTGAACTCGACCGCGTTCGCGTGGAATGCCAGAACGCCGCACAACGCGAGTCGGTCCACATTGCCATTTTGAAGGCCTACCTGGAAGTCCAGTACCGGGCCAACCAGATCACCGGACTGCAATTTGCCGATGGCATGGATTTCGCCGAGGCCAACTAAGAAAACTCAAGCCACCTCGCAGCCATTTTTAGCGTCTAAGTTGTCACGCCACTCCTGTACGCAATACAGGTGCGCCTGTAAGACTGACCCGCTTAAGAAGGCGCATCGTCGCAGGAACCCCATTTTGGAGGTGGCTGGCAATGCCGTTAGCCCGCATTATCACTCTGCACCCGGAGCGCACTTCAGCCCTCTCCGAACAACTCCAACAACAAGGTTTTAACGTGGAACTGGCGCGTCCTGAAGAGACGCACCTTCAGCCGGCCGAATTGGAAATCCAATTCGAGGTCTGCGACCAGCAGCAGGCATTGAACCGCGCTGCCGAACTGGCCAGGCAGCTCGGAACCGAAATCGTGGTCTTCCCCAACACCGTTGAAGCGCCGCCAAAACCCGCTCCTGTTGAACAAGTGCGCAGGCCAGAGCCGGTCGTAACGGCTCCGGTCGTTCAGGAGGAAGTGAATCCAGAGCCGCTGAGTGTGCTTCCAACGGAACTCCCCGTAAGCGCCCAGGTGGCAGCGCCCCGGAATGAAGCCCCGGCACAAGAAGAAGAATTCAGCTATGAATTGCCCGGACAGAGTGGAAACTTCTTCACCAATCTTGGATCAGAGCTGCGCAAATCATTGCAGCAGGCTGGAGCGGCATTCGCCGACTTCAGGCGCGACCTGGGGCCAGTCTTCTCGCACACCCGTACAAAATTGAGCAGCGGAGTCGCCGAATTAAAAAGTAAAGCGTCTTCAACCACCGAGTCACTCACCGGCAGCGCCCGCGAATACCAGGAGCGGCTGAAGCTGCGCGCGGCACAGGCGCGCGCGGAACGGGAACAACGTCTGGCGGAGGTGGAACGGCAACGCGCAGAGGCACGCCAGCAAGCGGCCGTGCTGGAACAGGAAAAGCAAAGACAACGTCAGCTTGAACTTGAGCGCCAGCGGGTCGAGCGGGAACAGAGGCTGGCGGAACTTGAGCGGCAGCGGGTTGAAGCAATAGAACGCGCCACAGCCCTGCAGCACGAACGTGAACGGCAAAACGAGGTTGTGGCGGGCTCGCTGGAACCGAAATTCCAGGTTGCGGAACAACCAATCCCGCAGCAAAGGCCCATACCCCGTCCGCAATCAAGAATCACGCGCCGGAGACAGTCTCAACTGAATGGCGTACTCACCGGCGCGATTGCCATGAGTTTTCTGTTTCTCCTCGGGCTCACGCTCTCGAACTTCCGTCCTCAGTCACCTTTGCCGGCTGACGCAACCCAGCCAAAGGTCGAACAAAACATTCCGTTCGGATCGGCGACGATTCATGCAACGTCTGCGCAGCCGCGTCCTATAGCGCAGCCACCCGTGCGGCCTCAACCTCAATTGCAAACTCCGAAACCCGCAACCCCGGTGGCCGCGCAAAAGCCTCATCCGCAGCGCAGGCATTTCCGCTCAGATCGCAGTGAAGCGGATGACGTTGCCGACGACGTGGTGGTGCGGCACTTCAATCATCAGAAGCCGCAACCGCAGCACCCACAGCAGGCAGGATTAAAGCGATATTCAGACATGTGAATTGGGTAAATGGGTAATTTGGTAAATGGGTAAATTGAACACCCGCGATTGCAGAGAATCTTTTATCGATGGTGTAGATGTTGATGATCCGGGTCTTAAATTACACAATTACCAAATTACTCATTTACCCATTTCAGTCGTCCTGGCTGTGATCTTCTCCACCAGCCCTGAATAATCCTTCTTCTCGATCCCATAGACCTGCTTATTGAACTCATCCACCTTCTGGGAGTAGTTCATGGAGCAGAATTTGGGGCCGCACATGGAGCAGAACTTGGCTTCTTTGTAGTAGTCATCGGCCAGGGTCTCGTCGTGCATGGAGCGGGCTGTTTCCGGATCAAGGGAGAGGGCAAACTGCTTCTCCCAGTCAAAGGTGTAGCGGGCATAGCTGAGCGCGTCGTCGCGGTCACGCGCACCCGGACGATGCCGTGCCACATCGGCAGCATGAGCAGCGATCTTGTAAGCGATGATGCCGTCCTTCACGTCTTTATCGTTAGGCAGGCCAAGATGCTCTTTGGGAGTCACGTAGCAGAGCATGGCAGCGCCGTGCCAGCCAATCATGGCCGCTCCAATGGCTGAGGTGATGTGATCGTAACCGGGAGCGATATCGGTCACCAGCGGCCCAAGCGTATAGAAGGGAGCGCCGGAGCACCACTCTACTTCCTTATCTACCTGCTCTTTGATCTTGTCGAGCGGCACGTGGCCGGGGCCTTCAATCATCACCTGTACGTCATGCTCCCAGGCTTTCTTCGTCAACTCGCCCAGGGTCTTCAGTTCGGCGAACTGCGCCTCGTCGCTGGCATCAGCAATGCAACCGGGACGCAGACCGTCACCCAGCGAATACGAGACGTCATACTTCTTCATGAGCCTGGTAATGTCGTCAAAGCGTTCGTAAAGGAAATTCTGCTGGTGATGGTGGGCCATCCACTGCGCCAGGATTGCGCCGCCGCGGCTCACGATTCCAGTGATGCGCTTCGAAACCAGCGGCAGATATTGGATGAGCACCCCCGCGTGGATAGTCATGTAATCCACGCCCTGCTGCGCCTGCTCTTCGATCACTTCCAGCATCAGGTCGGCGGTCAGGTCTTCGATGCGCTTTACCCGTGAAACTGCCTCATAGATAGGCACGGTTCCAATGGGCACGGGAGAATGGCGCAGAATCGCCTCTCTGATTTCGCGGATGCCCCCTCCGGTGGAAAGATCCATCACGGTATCGGCGCCAAAATGCACCGCGGTATGCAGCTTCCGCAGTTCTTCATCCACATTGGAGGTGATGGCGGAGTTGCCGATGTTGGCGTTGATCTTGCAGAGCGAGGCCACGCCGATACACATGGGCTCCAACTCAGGATGATTGATGTTGGCCGGGATAATCATGCGTCCGGCAGCCACTTCGTCACGTACCGTCTCAGGAGAGAGTTTTTCCCGCTCGGCTATGAACAGCATCTCTTCCGTCAGCAGCCCTTGGCGGGCAAAATGCATCTGGGAGACGTTTTCATCGCCGCTTCTGGCGGCTTCTGTGCGCCGTTTAGCGATCCATTCTTCACGAAGTTTAGGAGTTGCGCCGTTTCTGCTGCCGTTTGTACCGTTACCTGACATGGAGACCGCTTTCTATTGGAAAACCTTTCATTATAGAAGAAGCAGTTAGAAACTGGCAGCTAGATTAGCAAGTGGCTGCTTTTAGCCTTTAGCCTTTAGCTCTTGGCTCTTGGCTCTTGGCTTTTGCTTCCTCTGCGTCCTCTGCGGTAAAAGGTTTTTGGTTGTGGCTCGCCACGCTGCATCGGTATATCCAAAATTCTTGTTTTCCTGCGAAGAATCTCATGCTGCTCTTACCTCCTTTCCAATCCAGCTTTGGCACCCGAAAAGTCTTGAGGAACTGAAACAATGCCAGATCAGATACACATAAACTTACTTGCCTTCCTCTGCGCTCTCTGCGTTCTCTGCGGTTAAAGCCGTTTGGTTGTGGCTGGCCACGCTGCGGTAAAAGGTTTTTGGTTGGCCAACAACTGTGACGCGCGTCACAGAACCACCCAGCGCAAACGAGGTATTTTCATCAAGTTACGGAGCACACGCCGGACGCGCAAAACTGCTTGACCAGCGCTGCTGACCCGGATAACCTTGATTTAGCAAAATGGCCTCAGATAACCGCAAATTCGTCCGTTTCGGCGTCGCCATCGGCGTGATTCTGATCTCGCTTGGCTTCCTGGCTTACACGGCTGTGCAGGAGGACAAGAGCTATTACGTCACCATCAATGAGATTCATAAGCTCGGTGACAATGCTCAAAGCAAGCGCCTGCGCGTGGGCGGCAACGTCCAGCCGGGCTCCATTCGCCAGGTGGGAACTCATGCCGACTTCGTGCTGACTGAGCAGGACCCGGCTACTCCTGGCCAGACACAGACATTGCGCGTGAGCTACAAAGGCTCTGAGCCACCGCCGGACACCTTCAAGGACAACTCACAGGCGCTGGTGCTGGGTGAATATGGCAAAGATGGCGTGTTCCATGCCAGTGAAATCCAGGCAAAATGCGCCTCCAAGTATGCTCCGCAGCCAGGGGCAGCCTCCGCTCAGCCTGCTAAAAGATACTGAGGCGCCGCTGACTACTGACACGCTTCCAGTTCAGGCAAAAAATGTTTCAAAAATCTATGGCCGTACTGCGGCCCTGAGAGGCGTCTCTCTGGAATTGCAGCCCGGCCGCTTCTACGTTCTGCGCGGCGAAAATGGCGCCGGGAAATCGACTCTACTGCGCATGGTTGCCGGTTTGAGCCAGCCCACACAAGGCGAGATTCTCATCTTCGGCAAGCAAACCCGCGAGGCGCGCCAGGAGATCGGCTATATGGGCCATGCGCCACTGGTCTATGACGAACTCTCAGGCATGGAAAACCTGCGCTTCTTCGCCCAGCTTTACGGAATCAAATCGGATGCGCCCCTGGAGAAGGCATTGGCCCTGGTAGGTCTTGATCCCAGGCTCTCGCGGCGTTCCGGAGAGTACTCTCAGGGGATGCGGCAGCGCCTCTCCGTGGCCCGCGCTATCTTTCATCAGCCCCGCTTGCTGCTGCTCGACGAACCATTTTCCAACGTCGATCCTGAATCGGCATCGCAGATCGCCAATGTGCTGGCCGGCATGCGCTCTTCCGGCACCACCATTCTGCTGATCACCCACCAGTTGGGATTGCTCGCCAACATTGCCGACGAGTTCCTCTTCCTTTCCGCCGGACAGCTTGTCAGCCGCAGCTCGGTTCCGCAGGCCACCGCATGAACACCTCGTTTACCAAGCTTACCGCTGCTCATATCGGCAAAGACATGCGCCTGGAGTGGCGCTCCCGCGACGTGTTTAACTCCATGCTGTTCTTTTCCATCCTGGTGGTGGTGATCTTCAGCTTTGCTTTTGAGCCCACGGCAGAAGAATCGCGTCGCATGGTGGGTGGCCTGTTCTGGGTGGCCTTCCTGTTTTCCACCATGGTGGCCCTCAACCAGTCATGGGCGCGGGAGCTGCGCAATGGAGTGCTGGATGCCTACCGGGTCTCTCCGGCAGCGCAGGAAGCGCTGTTCTTCGGCAAATGCATTGGGAATTTCGTTTTTGTTGCCATCCTGGAATGCCTCATGGCTCCGCTGTTTGTCCTGTTTTACAATCTCAGCTCAGTGGGGGCGGCGTGGCAGCTTGTATTGATCCTGCTGCTGGGCACCTGGGCACTGGTGATCAACGGCACGTTTTTTGCCGCCATGTCCATCCGCACCCGCAATCGCGAGTTGATGCTGCCGTTACTGCTCTTGCCTGTTTCGATTCCCGCAGTCACGGGAATGGTGAGCGCCACAACTGCGGTGTTAACCGGGGAGTCTTCCCCGATGACCCACATCAAGCTTTTAGCCGCGTACTGCGTAGTGTTTACCGCTGCCAGCTTCGCGCTCTTTGAAATGGTATTGAACGCAGAATGAACTCCAAACTTTTTCGCTCTCTCGTCGCGCTGGTTTTTGTCCTGCTGGCGTATGGAACCTACATGGCCATGGAGCCAGGTCCGGGCAGGGTCACGGAATCCAGCAGTAAGGTGCGCCCCAGCAGTTCCCCGGTCACTCTGGAGGTCGTGTCTACCTCCGAGTTCACGCCCGGTGAAACCGCCATCATCGATACACCCGAATCGGGCGTGCAGGAAAAGCAGGCCATCTCTGCCGTTCCGGATGCCACACATGTTGTCGTGTCAAAGCTGGACAATCAGCATGATGGATCGATTCAGGCGTTTCCCGTAGCGGATAAAGTGCCGTTCTCGAAGCAGTTGACATCGCCGGCGCCGACCGAAGCCAGCATGGGCGATGCGCAACGCATCTTCTATTACCACGTGCCTGCCGCCACTGCTGCTTACATACTGTTCTTCATCAACTTTGTGGCTTCCATCCTATTTGTGATCAAGCGCAACGAGACGGCTGATATATGGGCGCTGGTCTCCGCCGAAGTTGGACTGGTATTTGCCACGGTCGTTTTGATCACCGGCCCTATCTGGGGACGCTTTGCCTGGAATACCTGGTGGGCTTGGGAGCCGCGGCTGACGACTTTTCTTATCCTGTGGCTGCTCTATGTGAGTTACCTGGTGCTGCGCCGTTCCGCAGAGGCCGCCTCCGGCGCGATACTGGCGGCGGCACTGGCCATCTTTGCTTTCCTCGATGTGCCCTTCAGTTATGTGGCCAACCGCTTCCGCGGCCATCATCCTCCGCCCATTACGCTCGTCGATCCTGGAATGAAGTTTGTATTTATGGTGAATATGCTTGCCTTCCTGCTCTTTGCCGGTCTTATCCTCTGGTACCGGCGTGAGATTGAAGGCGTAGCCCGCGCCATCGCGGCAGCGCATATTGAAAGGGCCCATCGCGGTGTGGTGGCCTGCATTGCACTACCTGCCATGTTTTTCTTTCAGGAGCGCCAGAACCTGAATCCAACACACTTCATGCTTGGTGCATACATCGCTGCATGGGTGGTCTACATTGTCTACCTGGCACTCATCACCGCTAAGGTCTCAAGGCTGAAAAAAGAAGCCGCGGAATTGGGAATGTGAGTGACCATGCACTTTGGAAAAGCTCAGTCGTGATAAAGCGCCATGCTCTCCCCTTCTGTCGTTCTGAGAGGTTGTGACTTTTTTGCCTGACTTGTTTGCCTTGAATCACGTTGCTGCCTCTGCTACTCCAATGCTCCCTCCTTTTGTCATTCTGAGAGGCTGTGACTTTTTGCGTTTTACAACATTGGTGCATCCCTGCAACGAAACTCCATACCTTTTGTCATTCTGAGCGCCGCGCCTCAACTATATTTCCTTCGCGACAATCTGTAGCGCGGCGCGAAGAACCCCGAGGATGTTTACGCCACCCATGCTGCGTCAGGGAGTTTTCACCATGAAACCTTTGCGCCCTTTGCGTCCTTTGCGGTTGCATTAGAGCACCTGATGTTGCACCAGTGACAACGTGTGGTTCAAGATCGCGAGCCTTATTCATTAGGGAAACCTCATTAATCCCTAAAAGGACCACGTCACTGAAACCTTCCGAAGAAAGCAATCCCGGAGAAGTAAATTGACCGAACCGGCTATAGAATTCTGCCTCTGTTCGACAACGAGCACTGCGTGGCATGTAGCAGATACGAGAGGAGAAACTATGAGATCTTTCAGGCAGCGTTTGCTTGCAGGCACTTTTGCTGTTTTGGTGCTGGCAATAGCGCCGGCTTATTCGCAAAATTTTTCGGGCAAGAGTGATGACACTACAAGCTCGCTCGGAAGCTTCAAGATTCAGGTCGCTACCAACTTTCAATCCGTCGTCAATGGTTGTCCGGGGTATGATCCCACCACTCGAATCTGGACCAGCCCTACTATGTTCGATGGCACAACCCTGATTGGCCGCAGCGACGTCCTCACCGACGGCAGCCCTGCTGATCTGAACGGGGTGCCTGTAGGCAGCGCCAATACGGTGGTGAGCGAGAATATGCTCTCGGCGCCGCCCGGGTGGCCATGCCTTGGCGACACCCCCTGTGCTGCCGCTCCCGGCACACACGAAGTCCATACTGAACTTCGGAAGCTGAACCTGGTTGCTTTTGCTTGTGGCGGTCCTCCCCCGGGCCGGCCGGCTGTACGCGCCGGCACTGCGTATAGCGCGCCCATCAAGATCAGCTCGGGCGAGGTTGAATCCCATGCTGCGCCCGGCGGCAGCCCCGACTTTCCTGCATCCAGCTTCTTCGACATGTTCGTCCAGGTTGACCTGCCGGCCTGTGGAACCCTGCCCGCTTCGACCGTGCAGAACAATCTTCCCCTCATCGTGAAGAACAACCATCTTACGGCGTTTCCGCCCCGGGTCATCTATATTCACGACCAAAGCAGCAGCGTGCCCGTGGTGTTTGCTCCCGGCGGTCCCTTCGCAGGCCAGACTTTGGGCTACCTCGTACTAGCCGGGCACGGGGCCAGCTTCACCTGCTCCCAATCCGATCAAGATGAGTTCAATACCTTCATGGCGAGCCAGCCGGTAGGCACCTGTCCCAGTAACGCCTGTGCCCCGCCATCTACAGGCGGGTGTTCAACCGCGAACGGAACCGGAAAGGTAAGCAACGGAGCGGTAATATGCATTACGCCAGCGGCAACTGCTGGTACCAACCCCCAGTGATACTCTCTTGCCGATAGAAAGTAGAAAAGGAGAGGCCCTTGGCCTCTCCTTTTTTGCGGAGGATGCGTGTCAGTGAGACGACGCAATCCCTTCCAGTCGGCCATTACTTCACGATCAACGTGACCGGCATACTTACCGGCTGTACGCTTGAATTGGAGCTGGTAGCAGTCACTGTCATCGTGAAGGTTCCGGGCGGCGTTCCGGGCGGCGGCGGTGGTGGCGGTGGCGAAGAACCTCCGCCGCAGCCGATGCAAAGCAGCACAGCCAACGCGCCCGTCGCAAAGACCCAGCGTGGAATGTATCTCCTGGCTCTCTGCCGATGAGCAAGCAGAACCATTACCAGCAGGCAGATGGCCCACAGCGTCAAAGTACGAACGCTGAAGTTGGCCGAGGGCGGCCCCAGCGTCGGCCCAGGCGCCAGTTGGGCCCGGGCAGTGGTAGTCACGGTCAGCGTCGAAGAGTTGCCAGAAGTCGGGTTCGGGCTGAAACTTGCCGTAGTCGCCCCCGGCAATCCGGCAACACTGAAGGTCAAATTATCGCCAAAACCTGCCGTCCGCGAGATAGTTACGGTATAACTCGTGGTGGCGCCGGCAGAGACGGTCTGAGAAGAAGGCGTGGCACCCAGACTAAAGGGGGTCGACGAAACCGTAAAATTGGCAGCGCTGGTCGCGGTCCCATCCAGCGTTGTGACAGTGATGGGGCCAGTGCTAGCCCCGGTGGGAACTGTCGCGGTGACCGTCCCGGAATTGCTCACCGTGAAGGTAGACGCCACTCCATGAAACGAAACAGCCGTGGCCCCGGTGAAGGTCGTGCCGGTAATCGTCACACCCGTTCCCACCGAACCCAGGGTCGGCGCAAAGGAAGCGATGGCCGGCGTAACCGTAAAGCGGGTCGTGGTTTTCAAAGGTCCGCCGCCAGGCGTGGTGACGGTGATGTCGCCAGTGGTAGCCCCGGCGGGAACTGTCGTCGTGATCGTCCCGGGGGGCCCCTCAGTGAATGTAGCCGCCACTCCATTAAACGAAACAGCCGTGGCTCCAGTGAAGTTCGTGC
>Ga0066662_10001414_pt1 | contig 11022 bp, 9 predicted proteins | sample GraSoiAngelo_111_FD_133939 | JGI IMG/M metagenome (GOLD analysis project Ga0066662, IMG submission 133939) | Grasslands soil microbial communities from the Angelo Coastal Reserve, California, USA - 14_0903_12_40cm | ecosystem: Environmental > Terrestrial > Soil > Grasslands | place: USA... | reverse complement strand
GAGCGTGGCCGGGTTGAGGCCATGCTAGCTGGCGGCGCTGTTGATTGCATCACGTTCACAAGCTCTTCGACCGTTCAGAACCTCGCTCAGCTTTTCGACACGATGGACTTGAGCAAATTGCTCGAAGGCGTCGCGGTCGCCTGCATAGGCGACATCACATCGGCCACAGCCGCCGAGTACGGCCTGCGCACAGAGATTATGCCGACCGAATACACAATTCCTGCACTGATAAGGGCCATTGTGAAATACTATTCAGAAAAGAAACGATGAAAAGCAGAAGTCAGGAGTCAGAATTCAAAAGTCAGAAGAGGTAAGACTGAGAACCGCTTCTACAGATTCTCTTTTATTCTGACTTCTGGATTCTGCTTTTCCATTCATCCTTCACTCGTAGTCCGTCACTATGCTCTCGTCTGCAATCATTCCAGGTTCATCGTCGCTCGTCCCGTCCTGCTCAGCCAAAGCCGCGCTCTCCGGTCCATCAATCGTTAAGCCCCCTACGACGTAGGCGACATCGCCCGCGATGCTTTGCAAACGCAGGCTATACTCTCCTGCTTCGATGTCACCGGCCAGCATAACGTCGAAGCTGATGACGTTGATGCCTTCACCGAAATCTTCGTCCTTCACGCTGGAAGAATCAACGATGATGAAAGGCGACGTTGTGGTAATGCCTGCGCCGTAGAATTGAGATGCCTTGAGACTGTCGCCGCTCAGGAACATTTTATAAGCCTGGCCGGGCACTAGAGGAACGGCTACGGCTGATAACTCTCTGTTGATTCCTATGAACGAGGGATTGACGAGCGAGGGTAAGCCTGAAAGTTGCGCGTTGAGTGGAGCGGTCGAATGCGGCTCGACTTTAACGCGGCCTATCTCTTCCGCACGAAAAGGAAATTGCTGGTTGAGCGCAAGCGTCGCATAAGCGCCTCGCTGCGATGCTATTTCAGAGGCGTTGACAAGGCCATTGAGCGGTTGAGCGAAGACACGATATTCGCCGGGCAGTAAACCTTCCATGCGATACGCGCCGTTTGAGAGCGTGATGCTGCTCGCAGAGACTCTACCCGTCGCGGCCTCTTCCGCCCAGACGTTTGCGCCGAAGACCGCAGCGCCGCTCACGAAATCTATCGTCCCCTGAATTGAGCCGCGCGAGCCTGAGCCTAGCCGCGCTCCGTATAGAGCAGCTGCGCCCGCGCGATCATCTTCAGAGAGCGTACGAGGCGAGATGGCCGGAAGATTGTAGATTCCGTTACGGGCCTCGCGCGGCTGCATGGTCGCGCCCAACACGGCTGAATGCTCAAGCCCCAGAAGATGTCCAATCTCGTGCGTGAACGTAGCTTCCAGATCATAAGTGCCGGGTGTCGCATCCGTTGAGAAAGGCTGTGATGGGTTCAAGGCTATGTCTGCCTCCGTGATGCTTCCCGCGATTGTGTAGAAAACGCGCGTTCGGCCCGGCATCTCGCTTCCCTCGCCTGCAAATGCTTCAACGTTCTCTGCTGTGTGCGCGACTGTAATCAGGCTCAGGCCGTCGCCGTGAGTTCCCTGTGCGCTGATGGATTGCGCGGCCGACGTAACTGTAACGAAGCGTATGTTGGCCGCTTCGGTCCAGTGAGCCAGAGCGCGGCGCGCTGCGCCTATGACATCGCTTCCGGGTTTGATGTTCGACTGCGTAGCATTGAGCGACGAGGAGAGCGCGACTTTTATGTTTCTTGTAGGCCACTTGACCTGAACAGAGTTGGATGCGTCCGTGAATTGCAGCGTGTAAGCGCGCGCGGGCAATGCCGACAGGATTAGTGTCGTTGCAAGGATGAGAGCTATTGCCAGTTGACGCATTACAGATACTCTGAAGGCTTCGGGGAGAAAGGTAAAACGAAAAAACCTTATGCAGATTAATGCTACAGATTGCTCGAACGACTGAAACCGCGCGGAAAGCCAGCCCGGACGATGCATCCGAGCCAATCGAAGATACCACAAAAAGCAGAATACAGAATACAGGAGGCGGAGGGAAAACAGAATACAGAATACAGAATTCAGGAGTCAGAATGGGATAAGGCGGAAAGCCAGTTTTCAGTTTTCAGTTTTGAGTTTTCAGAAGGCTCGTAACTCAAAACTGAAGACTACCTTATTTATTCTGACTCCTGAATTCTGACTTCTGTATTCTGCTTTTTGTGGCAGCTTTGCTGAGGTCTAGCAGAAGTGCCACAGCGAGCTATGGTCAGAACAGACTCTCGGTCAAAAAGGTTAAGCAAAATGAGAGTCTTTCATTAACTTCGCGCTGGCACAAACGTTGCTCTCGCCGCTTCATGTCCGAATAGACAATCTGTCTTGTCCGAGTGAACAACAAGCAGTTCTCAAAGCAAAACAAATGCTGCCCCAGCGGCTAAAACTAAAAGGAGAATAGTTAAGTGAAAAAGAATCTAAGTTTGATTGCAGTCCTGATCTTTGTTCTGAGCTTCGGCACTATGGTTTTCGCGCAGAACGCAAATAGCTCTAACATGGGCAATATGAACAGTGGAAGTACGACAACCGGCACTTCTACTGGACGCCGCCGCCGCCATCGTCGTGGTCGTCGTCGTCATGGTCGCCGTGGCGGTCGTCGTCGTCATCGCAGAGCGGCAAAGACTGGCGGCAACACAAACTCATAAGAGTTACGGCGCGAAAGAGGTCCTAGAGCGCTGTCTTTAACAATTGAACGATTCAAGCTTGCCCGTTCCAGCGTTTGATAGACACAAAGGATGCTGGACCGGAACGGCAAGCAAAGGATACGCAGGCGGCCTTGCACCGACCGCAAGGCCATCTGCGTTAATAAGAGGGGCGCGGCTATTATGAGGAGGTAGTCGCGCCCCTCTCAATTTTAACCGGGCGCGGAATTGTTTATAGTTGACGAGATGGAGATTTTCAGCAGAGTCAGAAGAGAGCGGCGAGAGCGAACGCAGATGCTTATTCTTTCGTTCTGTATCTTATCTCTTTTTATGTTCTCCGCCTGTACATCTTCGCCAGTCGTCGAGACGGTGACGACGGATGCTGGACGCGAGTCTGCGCTGCCGCCCGGCGCAAAGCCTCTCGCCGTGGAGACAAACTTGCCGCCACCCGACCCGGACATAGAGACGGCGGGCGACCGCATAGCCGAAGCTATCACCTACCTGAACACACGGCGGCGCGACCGTCGTGAAGTAGCCCTTCGCGCGCTCAATCGTGCAGAAACCTCTATCAACCACGCGCTCCGAAGCAACTCGCACGACGAAAACGTACGCAACGCCCTGCACGCTGCGCTCAAGGATTTAGATACGGCAGAGCGCGCAGTCCAACACAACGCACCAGAGGCCGTCAAGCAACTCGCCTCAATCAACAAGAATTTAGACAAGATAAGTCCCTGAAAAAGCAGAAGTCAGAATCCAGAAAAGCATAATTCAGAATGGGATAAGGCTGTAAACCGCTCTTACAGATTTTCTTTTATTCTGGCTTCTGGATTCTGACTTCTGGATTCTGCTTTCACTCCCCATCTAGCTTGATGCCGAAGCGTTCGGCCATTCGGTAGAGTGTGCGGCGATCTATGCGCAGGATTTCGGCGGCGCGTGTGCGGTTTCCGCCGACGGCTTCGAGCACGTGTATAAGGTATCGCCGCTCAAGTTCGTCGAGCGAGATCAGGTCCGCGTAGATGGCCGTCAAGGGAGAGCGCGAGGAAGCGGCGCGTGCGCGCATCTCACCTGTCTGCATTTTTGCGGGCAGGTCTTCGGCTACGACTTCCGTTCCGCGAGCGTGAAGCGCCGCGCGCTCTATGGCATTTTCAAGCTCACGCACGTTGCCGGGCCAGTCGTAAGCTACGAGTAGATTGAGTGCTTCTGCGGAGAAGTGGAGACGCTTTCCAACATTGTGTGAAGCAGAGCGCAGGAAGCGTTCGGCTAGAAGAGGTATATCGCTCCGCCTTTCACGAAGCGGTGGCACATAAAGCGTGACGACGCTCAGGCGATAGAAGAGGTCTTCACGAAAAGCTCCTATCTTTACTTCCTTTTCAAGATCACGATTCGTTGCGGCGATAACGCGCGCGTTGACTTTAGTGTTGCGCGAAGCGCCGACGCGACGAATCTCTCCCTCCTGAAGAGTGCGTAGGAGTTTCACCTGCATGGCTGGACTTGTCTCTCCGACCTCATCCAGAAAGAGCGTGCCTTCTTCTGCCTCTTCCCAGAGACCCTTGCGGTCTGACGTAGCTCCCGTAAATGAGCCGCGCATGTGACCGAAGAGTTCGGCTTCGAGAAGCGTTTCCGTTAAAGCGCCGCAGTTGACGGCTATGAACGGACGCTCGGAGCGCGGGCTATGTTTGTGAATGGCGCGTGCAACGAGTTCTTTGCCCGTGCCCGATTCGCCCATTATGAGAACGGTCGTGCGCGATGGCGCGACGCGCGCGATCTCTTTGTAGAGTTCAATCATCGCGGGCGAGCGCCCCGTTATCCCCGCCTCTTCGTAGCGCGCCGTGAAAGCTTCAGGCGCAGCCGCTTCTTCAGAGCCAGAGCCTCCAGCCTTCTCCATAGCGCGCCGCGCAGTCGCTATGACCTCTTCGACCTTGAAAGGTTTCGAGATGAAATCCCACGCGCCTTCGCGTGAGGCTTCGACGGCAGTTTCGAGCGTGCCGAATCCTGTGACCAGAATCACCGGACATTTGTCGCGCAGCTTTCTGAGAAGGTCCAGGCCGGACTCTGCGGCTTCAAGGTTCACGTCGCTGACTACTAGATCGAATCTCTCGCTCTCTGCAAGCTCACTAGCGCGCTCAGGCGTCTGCGCCATCTCCGCGCTCCAGCCCTGCTCCGCGAAAATCTCTCGCAGCAATTCGCAGGACGCGCGGTCATCGTCAACGATAAGAATTCGTTTCATAAAAAGCAGAATTCCGAGAGTCAGGAGTCAGAATCCAGAATAGGTGCCGCCTCTTCTTTTGTCTGCTGGTTTCTTGATTCTTGCTTCTGTTGTTTTGCTGGAAGCAGTATTCGGAAGCGTGCGCCGCGTTCGGGTTCGCTTTCGACTTCTATTTCTCCGTGATGCTCGCGCACGACCTGTCGAACGACTACGAGTCCGAGGCCGGTGCCGTGACCGCTCTCTTTGGTCGTGTAGAAGGGGTCGAAGATGTGCGAGCGCAACTCCTGTGTCATGCCGCAGCCAGTATCTTCAAATTCGACGAAAACGAGTGCGGCCTTTTCCGTTTTAGCCGCCGCGCCATCTGGTCCGCCGTTTTCATCTCTCTTCATTGTAATGATGCCTGTGCGGACGGTTAAGTTTCCTCCGTCAGGCATCGCATCGAGCGCATTGTTTATCAGATTGATGAAGACCTGTTGAAGGCGGTCCGCGTCCGCTTCGACTTGCGGCAGTCCTGTTTCGAGATAAGTTTCGAGTCGGACGTTGCGTGCTTCGAGCGCGGGCGCTGTCGCGTCGAAGATGCGCAAGAGCAGCGCGTTCAAATCGAGCGGCGCGAGCACGACTGCTTCGGGGCGCGTGCGGTCCAGCATTGCGCGCACGATGCGTTCGATACGCTCGATCTGAGCGTTGATGGTTTCAAGGCGCGGCTCAGCCTGCGGGTCGGAGGCCAAGCGCGAGCGAAGAAGTTGCACGTGACCGCTTATAAGATTTAGAGGCGTTCCGACTTCGTGCGCAAACTGCGCGGCTGTCTGTCCGGCGGCGGCCAGGCGCTCAAGCTCTGTGAGTCTTCTGGTCGTGGTCCACAGTTCACGGTTAGCGTCTTCGAGTTGCTCGTTGCGCTGCTCGAGTTCAGATGTGGCGTCGCGCACGCGCTCCTGAAGAACGCGGCGTTGCGCCTCGCGCTCATCCGTCATCTCCCGTATGCGGCCGATCATGCGATTGAAACTGCGCGAGAGCAGTCCCAACTCGTCGGGCGCGCGAGGCGGGGCTTCTGCTTCCAGGTCTCCGGCTTCAGCGCGAGACATGGCTTGCAGAAGGCGCTCAATCGGGCGATAGACGAGTTGGCGAAAGAGCAGATAGGTTGCGAGCGTGATTAAAGAAACGGCGACGAGCGCAACCCAAAGGGCCGTTCGCTCAAAGCGCGTTGCGATTGCGGGCGCTTCGTCCAAACGCTCTACGAGTTCGACTGCACCGCTAAAGCGTCCCTCTTCCGTGATGGGCGCGAAGACGCGGTAGAGCGATTCGTTCGTTCCCTGTGGGCGCGCGAGAGTTGTTTTCGAGGCGAGGCCGTTGCGAAGCGCTGCGATTGTATCTTCGGGCAACTCTTCGGCTGGCGGGCTGTCTGCGGAAGCAGCCGTCACTTCATAGACGCCGCCGACGCGCTTCCATATTCTCACGGCGATGATGCTTGGGTGCGAGCCACGGACCAGGTTCGCTGCGTTGGCTAGCGTCTGCGGGTCGTGTGGCTCAGGCAGATGACTTATCTGTTCAGCGAGATTGATTGCTTGAAGTTCTACGCGCGCGCGCTGCTCTTGCCCTACGATGTCGGCTATGCGCGGGTTTACGAGCGCGAGGACGGAAGCGATCACCGCGATAGTGATGGCCGAAGTCAGAACGGTCGTCTTAGTGTGCAGCTTTAGAGAGCGCATAACGAAAAGCAGAATACAGAAGTCAGAATTCAGAATAAAAGAAAATTCAAAAGCGGTTCTCCGCCTTATCCATTCTGAATTCTGGATTCTGTATTCTGACTCCTGCTCTTAGTGTGGCTGAAAAGCGTGTGCGGCCAAAGCGCCACAAGCATAAGCAACCAATCAAGCCAGAATGCTCAGATTATATCAAGCTGATGATGGCTCGCCCTTTGCCTAAGATGGCTTGCCATTTGCGCGCCAGACTGAAGGCTTGTGCGCGCCGTAAGAGGAGTCGCGTCGAGCAGACGATGTATTTCGCACTGATGATATTGATGGCGATCCTGGCCGCCGTGCTGGTGCTTTTCATGGAGCGGCGCGGCGACCCTAGTCTGCTTGAGCGGGAGTATAAGCTGCGCGCCAACTCATCGCAGGCGAATGGAAAGGAAGCAGGAGCAGGGGCAAGTCGAGTAGGATGAACAGATGACGCTCTCTTTTCCCGCCCCTGCTCCTATCTTTTCCCAATCCGCATTTCGCAATACGCAATCGCTATTGTTTTCGTCTGGCCTTCGCGCCGCGAAAATCTGATGGGGCGGCGGATTGAACGGGAGGCGGAATGTTGCTGCCGAGCGCAGCCGCGTCGTCGCCAAGAGCGGCCTCCTCGACCCCCTTTCGCCCACCGTGCAGATCGGCCACGGCTACGACCACAAGCAGCACCGTCACGCCTAGCGTCGCAATCACGTAAAGCCAATCAGCCATCTCTTTGTAGAGCAGAAAAATAATCAGCGCCGCCAACCCCACGATCCACGCAAACACAATCAGGCGGCTTTTTCTTCTCTTACGCCGCAAATCCGCCATCGAAACTCTTTGACTCATCACTCAACTCCCGGAAATTATTACGCTATTAACAATCAGACAATTTAACATACAGGCGGGCAGTAGGGCGAAGCGACAAGAGAGGTTATACAGAGAGCAAATAAGAAGAGGTTGACGCGCTTGCGGCCAACCTCTTCTTATTTGCTCTCTGTTCCCAACGAGTCAGTAAATCACTCTATACTGAAACGCTTGTAGGGGAAGCGAGGTTGCTCCGCCGATCAGAGACTTACCCAAATCCTTCAAGATCAAACCCGGCCCTGAATTCTTCGGCACTTCGATAATATCGTAAGGCTGAAGCACCACATCTTCGGTCTTCTTCTTCTTAACCGCGTTGAGGTCAACATGTATAGTTTGCATGTTAGAAGAGCCGAGTTCGCCCCGGTAGATGCGAACATCGCTTGGCTTAGCTCCCGGCGTTGGCCCCCCGACCATCGCTAAAACTCTGCTCAGCGTGTAGCCTTCGTGCAGCAGCACGGGTTGAGGCGCGGCGACGTTGCCCGTTATATACACAGGCTTTGAATCCATCACGGTCACAATGTCGCCGGGTCGAATCACAGGATTAGCTTCCGGCTTCCCTGTGATAAGGTCCGCCCACTTATAAACCTTCAAGGTGTTTGGGGCGAGGAAGCCATCCGCTGTGGTCAAAGGTTCGATGACCTCACCTGGCGCGGGGCACATTACAGGCTCTGTGTGCAATATCTGTATGTCACCGTTAGCCCTCTCGGTCAGTCCACCTGAGACAATAATCACCTCGTTGAGCCGCACTGGGCGGAGCATCTGAACTCGCGTGGAGGCAGCGACCGCACCGGAGACAGTCGCCGGGAGACGACTGTTACGACCGGTCACGCGCACGCTAATCTGCGGACTTTTCAGGAATTTCCCGTAAGCGGTGATGATGTCTTTCTGCACCTCTTTGTCCGTGCGACACTGAGCGTGTATGGGCGTGTCTATGAAAGGAAGCGAAGTGATGTTTCCATCGGCTTCGATTTCTCCCTGCCAGTTCAAGTCCGGCTGCCCGAAGACTCTAACGTCCAGAGTGTCACCCGGTCCGAGCACGTATCTCCTTATGCCCTGCGTATCGACAGACGAGGCCGGCAACATGGTTGCGCCCTGTGATCCGCTTTGTGCGCTACCACTCTGCGCCGTAGTAGTGCCTTGTGCCGTTCCCTGATCCTGAGCATGAAGCGGCAACGCCACCGCAAGGATCATGACAGCAAGTAGAAAGATGTATGTTCTGACTCTCATCTTTGTCTCCTGCGAAAACTTACCCGGTTAAAGAATTGCGAAGGCTTTGAAAAAAGTAGCAGCCGCGTGTGAAGGAAAGACTGCCTTCAAATCTTCCAGGCATCTCTTTGCGACACTCAAATGCCCTACCTTTTACTCGCGCTCTGCTCTTCCCGACACCGCATCGCGCTTCTTCTTGCTGGAGCGCTTACCGACTGTGCCCGGCACTGCGAAGCCTCTGAAGAGCAAGTTGCAATGATCGCACAAAAGGTCGTAGATGCCAAACATACGCAGCAGAAGAGGCGTATGCTTGTAGCCTCGCCTTATGCGTGAGCTTTTACACTTGGGACAGCGTTGTGAGATCATTCGCCCGCCTTTTCAAGAAGCCGTTTCTAATCCTGCACGGTTGGGGTAGCAGCTATTTTGCTCATTTTCAGCCTTGCGCGCAACATCTCAATCTCGCGCCCGATGCGCTCGGCCATCTCTACGCGCGTCTCTTCACGAATCGCTTCACGCGAAAGATAGAAGAGCGCGTCACGATAACGATCAATTGCGCGCGAATAATTTCCCTTGAAGGACGCGCGCTCGGCCAACTCAACCCAGTGTGAGACCTTCACAGATGCTACGAACTCATGAATGGCTGTCTCGGACTCTTTAAGCTCCGACTCTTCCGGGTAGAGCTTTAGTGCGGAGTCTATAACGTTAAGAGCGCGCCGCGCAGTCTCTATCTTATCAGACATGCGGAAGCGTTGTTGAGCCTCGTGCGTCAACGCTCTTGAAGAGGTGCGCGCCCAGCCCAGCATGTGATGTTTTGCCAGCACGCGGACGCGTCCCTGCCCTGCGCGCAACTGTATGCGCATCTCGCTTGAGATGGACGACGAGCGAAGCGCATCGTCAGCGCCTTCGAGATACTCCTGGCAAGCAAGATACGCTTCCAGATGAGCTTCGGGCAGCGCGCCGGGTGCGTCCGCCTCAGCGCAACGCTTCTGAACGGAGCGCAGCGCGGCGCTGTATGAATCGAGCGTTCTACTTCTTCTATCGCTCTGGCTGCTGCCGCTACTACTAATGCGCTGGCTCGTCTCGGCCTTTATCTGCTCGCGCCGTCTCTGCTCAAGAATGTAGCGCGTCCATGCGCGGCGCATTACAACTTCGCGCGCTGCTATGGCGACCAGCATGACCACGCTCGCGGCTAATCCGGCGGGGACCCAGGGCGCTTCGTCTCCGCCGCTACGAAGCATCCACCAGAGCAGAAAGAAGAGCACGGCGGCTGTCGCTCCAGCGGCCAATATGTAGCCCGAAGACGATGGCATACGAGCACGCTGCGCGCGGTTGTGCATAGCCGAGCTTGTCGCTCCAACGCTTCGCGCACTTCTTGCGCCAACCTGATTGTATGGGTCACTACGCACTACCCAATTTTCTCCGTGTGCGTTCGGGGCGGTCGCTACGACTTGACGGGCAGATAATAGTCTGATTTTTCGCCTTCATCTGTCAATCCCTTTGGATAACTTGATAACGGCCCGGTTTCAGATTATCACGGTCATGAATAAAAGGGCGATAATCTCAAGCAGAGCGAGCGGCAACAATTCAGAGCAGGAAGAAAAACGCGGGTTTGAGGCAAAAAATGGGGTTTTGCTTCAATTTTTTGCGGTTGCGGCGATGATCGTCGCGGTTAAATGGATAATCGCCGAAGTCCAGTGGATGATCTACTGAACTAAATCTTTCGGCTGCTATTCCAATGGATGACTTGTTGAAGTCCGGCCATCAGCCGCTTAAAGCTATTCCTGCCACATTCAGATGTGCGGGCCATCTACTTGACCGCGACGATCATCCATTTAACCGCAACGCTTATCTGCTTAACTGCGGCGATGCTCTCTTGATTTCGCAGAACGATTCTTTTATACGATAATCCGCTCCTGTCAACACCAGCGTTCTACTTCACAATCTCAAAATCCAACCACGCAGTCGCCGTGCGATGCTTCTCATCGGCCAGTAGGTCCGTGACGACAACCTGTAGAAGATACTCGCCCGGAATCATGTCCGCGCCAAGATGAATCATGCTATCAGCCGAGAGACGATTAAGATCAGGCGGATTACTGAGAGTGAAGGGCTGCAACTTGCCTGTGAAGACAGGTCGCCCGTTGCGAAACAGTCGCGCCTGCGTCTGTAGCTGCGGCTGACCGGTCTCTCTGCGAAGGCGCGCATTGTAGATAACAAAGCTATAGCGAAGGTCGTCGCCCTGATGAAACTTGCGCACGGCGGCGCTCGTCGCCATATCGAGCGGGTCGCTCTGCTCGCCCTGATTCGGAGTTGATTGATTTGACGGGCCACTCGTTTGTGGTTGCTGATTGTTCGGACCACTGCGCACGTTCGCGCTAACCATTATGCCCGATAGCTCAAGGCG
>Ga0066662_10001413_pt1 | contig 11025 bp, 9 predicted proteins | sample GraSoiAngelo_111_FD_133939 | JGI IMG/M metagenome (GOLD analysis project Ga0066662, IMG submission 133939) | Grasslands soil microbial communities from the Angelo Coastal Reserve, California, USA - 14_0903_12_40cm | ecosystem: Environmental > Terrestrial > Soil > Grasslands | place: USA... | reverse complement strand
CCTCGAGTGCGTCGTATACATGGGCAGCGAGGACATCCGCCGCCAGCGGCCGAACGTCCAGCGCATGGACCTCCTCGGCGCGGACGTCGTAGCCGTCGCGGCCGGGGCGCGCACGCTCAAGGAGGCCGTCAGCGAGGCGATCCGCGACTGGGTCGCGAATGCCGACACGACCCACTACATCATCGGCTCGGCGGTCGGACCGGCGCCCTACCCGGCGCTCGTGCGCGACCTCCAGCGCGTGATCGGCGACGAGGCGCGAGCCCAGATCGTCGACGCCGCGGGCCGCCTGCCGGACCGCGTCGTCGCGTGCGTTGGCGGCGGCTCCAACGCGATTGGGACGTTCTCCGCCTTCCTCAACGACGACGTCGAGCTGATCGGTGTCGAGGCGGGCGGCGAGGGACTCGACTCCGGTCGCCACGGCGCGCCGCTCACGACCGGGGCCCGCGGGGTGCTGCACGGAGCGCTCGAGGCGGTGCTCCAGGACGACAGCGGCCAGGTCGTCGAGGCGCACTCGGTCTCGGCCGGCCTCGACTACCCGGGCGCGGGCCCCGAGCACGCCCAGCTGCGCGACTCGGGTCGGGTTCGCTACGTCGCCGTCACCGACGACCAGGCACTCGAGGCGTTCCGCCGCCTGACGCGCCTCGAGGGGATCATCCCGGCGCTCGAGCCCGCGCATGCACTCGCGTGGCTCGCCCATGAGCCGGCTCGGGGGGGAATCGACCTGGTCACCCTCTCAGGCCGTGGCGACAAGGACCTCGCCGAGGTTCTCGGTGAAGCCTGACATCTCCGCGCGGCCGCTCGACCGGATCGCGCAGGCGTTCGAGCGGCCCGGCCGGGCGGCGGCGCTGATGCCGTACCTGATGGGCGGTTTCCCGACGATCGAGACCTCACGCGACGTCGGCCTCGCGTGCGCCGACGCGGGCGCCGACCTCGTCGAGCTCGGAATTCCGTTCTCCGACCCGCTCGCGGACGGGCCCGTGATCCACGCGGCGGCCACGGCGGCGCTCGAAGCCGGGGCTACGCCGGCCGCGGTGCTCGACGTCTGCAGGACGATCTCCGAGCGCGTGCCGGTGGTGCTGATGGTGTACGCGAACGTGGTGCTCGTCGACGGCGCCGACGCGTTCGTCGAGCGCGCCGTCGCGAGCGGCGCGAGCGGCCTGATCGTGCCCGACCTGCCTCATGACGAGGCAGACGAGCTTCGCGCCGTCTGCCGGCACCGCGAGATCGCGCTCGTGCCGCTCGTCGCGCCCACCACGCCCGCCGAGCGGGTCGAGCAGATCGGGCGGGACGCCACCGGCTTCGTCTACACGGTCTCGCTCGCCGGCACGACGGGCGAGCGCGCGGAGCTGCCGCCGGCGCTCGCCGAGACGCTCGCGCGCGTCCGCTCCGCGGCGAGCACGCCGGTCGCGGTCGGCTTCGGCATCTCGACACCCGAGCAGGCGCGGGCGGTCGCGGAGCTCGCCGACGGCGTGATCGTCGGCAGCCGGCTCGTGCGCGCCGCCGGCGACGGCGGGGCCGAGGCCGTCGGCGCGGAGGTTGCGCAGTTCGCGAGCGCGCTCGAGCGATGACCTCCGCGGAGGAGGTGGCCCGCAGCTACTTCGCGGCGCTCGCGGCGCGCGACCCGGACGCGATGGCCGCCCATTGGAGCCCGGACGGGGTGGACGAGCTCACCGGCATCGGGATCCTCCGCGGCCCGGCCGAGATCGCCGGCTTCTTCCGCGACGTCATCGCCGCGATGCCGGACTACGAGCTCGTCGTCGCCCGCGTCACCGCGAACGACCGCGTCGCGGCGGTCGAGTGGCGCTCGCAGGGCACCTTCAGCGGCGGGCCGATGATCGGCCTGGAGCCGACCGGCCGCCTCGTAGAGCAGCGCGGCTGCGACTGCGTCGAGGTCGTAGACGGCCTCATCGTGCGCAACACCGCCTACATCGACGGCCTTGAAACCGCGCGCTCGGTCGGGTTCCTGCCGCCGCAGGATTCGGCCGTCGAGAAGCTCCTCTACGGCGCGTTCAACGCCGCGACGAAGCTGCGCCGCGCCGTTGGGGCGTCGGCTTCCGGGTGACATAGAGCGGCGCGCCGCCCCGTTCGATCTCGGGCGTCACCGCCCGCGCTCTCCGGCGGAGCTACGGCTTCAGCTTCTCGTTGATGTACGGCGTCATCAGGCGCGCGACCGCCCCGCCGAGCACCAGCAGTACGAGCGGTAGGAAGGCGTCGTCGGCCTTGGCGCCGAGCGACCAGAGGACGAGCCAGATGACAAGGCCGATTACGAGCGCGGTCAGGACCTGCACGGCGCGGCATACTACCGCGCATCTCGGTGGGGGCGTCAGGCGCGGCCGTCGTCACACACGCTCAATCGCGTCATCCTCCGCCGGCGCGGTCGCGGACACGACCCCTTCGATCGCGGCCGCGCGCGCGGCAGATCCGGCCGCGCTCTGACGCCGCGAGGAGCCGCGGCGTCTTGACGCCGGAGCGCCCGAACGCCCGAAGGGCCCATGGACAGAAACGCCCTTCGGGCCCGCGGGGTCGGACGCCCGTCGGGCCCGCGGGATCGAACGCCTACGGGGCCCGCGGAGGTCGGAAACGGGCGACGACCCGCCCGGTCAGACTCGCTCGATAAGTGTCCCGGTGCCGGTCCCCCCGGCGGTGCACATGGTCACGAGCCCGATCTCCTTGTCGGAGCGCTCCAGCTCGTGCAGCAGCGTCGTGATCAGCCGGGCGCCGCTCGAGCCGAGTGGGTGGCCGAGCGCCAGCGCGCCGCCGTTCACGTTCACGCGCTCCCAGTCCGGGTCGACCTCGCGCCGCCAGGCCGCCACGACCGAGCTGAACGCCTCGTTGATCTCGAACAGGTCGACGTCGCCGGCGGCAATGCCGTTTCGCTCGAGCAGCTTGTGCGTGGCAGGGATCGGCCCCGTGAGCATGATCACGGGGTCGACGCCGACGGTCAGCTGGTCGACGATCCGGGCGCGCGGCTCGAGGCCGAGCGCCTCGGCCTTCTCGCGTGCCATCAGAAGCACGGCCGCGGCGCCGTCGGAGATCTGCGACGAGTTGGCCGCGGTGATCTTGAGGTTGTCCTCACCGCCGACGTAGGAGGCGGCCTGCGGGAACGCCGGTCGCAGCGCGGCCATCTGCTCGAGGCTTGTGTCGGCGCGGATGCCCTGGTCGACGACCGCGCTCGAGCCGTTGATGCGAACGGGCACGATCTCGCGCTCGAAGCGGCCCTCCTCCGTGGCCCGGTGGGCGAGCTGGTGGGAGCGCAGGCCGATCTCGTCGAGCTCGGAGCGCGGGATCTCCCAGCGCTGCGCGATCATCTCGGCCGAGATCCCCTGCGGCACGAGCTCGTAGCGGTCGAGCAGCTCCTGTGGGAAGGGCGAGCCGCCCGTGGCGACGTTCGAGCCCATCGGGACGCGGCCCATGTGCTCGACGCCCGCGCCGATCATCACGTCGTGGGCGCCCATCGCGATCAGCCCGGCCGCGTAGGCGACCGCTGACTGCCCGGAGCCGCATTGGCGGTCGACGGTGGCGGCCGGGGTCTCGACCGGCAGTCCCGCCTGCAGCCAGGCGTTGCGGGCGATGTTGTTCGACTGCTCGCCGACCTGCGACACGCAGCCGGCAACGACGTCGTCGACCTCGGCCGGGTCTATCCCGGTGCGATCGATGACCGCCCTGTAGGTCGCCCCGAGCAGCTCGTTCGGGTGCGTGTCCCTGAAGATGCCCTTCTCGCGATGCCCGCGTCCGATCGCTGTGCGCGCGGCCTCGACGATCACTACCTCTCGGCCCTGCAGATGATTTTTCATGGCACAAGATTACCAAACGATCGTTCGCTAAATGAGACCGGCGTGCGGGGACGGCACCGCTGAAGACCGACTGGGAGAATGGCGTGCGGTGCGGGAGCGCTGCCGGGTCACAGCTCGGCTCGTAGCTACCGAGCACGCCGCGCCGCGATCCGCTATTCGAGCTCGAGAATGCGGCGCACGGCGCGGCGCGCACGGGGGACCGCGCGGCGATCGCCGAACAGCTGGAGCGCCTGGTTGAGGCCCATCACGAGCCCCTGCAGCTCGAAGACGACCTGGTCGGGATCGGTGTCGGCCGGCAGCTCGCGGTTCTCGATCGCCGTCTTGACCTCACGTCGAAGCGTCCCGCGCCAGCGCCGCAGCCCCTGCTGCACCTGCGCGTGGAGGGGGCCGCCGCGGGCGTCGTACTCGATCGACGCCGACGTCCAGAAGCACCCACCCGGGAACGCCGTCCCGGCCAGGTGCCGGATCCAGCTATCGCAGATCGCGAGCAGGCGCTGGAGTCCCGGAGGCTCGTTCGCCGCCGGGAGCCACACCTCGCGGCGGAAGATCTCCGATGCTTCGTCCAGCGCCGCGCGCTGCAGATTCGCCTTCGAGCCGAACTGCCCGACGATCCCGGCCTTGCTCATGTCGAGGTCGTCCGCGAGGCGCCCAATCGTCAGGCCCTCGAGGCCATCCACGGACGCGACCTCGACCGCGCGCGCGACGATCGATGCACGCGTGACCGCGGCCTCGGCTGCGGAGCGGCGGGGCATCGCTCCAGAATAGCTACCGGTCATTCGGTATCGCCGTCGTGCATGCAGCCGGCGCCGGCATGTCCGTGCTCCGCGGGACGCCTCGCCGCATGCGGCGAGCGCCGGCGGCGCATGCGCCGCCGGGTTGCCGGTGCATGCACCGGCAACTTGCTTAACCGAAGAAGCTCTCGGCGACCGCGAGGTCTTCGGGAGGAACGGTCCGCAGCTGCTTGACGGCGTCCGCCATCGCGACGAGCTCGATGCGCATCGACCGCAGCGCGGTCATCATGCCCCACCGGCCGTCGGTTGCAGCGTCGATCGCCGCGATCCCGAAGCGTGTCGCCAGCACCCTGTCGAACGCGGTCGGGGTTCCGCCGCGCTGGATGTGCCCGAGCACGGTCGCGCGCGTCTCGTAGCCGGTGCGCTGCTCGATCTCCCGTTCGAGCCGCTGACCGATGCCGCCGAGGCGGACGTGTCCGAACTCGTCTGCGGTCCCGCCGAGCGTGCCGAGCTGGCCGGCAACCGGGGTCGCCCCTTCGGCGACCACGACGATCGAGAAGTAGCGGCCGCGCTGATGCCGTCGCTCGATGTGGTGGCAGACCTCGTCGAGGTCGAACTCGCGCTCCGGGATCAGGATCACGTCGGCGCCGCCGGCGAGCCCGGCGTAGAGCGCGATCCAGCCGGCGTGGCGGCCCATGACCTCGACGACGAGGTTGCGGTGGTGGCTCTCGGCGGTCGTGTGCAGACGGTCGATCGCCTCGGTCGCGACCTGCACGGCGGTGTCGAAGCCGAACGTCATGTCGGTCGCGCCGAGGTCGTTGTCGATCGTCTTCGGCACCCCGACGACCGGCAGCCCCGCCTCGGCCAGCTGCGACGCGGCCCCGAGCGTGTCCTCGCCGCCGATCGCGATCAGCCCGTCCAGGTGGAGCTCCGCGAACGTCTCCCGGATGCGCTCGACGCCGCCGTCATGCTTCAGCGGGTTCGTCCGCGACGACCCCAGGATCGTGCCGCCGCGCGGGAGGATGCCGCGCACCGACTCGATCGTCAGCTCGTCGTAGGTCGACTCGATCGCTCCACGCCAACCGTCGCGGAACCCTAGGATCGAGTGTCCGTGGTGATCTATCCCCTTGCGGACGATCGCCCGGATGACCGCGTTCAGGCCGGGGCAATCGCCTCCGCCCGTGAGGACAGCGATGCGCATCGCGTCGGAAACATACTTGCCGCGACGGCGACTATCGGTGCTCGTGCCGATGCTTGCGGCGGTGCTGGCGCTTGCCTCCTGCGGCGGCAGCAGCGGACGCAAGACGCGCGTGCCCGGGCACACCCTGACGATCTACTCGAGCCTTCCGCGTCACGGCGTCGCGGCCCGCGTCGCCGCCGCGGTCGCGGCCGGCGAGCAGCTCGCGCTGGCGGATGCGCACGGCCACCTCGGCCCCCGCCGCGTGCGCCTCGTCGACCTCGACGACTCCGACCCGGGCGGCCCGATCTGGTCGCCGTCGGTCGTCGAGGAGAACGCCCGCCGCGCCGTCGCCGACCCGACCACGATCGCGTACATCGGCGAGCTCGATCTCGGCGGCTCGGCCATCTCGGTCCCGGTCACCAACGACTCGAACGTGCTCCAGGTGTCGCCCGGGGACGGCCTCACGAGCCTCACCCGCAGCGACCCGGGCGGGTCGACGGCGAGCGGACCCGAGCGCTACTACCCGAGCGACCGGCGCACGTTCATGCGGCTCGTGCCGACCGACCTCGTGCAGGCTCAGACGCTCGTCGCCTGGGCGCTCGCGCAGGGCGCCACCCGTCTGGCCGTGGTCCAGGACGAGCGGCTCTTCTCGCGCGAGCTCGCAGCCGAGGCGGTGGTCGCGGCGACGCGCGCGCACCTGCCGGTTGTCGGGGTCGCCGACGCGAAGGACGACCCGACGAGCTATCCCAGCCTCGCCGCCGCGGTCGCGCAGATGAAGCCCGACGCCGTTCTATACACCGGCGTCGGCGCCCCCGGCACAGGCGGTCTGCTCGACGCGATCCGCAGCACCCTTCCACACGCGCACCTGTACGCCTCGAGCGCGCTCGCGATGGCATCCCCGCCGCCGGCCGAGCTCGCCGCGGACGTCGACGTAGTGAAGCCCGCCCTGCCCGTCTCTCATTATCCGCCGGAGGGCCGCCGCGTGCTAGCGCGCCTCGGCGCCGAGCTCGGTGCCCCGGTCGCCGCCGAGGCGCTCTACGGCTACGAGGCGATGGAGGTGGTGCTCGACGCGATCCGCCGCGCCGGCCGTGCCGGCAACGACCGCGCCGCCGTCGCGCGCATGGCGCTCGCTCCGCGCACCCGCCACTCGGTTCTCGGGCCGTACTCGGTCACGTCCGGCGGCGACACGTCGACGACCGACCTCGGCGCCTACACGCTGTCGGGCGGCGGGCTCGCATTCCAGGGCGTGCGCGGTCCCTAGCGCGCGGCTCCACCGCGCGCCGATCTGCTCGGGCGCCGAGGTGCGCTCACCCGCGTACCGCGCGCTCCATGGCGGGGTCGAGGTCCGGCTCGCGAAACCGGTAGCCGTGCGCCTCGAGGACGGCGGGGACGGCGCGCACGCCGGTCGTCACGATCGTCGCCATCTCTCCGTACAGCAACCTCAGCGCGAGCGCCGGGACGGGCAGCACAGCCGGACGGTGCAGCGCGCGGCCGAGCGCCCGCGACAACTCGGCGTTCGTGGCGGGGTTCGGCGCCGTCAGGTTGACGGGACCGCTGAGCCGCTCGTCGTCGATGCAGGCGATCAGCGCGCCTGCGACGTCGTCGGCGTGGATCCACGGGACGTACTGGCGTCCGCCGGCGACCGGGCCGCCGACGCCGAGCTTGAACGGCGGCAGCATCTTCGCGAGCGCGCCGCCTTCCGGTGACAGGACGACGCCGGTGCGGGTCTTGACGACGCGCACGCCGAGCTCCGCCGCGGCGTCCGCCTCGCGCTCCCATGCGACCGTCACCGTCGCGGCGAAATCGTCGCCGGGCGGCTCGTTTTCGTCGACGGGCTCGTCGCCGCGGGCGCCGTAGTAGCCGCTCCCCGACTGCGAGACGAGCACCCGCGGACGCGGACTCGCTTCGCGGAGGCCCTCGATGAGGTTGCGCGTCCCGAGCTCGCGCGAGGCGCGTATCTCGCGCTTCGCCGCGTCGGTCCAGCGCTGCGCGATCGGCTCGCCGAGCAGGTTGACGACCGCGTCGCACCCCGCGAGCGCAGCCGGCGGGGCTGGCTCGGCCTTCGGGTCGCTCCAGCGGTGGGCTTCGGCATCGGCGACCCGGTCGGGTTTGCGCGAGAGCACGACCGGGGTGTCGCCGCGGGCCGCCAGCGCAGCCACCAGCACCCGGCCGATGAGGCCGGTCCCGCCGGTCACCGCCACCCGCATCGAGCTAAACCGCGGCGCCGGTCTCGGTCCGGCGGGCGATGCCCTCGCGCTCCGCCTCGACGGCCACCGCGCTCGCGACCGCGGGCGCGACGCTGCGGTTGAACACGCTCGGGACGATGTAGTCGTCTGCGAGCTCGTCGTCGGAGACGACGCTTGCGATCCCGCGGGCGGCCGCGATCTTCATGTCCTCGGTGATCTTCGTCGCACGCACGTCGAGCGCACCACGGAAGATCCCGGGGAAGGCGAGCACGTTGTTGATCTGGTTCGGGTAGTCGGAGCGGCCGGTCGCCATCACGCGCACGTAGCGGGCGGCCTCCTCCGGCCTGACCTCGGGGTTCGGGTTCGCCATCGCGAACACGAACGGGTTCGAGTTCATCCGCTGCAGATCCTCGGCCGCGAACAGGCCCGGGCCGGACAGGCCGATGAAGAGGTCGCGCCCCTCGAGGATATGCGCCGGCGAACCGCTCAGGCGATCCTGATTCGTATGCTCCGCCAGCCACGCCTTCGGCGTGTTCATCGACCCGTCCTCGTAGTCGGGTCGGCCGGCGTGGATCGCCCCGAACCGGTCGCACGCGACGATCGACGCAACCCCGGAGCTCAGCAGGATCTTCGCGACCGCGACACCGGCGGCGCCCGCGCCCGCCATCGCCACGTCGAGATCCTCGATGCGGCGGCCCGTCAGCCGGCAAGCGTTCAGGAGCGCCGCGAGCACCACGATCGCCGTGCCGTGCTGGTCGTCGTGGAAGACCGGGATGTCGAGCTCATCGATCAGGCGGTTCTCGATGTCGAAACAGCGGGGCGAGGAGATGTCCTCGAGGTTGATCCCGCCAAACGTCGGCGCGATCAGCTTCACCGCCTGCACGATCTCGTCCGGGTCCTTGCTGTCGAGGCAGACCGGGAACGCGTCGACGTTCGCGAATTCCTTGAACAGCACCGCCTTGCCCTCCATCACCGGCATCGCCGCCTCCGGGCCGATGTCCCCCAGGCCGAGCACCGCGGTCCCGTCGGAGACGACGGCGACGCTGTTGTTCTTGATGGTGTATTCCCACGCCTTCTCGCGGTCGGCCTCGATCTCGAGGCACGCGCGGGCGACGCCGGGCGTGTACGCCATCGACAGGTCGTCGCGCGTCTTGATGCGCGCCTTCAGGCCCGTGAAAAGCTTCCCGCCGCGGTGGAGCTCGAGCGTGCGGTCGGTGACCTCGATGACGTGGACTCCGTCGACGGCGTCGACGGCGGCGAAGATCGCCTCGCCGTGCTCGGCGTCGACCGAGTCGACCGTGATCTCGCGCAGCGCGTTCAGTTCGCCCTGCTCGATCACGTCGATCGCCCCGATCGCCCCGCCGGCCTCGCCGATCGCCGTCGCGACCTGTCCCAGGATGCCCGGTCTGCGCTCGAGCTCGACGCGCAGGGTCAGGGAGAACTGTGCACTCGGTGCGGGCATTTCGAGGGTCCGCTCGGCGCGGCGCGCGAGCGCCGGCGAATCATATCCCTGCCGAAAGCTGCGGTTTCCGCGGTGGTCGGCGCCCGCGGCCGCGCGTGCGCTTCCGTGCGTCGCATGCCGTCGCGGCACCGTCCCGCTTTCCGCTGAATCGGTTCGCGCGAGCTCCGCCCCTAAGATCCTCGCGTGACTTCGGGCGGCGGTCGCGAGCTCTTCCTGATCGACGGCAACGGCGAGGGTCGTCGGCGTTGACGGTGTCTTCGTCCGATACCCGTGAGCTCTTCCTGATCGACGGCAACTCGCTCGCCTACAGGGCTTTCTACGCGCTCCCGGAGACGATCGCGACGTCGCGCGGCGTCCCGACGAACGCGATCTTCGGGTTCGCGTCGATGCTGGTGAAGATCCTCACCGAGTACGGACCGAAGGCGACGCTGGTGGCGTGGGACGCCGGCATGAGCGGGCGTGAGCAGGTGTCCGAGGAGTACAAGGCACAGCGCAAGTCCCGGCCGGACCTGCTCCAGGAGCAGTGGCCCCACCTCGAGCCGCTCGTGGAGGCGTTCGGATACCGCAACATCCGCGTGCCGGGGTTCGAGGCCGACGACGTGATCGCGACGCTCGCGCGCCGGGCGCGCGAGTTCGGGATCGACGTGATGGTCGTCACGGGCGACCGCGACATGTTCCAGCTCATCGAGCCCGGCGTGCGCGTGATGGCGACGAGCCGCGGCGTCACCGACACGAAGGTGTACGACCGTCAGGCGGTGATCGACCGCTACGGCATCCCGCCGGAGCTGATCCCCGATTTCTACGGCCTCAAGGGCGACACCTCCGACAACATCCCCGGCGTCCCCGGGATCGGCGACAAGACGGCCTCCCAGCTGCTGCAGCAGTTCGGCGACCTCGAGGGCGTACTCGCGAGCGTCGACCGGATCTCGGGCGCGAAGCGCAAGCAGAACCTGACCGAGCACGCCGACGACGCGCGCGTGTCGAAGCAGCTCGCCACGGCTGTGCGCGACGTCGGCGTCGACGTCGACCTCGAGCACAGCGTGTCGACGCCGCCGGACCGCTCGCGGCTGCGGGAGGTGTTTCGCGAGTTCGAACTGCGCGATCCTCTGCGGCGCCTTGAGGAGGCCTTGGGCGAGGACGGCGCGGTGCCGAGGGCTCAGACCGAAGTGACGATCGAGGCCCGGGCGGTCGAGATCCCGATCAGCGAGCTCTCGGAGCTCGACGGCGACCTGTTGACGCTCGCCGCCCAGCGCCCCCAGGATCCGGAGGTCGAGGGCGAGGCGGTGCCGGCGCCGGGTCAGCCGCTGCACTTCGCCGCGTACGCAGGAGGCGGCGAAGTGCTCGTCGGCGAGGCGGAGACGCTCGCCGCGCTCACCCTGGCCTGGGGTGAGCGGCCGCTCGTCGCGCACGACTGGAAGACGATCGCGAGTGCCGAGGCTCCCTGCGAGGCGCCCCCGCTCGAGCACGACACGATGGTCGCCGCCTACCTGCTCGACCCCGCCGGACGCGCCTACCCGCTGCCCGAGCTCGGCGAGCGGGAGGGCATCGGCGCCGCGGTGGCCGGCGCCGACGGGCTCGCCGAGCAGGCCGTCATCACTCGCGTCCTCGCCGAGCGCCAGCGCGTCGAGCTCGACCAGCAGGGGATGCTGCCGCTGTTCCACGACGTCGAGCT